>Ga0075026_100000464_pt1 | contig 16155 bp, 12 predicted proteins | sample Str012_2_FD_71392 | JGI IMG/M metagenome (GOLD analysis project Ga0075026, IMG submission 71392) | Freshwater sediment microbial communities in response to fracking from Pennsylvania, USA - Straight Creek_MetaG_SC_2012 | ecosystem: Environmental > Aquatic > Freshwater > Creek > Sediment...
CTAAAGGGGAGTCTGGGTGTGACTTTCCTTACAAACGCATTTTTCCTTTCTTGCTAATCTCTATAATCACCTGTTAAATTGTAATGGTCTTTGCTAAAAGAGAACTTTGTAACCATTCAAAATTCCTTTGAAGCCGCACATTTTTTATTCCTTTTTGAGCATATTCAGAAAAAGAAAGCTTCGGCATTTGTGCACTAATAAAAAACCCCGCAAAAGCGGGGTTAATAATTTTTCAAATAATTGGATAGTAAGTAAGAACATTGAATGCTATTGAACGATACGATGGACTTTAAGCGGATAAGATAAACCGGTTTTCACGAGAAAAATTACTTTATCAGACACCTGTTTCAAGCGCAGTTGCACCTTCTACCAGTACCGTTACTTTGTTGTTCAATACTTCTACAAAACCACTTTGAATGGTAAAGTTGGAAACATTCTTCATGCTTTTGTCTTTCAGCACTTTTAAGTTGCCGCCTTTTAACGCACTTACCAGCGGCGCATGTTTATCAAGCACTTCAAAGCTGCCGCCAATGCCCGGCAATTGCACACCATATACGGTATCGCTGAATAATTTTTTTACCGGAGTTAATATTTCGAGTTCCATGGCCAGTTAAAATGTTGATAAATGAACTATTGTACAAGTGTGCGACGCAACGATGTTTTACTGAAAAACAAAAGTCTGGCCCACAAAAATTTAAACCTGCACAGGCACACTGCCTGTAGTAAACACAGCATCTTGCCCAAAGCCCCTCTGTTGGAGGGGTTGGGGAGGCACCGTACTATTTATTTTGCCTGCGCCTGCAATTTCTTTCCCTTCTCAATAGCATCTTCGATGGTGCCCACCAGGTTAAAAGCTGCTTCAGGGTATTCATCCACTTCTCCGTCCATGATCATATTGAAACCGCGGATGGTATCCTCAAGACTAACAAACACACCTTTAAGACCGGTAAACTGTTCTGCCACGTGGAAAGGCTGTGACAGGAAACGCTGTACACGGCGTGCACGCGATACCGTTAGTTTGTCTTCGTCACTCAGTTCATCCATACCAAGAATGGCGATGATATCCTGTAATTCTTTATAGCGTTGTAAAATTAATTTTACACGGTTGGCTGTGTTGTAATGCGCATCACCCACAATCAACGGTGTGAGGATACGTGAAGTAGAATCCAACGGATCCACCGCAGGATAGATACCCAAATCCGCAATCTTACGGCTCAATACGGTTGTTGCATCAAGGTGAGCGAAAGTTGTAGCGGGCGCCGGATCGGTTAAGTCATCCGCAGGTACATATACCGCCTGAACAGAGGTAATTGAACCGTTACGGGTAGATGTAATACGTTCCTGCATCAATCCCATTTCGGTAGCCAGTGTTGGCTGGTAACCTACCGCACTAGGCATACGGCCAAGCAAGGCCGATACTTCAGAACCCGCCTGGGTAAAACGGAAGATATTATCTACAAAAAACAAGATGTCTTTACCTTTTCCCTGGCCATCGCCATCGCGGAAATATTCTGCTATGGTTAAACCACTCAAAGCCACACGTGCGCGGGCGCCTGGCGGTTCGTTCATCTGTCCGAATACAAAAGTTGCTTTGGAATCTTTCAGACCTTCCATGTCCACTTTTTCCAAATCCCAGCCACCTTCTTCCATGCTGTGTTTAAAGTTGTCACCGTATTTCATGATGCCGGCTTCAATCATTTCACGCATCAGGTCATTTCCTTCTCGGGTACGCTCGCCTACGCCTGCAAATACAGAAAGACCACCATGGCCTTTGGCAATATTGTTAATCAATTCCTGGATCAATACGGTTTTACCTACACCCGCACCACCAAACAACCCAATTTTACCACCCTTTGCGTAGGGTTCAATCAGGTCAATTACTTTAATACCGGTAAATAAGATTTCGCTGGCAGTACTCAGGTTTTCAAACAATGGCGGTTTGTTGTGGATGGGGCGGCCATTGGCTTTGCTCAATTGCGGCAATCCGTCAATAGCATCGCCGGTTACATTGAACAGACGGCCATTAATATCCGGACCGATGGGCATTGCAATGGCTTTGCCGGTATCCACTACAACGGTACCACGTACCAGGCCTTCTGTACCGTCCATCGCAATGGTACGAACACTGTCTTCGCCCAGGTGCTGCTGCACTTCCAGTACCAGGGTTTCACCGGTATCGCGTTTCAGTTCAAGGGCATTGTATATTTCTGGTAATTGTCCGTCAAACTGAACGTCTACAACGGCGCCAATAATTTGCTTGATTTTACCTGTGTTAGCCATAAGAGAGCGTATTATAACAGCGGTTTAAAAATTTGCGGCAAAGGTAAGGGTTGGGGTGTTAATTCGATCAACCGAAAAGGAAAAAAGACGGGGATTTTAATGGATTTTTCGGATTCGCGGGATTATTGCCCCGGGTTGGTGGAAGGGTGCTGACAACAAGTAAGTTCTGTGAACCGGTTTCTTGCCATTCGTACCTATAAATTGTAAAATCTGGTGAATTGTAGCCGAAATATTTGAAAAAGACAATCTTCCCATCCTTATCCTCCTACAAAATTACCGTCCTTTCTTTATAAAAGCACTGTAGGCAATCTTTAGCAGGGTAAACAAGCCGGCCTGTTTGGCGGCGGTAACCAGCTTTGAGGTATTCCCGTCTGTTTTCTTTAAGACAGACTTATTGATAAAGTTTTTACCGGCATTGAGTACCGTACCGGTTATTTTACCGGAAAGTACGGTTGGGATGACGGCATCCACCCCGGCATAGAACAGTTCGCCCGGCAATTTCTGCACCCGTTGCCGTAATTCTGATTCTTGTTGTTTGATCAGCAGCTTCAGCCGGCGTTCTTCCTGCTGCAGGGTTTCCTTTGTATAAATAACCGGCTCATGCTTCATCGTCTTCTGCATTTGAATCAAATAAAATTTTTATCACCCTGCCAAAAATATATTTGTCAAGGTATTTTTTGCGCAGGTAAAGCACCAAAATCAACACTACTATATATATCAGCGCCACCAGGCCAAATCCGTAAAACTGGCTGTGGAATTTTTCTGCAAAGAAATATGCCGCCATCAGGCTAAGAAATAACAATATAAAAAAAGAAAAGATGCCAATGACCAGGCCAGCAAACAACAGGGTCACCACCCGCGAAGATTTCTCGGCGGTTTGCAGTTTCAGCAGCCGCAGGCGATTGTTTACATAACGCTCCAGCAGGTCCTGCGTTTCTTCAAAATAGCTTTGCTTCTCGGTTGGCATATCGTTTTTTTAAACAGCCGTTTCAGCATCTTCTGCAAAATCGGCTGCGGCATTTTTTAGATCTTCCAGGGTCTTACCGGCTGCATCTTTTAAATCGGCCAGCACTTTTTTACCGCTTTCTGTATTTAACAGCAGGGCAATGGCCGCACCTGCTGCAGCGCCTACTATCAGGCCCGCCAAAAATTTTGAACTATTGCCCATGGTTGTACTTTTAATGTATTCGAATCGGTTAAATTTGTCCGCGTTGAAGCGGCCCGTACCGGCTGCACCCGGCATCCGCTTCAGCAACCGCTAATTTAACCATAAAATCTTATCCATCCGTAAAACAACCGTTTATTCAACCGCATGCAACTGACAGAAGTTAATAGCCCGGCCCTTTCCCGCGATTTTATACTGGTGAATGTGCTGATCAACAAAGGCAATCCCAATTACATTCGTCCGCTTAACAAAGATGTGGAAGAAGTTTTTGATGAAAAGAAAAACAAAACCTTCAGGCAGGGCAAATGCATCCGCTGGATATTAAAAGACGATGCCGGAAACTACATTGGCCGCATTGCCGCCTTTACGAATAAAAAATACAAAAACAAAGGCGATGAAGTGCCGGTAGGCGGCATTGGTTTTTTTGACTGCTGCAATGACCAGGCTGCCGCCAACCTGCTTTTTGACACGGCAAAAGAATGGCTAAAAGCACAAGGTATGGAAGCCATGGACGGCCCGATTAATTTTGGCGAACGCGACCGCTGGTGGGGCGTGGTGGTAGAAGGCTTCCAGGAACCAATGTATTGTATGAACTACAATTACCCCTACTACCAGCAGCTTTTTGAAAACTATGGTTTTAAAAACTTCTTTAACCAGATTTGCTTTGGACTGGACGCCAAGAAAAAGCTGCACCAAAAAATGTACGACCGGCATGCCCTATACGACACAGACCCGGATTACACCGCACTGTGCATCAAAAAAAACCAGCTGGAAAAGTTTGCCGCTGATTTTACCACTATCTATAACAAAGCCTGGGCCGGGCATGGCGGCTTAAAAGAACTGAAAAAAGACCAGGTGCTGCTGATGTTTAAAAAAATGAAACCGGTGATGGATGAAAAAGTTATCTGGTTTGCCTATTATAAAGATGAGCCGGTTTGTATGTTTGTGAACCTGCCCGATCTGAACCAGCTTTTTAAACACCTCAACGGAAAGTTTGATCTCCTGCACAAACTCTATTTTCTATGGCTGCAAAAAACCGTAAAGAATAAAAAATTTACAGGTATTGTATATGGCATTGTGCCGGAGTTTCAGGGTAAGGGCGTGGATGCCTTTATGATAGTGGAAGCCGCCAAAGTGGTGCAGCCTTTTACGGCTTATACTGAATATGAAATGCAGTGGATTGGCGAATTCAATCCCAAAATGATCAATGTGGCTTCCAGCCTTGGAGAAACATTCAGGAGCAGGATGCTGACGACCTACCGTTTCTTATTTAACCCGAACCAGGAATTTAAAAGACACCCGGTGGTTAGTTGAAGAAAAGTTTAGGGTTTAAAGTCTGAAGTTCGTTTGCCGAAACACCTCATTCTAAAAAACCATCCATTTTATAAATACTATCAGGTTAAAAAATCAGCCAGGAATAATTTGAAATTTATCTGTTCCATTTACCCGCTCAAGCTCGGTGCCAATGGGCAATTCTAAATAAGGAATGATTGCGTTGTCGTAATTGGCAATTGTATTAACATCATAAATGGCCGAGTTGCCGGCATCATCTACATATTCCTGGCTTTCCGTTCCTGAAAAAAAACGCCATCCGCTGTCTATATCAAACAAAGGCGTTTCCCTGTACATAAAATCAACAGGCTCGCCATCAACAGTAATTTTATCGGTTGCCATGCATCCGCCCTTCCCTTTTACAAGATCCACAATTTGATCTCCGTGAATTTTATAGTTTTTTTGCCCCGGCATCTGCTTCAGACGAATTTTACCGATGATTGAAGATAAACCGGCAATACCTTCCCCAATTTTTTTACGGCAATCGCTAATTGGTTGCGAACAGTGAGTTCTGATATGTGCAGTATTTCTGCCACTTCTTTGTAGCGCAGCCCGTCTTCTTTTACCAGTTGCAGTATCAGCCTGCATTTGGGTGGCAGTTCATCCAGCGCCTGTCTTATCTTTTTAATAATATCGGCAGAGATGCAAATGTCTTCCGGCGTTGTAAAATCAATACTGGTTTCAAAATGCATCATATCAAGACTGGTCACCGGGTTTTTATACTGGCGGGTAATGTATTTAAGACATAGATTTTTTGTAACCGTGTACAGGTATACACTTAAGTTGTCAATCTCCATCAGCTTTGCCCGCAGCTGCCATACTTTAATAAAAACATCTGAAACAATTTCTTCGGCGGATTCTTTTGATTTAATGAAGGCAAATGCGGTGCGGTTGAGACGGTGGTAGAACAGATCACACAACTGCCTGTATGCTTTCATATCATCGTATAAAGCAATTCTCCGCTGTAGTTCCGGTATCGTGGCAAGCTCGCTCAAAATAGATTGGACATTTTTTATTCCTTTCTTCAGCGTGAAGTTAAAATGTTTTTTGAAAAAAAAATTTTTCTTTTGGTACATTTTAATGCTGAAAGGTATCCTTACAAATAAGAGCGTAATATGGATGAGGAAAAATTCTGGTACTTATTAAGTGTTAAGCTTACTGGTGAGGCCAGCAGTGAAGAACTGCAGGCACTGGAGCAGTTGCTGCAGCAAAATCCCGAGCTGGGATTACAGTCGCAAATGCTGCTGCAGCTATGGGCAAATAATAAAAATACCGGGAAAAATACCGATGACTTCTTTAACCGCCACCTGCAGCGCCTGAGCAATCAACCCGATGTTTATCCTTTACAACCTGAACCTGTTGGCGCTGAAACCAACACAGCCACAGAAATAACCCTTAACCGCAACCGCTTTCGCTGGCTATTGCCTTTGTCGGGCGTAGCTGCGGCCGTTGCCCTTGTCTTCTTTGTGTACAATGGTGCTTTTAATAAAAGTAAACACAATGATCATATTGCCAGGAACACGGTGAGTACCCGCAAAGGATCAAAAACAAATATTCAATTGCCCGATGGTACTATTGCATGGTTAAACGCTGATAGTAAACTTACCTATGATGAAAATTTCAGTGGCGACTTCAGGGAAGTATCACTGCAGGGCGAAGCATATTTTGATGTGGTAAAAGACAAATCAAGACCATTTATTATTCATACAAAAACAATAGACATAAGAGTGCTGGGCACTGCATTCAATGTAAGGGCCTACGAAACGGAAAAAAATACAGAGACCGCATTGTTCAGGGGTTCAGTAGAAGTAACCCTGCACAACAGTCCCGAAAAAAAAATAGTGCTGAAGCCCAATGAGAAACTGATGGTAAACAATAAAAACCTTTCGGTTATCACCAGCAGCGGAGACAAACCTAATAAACATATTGTTGCCGCAGCCGATATTACAGTAGGCAAAGTTCATTTTGAAGCCAAGGACAGCAGCGCATGGGAAACACTCTGGATAAAAAACAAACTGGTGTTTGATGAAGAAAGCCTGGAAGAAGTGGCCCAGAAAATAGAAAGATGGTATGATGTAAAAGTGATCATCGCCGGAGACGATAACCTGAAAAAACAACCCTACACCGGCATATTTGAAAGCGAAAGCCTGCCAGAAGTAATGGAAGCATTAAAAATTACCGGCAATTTTAAATATGCAATCAACAAAGATATTGTAACCATAAAGTAGTGCATCCGCACACATGAAAACTTAGAAACATTTCTAAGCACAAATCTGTACCTGCAGAAACGGTATTGTCCCTTCATTCATCACCATAAAAACTGCTGCCATGAACAGAAACACCTAAACACTTACACAAAATAAAAAACGGAGAATGGTTGCAACATTCTCCGCAGAAAAAAAGACAAAACTGTCCGTGAGGGCAGCTCTCATCATTTTTAAATCAAAGACAAGATATGAAAAAATGTGAATACGGCCCTTCTGCCGATAGGCGCCGTCTATTAATCAAATGCCTGCTTATGACGAAGATGGTAATTGCGCTTATCCTGTTTTTTTCCACTCAAACATTTGCCCGCACTTATGGGCAGGGGATTAGCCTTAAACTGGACAAGGTACAGCTGAAAAGAGTGCTGAAAACCATTGAGGAACAGGGTAATTTCAGGTTTGTTTACAAAGATCAGCTTTTAAAAGGCAGCCAGCCGGTGAGCATTGAAGTTAAAAACGCCAGCCTCGCCGAAGTACTTGACAAAATACTACAGCATACCAACCTTACCTACCGCAGGCTGGGCCCGCAGCTGGTAGTTATTGTGGGCGATAAAATTACAGAAAGCGAGCTGGCCAATGCCGCCATCTCCATTACCGGCAAAGTAGCCAATGAAAAAGGCGAACCCATGCCCGGTGTAAGTGTACTGGAAAAAGGTACCAATAACGGTACCTCCACAAAAGCAAATGGCGGCTTCTCCATCGATGTAAGCAGCGCCAATGCCGTACTGGTATTTAGTTACGTGGGTTTCAAAAACCTGGAAGTGCCGGTAAACGATCCCAACCGCCTGCAAAATGTGGTGCTGGCGCAGGATGTTTCTAACCTGAACGATGTGGTGGTGATTGGATATGGTACCGCCAAAAAATCGGACCTGACCGGTTCCGTTACTGTTATCAAAGCAGACAGACTGCTGGATAAACCGGTGGCCAATATCACACAGGCATTGGAAGGCAAAGTAGCCGGTGTAGACGTAAGCGTTAACAACAACGCCCCTGGTGCCGGTGCCAAAGTACGCGTTCGCGGATTGGGCTCAATCAACTCAAGCCTTGATCCTTTATACGTGGTAGACGGTGTTACCGGTGTGGATGGCAATAGCATCAACCCCGGAGACATTGCTTCTGTAGAAGTGCTGAAAGATGCATCTGCTACCGCTATTTACGGCGCTCGCGGCGCCAATGGCGTAATTATGATTACCACCAAACGCGGCCGCTCCGGTGCTACCCGCATCAGTTACGATGGCAACGTAAATGTGGCCCAGCTCTACCGCCACCTGCCCACACTCAGTTCTACCGAATTTGTACAGGTGTACAACCAGTCTTATGCCAACGGGCAGAAGTTTGACCCTAACGGTGCCGTACAAACGCCTTCAAAAGCGCTGAACCATATCAATTACCCCCTGTTGTTTGATGCAAACGACAAGCCGCTGTACAACACCAACTGGGAAGCAGAAACATATAAACCTGCTTTCTCGCACAGTCACCAGTTAAGTTTCCAGGGCGGCAGCGACAAAACATTGTTTGGCGTATCGCTGGGTTATCTGGACCAGAACGGCATTATGGTAAACTCTGCTTTTAAACGGTATTCTGCCAGGTTTACGCTTGACAATGACGTGAACAAATGGCTGAAAATAGGCGGTGCTATTTCCATCATCAAGAGCCAGCAAAAATTGGTATCGGATGGCAATGGTGGGCTGAACGTACCTAGAATGGTAACCGAAGAAGTAGCACTGGTGCCGATTAAATATCCCGATGGTACCTGGGCCGGCAACAATGATATTGATGGCCTCGAAGGCGGCCCCAACCCGGTACACATTGCGCAAAGCAGGTATACCCTCAACAATAATTTTCAGACGCTGGGCAATACCTACCTGCTGTTTCACCTTACCAAAGACCTGGATTTTAAATCTGATTTTGGTTTTAACCTGAACGATCAGAAAAACAATTTCTATTCAGGAAGCGATCTCCCCCACCTTTCGCAGGACCAGGGTGGCGTGGCCAATATCAACGCTTACAACAATACCTTCTGGCAATCTGAAAACTACCTTACCTGGAACAAGCAATTCAATCCAAAACATAAGATGACGGCTTTGCTGGGTGCCTCCTTCCAGCGCAACTACCAGGAAAGGGTAAGGGCAGAAACACAGAATTTTATTGACGATGTTTTTCAATGGGATTACCTGCAGGCGGGTTCTGTACGTTCTGCTTCAGAATCGCAGGATTATAAGTCGACCCTCAATTCTTACTATGCCCGTGTAACCTACAACATCAGCAATAAATATTTATTTACGGCAACCGGCCGTTACGATGGCTCTTCCAAATTTGGCAAGAACCACAAATACGGTTTTTTCCCTTCAGTAGGTGCCGCCTGGCGGGTGTCTGAAGAAGATTTCATGAAACACAATCCCGGTATCATCAGCGACCTGAAAATAAGGGCCAGCTATGGTTCTGTGGGCAACCAGGAAATCGGAAATTATCTTTCTATTGCGCAAATATCTCCCAGTACCACGGTGCTGAACGGCGCTAACCAGTCTTCCCTGTATCCCAACTACATCGGCAACCCCGATTTAAGGTGGGAGATTTCCAACCAGGCCGATGCGGGTGTGGAACTGAGCCTGTTTAAAAACCGGATTACACTCAACATGGATTATTACAACCGCACCACCAAGGACCTGCTGCTGCAAACGCCCATACCATGGTCGGCCGGGCAGAATAACAATTACGTGTACCGGAATATCGGTTCTGTAAGAAATACGGGTGTGGAAATCAATCTTACTACCGTTAACATACAAACGAAAGACCTGACCTGGACCACCAATTTCATTTTTGCTACCAACAAAAACAAGATTCTGAAGCTAAACAACGGCAATGCGGATATTTTCCCCGGACCTAACTTCCTCGGACAAACGAATATCCTGCGCGTGGGCCAGGCCATTGGCTCGTTTTACGGAAGAACACGCCTGGGCACTTACAGCGACAAAGAAGCAGCGCTGGCCGCAACACAGGGTTTAAAACCCGGCGACCGCAAATACCAGCTCAATGCCGATGGCAGTGAATACTACAGCATCATTGGCCGGTCGAATCCAAAATGGACCGGAAACTTTAACAGCAGCCTGGTATATAAAAACTGGGATTTTAGTTTCGATATCCGTTTTGTGGAAGGTGTAAACACCGCGGGAACTTTCAAACATTCATCTGAAGACCGCCAGACCATTGCCAACAGCCTGAAAACAGTGCTGAATGCATGGACACCCACTAACCAGAACACCATGATTTCGCAGGTGAGAAATTACAAGTATGCACAGGACTCTAAGTTTGATACCTGGTGGGTAGAAGATGGTTCGTTTATACGCGGACAGAATTTCATCCTCGGCTATTCATTGCCTGGCAAAATGCTGGACAGGTACCGCATCAGCAAACTCAGGTTTTATGTAAGTGTGCAAAACCTGTTTGTGAGCACCAAGTATACCGGGTACGATCCGGAAGTGGATACCTATAACACTTCTTATGGCAACAACCCCAATTTCTCGCAGAACCTCGACTTCTTCTCTTACCCGCGCCCGCGTGTATGGAATGCAGGGGTATCTCTTAATTTCTAATTTCAAAAAAAGCGAACATGAAGCCATTTAAATATATAGCAATAGCTGCGGTCATATTCCTGTCCGCCTCATGCAAAAAATTTCTGGAGGAAAAGCCGACTAATTTTATCACACCAGAATCGCCCCTGTCGAGCCTTAAAGTGGCACAGGCATTCACCAATTCGGCCTACCAAACACTGCAGGCATCTATGCTGGGTGGCCAGCCCTCTTCTTACGGCGGCAATACCTGGAACCTGATGGAGTTTATGACCGGTAAGGCCAACAGTGATTTGGGGCAAACCAATTTCAACCTTTTTCAAAACTTAAATTACAACAACACTTCCTTTTATGTAGACACCTGGTGGCAGAATTTATACAAAGGAATTGGCTATTGCAACCAGGCCCTGCAATCGATTCCCGGCATCAGTGCCAGCGGACTCAGCCCTGCCGCAAAAACCAATATGCTGGCAGAAGTGCATACCCTCAGGGCCTTCTATTACTTTTTCCTGGTGCGTATGTATGGCGCTGTTCCAAACGTTACAACGGTACCCACCGATGTAAATGCATTGAATGTGCCGCGTTCTGCTGCAAAGAATATCTACGACAGCATTATCATTCCTGATCTGTTGCTGGCAGAAAAATCAACCCTGCCCTGGAAAGACGTCACCGGCCATGTTTCGATGGGCGCAGTAGAAACCATCCTGGCCGATGTGTACCTTACCTATGCCGGTGTGGCCATTAACGGAGGTGGTACTTACTATGCTGAGTCTGCCAAACGTTCGCTGGCAGTGATCAACAGTGGTGCCTACTCACTGTTTCCCGAATACACGGATATGATTAAACCCGCCAACAAAAATACCGGCGAGTTTATCTTCCAGGTTCAGTATGCGGCCAGCGTACCCTCCACCAATCCATTAACAGCGCTTACCATCCCCAACTATTCGGGCATCTCAAAATATTCTGATGAATACGGTTCCGTTTATCCAACGCCGCAGTTTATTGCATCGTTTGCAGCAGGCGACAAACGCGTACAGGAAAGACAGTTTTTTTATACAAGTTACCCGAGCGCAAAAACAGGTGCAACAGTAACTTTCAAAGGCCCCTACATTTATAAGTGGTTTGATTCAGTAGCGGTAAACAGCACCGTAAAATCTGACCTGAACTATACTTTGTACCGCCTGGCAGATGTAAAACTCCTGTACGCCGAAGCACAAAACAGGGCAGATGGAACACCCAATGCAGTGGCCATACAAAGTGTAAACGACATTCGCACAAGGGCCAAACTGGCACCCATTGGCGCACTAAGCCAGGATGCATTTGAAAAAGAAGTATGGCTGCAGCGTTATTTTGAACTGTGTTTTGAAAATAAAATGTGGTTCGATATGCTGCGCACCCGCAAAGTGCACAACGACGTAACCGGCAGCTGGGATGATTTTACAGGCCACAAAACGGTCTTCAATGCCAGCTTTGCGGCAAAACAACTGCTGTTTCCGGTGCCCAAACAGGAAACCGATGTAAATCCAAATTTATTACCCAACAACCCGGGTTTCTAAGATACGCAGTTGGCAATAGTTCGCGTTTGGTTTTGTCTGGGGGCTGCTTGAAAAAGCAGCCCTTTTTTTGGGCCGGTTTTAGTAAGCGGATGGATTTAGCGAGAGAATATGCCCTGCTTTTTTGATACTCCGCCCTGGTGATTTTTTAAATCCTCCCCTATAATGGCTTGCCTGGCCGAGCGATTATCTGTTTCTGGTGTGTGGCTTTGGTGCGTGTCTCACGCACCAAAAAAAGCACCACAAAAGCACCATTCAAATTGCGTGCATAACAATCTTTTATTGAAACAATTGTTTGGCCTATTTTGCCCTCCCGGGTAACACTTTTTTTTCGCTTAACTTCGCCGCAGGTATGGATAAATTTATTGTTTCAGCAAGAAAATACAGGCCGCAGAATTTTTCTACGGTCGTGGGCCAGTCGCACATCACCACCACTTTAAAAAATGCCATTAAAAACAGCCAGCTGGCGCATGCATTTTTGTTTTGCGGGCCCAGGGGCGTGGGCAAAACTACCTGTGCCCGCATTCTTGCTAAAACCATTAACTGCGAAAACATCAGCAAAGACGGCGAAGCCTGCAACAAGTGCCATTCCTGCGTTTCGTTCGACCAGGGCACTTCGCTGAACATTCATGAGCTGGATGCCGCCAGCAACAACTCGGTAGACGATATCCGGGCACTGGTAGACCAGGTACGTTTTGCACCACAGGCCGGCAAATACAAAGTATACATTATTGATGAGGTGCACATGCTCAGCTCATCGGCCTTCAATGCGTTTTTAAAAACGCTGGAAGAACCACCGCCCTATGCCATTTTCATACTGGCTACTACCGAGAAACACAAAATTCTGCCCACCATTTTAAGCCGTTGCCAAATCTTCGACTTTAAACGCATCACCGCCAATGATACCGTTGAGCACCTGCAGGAAATAATAGACAAAGAAGAAATTACCGCAGACAAAGCCGCGCTGCACCTGATTGCCCAAAAAAGCGAAGGCTGTATGCGCGACGCCCTGAGCATTCTGGATAAAATTGTAAGCTTTACCAATGGTGAAGTGACTTATGCCAATACCCTGGAGCACTTGAACATTCTGGATGCCGACTACTATTTTAAACTGTTGGATTGCATGCAGCAACAGGACCTGGCAGGTGCCATGTTATTGTATGACGATATCAACAATAAGGGTTTTGAAGGAGACCTGGTGATTGAAGGCTTTGCAGAGTTTTTGCGCAACCTGCTGGTGTGCAAAGACGAGAGAGTGGCAGGATTGCTGGAAGTGGTAGAAAGCTTTAAAGAAAGGTACATTGCAGCGGCAAAGAATACGCCCATCACCTATATCATCAGCGCCATGAATGTGCTGAATGAAACCGGCATACACTACAAAGCCGCCCGAAACAAACGCCTGCATGTGGAGCTGGCACTCATCAAACTTTCTTACCTGCGGCAAGCCCTGGAACTAACGGCTGGCGGCGATGGCATCAGTAAAAAAAAACTGGTTGATGCAGCAAAGCCCGTAGCCTTCAGGCGGCTTGATTATATTGCCTTAAAAGAATCCGGCAAAGAAATTATTACAGCACCGGCAACAACCAAACAAGCTCCTGTAGCCGAAGCCAGGTTAACCATTGAAACGCCGGCACAAGAAAAAAAGGCTGCCGTAAAAGAAAATGAAAGCAAAGTCCAGGGCTCACCCGAAAAAACGGCTGCCAATACCCAGGCCCCTGTTAACACCGGCAAACTGGGTGCGCTGGGCAAAATACGGAGCCAGTATACCAACGGCAATAACAATGGCACAGCAATTACCAGCAAACCACTTACGGCAGAATCATTGCAGCAGGCCTGGAATGCATTTACAATACTTTTGAAGGAAGGCAAGAACCCCGCAGGTCAGAGCTTTGACCTGGCCGTATTGCGCATCCGCGATGAAAGCAGTTTTGAAATTGTAACACCCAATAACCTGCAGCTGAAATTTATTGAATCCGAACGGGTGCGGCTTTCCGAATACCTGCAACAGCAATTCAACAACCGGCAACTGACTTTTTTTATATTGATTGAAGAAAACCTGGAGCTGCAGCACAAAGTGGAAATTCCGCTGAATACAAAAGAACAGTACCTGCGGATTGTATCCGAATACCCATTGGTGAAAGAACTGAAAGACCGCCTGCGGCTGGATTTGGATTATTGAAGCAGCGGCAGGCCAGGAGATACATTTTCATTAACAATTTGTGTATTACTTTTATAACAAAGCATTTTCTTCCTTAAAAGGAACATTCAGCATACATGAACAGCAATTCTTACCAGATCTTTCAAACCACCAACCCTACCCGCTGGCAACGATTTAAATGGGGTGGCAGAATCCTGTTGTTTATTTTTTTAATGGGCGTTGCCGTATTTGTCATTTCGCTCTGGAAAGACAGCAAGCCCGAAGTACCGCAGCTGAATGAAACCCTTAAAAAAATACTGCAGCCCGACCAGCCCTTTGCAGAAAAAAACAAACTCACCAAAGACTACGCAGGCTTCCGCCAGTATATAACGGCCAAGTACGACCGCAAACGAAACTTCTACCAACCATTAAACCAGGCAGCCGGCAATACCGGCCAGTATGTATCACCGTTGCTTGATTTAAAAGGAAGACCCTTCCACGATTTTCCAAGCGGTATCCGTGCTGCATTTTATGTAACCTGGAGTGCCCCGTCTTTTTACTCGCTAAAAAACAATATCTCAAAAATTAACCTGGTTATACCCGAATGGTTTTTTCTTGACCCCAAGGCAGACACACTGACGACATCCATTGATACCCGCGGATTTAATGTGATGAAGCAATCGGGCGTAAAAATCATGCCCATACTGTCCAACAACGTAAACAAAGTTTTCAGGGGCGATATTGTAAAACGCATCCTGGGCAACCCTGCAAAAAAAGAGCGGCTTATCAACGATGTAATAAAAATGCTGACGGCATATAATTTTTATGGCATCAATGTAGATTTTGAAGAACTGGATCAAACCACGGACGAGCCCCTGGTGGCTTTTCAGAAAGAACTCTATGAAAAACTGCACGAAAGAGGTTTTGCCGTTACCATGGACGTGATTCCATTTAACGACGATTACAACTTTACAGAGCTGTCTAAATACAACGACTATATTTTCCTGATGGCCTACGACCAGTACAACGACGGTACAGCTCCCGGTCCCATCAGCTCGCAAAAATGGATTGAAGCGGCGGTGGATCAGGCAGCAAAAAATATCCCTCCCCAAAAAATGATCCTTTGCATGGCGGCCTATGGGTACGACTGGGTGTATGGCACCGCCCGCGATACAGTGGCCACAGTTTCATTTCAGGATGCGCTTACCACTGCACGCGAAAGCGAAGGAAAAATTGATTTTGACAACGACAACTACAATCTTTTTTACAATTATTACGACGACGAAGACGTGGTGCACCATGTTTTTTTTACAGATGCCGCCACCAATTTTAATACACTGCGGTTTGCCACCGAATACAATTTAAGCGGTGTTGCCATCTGGAGACTGGGCACCGAAGACAACCGCCTCTGGCATTTCTACGATAAAGACATGACCAAAGAAGGATTGCAGGATTTTAATTTTAATGAATTTGCAAAAATAGATCCCATCAGCGAACCCGATTATATTGGCTATGGCGAAGTACTGGATATTGTTGGCCTGCCAAAAACCGGTCTTATTACACCGCAGGTAGACACTGCCGAAATGCTGATCAGCGAAGAGAACTACGACAGCCTTCCCTCTTCTTACGTAATCAGAAAATACGGACAGCCAAAAGGCAAACAGGTGGTCTTGTCTTTTGATGATGGCCCCGATCCGAAATACACCCCGCAGATACTGGACATTCTTGGACAAGAACACGTACCCGGTTCTTTTTTTATTGTAGGCATCAATGCAGAAAACAATATCCCCCTGGTAAAAAGAATTTACAACGAAGGCTATGAAATCGGCAACCATACATTTACACATCCCAATAT
>Ga0075026_100000465_pt1 | contig 16154 bp, 11 predicted proteins | sample Str012_2_FD_71392 | JGI IMG/M metagenome (GOLD analysis project Ga0075026, IMG submission 71392) | Freshwater sediment microbial communities in response to fracking from Pennsylvania, USA - Straight Creek_MetaG_SC_2012 | ecosystem: Environmental > Aquatic > Freshwater > Creek > Sediment...
TTACTAAATAGCATTTCTTCTATATACTGCATTCCGTGAGGCTCCTCCCACTCCATAAATGGCTCTTCCACTTCGTATTTAGACGGGGCATTATATATCCATGCCTGTTGAGGGAAAAAATAATCCAGGAAAAACGAAAATCGCTTGTATTGCATTCTACATCGAACCAGCGCAGTTTTCGCTTTCTCCAAAGAGATTTTATTGTGTATGTCAAGAGACTTTATGGCCAAACTGAGATCTTTGGTTGATTTCGCAAAGTCATTGGCCCATGTATTAAAATAATCAACAACGCTTTGCTTTATATCAATTGTGGGTTCAGGGGAAGGCGATCTCATTCCCTCAAAAATGGTGGCAAACCCCAAAAAGATTACGATTAAAAATTTCATCATCAGCGCAAAACATTGTGAAGGAACAACGGGTAACTAATTTTGTTTAACGATGGTGAACTGGTCCCGGATAACTCCGTCGGCACAAATCCACTTAAAATCGAGTTTATCTCCTGATATTTCGAGCAGAGACGCACCGCCATGTTCGGCGTCTGAAAAATACATCGCCCTATGCGGAAAGGACGTTTGCATCCCTCCGAGTTTGCCGGCCGATCCGGTGACCACATATACCGTTCCTTTTGCACGCAGCGTCTTCTTTATATAAGGCAGACTGTTTGGACTTCCGTCATTTTTACCAGAAGATTCACTGACATTAAATCTCCTGCCATCGAATGCTGAATCCTTTCCGTAAAATCCATGTATAAATCCTGATCGCTCATAATCGTGGCTATGGCCACAGAGCACGAGGTCCACACCATACCGCTCCAGGATCGGAATAAACTGCTCTCTTATTTTGACCAGCTCGATTTCAGTATCTCCATTGTGAGAACCCATGGTAAATGGCGGATGATGAAAATAGACAATGATCCATTTTGCCTTTTTTGCTTTTTCCAAATCCCTTTTTACCCAACGCGCCTGAGGCCCCAGCGTATCATACATCCTGGCGCTATCCTGTTTGCCATAGGAATCCAATGAAAGAAAATGAGCATTCCCGATATCGAACGAATAATAAGCGGGCGAATGTGAAGGGACACCACCCGATTTGCCATCTTCGGGCATACTGAAATTCTGATAGTAAGCGATCCCATGTGTATGCTGAGCCACTGCAGCTGAAAATTCAATATCATGGTAATCATGGTTGCCTGGCGCAGGAAACAAGGGATATTTTTTCAGGAGATTGTCCTTGTAAACATTGAAAAAATTCGCCTGAAATTCTGCGTCTGTTCCGTCGGGATATGTGTTGTCTCCCAACAATAACCATGCATTCAGATAATTCGCTCCAAGATATTTGAGCATTTGGTCACGCACGTTGCGTTGGTTAACTGAATTATTACCACAGTCACCGAAAGCGGCGATCCGCCAGGTTCCCGTTGTTCCTGCTACCGGCAGCGTATAAAAATAGTTATTGGAATCGCCTTGTAATTTGTTTTTCATATCACCAATGGAATAGTAATATTTTGTAAGCGGTTTTAAGTTCTTCAGTAATATTTTATGCTCATTCACAAGAGAACTATCACTGAATGATGAGTTGAGAGCATGCACATCTTCCCCAACCATTACCCTGCTCCGCGATAATGCATCCGTTCTCCACCTGATCAGGATATTTTCAGGCGAGGCCTTTTGTAAATAAGGTCCGCGAATTAGTTGTGGCAATACCACCATTGGATCATCTCCATCCGTTGAAGCAGTGTCTTTGATTTTCTTTGTCAACTGGGCCTGGGATACCAATGCGAAGAATAGAACTAACTGGAAAAATAAATACTTCCACATGAAATATGATTTTGAATGGTGAATCCGGCAAAAATATAACTGTTGACAGAACAGCAGCATTAAGAAAAAATGATCAAGCACGCTCCTGGCAGATCGGGATGATATTACGATAAAATGAATTTTCAGAATCCACTCAGAATAGCTTCAGATTCCTTTAAGTTCATTCGTTAGTATTACTTCATCGTGACCGGGGCGTTATCAAATCCACATTAATTTGTTACAATTGGATGAATTAAATATTAGCGGCCTTATGTCATTACTGCGGACATCAATTTTACGGAAACATTTCTTCCTTGAGAAAATTGATCAGGCCAACTGCGCTAACACTTGCGGTTTCCTTTCTAACCTTAGCCGTTTTTTCACAGACCGGCAGTATACAGGGAAAGGTTGAGAACAGCCGATCCAAAGAAGGGCTATCGGGAGCCTATGTGTCAATAGATCATACTGCATTTAAAAAAGCGACTGGCGCCAAAGGAGAATTTCGTTTCGAGGGGATAGCTGTTGGTGAATACGATCTGCTGATCGATTTTGTAGGATTCAGCCCGGTCACAAGGCATATTGTAATTAAAGAGCATGACATCATTACCATCGAAGTTGAACTTGCTGAAAAGGCACAAGAGCTTCAAAATGTAAATGTTTTTACCCGGGTCAATGGCGAAACGGAATCTTCTTCCAGGTCTACTGAAAAAAGAGCCAATAATATTCAGAATGTGATCGGAGCCAAAGCGATGGAAAGGTCTCCGGATATCAATGCTGCGAACGTTTTACAAAGAATGTCTGGAGTCACCATTCAGAGAAACAGTGGGGCAGATGAAGCTTTTGCCATCATCCGTGGCCTGGAACCGCGCTATAATAACACACTCATCAACGGCATCAAAATAGCAAGTCCGGACGAGAAGTCAAGATTTGTTTCGCTCGACGTTGTGCCGTCAGACCTTTTGCAAAAAATTGAAATCAGCAAATCACTGCTACCTGAAATGGAAGGAGATGCCATTGGAGGAACTGTTAACCTGGTGATGAAGGACGCACCCGAATCAAAGCTATTCAAGGTACTTGGATCCATCGGATATAGTCAATTATTGTTTGATCGGAAATATATAAGTTTTTCCAAACAGGACATTCAACAAAAAAGCCTCTACGAGCGATACGGTCCAACCCATGTGGCGCAACCCGATGATTTCAGCAGATCGAATCTGGACTTCAAGCCGGTTACTGCACTGCCCACTGCTGTTGTCGGAATTAGTTATGGTCAGCGGTTTCTCAAAAATAAAATGGGTTTGTTGATTGCCGGGAATTTCCAAAATCAATACTACGGGACCAACTCACAGCAAAACCAGGCTGTACCAGACATCTATGAAAATAAACCGGTAATTTCTGATGTCTCCAATATAAATTATTCAACGCAGCAATTGAATTCAGGAATAACCATGCACCTGGATTACAACCTAAATGAACGCAATAAGATTACTTTAACCAACGTGTTGCTTTATAGCTACCTGGCTCAGTCAAGGATAAGCGTCGACACAGCTTATATTGGTGGTAATGGAGGAAGAACGGTGCCAGGAACCGGTCCGATAACCACGGACTATACTTCGATCACGGATCACCAGATTATTGAAAATGTAAAGCTGGAAGGAAAACATGTCCTTTCCAATCATTTTATGGTGGATTGGGCCGGTGTATTTTCCGGGGCGTCGAAGAGGACACCCGATAGGGCCAACCTGAATGTGAATAAAAAAATTGATACGGTTCATACTACGAGCGATCTCCATGGTCCCTATGAGTTCGTAAGTACACCAAATTATTTCGATCAGATCTCGCGAATCTGGCAACATAACAATGACCAGGACTTTGACATTATAGCCAACCTGACTTACAAATCCAAATTGGGCACTAAGGGTGGCCTGGAGTTAAAAGCAGGTGGGCTTTACCGCCACAAGACGCGATACAACCTGCAGGATGAATATGATCTTAAACCAACCACCAATAACACCAACGGGGTTAAAGAGGAATTCATTGATATCTATTCTACAAAATGGATAGTGTACGATACGAAAGGGACGCAGGCTTACGACATCAATAATTATAAGCTCCACGAAAATATCATTGCCGGATATTTCCAGGCGAAATTCTCGTTTAAAAAACTGGACATTTTTGGAGGGCTCCGCGTGGAAAATACCGATCAGGGATACACCCTGAATACCTTTTATGCCACTGGTATCAACGGCGTACAAAAAAATTATACAGATCTGCTGCCAAGTATCATGGCAAAATACAAGATGAATACCAAGACCAATATCCGAATTTCTTACTTTAAATCGATCGCTCGGCCCAATTACTATGAATTGGTTCCTGCCTCACTGCTCAGCAATACTTCTGCGACTACTGAAACCGGGAATCCCTATCTGAACCATACAGTGGCAGATAATTTTGATATCAGGTATGAATTGTTCCCGAAGGATGAAGAACAATTATTCGTGGGCGGTTTTTACAAGAGGATTCAGAATCCTATCGAATACGCCTACCTGGATGTCTCCACGTACACTCCGCAAAATTTTGGTACCGCACATGTATATGGAGCCGAATTGGTCTATACCAAATATTTTGGAAATTTCGGTGTCACTGGGAACTATACTTATATCTACTCAGAAATTTATTCGAGAAAATTCAAAACGGATCTGGTGAACAGAACAACGGACACCGTTTTGCAGAAAAGGCCAATGCAAGGTCAAACAGACAATACACTCAATCTCTCCCTGCTGTATAGAAATGACCACCATCATCTTTTTTTGCAGCTTTCCTATGAGTACATCGGAAAAACATTAGCCAAAGTATATCCAATTTACGGATATGACTACTACCAGACACCAGCTTCATTTCTTGCCCTTTCTGCCGAAAAACAATTGAGAAACAAACATTTTACTGTTTTCGGAAAGTTCAACAACCTCCTGAATACGCCAACAACGAACAAAATAAATGGATTACTAACGGTCAAGGATATCTACAAAGCCAGCTACAGCATCGGCCTGCGATTCTCCAATTAATCAATCAATAAATAAATAATAATTATCATGAAACTTAGAAAAATCTATTTGATAGTTGCCGGTTTTTCGGCAATATTGGCTTCTTGCACAAAAAGCGAGACCACGCAAACAACTACGCCGCCTGTTCCAGTATCCAATCCTATTACACCAGGCAGTATTTCAGGATTTGTTAAAGGCACATTTACGAAAGGGAATACCTATACTATCACAGGTGACCTGACGGTTAAAGCCGGTGATACGCTCGCTTCGCAGGAAGGCGTTACGGTAGTGATAAAGAATAACGCGCAAATAAATGTGATTGGGGTGCTTCAGATTATTGGAACTGAAAGCTCTACGGTTTCATTTAACTCAGACAGCAAGACGCCTGGTTCATGGGGAGGATTTCAGTGCGACAGTGCACAAGCAGTTACTATCAAGTGGGTGCATATTGATAATACTGGAGGCCCGGATCCTTCGGGAAGTCCGAGAAAGTCATTGCTGGTGAAAGCTCCGATCAATGTGGACATTGAAGATTCCTGGTTTACCAATGGGCAGGATGATTTGATTCGCATGCAGGCTGGAGCAAAAATTACGATCCTCAGAAATACAATTGTTTCTTCGGGCAGCACCGACGGGGAAGCTATCAATCTGAAAACCGGTGTTACAGGAGTTGTCGCTTACAATGTTATCTATAGCCAGGCTGGTACCGGCGTGAAGCTCGAGACCAATGACCTGCAACCTTTCCCGCAAACCATAGTGAACGTTTACAATAATACGCTCGTGTCCAACGGATGGCGCAGAGGTGCTGCTGAACCAGGCAGAGGCGTTTCAGTGGGCTTGAATGCAGTTGGAAAGATTTATAATAATATCATGGTGAACAATTACCAGGGACTTGAAATATTTACAGACGCTGATACAGTGAATACTGTCTATGGCAACAACCTGTTTTATGCGTCGGTCGATAGTTACAGCGATACTACAACACATCCGGCCACTTCAATCTCCCTGCGGAGCAATTTTTATCCTGGTGATGGGGTTGGTAAGCCAAAATCTTCTGACCTGATTTCGACAGGCGTCAGCAATTTAAATCCCTTGTTTAAGACATTTGATGGTACCGTGGCGGCACCTAATGGAGCAACTACCTCCAACGATTTCCATCTTCAACCCGGATCACCGGCTATTGGAAAAGGCAATAGCACCTACAACGGTGATATCGGTGCCTATACCTCAGATGGTAAGGGAAATAAGCATTGATTTGAATTACTTCATAATATTCACAAGAGGAGCAGCAGTAATTGCTGCTCCTCTTTATTATTCAACTCATAAAATAAATACTGTGAAAAAGAAATTAGCCTTTTTAATCCTGCTGGTTTTTACTTTAACAGGCAGACCTGGAATGCTCAAAGCTCAAACTGTACCTGAATATATATTAGATAAGAAAATCGCACTTTCCGGTGATGGTAGTTACGACTATCTTTTGGTTGACCCAACTGCAAGACGTTTATATGTTTCGCACGGAACAACAGTGCATATCATCGACCTGAACACGGAGGCCCAGATCGGCATCATTGAAAATATGCAGGGTGTTCATGGAATAGCCATTTCTCATGAAGTGAACAAAGGATTCATCAGTGATGGCAAGGCCAATGCGGTAGTTGTCTTTGACCTCAGTGATTTTAAAACCGTTGCCATCATTCCAATCGCAGGAAAAAAACCAGATGGCATCACATACGATCCTTTTTCGGGAAAAGTGTTTGCTTTTAACGGTGGCAGCAACAATGCTTCTGTCATTGATATCAATTCCCTGAAGGAAGTCGCAACCATTGATCTCGGAGGTGCGCCAGAATTTGCCGCTTCGGATGGACATGGGAAAATATATAATAATCTTGAGGATAAAAGTTCCCTGAATGTAATCGACACCAAAAGCATGAGGGTCATCGCTAATTATCCACTATCTCCATGTGGTGGCCCAACTGGTCTTGCACTCGATCTTATTCATCAAAGACTGTTTACGGTTTGCCGGGAAAATAAAGGGATGAGTGTAGTTGATCTCAGAACGGGAAAAGTAATTACTACCCTTCCCATCGGAGCGGGTGTTGATGCGGTGGCCTATGACCCTGAAACCAAGCTCGTTTTCTGCTCCAATGGTGATGGAACTACTACCGTTATTGTCCAGGAAACGCCTGATTCCTATAAAGTCATTCAAAGCTTGCCAACACAATTCCGGGCCAAAACCCTGGCATTGGACCCGGTGACCCACAAGATTTACCTAAGCGTTGTCGATTTTCAGAATGGCAGCAAAAATGCCGTTGCAGGATCGTTTCACGTATTGGTCTTTAAACCAAAGTCATAGAAGACTTAACATTGGGATTATTAATGATACATTAAATTTGTGTTATCATTTTATTACCAAACAAGCATTGATATGGCAAAAAAAGCAAAACCGTCCGCGAAGAAATTGACAAAGAAGCAAGTCAGATCAGAAATATTTGAAAAGTTGTCTGTGGTATTGTCGACCTATAAAAATGGTTCTGATTCGAAGAAATTTGACCGCAAACTAAAGCAAGCCAGTAAGTTATTCACTCCTTTGGTTTTGAAACACGCCGGTAAAAAAGTAGACTAACCCCTTATTTATAAGCTATGAGGCCAGTGCTTCATAGCTTACTTCTTTGATAACGCCCTGTTGGCTCAATCGACACTCGCACCAACAATCAATTCAGATAGAGAAGTCTTAATTTTTTGACTTTTTCGGGATCAAGCCCCATTTCTTTGTTGAGATAATTCTCAAGAGAGCTGTATTGGCGCCTGATAGCATTAAATGTAGCCTGGAGGTATTCAGGTTTTGCAGCCATTACGTTGCGTGCAGTTTGTTCATCCAAATGATACATTTTCGTCAGGCCCACAATTGCTCTGTCACTTTCAGCCGACCGGTAATAATTTGTTGCCAGATAGTCTTCCATAATGGTTTTTTCATCCACACCCAGTGCATAAAGTACCAGTGCGGCACCGATACCGGTTCTGTCTTTTCCCGCAGTACAGTGAAATAATAGAGCACTATCGTTGTTCAATGCCAACAGTTGATCAAACATTGGCTTGTACCTCGCTGTAAAAGGAGTCAGATTGCTGTAAAATCCAAGCAAAAAGGAATCGTTCCGCAGTTGCTGCATGATGTTCTTAGAGTAGTTACTATCTCCAATATTTTCACTGCCCGCTGGAAGAGAGATACGGGTTATGCCCATTGGTAATCTGTCGGGAGCGATTTGAACTTCATACGGACCCCTGAAATCTGCTACTCTTGAAAGGGATAGCGATTTTAACTTATCGAGATCGGCAGTTGTCAAACGATTCAATGCCGCTGATCGGTATATCTTACGCCATTTTACATGTTTCCCATCCATTGTTGCATAGCCACCCAGATCCCGAAAATTGATGGCACCATCCAATCTAACTTCTCTCTGCGAGCTGTCGGCGACCTGTGCAAATGCGTTTACCCTTAAAAATATCACTACAATGAGCACAAACTCTTTCATAAATGAACCTTTTAAAATTGTACGTTCTGCATCACCTTGCCAAAAATTAAATTGTTTTCATAAATGCCGCTGCACAGTTCTGCACCGGGGATCAAATGGGAATACAGGAATTATTACAACGGTATAATCCTTGTAAATAAATTTTGCTTCAACTTTTCCGGTTTTCATATTCCCCGGTACAAACCGGCTACCAAACTATCCCATGCCTGTTATCGCAACATTAATTTTTCTTTATCAAATGATAAAATTTTTCGGGACTGTTCTCCTGTCAAACAATTGCGAGTGAACAAACTGTAAGTAGGAAGGGTAAAAAAATTTAATACGAAAAACAGGAGAACCTGGATTTTCGTAATATTCCCGTAACAATTCCGGAATAGCTTTACGTCATGGCCAGCATTATTATTTTATCCTGCATAGTAGTTCAAACCGCCATCGCACTTTATCTTTTCAATACACTTAAGTTGAAAGATGACTTCGAAAAATTACTAAATGCTATTCTCATCATATTGATCTTTCATTTGGGGAGTAAATTTTATATCCTCATCGTTCTTAGAGATTCATTTCTTTACAACAACAGCGTTACAGGTTTCTCCTTTTCCTATGGTCCGCTGCTTTTCCTTGCAGCAAGATCACTGATTCAAAGACCGGCAAAACCCAAAACAATGTTGCTTCATCTTTTGCCTTTTTTAATATTCACGGTCGCTTATATTATTAACTCCGCAGGATATTTGCTGAATCTGATTCCGAAAGGTTTTGTAATGTTTTATAAACCCGTTTATCACTGGCTGGCAGTGACTTCACTCATCACTTATCCTGTAGTTACCATAAGAATTTTATCCACAAACAGAAATGCAGTTCCGGGATCGCAACTTAAGAAGAGACTGTCCACAAACATGTCGTATATATTACTGACTGGCACATTAGCAGGCGTGATCTGGGGATTTCTGCATGAGTCAGGAACTCTGCAACATGAATTCGATCCGAGGTTGGTGCCCTACATTTTTCTCGCAGCCTGGCCCGTACTGATCGTCAGGTTTAAAATGTTTGCGGTCATATCAACTGATTCGCAGCCGATAGTACATGCTATAAAAACAATTCCTATCGATACCCTGGAATTAGAAAAACAATACAAAAAATCGGCTTTGGATAAAGACAGGTTGGATCAGTACGAAACAGAGGTAAAGAAATTTATGGTGAAAAGCAAAATTTACCTGGAAACAGATATCTCGTTGGAAGATCTGGCGGAACGTCTTCATATTCCAAAGCATCATCTTACGCAGTTGCTTAATGAACGATTCGGGAAGAATTTTTATGCCTTTTTGAATGAGTATCGCATACAGGAAGCCATTAAAAAACTGGAAAACCCTGACATTGATGAAAGCATTTTATCACTAGCCTTTGATTGCGGTTTCAATTCCAAATCCTCTTTCAATAACTACTTCAAGAAAATTACGGGCCTCACACCTTCCGTTTACCGTAAAGAACATCTGTTACAACAACCGGTTAACAGTTAACAATGTCCTTAACAATTCGGTAATAATTAGATAAGAGGAGCTTAACAAATTTCAACCCACTCCATTACAGTTAATTGCAAAACAAATAGCGTCCTTCCTTCATGGCGAATACAAAATTCGTCGCTGCCCGATGGCAATGTCGTGGAAGATGCATGCACGGTTCATATTTGCGACAAGTAATCAAACTAACTTTTAATTCACAGTAAATGAAAAAAAAACTGACTAGCTTATGCAGGGCGGGATTATTTTTTCTGTTTCTCGTCTTAGCAGTTTCAATACTGCATGCTCAGAACCTAACGGGTAAGGTCACGGGGACAGACGGTAATGGTCTGTCGGGTGTTACCGTTCAGGAAAAAGGAACTAAAAATATCACCTCCACCAATGCAAACGGAGAATTCCTTTTAAGGACAACAGGAAGCGCTCCAATAATTGTATTTACTTCTGTGGGCTTCCTCGCTCGCGAATTACCAGTATCTGGCCAATCAACATTATCGGTCCAAATGGTGGAAGATCAAAAGCAACTTAACGAAGTGGTGGTTACAGCCATGGGCGTGAAAAAAGAAGTAAAAAGACTTGGCTATTCGGTGCAGGAAGTGAAGGGTGCTGACCTGGTTAAGGACAGGGATGCAAACCCGATCAATTCACTGGTTGGAAAAGTGGCAGGATTATCCGTAGGGGCCAGCCCTGAAATGCTGGGCCGTCCCGATATAGTATTGAGAGGAAGTAAGGATATTTTATTTGTGATAGATGGTATTCCTATTAATTCCGACACCTGGAATATCAATCCCGATGATGTTGAAACATATACCGTACTAAAAGGAACCAATGCTTCTGCAGTATATGGTTTTCGGGGATTGAATGGCGCCATTGTTATTACTACTAAAAGAGGAACGAAGGACCACAAAGGCTGGCAGGTTGATGTGAATACCAGTACCATGTTCGAAACGGGGTACCTGGCAGAGCCAGAAAGCCAGACTCAATACGGAAGAGGTACAACTTTTAAGTATAGTTATGGAGATGTTCTGTATGATAACAAACAACGTTTGCCTGAGTGGGGTCCGCGTTTTGAAGGGCAATTGGTTAAGCAGTATAATAGTCCATATGACCCCATTGCAAGTGTAAGGACCGCAACAGCATGGACTGCCAAAGGTGTCAACAATCTGCACAATTTCATGCAACCGGGCATAATCAATACCAACAATATAGCAATGTCCTCCAGTACTGAGCGTTCTGATATCCGGATATCCATATCAAATATGAATCAACAGGGTATGGGACCTAATACCAAACTTCATTCCTATTCCCTGGCGCTCAATGCTGGGTACAATATCACCGACAGGTTGCGGGTGGAAGCGAATGTGAATCTGAACAAACAATATTCTCCTAATATTCCCGACGTGAGCTACGGACCCAACTCATACATGTATATGTTTAAGGTATACGGGTCCGCAGATTATGATATCAACGATCTGAAAGACATCTACAAAAAGCCACAGGGCGTGCAGGATCTGATTCCTTACGCCCAGGAGTACGGACGCGAAAACAGCGCCTGGTTTATTGCCAAAAAATGGCTTCGCTCCCACGACAAACTGGACATCAACGGATATGCAAAAGTGAGTTATAAATTCTCCAATGCACTGAACCTTAGCCTGCGTTCCCAAATTACAACCTGGAACCAGTTAAGAACTGAACAGGTACCGGCGGGAACTAACCTTAATACCTATACGCCCTGGTACTATTTCGGATGGTACGGCGACTATCGCGAAGACAGGAGAACCATGTTTGAAAATAACAATGACCTGATCCTGAATTTCAACAAAGTCTATAAGAAGATTGCTGTATCCGCATTTGCAGGCGGGGCTACTCGTAGTTTCCAGTACAATTCATTGTATGGCACTACCAAAGGACTAGCTATCCCCAATGTATACACGCTTACCAATTCATTGCAGCCGTTTTCACCTTTCACCTGGGGATCAAAAATGCAGGTGTATAGTGCATTCTATTCATTTGATATTACTTTCGGCAGATATCTGACGATTTCCAATACCGGAAGGGTCGACAATACTTCAACACTGCCATCGGGTCATAATACTTTCTTCTATCCATCTGTTTCGCTCGCCTCTGTAATCAGCGACTATGTGCATCTGCCAGACTTTATCTCCTATCTTAAAATTCGCGGATCATATGCTGAAGTAAAAGGAGCATTGACACAATCCACCATTCCTTCAGCATTCACACAAATTACCGGAACCAGTACGAATGGTGGATTGCTCGGATATGGAGCAGACCTGTATAGTTCCTATGACGGACCCAGTTATGCCAACCAAAATGCGTATGGCCTGGCAACCTACTATAACAACCAGCCCTCCGTGAACTATTCCAGTACGATCGCCAACCAGGCATTGAATCCTTTCCAGGTTACTTCGTATGAAGCCGGATTGGATCTGAAATTCCTGCACAACAGACTGGGTGTAGACTTCACTTATTTCTCCAGCCTCAATGGTCCACAGATTTTTGCTTTGCCTGTGGCGCCTTCAACAAGCTATTCTTCACAAAACGTAAATGCGATCACTTCGCAGAAGAACGGCATTGAACTATCGATTTCCGGATCTCCATTAAGAAGTGCCAGGGGCTTGAACTGGGATGTGCTTATCAACTATGCCACTTATCGCGAAACGTTGAAGGATATTTACCAAAATGAAACGCAGATAGGATTAAACGGTCACAACTATAAAAAGGGAGAAAGGCTTGACGCTATTTATGCCCCAGGCTTCGTGCAAGATGGAAGTGGTAATACAATTTACAGCGGCGGTTTGCCACTCCGTGCGCCTACTGACATCAACAACAATAGTTTCCTGGGATATGCGAATCCTGATTATACGTTCGGAATCAGCAACAAATTCAGCTATAGAAGTTTCAGTTTAAGTTTCCAATTCGATGGACGAGTGGGTGGAAAGATCTACGACGAAGTATATAAAGATGGAATGAATGGTGGCACGGCCATTGAAAGTGCATCGGGTCAATATGGCGCTTCGCGCCTCGCTGAATGGCAAACCACCAGCCAGGGAACGGTGGCACCAACTGCTAAATATGTTGCGAAAGGTGTAAAAATTATTTCCGGAACACCAACTTACAGCGGTGGACAAATTACCAATATAAAGGACCTCAGTTTTGCTCCCAACGATGTGGCGGTAACCACCCAATCATTTATCAGTTCCGGGATTGGGGGTGTTCCTCAATATTGGATGACAGACAGAACATTTGTTAAACTGCGCGAAGTGGTGCTTACATATACTGTTCCGGCTAAATATATAGGCAAGAGCAAATTGATAAAAGGTGCTTCATTCTCCTTAATGGGCAGAAACCTTTTATACTGGTCCAAGAGAAAAGATATAGACCTTGATCAGTTTGCTTCCGGATATAATGACTCCGATAGAAGCCTGAACAATGGCGGAGTTTTGCAGAGTTTAACAGCGAGGAGATTTGGTTTTAACATAAGTGTTAGTTTCTAATCTAAAAAACGGCAAAAACAGATTATATGAAAATAAATTTTAGCAACAGCCTTTTAGTACTACTGGTTCTATCAATGGCCATCGGTAGTTGTAAGAAAGGCGATTTGTTATCCAACCCTAATGTGGCTGCGGAAAGTTCTACGGTACCAGCATCCCTGATATTGAATCATCTTACCGGGAATTTGCTCAGGGAAGAAGAGCCTATCATTTCTCCGGTTTACAGGTATAACCAGAATATTGTTTCCAACTATTCATACTATTTCGGGACCAATGCATACAATTGGTCCGTTACCAATCATACCTACGACGTGATCCGCTTCTGTACCAAGCTGGAGGAACAAGCATTTAAGCAATACGGCAACACAACGAATGTATATTATGGTCTGAGTAAATTTTTCAGGGCCTATGCATTCATATGGCTAAGTCAGCGGGTGGGTGATATTCCCATGTCGCAGGCTGGTATAATCGGAAATCTTACACCGACTTACGACAGCCAGCATGATGTGTACAAGAATTGCCTGGCTTTGCTGGATACAGCGAATACCATCATCGGTAATCTTACTTCAGCTGCCAATGCTGGCAACAAGGTTGATGCCACTGGCGACATATTTGGTCTCACTTATTTACAATGGAGAAAGGTTATTAACACGTATAAGCTTCGGGTGCTCATCAGCCTTAGTAAAAGGGCGGATGACAATGCGGACCTCAATATCCAGCAGCAGTTTGCGGCAATCCTGAACAGTTCCACAAACTACCCGATCATGACCGCCAACTCCGACAACATGGTTTACAAATATACCACAGTGACGCTTTACCCTCCCAATAGAGCCGGTTATTCGCCGTACAACAATTGCGAAAATATCAGTCAGACGTTTTTCAATGTCACAGCAGCCTGGAACGATCCCCGTATTTTCACGTTGGCCATTCCCGCAGCGGCGCAATTAGCTGCTGGAAAAACGGTAAGTGATTTTACCGCCTATGTGGGAGAAGACAATGGAAAGTCTCAGGGTTTGATGTCGAACTTTTCTGCAGATGGAAAGTTTTCCAACCTCAGTTATGCGAGGTATATGTCGTCGGCATCGGGGGCGAATGCTGAACCCTATATTGTGATCGGTTACCCGGAGATGTGTTTTAACATCGCAGAAGCTGCGTTCCGTGGATGGATCACCGGTCAAAATGCATCCGATTGGTATCTCAAAGGTATCAATGCTTCTATGTCGGTCTATGGACTGTCGCAGGGGCAAACTGTTACGATCGGAAATGCAGATGGAACAAAGCCCAACCTGGGAACCGCTACCATCGATATCAACGCATTCCTTGCCAATCCGAATGTGGCTTACGACAATACAAACGGACTGACGCAGATACTGACCCAGAAATATGTCGCATTCTTCATGAATTCGGGATATGAGGCCTATTACAACTGGCGCAGAACCGGTATTCCTACTTTCAGTCAGGGCGGAGTTGGTATAGGCACACCTTCCAACCAGATTCCTTTGCGCTGGCAGTATCCGCAGGATGAAGTTACTTACAATGGTAAAAATTATTCTAGCTCCATAAGTTCGCAGTATGGCGGCAGTGATGACATCTTTGGAAAGATGTGGTTGATTAAGTAAGCAGTAATTTCCCTAAGCAGGATGGCAGATGCTGGTCATCTGTCATCCTGTTTTTTAATGTGTCGCAATCATTTTGAATTTTGTTCGAATAAGTGTTTCATGCAATGCAAGAAAGTTTGTTTCACCTGAGCGAGGATCGTCATATCAATCTATTTAACCCCCTGCCTGCCTCATTCTATCCGGGCGTCATCATGCGGGATGTAGTATTTGCAGTGAATGACAAAATGCAGCACAACTATCTCCTGCCGCGAAATTGTCCGAGAGTTAGTTTTTATGATGGACCGCAAACAACAGATTCAGACCGCCATCAGTTCCTGGAAAACAGTACTGCCAGGTTTGTCGTGTGCGTGGAATCATCATGGATCAATGAAATACAACGTACCACATTATTCAGGTATGAATTTCCTTCTGACTCCTTCACGCTGTTGGACGAGTGCGCCGGCTATTTTATTTCCCATGTACCGGTGACACCGATCCGGGTTACTCCCATATATAATTTAATGGAGGAGATGCTCAGGCGTGATGTAGAATTGAGATTCATGCCTTCTATTATTGAGTTGGGTGAAGAAGTGACGCGGTCCACTCTCAATTATTCGCTGATCCGTATGAAATATGCAAAAACAAACCCCGGGTCCCACCAGGAAGTCGAAAAGAGAAGAAAATTTTAGTCGTCCCTATTTGATCTCATCACACAGAGATTGCAATCAATTAATGATTTCCTAATTTGATACTGTTCCATTTTCCGGGACTAAGAATGTACTTGCGTAAGCAATCGTTTATGACCCCCATTCATAGGTGGTTGCATTTTGAATTCGCGGCTGTCCTATTTTACTATTAACAATCGATCGTGATCATGAAATATCTGTTCAACGCCTTTATCACTCAATGAAAGTCGCCATTACTTTAATATTGTCATTGACCTTCTGTACTCAGGCTCGCAGTCAGCAATCATTTTCCATTTGGCCCGGCAAACCAAGAAACTCTGAACAATGGAACTGGAAAGAACAGTTAGACAGTATCGACATTCAGGATGATCCTCTTGTTTACAATGTGACGAATCCTACCCTTATCTATTTCCCGCCTGATCCCGGCGGCACCGCAAATGGTACGTCCGTTATAATTTGTCCAGGTGGGTCTTTCTG
>Ga0075026_100000466_pt1 | contig 16126 bp, 15 predicted proteins | sample Str012_2_FD_71392 | JGI IMG/M metagenome (GOLD analysis project Ga0075026, IMG submission 71392) | Freshwater sediment microbial communities in response to fracking from Pennsylvania, USA - Straight Creek_MetaG_SC_2012 | ecosystem: Environmental > Aquatic > Freshwater > Creek > Sediment...
AGGGGAGGCCGCACTAATCAAATACCATTAACCATTAAACCTTATCCTATGAAAAATCAAATATAGGATGATCCTGTTGGAAAATTGGTTGCATAACATACCTTTTTTTAGTAAAAAATGCATGAAATTGATTGAGATCAAGTGTATTTTATACAATTAATCCTCTGAAAGTATCAGCATGAACTTTTCGGGTCAGAAGCTTTCTAAACAGCACTCGTTTCCAGACTGAGATTTGAACTTGATAATGCCATCAATTCATTGCCAGGTAGGTCTAAAGTCCTTTTGATATTTGTCGAAAGGAATTTTTCCGTAACCTCCTTCGCCGAAATATTTAGCGATGAGTTCAAAGTCTTTTGTTTCGAGATATCCGGGAATGGCCTGAGGTTCGCTGCCATCAGCGGGAATAATGATTGTAGTAGGAAAGGAAAGTTGACCATGGGTAATAAATACGGCAAAGTCATTCACTTTATAATTGCGATTGTACTGATAGGTTTTCCCGGCCCATACCAATGCATCTTTACTCTCTGCATTTACTTTCACCGCGTAAAACTTTTCCCGTACATACTGTTCTACATTTTTATTTAAATAGGTTTTCTTGTCCATTACCTTGCACCAGCTGCACCAGTCAGTGTATAAATCAATAAGTACCGGTTTTTTTTGACTTTGCAGGCTTGACGTCGCATCCGTTAAATTCAACCATTGAATATGCCCTTCGTCAGATCTGAGTTTTACGTTAGTCTTCATTGTCCCCGACAGGCTGATCAGGCTATAGAAAAAAACAAGGATAAACTTTTGCATATTAATTTTGTTTCTGAAGTGATAACCAGGCTCCCATTATTCATGATGCTTTATTAATTAACGTACTTTGAGGCCCGTGGATTGTAGCCCTTCGTAAATTAAACAAATACCATGCACAAAATTGTCGTCGCCATTACCGGAGCCAGCGGATCGATCTATGCAAGTCTGTTGCTCGATAAACTCATGCAACTGAAGGCTCAGTGGGATGAACTGGCTGTGGTCATGACCGGGAATGCAAAAGAGGTATGGAAAACGGAGTTAGGGCAGGAAACCTACCAAAAGCACAAGATCCCATTTTACAGTCAAACAGATTTCTCCGCACCTTTTGCTTCGGGATCGGGCCAATACAATACCATGATCATTATTCCCTGCTCCATGGGTACGTTGGGAAGAATTGCCACCGGAATTTCTTCGGATCTTATTACTCGTGCTGCAGATGTTGTACTAAAAGAGCGAAGAAAACTAATTTGTGTTATCCGCGACACTCCTTATAACCTGGTACATATAAGAAATATGGAAACAGTTACACTTGCCGGCGGAATTATTTGCCCTGCTACACCTTCTTTCTATAGCAGACCGTTAACCATTGAAGCGGTTGCACAAACGGTAGTTGATCGTGCACTCGACCTTGCAGGACTGGATATTAAAACATTCAGGTGGGGTAATTAATAACTTTTTGACGAACTCGCACGACAGATCCTCAGTTATTTAAATCGACTACTTCACATCCGGGATATTTTGCTTTGTCAAAAACAAATGTCGCATCCGAAATTGGCGCTGTCCCATTAAGACTATTGATCGTGTAGATATACTTGTTACCACTCTTGTCGAGCATTTTGCTGCTGTAAAGTGACTTGGCAGCTTTATCGACATAAACGTAGACTTTAAAAATATTTTTTGTTTTATCAACAGGAGTTAGCTCAATTTCCTGAACTGTTTTAGTTCCCATTTTTTGTTCGCCATTTAATTTGTAGAGATAGTCCTTATCATACGAACTGGTAAAAATCTTTTGGGGACTATTATTTACGGTAGGGTCGAATTTCGCGATCGTCACTTCGTTTGCTGATTTATCGTAGGTCCATATATTTTTCCCGTCGCAATAAATTTCCTGTCCGGTTATACTCACGCGGTACTTGTCGCCTTTCATATAGGCAGTTCCCTTTTTGGAACCCTGGGGATTTCCCTTGCTATCTTCTATGCGAAGTGTGAACGTAGCCTGGATGGCCTTATAAGATTTCATTTTCTTACTCACGTCGTCCAGTATCTTTTTTGCATCCGGATCACTTTTTCCCACGCTATTGTTCTGCGATTTACCTGCCAGGGCAACAAAACCCACAAACAGCATCGAACAGAATATTTTTTTCATATCGGCAAATTATGTTGTTGATAGTCGACGCAATATATCTAAAAAATAGGCAATCCTTGTGCCGTGGTCATTTCATCAACTCCGTGTTTCGAGATAATGATCAAGTTCCATCTCGGTTTTAATCAAAACATCTCTTGCTTTGCTGCCCTGGTTTGGGCCCACTACACCGGATGCTTCCAGTTGATCCATTAGGCGGCCAGCCCGGTTGTATCCAAGTTTCATCCTGCGTTGCAGCAGGGATGTAGAACCAATCTGGTTTTGAACAATGAGCCGGGCGGCTTCTTCAAACAAAGGATCACGGTCGGCCAAATCAAAATCTCTTCCCTCGGCGTCTTTTTCATCAATATATTCAGGCAGGAGGAATGCCTGGGGATAACCCTGCTGACGTCCAATAAATTCCACAATCTCTTCCACTTCGGGGGTGTCTACAAAGGCACATTGCAGTCGGGTGATCTCTCCATTATAGGAAACGAGCATATCTCCTTTCCCGATCAATTGTTCTGCACCGCCTGTATCCAGGATCGTCCTGGAGTCGATTTTGGAAGATACTTTAAACGCGATACGTGCAGGGAAATTAGCCTTGATGGTTCCGGTGATGATGTTCACTGACGGCCGCTGTGTGGCGATAATGAGGTGAATTCCCACGGCACGCGCCAACTGGGCAAGTCTTGCCATCGGCATTTCAACCTCCTTTCCTGCCGTCATGATGAGGTCTGCGAACTCATCTATTACCAGTACAATGAAGGGGAGATATTGATGACCTTTTTGCGGATTTAGTCTGCGTTTGATGAATTTATCATTGTACTCTTTGATATTTCTTGCGCCAGCTTCTTTCAACAGATCATACCGGTTGTCCATTTCAATACAAAGCGCATTGAGTGTATGAATAACTTTTTTAGTATCGGTAATGATGGCCTCTTCTTCCCCGGGCAGTTTGGCCAGAAAATGTTTTTCAATGAGCCTGTATAAACTGAGCTCCACTTTTTTCGGATCCACGAGCACAAATTTCAGCTGGGAGGGATGTTTTTTATAAAGCAGTGAAACGAGGATAGCATTTAGTCCAACAGATTTACCTTGCCCTGTGGCACCCGCCATCAGCAAGTGCGGCATTGCAGTAAGGTCTACAATAAAATTTTCATTGTCTATTTTTTTGCCGATGGCAATGGGCAAATTGAAATAGCTATGCTGGAATTTCTCCGATGCCAGCAAAGTGCGCATACTCACGACCGTTTTTTTAACATTGGGTACTTCGATACCGATAGTGCCTTTCCCGGGAATGGGAGCGATGATGCGGATACCAAGCGCAGAAAGATTCAATGCGATGTCGTCTTCCAGGTTTTTGATCCGCGAAATCCTCACACCTGCGGCCGGAACGATCTCATATAGGGTAACGGTGGGCCCTACCGTGGCGCTGATCTTCTGAATATCTATGTCATAATTCTTCAAGGTGCCAATGATCTGGTTTTTATTGGCTTCCAGTTCCCCCGCATCCTGGATGATCTTATCATTTCCATGTGTGGCCAGCAGATCGAGTGATGGATATTTATAGTTCTGAAGATCCAATGTAGGTTCGTAATCGGGAAGCGCTGCGGGTATTGTTGGATCTGCGAATGATTCGCCCGGATTTTCACTTCTAACTTCAAGGGCTGTTTTAATTTCCAATTCCAATGCGGTTTCCGGTTTGATCGCTGGCTTTTGCGGTTTCTCTATTTTTGCAACCGGAATGTCGACCTCCTGAGCGACAATGGGTTTCTTTTCTTCCGGAACTTCGCGAATCAAAAGATCCATTCCACCACTCAGCTCTTTTTCTGGTGTAGGCGGGATGACCACAATTCCTCCTTCGCGCTTCAATATATTACCCTTATCTCTTCCTGCTGGCCTTTCTATAAAAAGTTTGGGACCATCATCTTCCTGTGCATCTTCTGTTTCTGCCGGAACATCGCCGTCCGGGGTAGGAGCAGTTTTTCTCGCAGGTAATTTAGGCACTTTGAACACAGGATTAAATCGCCAGATGATGTAAGCCAGTCCGCCGACAAGTAACAGCGCCGCGGTGCCAACCCATCCAATAATCCTCGTGAGCCAGTCACTGATCATTTCCCCCATGGCACCACCCCAGGAAAAGCTTGCGCCCTTTGTTATAAATGCAAGGACAACCGAGCAAAAAAGAATTCCGACTATGACGTAGCGAAGGTTACGAACAATAGAAAATATTTTTTTGGCAAAAAGTAAATTCGCGCCGGCTGTAAAAAAGAACGAACAAATAAAAAATGAAGTGAGACCCAGTCCGTAAAAAAATTTGTAGGAAATATAGGCACCAAAATTACCCAGCAGGTTCGACGCTTTGGCATCAGAAGATGGCGCCAAGATTGAAGCGCCGTTTTTTGCAATACTTTGATCCGTTTGCCAGTTGAACAAATAGGAAACAAAAGCCGTGAAAAGAAAAATGGCCAGCAACAGGAAAAAGGCTCCCGTAATTTTATGGGTACGCTCATCCCCTATCACCTGTCTAAAAGTGACTTTTTCTTCTTTTTCAGGTTTCAGTTTATCAGGTTCGGTCGACTGGCTTTGCTTTGCTTTGGAACGTTTGGCCATGGGGACAAAGATAAGTAACCAACCAAAACCACCACACAATTAGTTATTGAACAACTGTGGATTAGGTTGATTATAAATAGGGTATATTCCGTTTTGTATGATGATTTGTTTGTAACTTAAATTAGTATAAATACCCGAATGGCGATCATCATGAACAGCTCCCAAAAGATCCGGACCTCTTTAATTTCCGTTTTTAATAGGTGCTTCCAGGCTCCTCCAGCCTGCACGAAAACACTGATTCTGGTCATCTGCTTTTTGACGAGTCTCGGTTTAAAGGCTCAAAATCCACAGGGTACTCCTGCCGTAGACCTTGCAAAAATTTTGACCCATAAACCCCTGTTTGATGAATGTTTATATACCACAGTCAAACGGGATTCTATCCCTGATATGGATATCGTTTTTCTTAAAATTTCGCAAAAAATACCGGAAGCTTTTGAGGATAACATACCCATTTCGGTAGTAGCGCGAAATGTGGTATTGTCATTCAACTTAGCCAATGGCTCCGACAGCATCTCCAGAGGGTATTTTTTCCCGGGCCTTTACTGCCGAACCATTCAATTGTTTAAAGTCGCGGCTAATGAACCGGAAAAGTTGATCCCAGTCATCAATCCACCAGATCTTCCAACCAGCCTCACAGGCTATGTTTTTATTCAACTCAGCCCTCATGAAAAGGCAAAATTCATTGCGAAGCTCGATTTTGTTCCCACTGCCGACAACATTCTTTCGCCCCGGATTATCAATAAAAGTTTTATCTATTATTTTAAAATGACACTCCTTGGCCATAAGGTAACGGTCAATGTATTCAGTTATGTGATGGCCGGCATTCTGCTCATGATGATCATTTATTCCATCAGTGCTTATTTCCAGGATTATAACTATGAATTTCTTTTCTACGCAAAATATGCATTGGCCATGGGCCTGGTCCTGTTTTTTAAATCCTACCTGTTTGGAGTTACAAATGAGTTTCATTATTATTTCGAAGGGTGTATCGATTTCCTTGTCCAGATGGTCGGATACTCATTTTATCTTTTATTCATCAGGAAATTCCTTAACACAAAACTGTTACACCCATCGCTGGAAAAAGTATTGGCTTTTGCCAACTGGTTTATTTTAGTAATAATGGTCGTCTTTTCCATTTTCTATTTCGGAACAGACCTCCTTGCCATCACCCATTTGGTTGAAAATATTTCGAAAATGGGCCTGTTTATGATGAGCGCGATCTTTATACTATACGGTCTTTGGCGAAAAGATCCGCTCATGAACTATATCATAGCAGGACAACTTTTTCTCACCGTGTTTGGTATCATATCATTTATGCTGTCGATTACGCCACTGAAATTTTCTGATGATCCCGGCAGCATTGGCAATGACGCACTTTTCTATTATCAATTGGGGATGGTGTTCGAGCTGATTTTTTTCATGTCGGGATTAACTTATAAAAATAAAAAGAACCTTACTGAAAGAGTTAAGGAGCGGGAGCGACTCAAACTGGAAAATGAACGCAAGGAATTTGAGAAACAAGTGGCAATTCTTGAGGCAAAGCAGCAGGAAAGAAACCGGATTTCCGCAGATATGCATGATGAACTGGGTTCGGGCGTCACTGCCATTCGCCTGATGAGTGAAATCGTCAAAACTAAAATGAAAGAAAGCACGCTTCCGGAAATTGAAAAAATATCCCACTCCGCGAATGAATTGTTGAGTAAAATGAATACCATTATCTGGACGATGGTCAGCTCAAATGACACTGCTGAAAGCCTGATAGCTTATATCAGGGCCTATGCGGTAGAATTTTTTGAAAATACTTCTATCGAATGTCAGTTCAATTTGCCTTCTTATATTCCACCAGCGGAGATAAGTGGGGAGAAAAGAAGAAATGTATTTCTATCCGTAAAGGAGGCGTTAAACAATGTACTAAAACATTCGCAGGCTTCGGAAATTGCTATCACGATGATGGTAACCGATAAGTTGATCATAGAAATTGCCGACAATGGAGTCGGGATCAATATGGATAAGATCAGAAAATTTGGAAACGGTCTTAACAATATGAAAAAAAGAATCGACTCCATATCCGGAATTTTCAGGATAGAAAATCATCAGGGCACGAAGGTATTTTTTGAATTGGAATTTGACTAACGATTTTTTTCTCATGTCACCCCACAAGCTGGGTCATATTTATTTGCTTCTCCAGATTCCGATAGCCATCGAGATCCAGCCGGCGATAAAGAATAGCCCCCCTATTGGTGTGACGATGCCAATAGTTCCCAGTCCTGTCCTCCCGTTGGACTTGAGCGCCGCAAGTACATAGAGTGATCCAGAAAATAAAATGATGCCGATTGCAAACAGGGGTGCAGCTCTGCGAATAAATGAGTTATCCGGGAATTGGTTCCGAAGCAAAACGGCGATAAAGATTGCGAAGACATGATACCATTGATAGCGTACACCCGTTTCAAATATCGCTAATGACTCCGGTGGGAAAACCGATTTCAATGAATGTGCTGCAAAAGCTCCAAGGATCACGGCCAGGGCGCCGAGCAGGGCGCCAGCCAATAGCCAGTTTCTATTCATCTTTCAAGAGTAATTCAATGAGCGGTTCCAGGTGAATGCCTTCTTCGTGCACCATTAGGTCAGCCTGTTCATAATACATCTTGCGTTCGCCCAGTTTGCGAATGATATAAGATTTCAAATCCGTTTCGTTCACATCCTTAATCATGGGCCTGGTCATTCTTTCTTTAATCAATCTTTGTTTCAGCACCTCCACTGACGTATTTAACCAGATCACTTTCCCGTTCTTTTTCATGAATTCAATATTGTTAAAAAAACAGGGCGTGCCGCCCCCGAGTGAAAGAATGAATCGCTCTTCTCCCAACACCAGTTCCTCGAGTATTTCTTTTTCCAGATAGCGGAAATACTCTTCTCCTTTTTCGGTGAAAATGTCCGCGATAGACTTCTGTTCCTTCTGTACGATAACGGAATCGAGGTCAAAAAAAGGCATCTGCATTTTTTCTGCCAGCCGGCTACCCCAGTGGGTTTTACCGGATCCCATAAATCCAATGAGAAATATTTTCATAATAATATAACACCCCTGCCCCTGAAGGGGTGTCCCATTCAAACATCCATCCAGGGGGCAAGGGTTGGTCGTTTATTTAAAAGCATTTAATCCCGTCACATCCATTCCTGTGATCAATAAATGAACATCATGTGTTCCTTCATAAGTGATCACACTTTCTATATTCATCATGTGACGCATGATGGAATATTCTCCGGTAATACCCATACCACCCAGCATTTGTCTTGCATCTCGGGCAGTTTGGGCGGCCACTTCGCAACCGTTTCTTTTTGCCATAGAAACCTGTTGTGGCGTTACCCTGCCTTCATTCATCAATACACCCATCCGCCAGTTCATCAATTGAGCCTTGGTGATTTCCGTAATCATCTCTGCTAACTTTTTTTGCTGCAGCTGGAAACCGCCGATGGGGCGATCGAATTGAATTCTTTCCTTGCTGTATCGCAATGCTGTATCATAACAATCCATCGCAGCCCCTATGCTTCCCCAGGCAATTCCATACCGTGCTTTCGTAAGACAACTTAATGGGCCTTTCAAACCCTTCACCTTGGGAAGTATATTTTCTTTTGGAACTTTCACATGATCAAAAACCAGTTCTCCAGTGGCAGAAGCTCTGAGGCTCCATTTTCCATGTGTGGTGGGAGTAGTAAATCCCTTCATTCCTCGTTCTAAAATTAATCCCCGGATATCTCCGCTTTCGTCTTTGGCCCAAACGACCGCCACCTGTGCGAAGGGCGCATTGCTGATCCACATCTTACTTCCGTTAAGAATCACATGATCACCCGCATCTTTAAAATTGCTCAGCATGCCCGATGGATTCGATCCGTGATCCGGTTCAGTAAGTCCGAAACAGCCGAGCCACTCACCGCTTGCCAGTTTAGGAAGGTATTTTTTTCTCTGCTCCTCACTTCCAAATTCATAAATAGGGAACATCACCAGTGAGCCTTGCACGGAAGCCGTTGAGCGAACACCACTATCGCCACGCTCCAGTTCCTGCATCATGAGCCCGTAACTGATATAATCGAGCCCTCCTCCCCCGTACTCTACAGGAATTGTTGGACCGAAACAGCCCAGGTCGCCGAGCTGTTTTACGATCTGTTCCGGGAAAGCCGCCCGCTGCGCATAGTCTTCAATGATAGGAGAGATTTCTTTCTTCACATAGGTCCTCACCGACTCTCGGACCAGCTTATGTTCTTCCGTAAGCAGGTCGTCCAGTAAGAAATAATCCGGGCTTTGAAAAAGATCTGTTTTGACCGCCATGAATGCAGATTTATTTGCGCGTAAAGTAATGAAAAGATGGCGGATAGGAAGTGGGTTGACAGTGAACAGTTGACAGTTGGCAGATATAATAAACGGTCAGGCAGCTTGCTCAGTCAACCTACAACTGTCAACTGTCAACCAAAACAATAAAAGTAAGATTTTGATAATCAATTCATTAAGACATATAAACATTTTTACATAAAATCTTTACCTTCAAATGCAACATGCACGCAATGAGTGTGTATTTATTACAGAAACTTTAAAACAGCGGCTTGGAACTGACGGCACCAATACTACACGATGAGCTGGTTGAACGATGCAAACGGGGGGATTCCCGAAGTTATGCAGAACTCTACCAAAAATACTCGAAGGCGATGTACAATACGAGTTTGCGTATTGTAAACAATTCGGCGGATGCGGAGGATGTATTGCAGGAATCATTCACAGATGCTTTTGGTTCCATCCATAGTTTCCAGTACAAGTCGACTTTCGGAGCCTGGTTAAAGAAAATTGTGGTGAATAAATCGATCAACCAATTAAGAAAAAGAAAGATGGACCTGATCGACATCGAGAAGACAAATGTGGGATATATGCCGGAAGAAGAATCAATGGATGAAAAGGAGATTGCGTTTAAAGTAGATGAAATTAAGAAGGCAGTAAAGTTGCTGCCAAATGGATACCGGACCGTACTGAGCCTGTATCTTTTTGAAGGGTACGATCAGGAAGAGATCGCAGGGATTTTGAGGGTATCGCACGCTACCGTAAGAACACAGTACATGAGAGCAAAACAAAAACTTTTAGGATTAATTAAACAGGGAGGCCTGTCATGAGTAATAATTTAGAACAATTTATCAGAGATCACCGGGATGAGTTCGACTCGGAAGAACCATCTAAAAAAGTGTGGGATGCGGTTCAGCAACCGGCCGACCCGGTGAAGAAAGAGGAAGCGAAGGTCATTGGCTTTCGATTTGTAAGGTGGATGTCTGCCGCAGCCGTGCTGATCCTCGTAAGCCTCACTACCTGGTACTTCACGCGCCAGCAAACCAACACGCAACCAGGCACAGCAACAGCGCCTATTGTGAAAACTGACAAGCCAAATGATAAGCCTACTGTTGATACCACAGCAAGGCAGCCATTGGTAACTGCTCCAACGCTAGATTCATCTAAAACAAATCTTGCTCAACGAGTTGCACCGCAAAAGAAAGAGCCCTCAGTAACAGACGATATGAATGAAGAAATGAACCACTATGCAAGCCTGGTGGAAATAAAACATCGGGAACTTAAAAAGATCCAAAAAGACGAACCTCTGCTCTACAAACAGTTCGCAGGCGACGTGAACAAACTGGATAGTGTGTACAATTCACTGAAGAGGCAACTACCCTCGAATCCAAACAGGGAACAATTATTAGAAGCGATGATACAGAATTTACAACTGCAGATGGGATTACTGAATCATCAATTGGATATTATCAAACAAATCAACCATTCAAAAAAGTCGGCATATGAAAAAGCATATAAGTCTATTTAACTCCATTATCCTCACTGCATGTTTATCGCTGCCAGTGATGAGCTTTGCTCGCAATGGGGAAGATATTGACAAGAAGAAAACGATCAGTAAATCTTATACCGTTACGAAGGAAGATAAACTTGAAATCGAGAACTCTTTCGGAAATGTAGTGATCAGTACCTGGGATAAAAATGAGATCAAGGTCGATATCGAGATTGGTGCGAAAGCCAATACCGATGAAAAAGCGCAGGATATGCTTGATGAAATCGAAGTGTCGGATCACCAGGGTGGCCATACGATCACTTTCAAAACCGATGTGGGTGATGTCAATAACCATGGTAAACACAATAAAAACACAGACGATGATAGGAAATTCTACATTGACTACACAGTGTACATGCCCGCAGCAAACCCGTTGCAGATAGAGAATAGCTTTGGTAAAATCAAAATTCCGAGTATGACCGGGCAGGTGAACCTGACCAGCAAGTTCGGAGGTTTGACGACTGGCAAACTCTCTGATGTAGACGAGATCGATGTAGAATTTGGAACCGCAAACATAGGATCGGTGCACAATGGTGAGGTGACTTTTAAATTCAACAGCAAATCAGTTATCGACCAGGTTAGTGGCTCCGTGAAGATTAAAAGTGAGTTTTCGGGAGATGTGCAGTTCACCGTATTAGATAATATTGAAGAGCTTTCTGTTTTCGAATCCTATTCGACTATAAAAATGACGGTAGGAAAAAGTCTCTCTGCCAGTTTTGACGTGCACACAAGTTTCGGCAATTTTCACAATGGTACTGCCTACACTATCTCCGAAGAAAAAGATGATGATGACAGTGGTCCCAAATTCGACAAGGACTATTCCGGAAAAGCCGGCGAAGGAAAGGCTAAAATCAAAATAAAAAGCAGTTTTGGTAAAGTGCGCCTATACGATTCAAATGACAGGACGAGCGCAAATTCCAATGACGATGGTGATGACGACGATAACAATGATAAACACCATAAAAAAGAGAAAGAAAAAGTGAAAGTAGGTGTATAATATGCAATAGAACAACTTCTGATTCAAATCAAAATGGATAACAATCGCTAACTTGTTATCCATTTTTGATTTGATATATGATTAGTCAGGAAATGGAAGCCAGCCTGTCATTTGCCCGCGATCAGGACGAGAAGGATCCATTGGGCAATTTTCGCCGGCAATTCTACTTTCCACTTCACAATGGAAAAGAAGCCATATATTTCTGTGGAAATTCTCTTGGTTTACAAACCAAAAATGTAGAAGCATCCATGCTGCAGGAGCTGCAGGATTGGCAAACGCTGGCTGTGAGCGGTTACAGTCACGCTAAAAACCCCTGGCTATATTACCAGCATCAGTTCCAAAAACCGCTATCTAAAATTGTCGGATGCCTAGAACATGAACTCACGGTGATGAATACACTCACGGTGAACCTGCACCTTATGATGCTGTCATTCTACCATCCCAGCCCCGGGAGAAATAAGATCATGATGGAAGCAGGCGCCTTTCCTTCAGATCAATACGCCATAGAAACACAGGTCAGGTTCCACCAGTTCGATCCGGAAGAGACGATCATTGAAATCGAACCCCGCAAGGGAGAAAAATTATTGAAAACCGAAGATATTCTCGATGCCATCAACCGGCACGGCGACAATCTTGCTATGATCATGTTTGGTGGAATGAATTATTATACCGGTCAGTTGTTCGATATGCAAGCTATTACAAATGCAGCACATAACGCCGGTGCTGTTGCCGGCTTCGACCTGGCACATGTTGCAGGGAATGTCCCTATTCATTTGCACGATTGGGATATCGACTTTGCGGTTTGGTGTTCTTATAAATACCTGAACGGCGGACCCGGCGGAACCGGATGTGCGTATGTTCATGAACGTTATGCCCAAAACCGGGATCAAACCCGCATGGGTGGGTGGTGGGGAAATGAAGAATTAACCCGTTTCAAAATGGAAAAGGGATTTATTCCGAAACCGGATGCCAATGGCTGGAATCTCAGTACCGCACAAGTGTTCAATATGGCGGCATTGAAGGCCTCATTGGAGATCTTCGAAAAAACAAGCATGCAGGAACTCCGTTCCAAAAGCATCGATTTAACGGGCTATCTGCTATTTTTATTGGGACTACTTACCAATATCCAACTTGAAATCATAACTCCCTCCGATACCAATCAAAGAGGCGCTCAACTGTCTTTGTATTTTCCTGAGAAGGGAAAAGAGATCCATCAAAAAATACTGGACGCAGGGATCATTGTTGATTACCGGGAACCTGGAGTGATCAGGGTGGCCCCGACCCCACTCTATAATTCTTTTGAAGATGTATTTAGGTTTTATGAAATGCTGAAAAAAATTTGACGGGAAAGCATTTGGTGAAAAATCTTTCCCGTCTTGTATCAACAATCGTCAAAATTGATAGGAAAGTCCGAACGTAGGATATTGCGACGTAATCAATTCATAGTGATAGTCAGCCCGGACAGACAATCCAGCCACAATCCTCACTTCAATACTGGCGCCGGCAACAAATGCCAGGCCGAAACTCTCTTGAAAACCAGAAAATACAACGTTTGAGTTTCCGTCGGTCCTGGAATCAAGATACGAACCCGAAAATCCGGCATAAATGTAAGGTCTTACCCTGCCATTAAAAAAATTGTACTGAAACGTTACCGGCAAACTGTACACTTTAGCAATGGTGGTTGTTTTGTAAGGTAAATTGCCACCGTTGAGCGCAGTGCCTGTGGTGGTCGTAGATGAATAATGGAATCCAATGTTTAGAAAAGTGTTTCTGCTGATTCTTGGCGATGAAAGTCTCAGACCTGCTTCAGCTGTATATTGACTGTTCCCACCGATAGGGAGCAGTCCAGCATAGGCAAATACATGTGTTACGATTTTTGGTTTTTGGTAAAGACTCTTGGAAGACCCTGGACTAACACAATTGTTAAGCTTAACGAAAAAGCCCGCAATATCATGTTGACTGAAACCAACTACCTGCGAACTGGATACTATTGATTTACATTCACTGGCCATCAGTATTAGCCGGCTCATATAATTTCCCGGTTGCACAGGTTCATTGGCACTGCCATAAGCTGCGTCATACAAAAGAACAGTGGAGGTATCCCTTTTTGCAATATAAAATCGCCTTTCTGCATCAACAAATGTGTATAATTCGAAAGCCCCCGTTACCAGCTGCTTTGCAAAACTTGAATCCTTTTCGGGATTTTCCTTCGATGTATTCAGAAATGCGACCGTCCTGAATAGATCACCTGAAAAGAAAAAAGAAACAATATCCGTCTTGGAAAAAACCTTTGGTGACCCATTCAATTCGGATTTGAATTTAACCTTCTTAAACAAATTAGATTCCGTAGAACTTTCCAAATAGCCTCTGAGCGTGTCATGATTATAATTGACAACATAGCCTGGCTGAAATTCACTTTGACATTTAGCGACTATCGAAATCATGAACAACGAAAGGATAGCAAGTGCTGACTTCATTGAGTTTGGAGTTAGGGTTAAGTAAAGCAATTCACGAATAAACGAAATAATGGAGAAAAAAAGTTTTGAAGTGGCTTATTTATCTGAAGAAACTGACCAAGCTCATACGAGCATCGACACCATTTCCTGTTGGAAGGAAAGCGCCAACAGGCGTGCCCGTTCCGCGAAATCCACGCCAGGCCCGGCATAGATGACAGCGCGACTAACGTTAATGAGTAGCCCCACATCAGGAATGAGGCCGTGTCGCGAAATTTCCGTAAGGCTTCCACCCTGCGCTCCAACTCCAGGAACTAAGTAGAAATGCTTAGGCGTTAATGCACGTATTTTATCAAGAAGCGCCGCCTGTGTAGCCCCAATTACGAACATGAGGTTATTGATATTTCCCCATTTTGTTGCTTTCAATAGCACCTGTTCATACACATGTCCGCCAGCACTGGGTAATAACTCGAAGTCACGGGCACCGGCATTTGAGGTGAGTCCCAGCAGGATGGTCCACTTGTTATCATATTCCAGAAAAGGTCGGATGCTGTCTTCTCCCATATAAGGTGCAACAGTGATAGCGTCGAAGTTCATAGTTTCAAAAAAAGCTTTTGCGTACTGTGCAGAGGTATTACCGATGTCTCCGCGTTTTGCGTCAGCAATTTTAAAATGAGTGGCAGGAATATAATCCACCGTCTTTAGCATAGAGGTCCACCCCGCGACCCCATGTGCTTCATAAAATGCAGTATTGATCTTGTAGCTTACGCAAAGGTCTTTTGTAGCATCGATAATCTGTCGGTTGAATTCAAAAACCGGGTCTGGATTTGAAAGAAGATGTGTCGGAATTTTTGCCGGATCCGTGTCGAGGCCAATGCAGAGATATGATTTTTTTTGCAGAATTGTGTCGACCAACTGCTTGCGATCCATGCGGCGGATTTCCAGCGAAGGTAAGTGAATCGGGCGAATAAAGTTTTAACTGCCCGGCACCTCATTCAGTTCAAGGGTCAAAAAGATCAGGATAGTCGGTAATGATTCCATCCACACCCATTTTTTTCAAACGCTCGATATTGCTCTTGTCGTCTACCGTCCAGGGAATGACTTTCATATTCAACGCGCGGCATTTTACCAGCAGGCTGTCATTGACCATCGTGTAATCGGGGCTGTAAATGGTAGGAATAAAACCCAATTGTTTGATTTGATCATCAACAGGAATTCTATTTGTTCCTTCAATGAGCAAGGCCGTCATGATAGAAGGATATTTTCGATGTAGCACCTGAAGTGTACGGGGATCAAAAGACTGAATGATCGTACGGTCCTGTATGTGTTTCGATAAAACAACGCTCATCAGCAGGTTTACAAATTCATCTGGCGCCGGGTGATTGATCAGATCTGTCTCAGGTGTTGACTTTGTTTCAATATTATAGAAAGGCAATCGAATCTTTTTCCTGGCACAATAGTTTTCTACGCTGTCAATCAAATCACTCAGGAGTGGTTTGTGAACTGAAATTTTTTCCTGCCGGGGAAATCTCGCATAGGGCTTAAGTCCAACGTCGTAAAGTTGGGTTTCAACATAGTTCATTCCAAATAGTAAAAGTTTTTTCTCTTCACCGGGCTCGAGGTATTGCCCGTCTGGTTTCGTAGTGATGGCCTGGTTAAAATAAGGATCGTGAGAAATGATCACCATTCGATCTTTCGTAATATGCGCATCCATTTCCAGGGTCGTAACACCCAGGTCCAATGCGCGCAACATGGCGGGTATGGTATTTTCGGGCATCAAGCCCCGGCAACCGCGATGCCCTTCTTTGTCAAAAGCAGGTAACGAGTCACCATTGTTCATTTTGGTTATCCGGTCAAGTTTTGCTTTTCCTTGCGAACACAATGCAAAACCAGTCCATAAAACAAGTGAAAAAATAAATTTCATATCATTGCGAAAGAACATTTCTATCCACGTTGGTCAAACAACTTCGACTGCTGTTGTTTCATTTTTTCGGCAACTGATTTGGCGTCATCATCCCCCTCTCCCAGCTTATCAATGATATTGTGA
>Ga0075026_100000467_pt1 | contig 16099 bp, 12 predicted proteins | sample Str012_2_FD_71392 | JGI IMG/M metagenome (GOLD analysis project Ga0075026, IMG submission 71392) | Freshwater sediment microbial communities in response to fracking from Pennsylvania, USA - Straight Creek_MetaG_SC_2012 | ecosystem: Environmental > Aquatic > Freshwater > Creek > Sediment...
TGGTACCAGCGGCCCAGCGCGAGCGCCACGGCGAGCATGAGCACGACCGGCAAGGCGTCGCCCACGTGACTCTGCACGCAGAACGTCCCGAGCACGACCGCCGCCGGGAGCAACGTGGTTCGGCCGAGCGCCAGACCCCAGGCCGCGACCACGAACGCGAAGAACGCGAAGATCGAGACGTCCGGGTTCCACGGACTGTGCAGCAACCCGACGCCGAGCGACCGCATCAGCAGCACGGCCGGGAGGGCGACCCAGACCACTCCGATCAGGCCGCGAATCCGGTACCCGAGCCACACGGCCACGCCGAGCATGACCGCGTTGATCGCGAGCGCGGTCGTCGGGATCGCCACCGGGCTCCGGCCGGAGATCCAGTACGGCACCGCCAGCACGTAGAAGAGGAACGGACCGGGGTGGTACCAGCCGAACCGCGAGTAGGGACCGGTCGTCACGAGATGGTCGAGCGCGTCGCGCACGCGCAACTCGATCAGCGCGTTGTCGAATCCCGGTCGGTAGTGGCTCGCGCCGGTGGCGATGAGCACCGCGGCGACCATCAGGGGCGCGACCAGCAACGCACCGATCACGACGGCCGCCCAACGATGCGATGCCGGCCGCACGGCGTCGCTCACGGTACCGACTCGACCGGCGCCGGCGCCGGCGCCACCGCCGCGCGCCGACGGCCGAACCGATGCGACCACGTGATGCACGGTCGCTCCACGACGTAGTAGCTCGCGGCCGCCACCGCGAGTGACGCGCCGATCGCGACGCTGTAGCGCAGTCCGGCCCAGAGCAGTCCGGTCCGGAGACCGCCACCACGCGAGTGGTCGATGATCTCGATCATGATCGGTCGGTGCCAGAGGTACACGCCGTAGGAAACGAGCCCGACCCACGCCAGCGGCCGTGATCCCAGCACCTGGCGCGCCGCGCTCGGCCGGGTGCCGAGCACCATCGGCAGGACCAGGAAGGTCGCGAACAGCGGCGTACAGATCGTGAGCACGAAGCCCTGCCAGGGCTTTCCCTCGTAGACGTTGATCGGGAGGTCGATGGCGATATCGGCGGCGAGGAACCCGGCCGCGATCAGCCAGGAGATCCATGGCCGGTCGCCCAACACCCGCAGGGGCGCCGGCAGCGGATGGCCCCGCCGGTGCCACTCGACGACGGCCGCGAGCACCATCCCGCCGGCGAACCAGTGCAGGTATCCCGGGAGCCAGCGCGTGGTCTGACTCACGGCGAACCAGCTGCCCTGCGGGTCGGCCGGTCCCTTCCGGAACCAGAGATCCCAGACCCGCACCGCCACGCCGACTCCGAACCACACGACGCCCGCGCCGAGGGCGACGGCATACCGCGCGCCGACACCCCGCATCCGGCGCGCGAGCCACACCGATGCGAGCGCGAACAGGGGCAGCACCAGATAGAAGCTCATCTCGATCACGAGCGTCCACGCGACGTCGAGCCCACCGTCCACGTAGCCCGCTCGGTAGTTCTGCACCAGCCCGAAGTACGTGAAGAAGGATCCGGCGTCAGGGATCTTCACCCGGTCGAACACGAGCCACAGCACCGTGAGCGCGGTCCAGTAGGCCGGAAAGATCCGGAGTGCACGGCGGGCCCAGAACGCGCCGGGCGCCGGGAACGGGCCATCGCCGAGGATGGCGCCGACGAACGGACGGAAGAGCAGGTAGCCCGAGATCACGAAGAAGATGCAGACGCCGAGCGGACCGAACAGTCCGACCACATCCCAGTGCCGCGCCAGGAATCCACCGGCGCCGAGGAGACTCGCCCCGTGGTACACGAACACGAGACCGGCGGCAATCGCGCGCATGCCGTCGACACCACCCGAGCGGGCGGCGGGCGGACGGGCGCCGCCCCCCGCCGCGCCGGCGTCGGTCATTCCCCCGGCCCCCGGTAGACCGGGACTTGCTGGAGGTGTGGGTGGCCGGGGTCACCGCTCACCGCGTAGACGGCCACCGTGTTCACACCGGGTATCGCGAACTGGGGCGCCAGGATCGCGGTGAGGATGCCGGCATCCTGGTCCTGGAACGGGAACGCCTGTCCCAACCCCGCGATCTTCCCGTTGAGCGCAATGACCATCCAGGTGTCGCTGTTCATCCCGGTCACGAGACCGTTGAAGTACTGCCACGGAATCGCATAGGCCTTCGGATCGACGAAGTCGTACTTCGGTACGGCCGCGACGTGAATGCAGTTCAACGGTCCGGTCGTCTGACACTGCGACGTCGTCGGAGTCGCCGTGACCTCGAGCTGCGCGACCGGACGACCCACCAGATCGGCGTACGGACCGGCGCGATAGACGCGCAGTGATGGATCCCCGCCCTCCCGGACGGCGTGCGCGGACAACACGTCCTGGAACCCGGCGGGCGACAGCTTGAGGTAGCGGTCCCCCTTCGCCGGTTCCAGCGCGTGCGCCGACGCGAACGACTGGCCGCGGGTCTGGTCGAACGTCCGATCGAAGTCGGCGCGCGGCGTTCCGCGCAGCGTGACCCCGTCGATCTTCCACGGGATCTTCACGCCGAGCACATCGGCCATCGTCGGCAGCACGTCCACCGACTGCGCGGGCCGATCGTCGATGACGCCCTTCGGTTGCTTCGGGTACTTGACGAACAGGGGCGTCCACAGGATCTGCTGGTAGTTCCCGCCCGCAACGTCGGTCACGCTACGAATGCCTTCGAGCGGCGTGAACGCGACACCGTGATCGGCGGTGACCACCACCAACGAGTCGTCCCACGCCCCGATCGCCTTGAGCTTCGCGGTGATCTGACCGAGCACCGTGTCGGTGGCTTGCACCTGCAGCAGATGCTGGCGTCGCGCGCTCTCCGCCGGCCAGGGGTCCACTTGCCACTCGAGCTTGCTCGCGCCTTGCTGCGGCGCGAGGTGTCGGTTGTCCTGCAACGTCGGCAGGAGGTGCCACGGCTGGTGGGGCAACTCGATGTGGACGAAGTCGAGTTCCGGCCCGGTCCCGGGTCGCAGTGACTCGATGAAGCTGCGTTTCTGCGCCAACCCGTACTGGAGCACGGAGTCTTCCGAGAAGTTCACGCCCGTCGGTTTCGGCGACGCGAAATCGCGCCACAGGTGGTAGGCGTCCACTCCGAGGGCCTTGACCCGTCCGAACCCGCTCGCGGCATCGGCGCGCGCCGCGCACAGCGAGCGGGGACACAAGGCAGTCACTGCCTCGTGCACGTTGAACGGCATCGTGCCGCCGAGGAGCGTGAACAAGTTCTTGGGATAGTCCGCGGCGCTCGGCACCACGTTGCCGGTGGGCGGGTAGCGACCGGTGAGGATCGCCGGCACCGCCCGTTCCGTGTACGGCGCGACCGTCGTCTCGTTCCGGTACCACGTGGCTTGCGACTCGAGGCTCGCGAAGTTCGGGTACAGCTCCCGGTCCACGTGGCCGTGACCGTTCATCAACGACATCTCGGGGAACTCGTCGAAGACCACCATCACCACACGCTTCGGGTGATGCACTACGACGCCCGACTTCGGCTTCACCGTGCCGCCGAACACCACCGCCGACGCCGGCGACGCGAACAGGAAGATCAGCGCGAACAGTGCGGGCGCGATGGCGAGGAACCGCAGCCAGAGGCGCATCCAGTCGAGCCGGAGGAACGCCAGCGCACCGAGCAACCCGGCGAGCACACCGAGATGGACGAGGCGTTGGGGGCGAAGATCCGTCGTCCGTTTGAGGATCTCCTCGACGAAGACGCCGAACGGGATCCCGCACAGCAGCGCGTGGGCGTAACGCCGCAACTTCGGCAGGACGAGACCCACCACCACCTCCACCGTCCACAGCACGAGTGGCGGCGCGAGCACGATGGCCAGCGACACCAGCACCAGGTCGAACGCGGTCGACCCCCGCGTCGCGAAGATGCCGGTGTTCTTCCCCAGGAGATCGAAGGTCGGCTGCGCGATCGCGAGACCGCACAGCGCGAACAGTTCGAGGAACGCCTGCACCTCGCGTCGACGCGGGCCGAAGCGGCGCGCGCCCGTACCGTCGTCGGGTACTGCACTCGCGGGTTCGGAACCGACAGCCGCCGTCGTGGTCATGACGACGCCTTGTGCGACGCGAACCGTCGGTGCGACCAGCGGATCGCGGGCCGCTCGACCCAGTAGTAGCTCAAGGTCGCCGTCGTGAGCGTCAGCGCGCCGACGATCAGGAACCAGAGCCAGATGTTCGCCCCGATCGTCCCGTCGTGGAACCAGACCTTGAGCTGTTGCACCCAGATGATGTGCCACAGGTAGATGCCGTACGAGACCAGGCCGAGAGACACCATCACCCGCGACTGGAGGAACCCGCGCAGTCGACCTTGCTGCTGATCACCGAACACCACCGGGATGAGCACGAACAGTGCGACCAGCCCGTACAGGAATGCGATGCCGAAGTCCTGCACCCGGGTGACTTTGCTGTAGATGCTCGCCGGGGTGTTGAGCTGCAACGCGACCCAGAAGCAGGCCACCGAGACCAACCACGACGCGAGCGGATACCGCGCCAGCGCCCGCACCACCATCGGGAGACCGCCGCCCCGCGCCAGCCATGCACTGCCGACGGCCAGCAGCATGCCGAGGGCGAACCAGTCGAGATAGCCCACCAGCCACGTCCCGACCTGCTCCATCGGGAACCACCCACCGCCCCTCGCCGGGAACGTCGGCGTCTTCAACACCCAGAGGCGCCACACCCGCACCGTCATCGCGACCAGATACATCGCGGCGAGGCCGAGGAACTGCACGCGCAACTTCGACCGGGCATCGGCGCCCGGGCGAGTCGCGGCGCGGAACAGCCACGCGATCCCCGGCAGTGCCAGGTAGAAGCTCACTTCGATCACGAGCGTCCACTCCACCCCGAGGCCGTTGAGCGTGAGGCCGGCGCGGTAGTTCTGCAGGAGCAGGAAGTCGGTCCAGAAGATCTCGAAGTTCGAGATCGAATGCACCGCGATGCCGTAGGTCGCGACGGTGAGCGCCAGCCAGTACCCCGGGTAGATACGCGCCGCGCGCCGACCCCAGAACGGGATGAGCCGCGGCACCGGACGGTCCTGGAAATGGGCGAGCACGTACGGCCGGTACAACAGAAACCCCGAGATGAGAAAGAACGTCGACACGCCGAAGTTGCCGAGGCGCTGCGTCCACTGCCAGGTGTCGGAGTGCAAGGTTTCGATGTTGTACGTGGTGGTGACGTGGTACACGAGCACGGCGATCGCCGCGATCGCCCGTAGTCCGTCGATGCAGGGGAAGCGGTCGTGCGGGACCGGTGCCTCCAGCTGGACGAGATCATCGGCGCCCGCGCCGGTGCCCGCGATCGGCGCGTCGACCGTGTCGTCGGTCGTGGTGGCGGTGTCGGTCATGACCCGGTACCCGCGATCGAGAGCGGTCCGGCCGCGAACCCGGCGAAGCGCGCGCCGAGCGCCTTCGGAGAGTCGACGATCAGACCCGCTCCGCGCGCGTTGGTCAGCACGGGCGACGTGATCGTCGTCGCTTCGAACCCGTCGACGAAGATCGTCACCGCATCGCCCCGGAGCCGCACCGTGATCGTGGAACCGTCGCCGAACGAGACGGCCGGCGTCACGCCCGCCTTGGTCACCACGCCGCTGACGATCCGGAACACGTTGAACACGCCGTAGGCCGGTACCGCGTCGACCCACCAGTAGTTGGCCGGGTCTCGGTAACGGAACACGAGACCGGTGCCAGCGGGCATCGTCGACGCGGTGGCCTGCACCCACCCCTGACTCCGACCGGCATCGACCGTGGCCACGCTCGCCTTCAATGACGGCGCCGACTGCAGAACTGCTTCTTGCTTGCGGATACCCCACGTACCGTCCGAGACCGTCCACCCCTGCCCGGTCGGGGTGCGACCGAGGCGGTTGCCGGCGGCACGGTCGAACGCGTCCCGCACCGGCGCGTCGGGACCGACGATGTTCAGTTGCTGCGCCGAGAAGTCGCGGAACCGTGCCGCAGTGGGATCGCCGTCGACGCCGACCGCCAAGCCCGCGAATGGTTTGTCAGCGAGTTCCCTGGAGTCGACATGGCGCATCTTCACGTCGTTCACGAAGATGTCGAACCCGTCCGCGCGGTCGTCGACCCGCACGCGAGTGCCGTCGGCAACGGGCGCGGTACCGATGTTCTGCATGTCGATCACCTGAGCACCGGTGATCTTGGTCAGTTGCCACGTCCCGAACTCCGGAGTCGCAGTCAACGTCCAGCAGTTCAGTTCGCTCTCGCACCGGAACGCGAGACCCATTCCCCGCTGCACGTGCGCTGCCGTCACCGCCACCGAGCCGTCGCCCCGGCCGGCATCGATGAGCGCGAGCGACGGCTGTCCGGGGATCGCCTGGCTCACGAACGCACCGCTCGCATCGACGGTCCAGACGCCCTTCACCGCCTGCCACGGCTGCCCGGTGGCGGCTCGGCCGAGGAACGGCCGCGGCGTGGCGTCGGGCACCAGGGAATCCTTCACGTCGCGCGGGAACGGGACCGCGGGTGCGACGAACGTGCCCGGCAGGATCGTGGTCTGGGTCGTGACGCGGTCGAGCACCAGCCCCGCACCGAGCAGCACCACCAGGGTGACGACGAGCGCGACCACTGCATGGCGCCGTTGCGGCGCGGTGAGTTCGAAGCTGATCGCCGCGTTCACGACCGGCGGGGAGACCGTTTCCATCCGTTGGGTTGCGACTGCTCCGACGACTGGCAGATCGGCCGCGGGTCAGCCGGCGTCGGTGGCCGACTCGGTCTCGGCCGCAGGGCCGGACGCGGCATCCGCAACCGTGGCATCGACGTCGGCGTGCTCGAGGCCGTCCCCCTTGCGGAACGCGCCGGTCATCCGTCGCCATCCGACCTTCGCCGCGACCGCGACCCCGGCCGCCCCGGCCGCGACCGCACCTACGATCATGCTGCCAGACCCGGCATCCAAGTAGCCGAACACGCGAATCACTCCCCCATACTTCGATACCCACCGGCGTAGCCGCCGAAGAGCCGATAATCGTAGCAGCGCGTTTCGGCCCTGAATCTGCGCGGCCCGGGTCGAACGACCCCCTCCCGCGCCGCTGGCTCAGACACCGTCGCGGCGCACGGCCACGATGAAGCGGCGGTCGTGGTCGAGGAAGGTCCCGTATCGGTGCACCTCGGAGCGCTCCACGACGAATCGCCGCTCGATGATCTCCACCGTCCGCGCGAAGTCACGGCCTTCGAGTGCCGGTGGGTGGGACTCGAAGATCAAGCGCCCGCCCGGACGCAACAACTCGTGGCACCGCCGGAAGTAGTCCTCGAGCCCCTGGTGGGTGTTGCCGTCGTAGGTGTGATGGTTCGCGAAGGACAGCACATCGTCGAACTGCTCACCGGCCGCATCGAACTCCTCGAAGCTCGTGACCGCGAACTCCACGTTGTCGATGCCGAGGTGGCGGGCACCGATCCGCCCGGCTTCGACGAGAAACGGATTGATCTCGAAGGCCACGACGCGGCGGGCCGCCGGCGCGATCGCAAGGGAGAGGAACCCGCTGTTGGATCCGATTTCGAGCACGGTGCGGTCACGGACGAGGTCGCGCAGTCCGAACGCCTCGACGCGCGCCGCGGTGTCGCGCAAACCGGTGACGCCGAGTTCGGCCGAGGACTGATACCAGTACGCCTCGCCGTAGTCGTACGTCGACCACTCGCGACTCTGGTCGACGAGCTGCGCGTGCAGCGCCCGGTGCAGCTCCAACCGCCGCGCATCACGGGCCAACCCCGCGTAGTCGCGCTGCCGATTGCGAATGCCGAGCGCTCTCAGCGGCTCCTTGGTGCGGACCGCGTCGAGCGCGAACCGCAAGGGCGCGACGGGTGACGACTTCTCGTAGTACTGCGCGTACCTCGAGAGCATCGGGGTGGCCGACGTCGATGCCGGCGCCTCGGCCCGGGGCGACCGGAACAACGTCTGGAGCGCGCGGCCGCGCACCGTCGGGTGCATGAAGTGGAACGTGACGCCGGTATCGAGGTCCTGGGGTGTGCCGCGGAGTTCGCCCGAGTCGACCATCCCGGGGAGGACCTCGCGGACGAGGAGTTCGGCGCGCAACAGCGGGTCGACGAACGAGAACACCGACCGGTAGAGCGTGTCGTCGTCGGGACGCGGGCCGGACGGCACCGCGATGTGCATCGGTTCGGTCTCCCAGGTCGCGAGGACGTCACCGTCATCGAGGCCCGGCGACATCACGAACGCGGACACTCCCGGGCGGCCGCGCGCAAGCAGGGACCACAACAACACGTCGGCTCCCCGAACGAACGGCAACAAGCCGGTGTGCACGTGGACCAGTCGCAGACCTCCGATGGCGAACACCGCCTTCGGGACGATGCCACCGCCGGTGAAGATCACGGTGGCCGGCGCGATGCGTTCGAGGACACCGCGGAGTCGCTCGGACCGGTACGAGTCGGCCACCACGTACTCGACCGCGTCGGCGTGGTCCTCGTAGTGGAACCCGTCGTACATCGCGTCGATCGATGCGCCGGCGGCGGGCACCAACGGCTCGAGCGCGTCGACGATCGCCGCGACCAGCTCCGGCAGCTTCCGGCGGATCCGGTAGGGGTGGAAGTTGTGCGCACGGTCCTGGGCGCGCACGCCGTAGCGCACGGCGAGATCGGTCGCCGCCGGCACCGCGGCCAGCCGCTCCGCCACTCGATCACGCACCATCACCACGATGCGTTCGGGTCGAAGACCGGCCCGGGCCATGCGCACCAGATACGCCCGGGCCTGGGGACCCTCCCAGGCCAACACGGTGACGGGGACCACGCGCGGCCCGCTCATCCGTCCGACCGCGTCCGCGCGTCCAGCACCTCGAGCGCCCACGCGCGCAGCGCCGGCGCGTCGAGCCCCACCGCGACCAGTTCGAGGGCCTTGAGCGCCGAGTTCACGCCCTTCAGTCCCCACCCGTCGTCGCCCGCGGCAGCCGCCCGCAGCAGCAGTGCGACCACACCCGCCATCGTCGCGCCGTCGACCATCGTCTCGGGTGCGTCCGGTCGCCAGCCGACGCCATAGCGCGTCGCCAGCTTCCGGCGGACGTCGATCTGGCGACACACCGCGTCGAGCTCCTCCCGGGGCGCCGAACCTTCGCGCAGCCAGACCCGCACCCGATCAGCCGTGTCGAAACCGCCGGCAACCTCGCCCGCCGTCGGCGCTCCGAGTCGATCCGCGATCACATCCACGAGCGCCGCCCGGTCGACGGTCATCGCAGTCCTTGCTTCGCCCGGAACGCACCGGTCTTCTCGGCGATGATCTCCGCCGCGACCGCACCGCTCCGACCGACGTTCGCGATGTTCGCGTCTCGGATCGCGGCGAGCCGTTCCGGCCACGAGTCGGCCTCCGCGATGAGGCGATGGACCGCGGGTCCGATCGCGTCGAGCGCATCGGGAGCGATCACCCCACCGACCTGGTCGCGAACGGCGACCTCGAACGGAGTAATGCCGAGCGCTTCGTAGTCAGGGTTGTTGACCTTGCGGTCCACGTCGATGAACAGGACCGGCCGCTCGAACCCGAAGGCGTACTCGAGCGCGGCCCCGGACCAGTCACTCACCATGAGGTCGGCCAGCCGCAACGACTCGGTGGCCGCGATGTCACGATCGATGGTGACATCGGGATGCGCGCCGAACGCCGCCTCGAGATCGGCGATCGCGCGCGGCGTCCGCTTCGCCGTCATCGGATGCGGTCGGGCGATGACGCCACAGCCGGCATCGAGCAGTGCCTGCACCAGCGGAACCCCGACCGTCTCGAAGATGCAGGTGGGACCCCAGGACGGCGCAACGAGCACCGTCGGGCTCGTGGCGTCGGTGGGCGTCCGCTCGAGCGCGGCGACCTGCGTCCGGATGGTGTCCAGCCGGCCGTAGCCGTGGTCGAGCAACTCCTTGGCCGGCAGGCCCGCGCTCGCTTCCCGTGCCCGGATCTCGTCGTGCATGTACGGGCCGACGCAGAGCACCGTGTCGTAGTGGTCGAACCCGTCGGGCTCGTAGATCATGTGCGTACTCGCCATCGAGTGGAACACGTAGACGTATTGGGTGCCCAGGGCCTGCGCGTGACGCGACCGCGGTAACACCGAGATGCCCAGTTGGGGCACCGTTGCGACCACGACTCCCGTCTCCATCGTCTGGAAGAGGAACGCCCGCCCGACGCCCTCACCGATCGCGAACGCCGACAGCCCGGGCCGCTCCAGCTCGAGGACCGGATCGGTATCGCTCGAGGTGAGATAACAGATCCGTTCGCCGCGGGCGAGCAGTGCGTCCACGATCGGGGCGAAGTGAGGCCACGACCCGCCATCCTCGGCATAGAAAGTGAGGACCCGCTCCGCGAGCGGCAACTTCTCGTAGGCCTTGCGGCCGCTCGGCCGTCCACCCCTTCCGAACAACTTCACCGGATCGCCGCCAGGTCCAGGATCGCCGCCAGCCGGCCATCGGTTGCCATCTGCTCGTACACCATGAGGTCCTCCACCGTGTCGACCTCGAACCAACCCCCGTCGACGGGCACTGCGTCCACCGCGACGCCGCCGTCGATCAACAGTTGCAGGAATGCGGTCATGAACATGTGGTCGCGGTCGCGCCCTTCGTACTCGGCCTGCGGATCGAGTCCGTCGTACCAACCACACCACGCGGCCGCGAAGTCCGCACGCACGAGGACGAGGCCGACGTACTGCGCCTCGATGTCGGCCAACGTCCGCGGGCGCCGACCCAACTCCGTGAGGAAGCCGTCGTCATCGCAACGCAAGGTTTCAGCATCCGCGAGGGGGTCTTCCATCCGTAGCTCCCACAGCCGCCGCCACTCCCGGTCGACCACGACTCCCACCGGCCCGCGCGTCGCCGTCAACGCCGCGAGAAGGCGCGGTTCGTACACGATGTCGCCGTACGCGATCACCACGTCGTCACCGCCGTCGAACTGCTCGCGCGCGCACATCAGACTCGCCACCATGTTCGTGGTTGCGAAGTGCTCGTTGTGCACACGACGGGTACCGACCGTGATCGCTTCGGCGCGGTAGCCGGTCACGATCGTCACGTCGTCGATCCCCGCGCGGGCCAACGCCGCGAGTTGCCACGCGAGCAAGGGCGCGCCCGCGAAGGGAACCAGACACTTCGGCCGGTCGGCCGTCAAAGGTCGAAGTCGTGTCCCCTCCCCCGCCGCGAGCACGACGGCCCGGGTCATGGCCGTTCTCCCGCGACGACCCACTCGAACAACGCCTGGTCCACCGGATCCGCCGTCGATCGCTCGGGATGCCACATGACCCCGACCTGGCGCAGGTCGCGGTGAGCGACGGCCTCGACCGTGCCGTCCGGCGCGGTGGCCCAGACCAGGAGGACGTCCGGCACGCCGTCGCGCGCGATGCCCCACTCGTGGAACGAGTTCACCGGGCCCCGGCGCAGTCGTCCGTCGCCCTCGCCTTCGCGGACCAGCGCGTGCGGCTGTGCGACGTGACCCTCGACGCGGCTCACCGTCCCACCATGGAAGTGGACGAGCATCTGCATGCCGCGACATACCGCGAACACGGGTAGCCCGGTCGCGCCCGCGCATTCGAGGACCGCGCGCTCGGTCGCGTCGCGTTCGGGGGCCGTCTGCACCACACCCGGAAGATGCGAGAGGTCGTTCCCGCCGGTGAGCACGACCACGTCGATCTCCAACTCCTGCACGAACCGACCGACGTCGGCCACGCGGTTCGGCACCGGCACGGGCACTGCGTCGACCGCCGCGAGCCACGGCGTCCACTCCTGGTCGAGCGCATCGCGACGCTCCCCTCGATCCGCCAGATCCATGACCCGTTGGGTGATGGCCACCCGCCTGGTCATCGCACCACCGTGACGGCGCGGGCGTCGCCGTCGAGTCGGATGACCGCGGCACCGGCGAGCACGGCGAAGCGGGTCTCCCCCACGCCGACGGCCGCGGCGAGACCACACTCGGCCGCGCGGACCGCCATGTGCGAGTTCGCCCCGCCGAACATCGTGACGAGCCCGACGATGTCGCGCGCGAGCAGCCAGTCGAACCCCGGGTCCGCGCTCGGGATCAGCACGATCGTGCCGGCGACGTCCTCGTCCGCACCCGGACTGACCAGTACCGGTGCCTCGACCACGTGGCGACCGACGAAGTTGGGCTCGGCCGCGGGCTGCTCGAAGCACAGCGCGTCCATCGGGCCCGCGATCTGACCGGGCAACGCGACGGCGAGCGCCACGTGATGGGCCTCGGTCCCTTCGGCGACGCGCCGGGCGACGAACGCGGTCGGATCGTCCAGCGCGTCCCGGAGTCGCAGGAACTCGTCGATGCGGACGTGCGCCAGCTCCTCGCGGGTGAACCCGAGGTCGGCACCGGCCGCGGCCAGCAACTCGATCGCGTCCGAGAGCGCCTTGGTGAACACGAACTTGCCCGCCTCGCGGCCCGCAATGGCGTCCCGAACGAAGCGATCGAACTCATCGACCGCCACCGCGAGCCCCAGCGCGTCCAGCGCGTCTCCGATGGCCGCACGTTCGGTCGGAGTCCACTCGAAGTTCGATACGGGACGGACGGGGATCGCGTGGTCGACGAGTGGACGCAGATACGCGTCCGCCGCCGCCGCGTAGGTCGTCGACGTGATGTCGTAGGTCCCCGGTCGAAGATGTCCGTACCGAGCGACGAACTGCTCCCATGCCAACGCGTCGCCGCGCACGGCCGCGGCATCGACTTGCAACCGACCGAACACGGTCTCGGCCGACGCGAGGAACTCTTCGACTCGAGCCGGTTCCAGCCTGCCGGTGGCGACCAGTCCCCGGACCAACGCGGTCGCAACGAACGCGGCCCGCGCCAGATGTGCGAATACCAACGTGCCGCGCTCCCGCACCAGGTCGAGCAGCTCGGCCGCGACGACAATCGGGGCGCCGACCCGCGTGACCGCCGCGATCTCGTGCTCGAGGGCGTCGAGGTCGGCGAGATCAGCTCCGAGGCGCGCGATCCCAGCTGCGGTGATCGCGCGCAGCGCCGTGTGCAGCGCGTCGACGTCGGCGTCACTGAACCCCGCGGCGCGCAGCTCGCCGGCGCGCTCGGGGAACGTCGGATCAAGGCAGGTGTGGAGTACTGCGAACTCGACCTTGTCGTGCAACGCGGGCTGCGCGGCCAGAGTCGCCAACTGATGGTCGACCAACCGGGCCGCGAGTTCGTCGCTCAACGCGGCCGGCACGAACGAGTTGAAGCACACGCGCACATCCACATACGGATGACCGGCCAACTCGTTGAGGAGCGGATGCGGCCTGACATCGCGGTATCCGTACTCCGCCCGCTGGCGAGCCCACACGCTGTCGGTCACGAGCGCGCGGTACAGCGACACCGCGAGCGCGCCCGGTGTCGTCCCGATGATCTCGGCGGGATTCCAATCGGTCATCACACTCCAGCGCGTGGTGCTCCCGAGCAGTGACGCCACCGGCCCCGAACGTGCGGCCACGAACTCCCGCACCCGCAACGCGGCCTGCGTCACCGCGTCGTCCTCGATGGGAATCGGTCGCTCGGCCACGGCGATGGGGCGGACCTGCAGAATGTGGACTCCGTCACCGCGCGTCACGGCGAACTCGATGTCCAACGAGTCGTGACCGACCAGGCCCTCGATCTTCTGCGCGGCCGACAGGACCGGAGCGATGCCGGCCGGAAGACCGGCGCCGAGTTCCGCGCCGCGCAGACACACGATCGAACGCGCCGCGCCGCCGCCCGTCACCACGTCAGTACGGTCCGCGCTCTCGTCGAACTCCACGACGTAGTACGGCGCGCCGAGCGCGTGGGTCCGGGTCATCACGACACCGCTCATGGCGACGTCGCGGACCATGTTCTGCAGGAGCACCTGATCGCCGGCCTCCGGACGGCGATACGACGCGAAGACTGTATCGATCGCGCGCCGAACGGCCGCCGGCTCGGGCTCGACCGCGGCGATGCTCTCGTGCGCGCCGGCCGCTGAAGCGCTCCAGCTGTCCTCACTCAACGCGCTGCTGCGCACGATCAGCGGACCGGCCGTGAGCTCGCGCTCGACCCGGTCCAACCAGCGTGACGCGTCCTCGCTCCACTGCGACCGGGTGAAGCTCACGCTCGGATCGATCAGTGCGCCGTGGTCCATGGGTCGGAGCCGCTCGAGTGATTCGGCTTTGGTCCCGAGCACGAACCGGGCGAGGTCTTGTTGCGCGTCCAGTTCGGCCCAGTCGCCCATCAGGTCGACGGCGTGGACCTCGACTCCGGCGGCACGGATCTCCTCCACCAACTCGGGCAGCGTGGCCGTGGGCGCCAAGCTCCCCCGCGCCAGGGCGCGCAGCGCGGCCGCGACCGCGTGCGGGCTCAGTCGCAGGACGCCCGCGAACTCGGCATCGGCGTCTTCGACCGGGACCGCGGCGCCGATGGCCGTCACCTGACCGTTCGCGATCCGCACCTTCTCGGCCCGCTCGAGATCACGCGGGCTCCGGCCGTCGTACCGGCCCCGCCAGCGCGTGTCGACGGCGATCGCCGCGCCGACCGGTGCCGAGGTCAACGCCTCCACGGCCCTGCGCCGGAACACGATGTCCGAGTAACAAACGAACGCGTCACGCAGCGGATCGAGGGCCACGAGGCCCAATGACTCGACTGGACCGGTCTCGGCCCAGGCCCGATTGATCACCACCCGCAGCTGGGGATACCGATCGACCACGTCCTCGGCGCGGAATCCGGCGACGAACGCCACCTCTGCGGCATCGAGCACGGCGAAGGCGTCGAGCAGCCAGTCCAACACCCGCCCGCGCTCGGCGATGTCGACCATCGCGGACGGCGACGCGCCCCGGACCGAACGGCCGGCCCCGAGTATCACGACCTGCGCGGTTCCGGTCCCCATGGAGCCGCTCAGGATACCGGAGGCGGCGAGCCGCTCAGCCCAGTCCGGCGAGGCGTTCGGCCACGTCGGCAAAGCTCGCATCCGCGCGTCGGACCTTGTCGAACAACGTCCGGGCGCGGGGCAGGTTGCCCGAGCGTTCCTCGAGGTCGGCGATCGCGTACCAGAGGCGCAGGTGATACTCCTTCACCCGTTTCGGGGTGGAGTCACCGCGCTTGCCGAGAGTGGCGAGGGCATCGGACAACCGGCCCCGGTCGGCCAATGAGCCGGCGAGCACGATGCGGCCCTCGGTCACGAGTTCGCCCGACGGCGACACTTCGGCGAGCTCCCGCCACAGCGCGTCGATCTGTGCGAAGTCGCGTCCCGCCCGGGCGCAGTCCATCAGCACCGGGTGCTGGTCGACCTCTCCGGTGATCTCCACATACGCCTCGAGCTCGGTCGCCGCCGCCGGGTACTGACCCGACCGGTACAGCGCGAGGCCGAGCAGTTCCCGCACCGAGGGTGCGCCAGGCATCGCCTTGGCCAACGGCCGCAGGATCCGAACCGCGTCTCGTTCGCGGCCTTCTTGGTACGCCTCCGACGCCTCGGCCATCGCCGAGAACCACCGGTCGCCCCGCGCGCCGCCATGGCGAAGGATTTCGTCGCGTACCGACACCGGGCCGCGGGGACGACGCCGAACTCGAGCCGGACGCTCGGCCGCCTCGGCCGATGAGCGCTTGGCCCCGGCCCGACCGCCGCTCCCGCGCACGACCCGCAACGACGACGGTGCGGCACTCGCGCGCTTCTTCGGCGCCGCGGTGTCACGGAACTCGGGCGCGTCCGGCGCCGGGATCCGGCGACGCGACGTCCCGATGGTTCCGCCCCGTGCCCCGGTGCCCGGACCGCCCGGCGACCGCGCCGGACCATCCTGGCGACGACCGCGGTCGGCCGGCGCACCGGCGCCGCGACCCCCCGGCCCGCGCCGAGTGCCGTCAGTTGTCTCATCCCGACGTCGACCGTCAGTGGGACGGCCCCGCTCCGCGTCGCCCCGAGCTGCACTACCGCCGCGCGCGGATCCCCCGGTGCGGGCCGCGCCCGACCCGCCGGTGAAGGACCCGCGGGTCGTTCCCCCGCGCGGACCGCCCGCAGTCGAACCTCGTGACCCCGCGCCGCCCGAACGGGGGCGATCACTACCGCCCGTCGAACGGGTACGGCCGGCGCCGGACGCGCCCGAGTTCCGTGACACCGCGGCGCCGAAGAAGCGCGCGAGTGCCGCACCGTCGTCGTTGCGGGTCGTGCGCGGGAGCGGCGGTCGGGCC
>Ga0075026_100000468_pt1 | contig 16099 bp, 14 predicted proteins | sample Str012_2_FD_71392 | JGI IMG/M metagenome (GOLD analysis project Ga0075026, IMG submission 71392) | Freshwater sediment microbial communities in response to fracking from Pennsylvania, USA - Straight Creek_MetaG_SC_2012 | ecosystem: Environmental > Aquatic > Freshwater > Creek > Sediment...
CGCTCACCCTCAAAGGCTTCAAGTCGTTCGCCGACGCCACCACGCTGCAGCTCGAACCGGGCGTCACCGTCGTGGTGGGGCCCAACGGTTCGGGCAAGTCGAACGTCGTCGACGCCATTGCCTGGGTGCTCGGCGCCCAGGCACCCAGCGCCGTGCGCAGCCAGAAGATGGACGACGTCATCTTCGCCGGCACCGCAAAACGTCCGGCGCTCGGTCGCGCCGAGGTGGCGCTCACCATCGACAACTCGGCCGGGCTGCTGCCCATCGAGTTCACCGAGGTCACCGTCAGCCGCACGCTGTTTCGCACGGGCGAGAGCGAATACGCCATCAACGGCGTCAACTGCCGCCTGCTCGACGTGCAAGAGCTGCTCAGCGACGCCGGCGTGGGTCGCCAGCAGCACGTCATCGTCAGCCAGGGTCAGATCGACGCGGTGCTCAACGCTCGTCCGGAAGACCGCCGGTCGATCGTCGAAGAGGCCGCCGGCGTGCTGAAGTACCGCCGCCGCAAGGAGAAGGCCGAGCGCCGCCTCGACGCCACCGAAGCCAGCCTGCTGCGCGTGCAAGACCTGTTGCGCGAGGTTCGTCGCCAGCTGCGCCCGCTCGAACGCCAGGCCGAAGCGGCGCGCCGCCATGGCGATCTGGTGGCCGAGCTCGGTGCGTTGCAGATCTTCCTGGCGGGCCGCGACATCTCGTCGCAGCGGGTTCGCCTCGTCGCGCTCGCCGCCGATCGAGTGCGGTTCACCTCGTCCGAGCAGGCGCTGCGCACCGAACTCACCCAGCTCGACGTCGACGTCATGGCTGCCGAGGCCGAGCTCACCGCGCGTGGCGACTCCGACCTCAGCGACGAGATGGTGAAGGTCGAGCAGTTGCGCGAGCGCGCGCGCGGCATCGCCGCGGTGCTGGTCGAGCGTCGCCGTTCGATGGAGCGCGATCGCGGGCAGCTGATGGACGCGGGTGTCGTGGCCAACCTCGAGGCCGACGCCGGTCGGCTGCGCGACGAACTGGCCAGCGTGGAAGACGGTCTCGCCTCGCTCGGGCCCGAGTCGGAGGCACTCGCCGCCGACGAAGAGGCGTTCGCTGCGCAGCGTCAGGAAACCATGGAGGCCATCGAGGGCCTGGGTTCGTCCACCTCTGCCGCCAGCGCCGCTGCCGAGGTTCGTGGCGAACTGCGCTCGATGCGCTCGGGCCTCGACCGTGCAGATCAAGAGCTGCGTCGACAGCGCACTCGGCTCGAGTCGCTCACGCAGCGTGCAACACGCCTCGACGGTGAGATCGAGCGCTTGCGTGCCGAGTGCGAGCAGAGCCAGACCGCCGAGGCCGAACTGGTGGCCGGTGTGGAGGCCGCCGAGGCGCGCCGCATCGCCGCCGAGGCAGCGCACGACGCCGTGCAGACCACCCGTCAAGACGCGGCCGAGGCGGCATCGCGCTGGAAGGCGCGCGCCGAGGCGCTGCACCTGGCACTCGAGAGCGCCCGTGCACGGGCCGGTGCCGACCACCTCGCCGGAGTCGATGGTGTGTTGGGCACGCTGCTCGATCTCATCGAGATCGACGACGGCTGGGAGTCGGCGGTCGAAGCCGCGCTGGGTGAGGCGTTGCAGGCTGTCGTGGTGTCGTCACCCGTCACCGGGCGTCAGGCGTTGCACTCGCTGCAGACCAACAACGTGCACGGCGCCGTCATCGCGCTCGGCGCCCACGCCGCCACCGCCACACCCACTCCCGGTGCCGGCCAGGCCGTTCGTCCGCACGTGCGCAGCCGGCACGACGGTGTTCCCGCGCTGCTCGACGCCGTGCTCGGCGGCGCCGTGTTGGCGCCCACCTGGGGCGATGCCGTCGATCTGGCCATGGTCCATCCGAACGCGGTGGTGGTCACCAACGACGGCGATCGTTTCGGTCCCACCGGCTGGCGCATCGGCGCAGCGGGCGGCGGAGCCACCGCGGCAGCGCTCGAGGAGGCACGCGAACGTTCGGTCACGGCCGACGCCGAACTGGCGCGGCTCGACCACGCGCTGCGCGATGCCAAGAGCGAGCTCGTCGCCGCGCGCCAGAACGAGCAGGAGCTCACCCGCCGCCTCGATGCGCACGATGCCGGTTTCACCGCCAACAGCGAAGCGCTGGCCCGGTCGCAGAGCGAGCGCCGCGAAGCGCAGGCCGAGGTCGAAACCGTCGAGCGGTCGCTGGCCGACGCCGACGAACGTGCCGAACGCGAGCGCAACCGCATCGCCGAACTCGAAGCACTCGTGCCGGCGCTCGAGGCCGACGAGGCCGCAGAGGCCGCCGCCGCCCGCGCCCGAGGCGAGGCCCGCGCGCGCCTCGATGCCCAGGCAGCCATGCTGTCGAGTCGCCGTCAGGACCTCGAGGTGCGCAACGCCGGTCTCCACGAGCGCCGCACGTTCCTCGAGCGTCGTCTGGCCGAGACCGAACGTCGTCTCGAAGCCGATGTGGCCGCGCGGGCCGAAGCGGCCCAGCGCCGTGAAGCCGTCGAACGCAGCCTCGACGCAGTCGAGCGCCTGGCCGCGCTGGTCGATTCGCACCGTCACACCATCGAGGTGCGTCACAACGAACTGCTCGAGATCCGGCGCAAGCAGAGCGACGAGGTGCGGGCCATCGCAGCACGTCTCGATGCGCTGCGTCGGCGTCGTGCCGCAGCGGAGAAGGAACTCGAGGAGTTGCGCGAGCGTTCGCGTCGCGTCGAGATCGACGAGGCCGAGGTGCGCATGCGTCTCGAGGGAGCGGTCGAGGCGCTGCGACGCGACCACGACCTCGAGCCCGAGGCCGCCGAGGTCGCCGAGCAGCCGCCGTTGCCCGAGGGCATCACGGCCGCGTCTCGAGTGCGCGATCTCGATCGCGAACTGCGCCTCATGGGCCCGATCAACCCGCTCGCGCTCGAGGAGTTCAACGAACTGCAGGAGCGTCACCGCTTCCTGGAGGAGCAACTCGACGACGTGCGCAACACCCGACGCGACCTGATGCGGGTCATCAAGGCCGTCGACCTCGAGATCCAGACCGTGTTCTCGGCAGCCTTCGCCGACGTGAGCGGCCACTTCACCAGCCTGTTCGGCAACCTGTTCCCGGGCGGCAACGGCAAGCTGGTCCTCACCAACCCCGACGACCTGCTCAACACGGGTATCGAGGTCGAGGCGAAGCCCAGCGGCAAGAACGTGAAGAAGCTCTCGCTGCTGTCGGGCGGCGAGCGCAGCCTCACGGCGCTGGCCTTCCTGTTCGCCGTGTTCCGCAGTCGGCCGTCGCCGTTCTACGTGATGGACGAGGTCGAGGCCGCGCTCGACGACGTCAACCTCCACCGGTTCTTGGGCCTCATCAGCGAGTTTCGTCAAGAGGCGCAGCTGCTCATCGTCAGTCACCAGAAGCGCACGATGGAGGCCGGCGACAGCCTCCTGGGCGTCAGCATGCAGCCCGGCGGCTCGTCGAAGGTCATCGTCGAGAAGGTCTCCACGACTGCCTGAGCTAGGATGTCGCGACGTTGTGAGCACGGGTCGCGACGACGAAGTACCCGGGGAAAGGTCGACTGTTCGTGAGTGATTCCGTCGAAACGGTGTCGAACCGCGACGAAAAGCGCACTACGCCCGCCATTCAGCTGGTGGGGCTCCGCAAGGAGTTCGGCGCGTCCGACGACCCGGTGGTGGCGGTCGACTCGGTCGACCTCACCATCGACGAGGGCGAGTTCTTCTCGCTGCTCGGTCCCAGCGGCAGCGGGAAGACCACCGTGCTGCGCATGATCGCCGGTTTCGAACTGCCCACCGGCGGCGCCATCTTGTTGCAGGGCCGCGACGTGACCACCCTCGCCCCGTACGACCGCGACGTCAACACCGTGTTCCAGGACTACGCGCTGTTCCCACACATGACCGTGCAGCAGAACGTCGAGTACGGCCTGCGGGTGAAGCACGTCGACAAGGCCGAGCGCCGCACACGGGCCGGCGACATGCTCGACGCCGTGCGGCTCGGCAACTTCGGGTCGCGTAAGCCCAATCAGCTCAGCGGCGGCCAACGTCAGCGTGTCGCGCTGGCCCGCGCGCTGGTCAACAAGCCCAAGGTGCTGCTGCTCGACGAGCCGCTCGGCGCGCTCGACCTCAAGCTGCGCGAAGAGATGCAGGTGGAGCTCAAGAACATCCAGCGCGAGGTGGGCATCACCTTCGTGTTCGTCACCCACGACCAGGGCGAGGCACTCAGCATGAGCAACCGTCTGGCGGTGTTCAACCGGGGGAGCATCGAACAGGTGGGCACGCCGCGCGAGATCTACGACCACCCGGCCAGCATGTTCGTGGCCGGGTTCGTCGGCACCAGCAACCTCATCCCGGCGCAGGCCTCGCTCGACTTGATGGGGAGCTTCGCCACGCACTCGGTGCGCCCCGAACGCATGCGCATCGTGCAGGAGCACACCGCCGACACGGAGGTGTCGGTGCAAGGCGTCGTCACCGACGTGCAATACCTCGGCGCCGACTGCCGTGTGCGCGCCGATGTGCCCGCGGTGGGGGGCCACCTGTTCGCCAACGTGCCCAGCGACAGCCTTGTCGGCGTGTCGGTGGGTGCACCCATTCGACTGGCCTGGCCGCGCTACGCCGCGTTCACGGTCACCGAATCGGTCGCCGAGGCGACCGAACACCACACGGAATCCGCTGCTCCCGTGGCGGACACCACTCAAAGGGGAGAAACATGAAGACAGCACGGTTCGTCGCGTTCGCGGCCACCGTTGCGCTCGTCGCCACTGCGTGCGGCAGCGACGCGACGAGTTCCGGGGGCAAGGCGCTCGACAAGCTCGGCACCGCCGAGAAGCAACTCAACCTCGTCATCTGGGCCGGCTACGCCGAGGACGGCAGCACCGACAAGACCCAGAACTGGGTGGGGCCGTTCACCCAGGAGACCGGCTGCGCGGTGAAGTCGAAGACCGCCGCCACCAGCGATGAGATGTTCAGCCTGATGCAGACCGGTCAGTACGACGGCGTGTCGGCCTCGGGCGACTCGAGCGTGCGCATGATCGATGCCGGTCTCGTCGCGCCGGTCAACACCAGCCTGGTGAAGAACTACGCCGACCTGTCGTCGTTCCTCAAGGACCAGCCCTACAACTCGAGCGGTGGCAAGAACTACGGCATCCCGCACGGCTGGGGCGCCAACTACCTGATGTACAACAGCAAGGTCGTCACCACGCCCCCCGATTCGTGGGGCGCCGTGTTCGACGCCAACTCGCCGTACAAGGGCAAGATCACGGCGTACGACGCGCCCATCTACATCGCCGACGCGGCGCTGTACCTGAAGTCGGCCAAGCCCGAACTGGGCATCAAGGATCCCTACTCGCTCACCCAGCCGCAGTTCGACGCGGCGGTGGCGCTGCTGAAGGCGCAGCACGGGCTCATCGGCGAATACTGGAACGACTACACCAAGGCGCAGGGTGCGTTCGAGCAGGGCACCTCGGTGCTCGGCACCACCTGGCAGATCATCTACAACCTCGCGGTCGCCAACAACAAGGACCTCAAGACGGTGCTGCCCAAGGAAGGCTCCACCGGCTGGAGCGACACCTGGATGATCTCGTCGAAGGCCAAGAACGTGAACTGCATGTACCTGTGGATGGACTACATCACCCGTCCCGAGGTGCAGGCGCAGGTGGCCCAGTGGTTCGGCGAGGCGCCGGCCAACCCGAAGGCCTGCGACATCATCGAGAAGACCACTGCCGGCTTCTGCGATCAGTTCAAGGCCAAGGACGAGGCGTTCGCGAAGGCGATCCACTTCTGGGCGACCCCGCGCAAGAAGTGCCTCGACGGCAGCGGCAATGCCTGCGTGCCGTTCTCCGACTGGATCAAGGCCTGGACAGAGATCAAGGGTTGATCTGAACACCGCAGTCGATTCCGTCCCCGCGTCGGCGCCGTCCGGCGCGGGGAGGCGGGTGTCCCGCTGGATGCACACCAAGCCGCGCACACGGTTGGTGGCGCTCATCGGCGCGCCCACGGCATGGCTGCTCGTGATGTACATCGGTTCGTTGGTGGCGCTGTTCCTCAACTCGGCCTACTCGCTCAACGAGGACGGCAGTGGCATCAGCAAGAACCTCACCACCGACAACTACAAGGAGATCCTCACCACGCAGGTGTACCGCGACGTCGCGTTGCGCACCATCGGCATCGCCATCGCGGTCACGGTCATCGACATGCTGCTGGCGCTGCCGCTCGCGTTCTTCATCGCCAAGATCTCCAAGCCCCGTTGGCGCACCGTGCTCGTGGCCGCCGTGCTGGTGCCGCTGTGGGCGAGCTATCTGGTGAAGGCATTCGCCTGGCGTGCCGTCATCGCCTCGCCGGGTGGTGTGATGGAGAAGACGTTCGGATTCAGCCCCGGCTACGGCGAGGTGGCGCTCATCATCGTGTTGGCCTACCTGTGGCTGCCGTTCATGGTGGTGCCCATCCACGCCGGGCTCGAACGCCTGCCCGACTCGTTGCTCGAGGCATCGGGCGACCTTGGTGCTCGCTTCGGCCACACCTTCCGGCGGGTGGTGCTGCCGGTCATCTTCCCGTCGATCGTGGCCGGGTCGGTGTTCACGTTCTCGCTCACGCTCGGCGACTACATCGCCGTCAGCCTGGTGGGCGGCAACACGCAGATGATCGGCTCCATCGTCTATTCCAATCACGCCTCGAACCTGCCGCTCGCCGCGGCCTACGCGCTCGTGCCCGTCATCATCATGGTCGTCTACCTGTTGGGCATCCGCCGTAGCGGCGCGTTGGAGCAACTGTGAACACCACACCCGGCGTGCGGTGGTTCTTCCGTGGGTCGTCGTCGCTCGTGCTGGCGTTCATGTATGCGCCGCTGTTCGTCGTGGCCATCCTGTCGTTCAACGACAGCACCTCGCTCACCTGGCCACCGAAGGGCTTCACGCTGAAGTGGTGGACCAAGGCGTTCCACAACCAGGGCGCTCGCGACGCACTGGTCAACAGCCTGAAGGTCGCCACCGGAGCCACCGTCGTGGCGCTCGTGCTCGGCACGATGGCCGCCATGGCCGTGCAGCGGTTCCGCTTCTTCGGGCGCGACACCATCAGCTTGCTCATCGTGCTGCCCATCGCACTGCCCGGCATCGTCACCGGTATCGCGCTCAACGCCGCGTTCACGTCGGTGGGCATCGAGTTCGGCTTCATCACGCTCATCATCGCCCACGCCACGTTCTGCATCGTCGTGATGTACAACAACGTGCTCGCTCGACTGCGGCGCATGTCGCCCAATCTCGAAGAGGCCAGCGCCGACCTGGGTGGCGACGCGTTCCAGACCTTCCGACTGGTCACGTTCCCGCTGATGCGTTCGGCGCTGCTCGCCGGCGCCCTGCTGGCGTTCGGCCTCAGCTTCGACGAGATCGTGGTCACCACCTTCACCTCGGCGCCAGGGCTCGAGACGTTGCCGCTGTGGATCTTCAACAACCTCAGCCGCGGCGATCAGCAACCCATCGTCACGGTGGTCGCCACGGCCGTGATGGTGCTGTCGATCGTGCCGGTGTGGGCTGCCCAGCGGCTCACCGGTGAGGCCGGCGCGGTGGCCGGCGGCGCTCGCTAGCCTCGGCCCCACCATGATCTACATCGTTCTCATCGCCGTCGTGCTGGTGTTCGGCATCGGCATCGTCCTGTGGAATCGCAGCCGAGCCAACCGGCCGGCCCCGTCGGCTCCCGTCGTGTCGGCCACGCCGAAGCCCGTGGCCCCGAAGCCGCAGGTGCCGGTGGGGGAGATGCCCGACGACGGCGCGGTCGACGACCAGCAGGCGCCCCCGGTCGTCGAGGAGCACGTCGAACCCGAGTCCGAGGTCGAACGTGCCACCTTCCGTACCCGGATGGCCAAGGCCCGTGGCGCCCTCACGGGGGCGCTGCTGGGCGTGCGCGGCCGACAGGGCATCACCAGCGACACGTGGGACGAACTCGAGGAGGCGCTGTTGCGTGCCGACGTGGGTGTGCGCGTCACCGACGAGCTGCTCGAGGGCCTCAAGGGCAAGGTGAAGTCGAAGGAGATCACCACGCCCGATCAACTGCTCGCCGGGCTGCAGGCCGAGATGACCAGCCGCCTCGACAGCGCCGACCGCGCGCTGCACTTCGAACCGGGCGACGCCGACAGCCCCAACGTGTGGCTGTTCGTGGGCGTCAACGGCGTGGGCAAGACCACCACCATCGGCAAGGTGGCCGCGGTGCAGAAGGCCGAGGGGCGCAGTGTGCTGATGGCCGCCGGCGACACGTTCCGTGCGGCTGCCGCCGAGCAGCTCACCACGTGGGCCGAGCGCAGCGACAGCGAGATCGTGCGGGGCGCCGAGGGCGGCGACCCCAGCTCGGTCATCTTCGACGGCATCGAGCGCGCCAGTTCGCGCCACATCGACCTCGTGCTGGCCGACACGGCCGGCCGCTTGCACACCAAGACCAACCTGATGGACGAGCTGCGCAAGGTGCGTCGTGTCGCTGCCAAGGGCAAGGGCCGAGTCACCGAGGTGTTGCTGGTCATCGACGCCACCACCGGCCAGAACGGCCTCACTCAGGCACGCGAGTTCGGCGACGCCACCGAGGTCACCGGTGTGGTGCTCACCAAGCTCGACGGTTCGGCCAAGGGTGGCATCGTCTTCGCCATCGAGACCGAACTGGGCCTGCCGGTGAAGCTCGTGGGTCTCGGCGAGACCATCGGCGATCTGGTGCCGTTCGATCCCGCCGAGTTCGTCGACGCGCTCTTCTCCGAGTGACGGCTGCTCCGAGTGACCGGCGGCACATTTTCGGGAACCGATCCGTCACTCGCACCGTCGGAAGGGTGAACGTCGGTTTCCCTCCCACACAAAGGAACACGCTCATGCTTCGGTCTCGTCGCTTCGCACTCGTCGCCGCAACACTCGTCCTCGGGCTGAGCGCCTGCGGCGACGCGGCCACGTCGTCCCCCGTCGGCAATGCGCCGGCGGTCATCCACATCGGCGCCTCGAAGCAGACCGCCAACACCGCCGGCGGGGCCCCCGTGGCGGGCGATTCGATGGCACGCATCCAGAACCTGCACTACCTGTTCGACGGCACCGTGCCCACCCTCGCCAGCAGCGCAGCGGCCTGGAGCCTGCCGGCGGGCACCGTGCCCAGCAACGCCGACATCGCCCGCGTCGCGGCGGCGCTGGGCGTGAAGGGCGCCGTGCGCCAGCAGCCTGCGAACCAGGGCGGCGGCTGGATCGTCGGCCCGGCCGACTACAGCACGCCCACCTTGAATGTTGCCAACGACGGCCTGCTGTCGTGGAACTACAGCGGCACCAACTCCGCAGTCGTCGGTGTGAGTTGCGGCGCGGCCGGTAGCGGCACGTCGGGCAGCAGTGGCGGCTCGGCCGACACGCCCGGCTCCACCGTCGTCGGTGGCTCCACCACGGCCGCGCCCGGCACGACGCCTGCGCCGCCGCCCGACTCGGTGGCCAAGCCCATCCCGATCGACACCCCCATCACCACGGCGCCGTGCGCGGCGCCCACCCCGCCTGCCAACGTGCCCGACAAGGCTGCCGCCGAGGCCAAGGCCACGGCCCTGCTCACCACGATGGGCTACGACACGTCGCTCTACTCGTTCGACACCACCGCCGACCAGTGGAACGCCAGTGTCACGGGGTATCGCCTGGTCGGTGGGCAGCGCAGTGCGCTGCAGGTCACCATCGGCTTCGGTGGTGAGGGCGTGGTGCAATGGGCCTCGGGCACCCTGGCCGAGCCGCAGCCCGCCACCGAGTACCCCATCGTCAGCGTGGCCGACGGCATCGCCCGCCTCAACGATCCCAGCGGTCGTTGGATCTTCCTCGGTGGTGGCCCTGGTGGGGTGCGCGTGATGGCGGCCGACACCGTCGGCGGCGTCGCCACCAACTCGGCCGCCGGTGGCGCTCCCACCGGCACCGTCGTCACGCCCGACAGCGCCGTCAGCGCGCCGGTGCCGCCGGTCTCGGCCGTTCCCGTCAGCGAGCCCTCGGGCACGGTGCCGCCGGTCGACGTGCACTTCACCAAGGTCGCGCTGGGCCTCACCACCGTGTGGGCGCAGGACGGCACGGTGTGGCTGCTGCCGGCCTTCGTGTTCACGGCCACCGATGGCGGCCAGTACACCGTGGTTGCGGTCGACGAGAAGTACCTCGATGCCAGCATCGTTTCCCCGGCCACCTCGGTCGTGCCGCCCACCACCGCCACCGGCGGCACCGTGGTGCATCCCGGCCTCGGCACCGTGCCGCAGGGCACGGGCGCGCCCTCGCTGCCCGCTCCGGTGAGCATCGACGATGCCAAGTCGCTCGTCGGCCTCACGCTCGACCAGGCCACCGTGCTCGCAACGCAGAAGGGCTGGACCGTGCGGGTGTCGGTGCGCGACGGCGTCAACCTGCCCGTCACCGCCGACTACTCGCCCACGCGGGTGAACGTGTCCACCGCCACCACGGCAGGCGTCGAGACCGTGGTCGACGTCGTCTCCATCGGCTGAGCTCCGTTCTGGAGGGTTCCGCCGTACCCAGGTGACGGCAGAACCGTCCAGTTCGGATCGCCATCGGATCGCCAGCGTGGGAGCGGGTGTGGCGGGTAGCGTTCAGGCTCGCATGTTCGATTCGCTGTCCAACCGCCTCGAAGGCATTGTCAAGCGCATCCGCGGCAAGGGCCGCCTCACCGAGGCCGATGTCGACGAGATGCTCAAAGAGATCCGCACGGCGTTGCTCGAGGCCGACGTCAACGTCGGCGTCGTGCGCAACGTGGTGGGTCGCATTCGCGACCAGGCGGTGGGTGCGCACCTCAGCCAGGCGCTCGACCCCAGCCAGCAGGTCATCAAGATCGTCAACGCCGAGCTCACCGCCATGCTCGGCGGCGAGACGCTGAAGATCCAGTACGCCAGCCGCCCGCCCACGGTGGTGCTGATGGCCGGTCTGCAGGGTTCGGGCAAGACCACCAACTCGGCCAAGTTGGCGCGTTGGTTCAAGAGTCAGGGCCGCCAGCCGCTGCTGGTGGGCGCCGACCTTCAGCGTCCGGCCGCCGTCGAGCAGCTGCGCACGCTCGGTCGCCAGATCGACGTCACGGTGTTCAGCGAGCCCGGCGATCCGGTCAACACTGCCCGTCGCGGCCTCGAGGAAGCCCGCCGGCTGGGCAAGGACGTGCTCATCGTCGACACCGCCGGTCGCCTGTCGATCGATGCCGAGATGATGGAGCAGGTGCGCCAGATCAGCCAGGCGGTGCAGCCCAACTACACGTTCCTCGTCATCGATGCCATGACCGGTCAGGACGCGGTGGGCGTGGCCCAGGCCTTCCACCACACGTTGGCGATCGACGGCGTCATCATGTCGAAGCTCGACGGCGATGCCCGCGGCGGTGCGGCCCTCAGCGTGAAGGAGGTCATCGGCAAGCCGATCGCCTTCGCGTCGACGGGCGAGAAGCTCAGCGAGTTCGAGCAGTTCCACCCCGATCGCATGGCCGGCCGCATCCTGGGCATGGGCGACATGCTGTCGCTCATCGAGCAGGCCGAGCAGGCCTTCGAGAAGGATCAGGCCGAGGCAGCCGCCGAGAAGCTGCTCGAGGGCGAGTTCACGCTCGACGACTTCCTCGAGCAGATGCAGTCGCTGAAGAAGATGGGCCCCCTTGGCAACCTCATGGGCATGATGCCGGGGGTGCCCAAGGAGATGAAGAACGCGCAGATCGGCGACGATCAGCTCAAGCCCATCGAGGCGATCATTCGTAGCATGACCCCGCTCGAGCGTCGCAAGCCCGAGCTCATCAACGGCAGCCGGCGCACCCGAATCGCCAACGGCAGCGGCACCACCGTCGGCGACGTGAACCGCCTGGTGAAGCAGTTCGCCGAGATGCAGAAGATGATGAAGCGCATGGGCGCAATGGGCATGGGCCCGGGCCGCAAGGGCAAGGGCGGCAAGAAGGCCAAGGGCGGTCGGATCACTCGCGCGATGCCCGGAATGCCGGGCATGCCCGGCGTTCCCGGGATGCCGGGCGGGATGCCACCCGGGTTTCCCGGGGGCGGTTTGCCCGGTGGAGGATCGCCGGGTGGCTTCCCGGGGTTCAATTGATAGCCTTACGTGGTTCGAATACGCCGAACGCTGATGTCAGGGAGTACCTAATCGCATGGCAGTGAAGCTGCGCCTCACCCGAGTGGGCAAGACCAAGCAGCCGCAGTATCGCATCGTGGCAGCCGACAGCCGGTCGCCCCGCGACGGCCGCTTCATCCAGATCGTGGGCACCTACAACCCGCGCACCGAGCCCTCGACGCTGAAGGTCGACAACGAGAAGGCCGTCAAGTGGCTGCTCGATGGCGCTCAGCCCACCGAGCGCGTGAAGAAACTGCTCGAGATCTCGGGCGCATGGGCCGAGTTCGGCGCCGCTCGCGCGGCGAAGTAACTCGGACTCACTCATGAGCACCGACACCGATACCGGCGCGCTCGCGCCCACCGCCGCGGCCGTGCTCGTGCACGTCGTCCGTTCCATCGTCGACGATGCCGACGCCGTGTCGGTCGAGGCCACCGAATCGCGTGGTCGCGTGAAGCTCGAAGTGAAGGTCGGCCCCGGCGATCTGGGCCGCGTCATCGGCCGTCGCGGTCGCACGGCGCAGAGCATTCGCACCGTCGTGCGTGCTGCCGCCACCCGTGACGAGGTCGAGGTCGACGTCGACTTTGTCGACTGAGTCCGGGTCCGCCGACGCCGAATTGCGCGAGGTCGGTCGCACCGGCCGCGCGCACGGTGTGAAGGGCGACATCTCCGTCGACCTCATCACCGACCGCACCGAACGTCTCGCTCCCGGTGCCCGCCTGCAACTGCGTGGGGTGTGGCACACGGTCGAGCGCAGTCGTGTGGCCGGCAGCCGCTGGCTGGTGCACTTCGTGGGTGTCGACGACCGCAACGCGGCCGAGGCGATCGGCGGTGCCACCTTGCTGGCCGAGCCGTTGCCGCCCGCTGCCGACGGCGACGACCTCTACGTGCACGACCTCATCGGTCGTGAGGTGGTCGACCAGCACGGTGTGGTGCAGGGGCGCTGCACTTCGGTGCTGGCCAACCCGGCGCACGACATCCTCGAGCTCGACACCGGCTGGCTGGTGCCGGTGGTGTTCGTGCAGCGCCTCGAAGGCCAGCGCGTCGTCGTGCAGGCCCCCGACGGCCTGTTCAGCCTCGACTGAGCGGCTCCACCTTCACCACCGCAGCCAACGGCACCGGGCCGTAGATGTGGGGGAACGGTTCGGGCGCATCGCCGAGCCGTTCGTACACCAGCTCGCTGTCACCCAGGAGCGACTCGTCGATGTGCAGCAGCAGCAGTTCGTCGACATCGCCGTAGAACCGGTGGCGTGTGGCGGGCCACTGCGCCGCCGTGCTCGCGTGGATGAAGCCCTCGTCGGCCAGCTCGACGCCGCGGCTCGACCCGGTGTGCACCCCCTCGGCCAGTGACTGTGCCCAACGTGCTGGTTCGGTGAGGTGGTAGATCATCGCCCCGTAGGCTTGCAGATCGTGCGGATCGACGTGTTCACCATCTTCCCGGGTCTCGTCGACCAGTTCTGTGCCGAGAGCCTGCTGGGCAAGGCCCGCGGCACCGGTCTGCTCGATCTGCGCCTCCACGACCCGCGCGACCAGACCTCCGACGTCCACCGCACCATCGACGACGCACCCTTCGGTGGCAGCGCCGGCATGGTGATGAAGCCCGAGCCGCTGTTCGCCGCGGTCGAGGCTGCGCAGCCGCCCCGCCCGCTGTACCTGCTCGGCCCCGGTGGCCGTCGCTTCGATCAGCGCATGGCCGAGGAGTTGGCCGCGGGCGAGGGATTTTCCCTGCTGTGCGGTCGCTACGAGGGCATCGATCACCGGGTCCACGAGCACCTCGTCGACGGCGAGTTGAGCATCGGCGACGTGGTGCTCAACGGGGGGGAAGTGGCTGCATGCCTGGTCATCGAGGCCGTCGTGCGGCTCGTCCCCGGAGCGATGGGCAACCAGGCCAGCCCGGTCCACGAGAGCTTCGGTGCCGCAGGCCTGCTGGAGGAGCCGCAGTACACCCGCCCCGCCGAGTTCCGCGGCTGGGCCGTGCCCGACGTGGTGCGCAGCGGCGACCACGCCCGTATCGAGCGCTGGCGGCGCGCCCAGGCCCTCCATCGCACCCTGAAGTACCGTCCCGACCTCATCGAGGCAGTCGGAGGTCTCACCGAGATTGACCGCCGACTGTTGGAAGAGTTCCCTTCCGTCACCTATCCTTGAGCGTTCCCCATTTCGCTGCCTGAGAGAGTTCTCGCCATGAAGTCCACCGACATCGTCGATCAGCCCAACCTTCGCACCGACATCCCGCATTTCGGGCCCGGCGACGAGCTCAAGGTGCACGTGAAGGTCGTCGAGGGCAACAAGGAGCGCGTGCAGGTGTTCCAGGGCAACGTCATCGCCCGTCAGGGCAGCGGCGTGCAGGAGACCTACACGGTGCGCAAGGTCAGCTACGGCGTCGGTGTCGAGCGCACCTTCCCGGTGCACACGCCCACCGTCGTGAAGATCGAGGTCATGAAGCGTGGCGACGTGCGCCGTGCCAAGCTCTACTACGTGCGCGATCGCGTCGGTAAGGCAGCCAAGATCAAGGAGAAGCGCGAGGGCTGATGCCCCGCGTATCGGTGTGAGCAGCACCCGCGTTGAGTTCTGACGACCTCGAGAACTTCGAAGCAGAGCGAGAGCTCAAGCTCGCGCAGGAATACCAAGACGTCGCGGGCATGTTCCGGTTCGCGGTCGAGACCGAGCGGCGCTTCTACCTCGCCAACGAGGTCAACGTCACCGTCACCGGCGACACGGCGCGCCCCGTCATCGAGGTCGAACTCGCCGACGCCTGGGTGTGGGACATGTACCGCAAGACCCGGTTCGTGCCGAAGGTGAAGGTCATCACCTTCAAAGACGTCAACGTCGAGGAACTTCCCCCCGCCGAGCTCTGAGCCTCGCCACATCCGCGATGAGGTCGGAGGTGCCCGATGGGCGAACGCACACAACCGCAGCTGGCGGCGCAGGCGCGCGGTCGGTTCGGCGAGAACGAGGCGGCGCGCTGGTACGCGCATCACGGCTATCGCGTGCTGGATCGCAACTGGCGGTGCGAGCATGGCGAGATCGACCTCGTGCTGGAAGGCGACGGGGTGGTGGTGTTCAGTGAGGTGAAGGCGCGAGCGTCGGCCGAGTTCGGTGGCCCACAGGGTGCGGTCGACTGGCGCAAACAGCGCCGACTGCGCCGGTTGGCCGCCGTCTGGCTCGCCGAGCACCGTCCCGGGTCGGTGTCGATCCGCTTCGACGTGGTGGCGGTGGTGGGTGCCCGCGTGGAGGTCATCGAGGCTGCCTTCGAGTGACACGGGAACCCGTTCCGGCGTCGTACCATTCGCCGCATGCAACTCCAGGGAGCCCATGTGCTCGTCACGGGCGCGTCGCGTGGCATCGGCGCGGCGATGGCGCGCCGATTCGCTGCGGCCGGCGCCACGGTGTCGGTGGCGGCCCGATCCGTCGCACCGCTCGAATCCCTCGCTGCCGAGTTGAAGGGACACGCCTTCCCGGTCGACCTGCTCGATCGAGCGGCCGTCGACGAGTTCGTCGCGCGGGTGGAGTCCGTTGCAGGGCCCATCGACGTGTTGGTGAACAACGCCGGCCTCGAGAACTCGGCGTTCTTCTTCGAGGAGACCGCCGAGAAGGTGCGCGACGTGATCCAGTTGAACCTGGAGGTGCCGATGGTGCTCACCCGTGCCGTGCTGCCCGGCATGCTGCAGCGCCGCCGCGGGCACCTGGTGTACCTGTCGTCGCTGGCCGGCACCACCGGCTTCCCCGGTATGGCCATCTACAGCGGCACCAAGGGTGGCGTGAACAACTTCGTCAGCGCGCTGCGGATGGAACTGCGCGACACGCCGGTGCGCACCACGGTGGTGTCGCCGGGGCCGGTCGACACCGACATGTGGGACACGCTCGAGACGAAGTCCGACCTGCAACCCATCGTCGACCGGATGAACCTGCTGCATCTCATCCCGAAGAAGCCACCCGACCTCATCGCCCGCCGCACCGTCGCGGCCGTGGCCGCCGATCGCCGTCACGTGCGCACACCTCGCCGGCTCACCGCCACGTTCTGGCTGGGCGAGAGCCCCCGGCGCATCGCCGAACTGTTGCTCACCGGCGTGCCGATGAAG
>Ga0075026_100000469_pt1 | contig 16084 bp, 9 predicted proteins | sample Str012_2_FD_71392 | JGI IMG/M metagenome (GOLD analysis project Ga0075026, IMG submission 71392) | Freshwater sediment microbial communities in response to fracking from Pennsylvania, USA - Straight Creek_MetaG_SC_2012 | ecosystem: Environmental > Aquatic > Freshwater > Creek > Sediment...
CTAAAAAACTGATGGCAGTTACAATCAAATATTTGCGCATATACTTGCTGGTTAAGTGTTTTTGAAAAATATAAATCGCTGGTTGAATGCCCTTCAATAATTATGATAAATATACTCACTTATAAACTTATTAACCAACCACAATTGCGGGCTGCCTGTTGATTAGATGTTGATAGCCCATGGCGGCAACTGCTTTTTATTTACTAATTTTATTGCGCAGAACAACCAGGTTCGGCAGCCACAAACTACTTGCATGATCACGGACGTACAACAGGAGGCGCTTTTTGAACATTACAGCAGCCTCCAGCATTTTTATGATGAATTACTGGATGCTGATGGCAATCCCCGCCCCAACTGGAAAACTTTTTTTGAATCTTTCAGCAAACTGGGCAACGATGAAATGCTAACCCGCCAGCAAGACATGCTGCGCCTGCTCAAAGAAAACGGCGTTACCTACAATATTTACGATGACCCGGCTGGCCTTAACCGCCCCTGGAAACTGGACCTGATCCCCTTTCTCATCAACAAAGAAGAATGGCAAAAGGTAGAATCTGCCCTCATACAAAGGGCCCGCCTGATGGATCTGATATTAAAAGACATTTACGGCAGCCAGGAGTTGATAAAACTGGGGCTGCTGCCCATGGAACTGGTATACAACCACGCCGGCTTTTTGCGCGAATGCTGCGGCATCCGCCAACCGGGTAAGCATAGCCTTATCTTTTATGCCGCCGATATTGCCCGCGGTGCCGATGGTAAAATATGGATTGTAAACGATCGCACACAAGCGCCTTCCGGTTCGGGCTATGCGCTTGAAAACAGGATGGCCATGGCCCGCATTTTGCCCGAATTTTTTAACGGTTTAAAAGTTCGCAGGCTCTCTACCTATTTCAATGCACTCAGGAATGCGCTCACAGAAATTGCACCTGGCAAAAACCAAAACCCACGCATTGTAATTTTGACGCCGGGCCCCAGCAATGAAACCTATTTTGAACATTCCTACCTGGCTTCTTTTCTGGGCTATACACTGGTGCAGGGCAACGACCTGATGGTGAAAGACAATTATGTATGGCTGAAAACACTCAGCGGTCTTGAAAAAGTAGACGTGATCCTGCGCCGGGTAGACGATGTATATTGCGATCCACTGGAACTAAGAGATGATTCACAATTGGGCGTACCCGGTTTACTGCATGTTTTGCGCTGCGGTAATGTTAGCATTGCCAACCCCCTGGGCAGCAGTGTACTCGAAAATCCGGGACTGATGCCCTTTCTCAACAATATCGCCAAACATTTATTGGGCGAAGAACTGATTATGCCCACCATTGCCTCCTGGTGGTGCGGGCAGCCGGAAGAAATGAGTTATGTGCTGGACAATATCAAATCGCTGGTCATTAAAAAAATTTACAAAGATAGCACCCGCAGTACATCCATTGACGGTGTATCGCTGAGTGCAAAACAGGTAGAAGAACTGAAACAACAGATCAAAGCACATCCCGCAGTATATGTGGGCCAGGAAAAAATCAATTTCTCTTCCAGCCCCTCTTTGATCAATGGTAAAATAGAACCCCGCAATGCCTTGTTCCGAAGTTTCCTGGTGAGCAGCAATGGCGGTTATATTGCCATGACGGGTGGCTTAACGCGTACCACCCCCAACCTGGGCAATTTTGTAATTTCCAACCAGCAGGGCGGCATCAGTAAAGACACCTGGATCATCTCACCCGAACCCGGAAGAATATTAAATGTGCGCAAAGAGCTCGAAAGAAACTATTTATCGACCCACAATGGTGCATTACCCAGCCATACCGCCGAAAATCTTTTTTGGGTAGGCCGTTATACAGAGCGGGTGCTGGGCAATGCCCGCTTTATGCGAACCGTGATACTGTTTATTGCAGAAGGCAATAATTTGCTGAACGACAGCGAAGCACAGTCCGAAAAAAACCTGCTCACTTCGCTAACGCATTTCACCACCACCTACCCTGGTTTTGCCGGAGACGAAGACGATGAAAAACTTGAAAGCCCCTGGAAAGAAATGCGTGATATTTTGTTCAATGAATCACGGGCAGGCAGCCTCTCCTTCAATCTTGCCCTGTTTAAAAAAGCCGTGTATGCGGTAAGGGACCACTGGTCTACCGATACCTGGCGGGTATTGCGCAATATAGAAGAAGAATGGACATTTAACGAAACAGGTGTGCAGGCCGGGCATCACAGAAAACTAAATGCACTCGACAAACTGATTACTTCCATGGTGGCTTTTATTGGATTGAACCGTGAAAGCATTTCTCGTGAACAGGGATGGGTGATGCTGGATACCGGCCGAAAAATGGAACAAAGCCTTTTGCTTATTACCATGCTGCTTTCTACCCTTGTAAAAAAACACGATGACCAAACTGAATACGATTTGCAGGAAGCCGTACTGGTAAGCAATGAAAGCCTGGTAAACTACCGGTACAAATACAGGGCTCACCTGCAATTGCCGCTGGTACTGGACCTGATGCTGCTGGATCCCAACAATCCACGATCCTTGCTGTACCAGCTCGACCGGCTGAAGGCATACTTGTCGCAGCTCCCAAAAACACAGGCCGGTCATACACTGGCCGAACACGAAAGACTGATACTGGAAGCGTATACTTTGCTGAAGCTGGCCGACAAAGACGAACTGGCAAAGCCCGATAATGAAACTGCCCGGTATGAAAACCTGCACACTTTTTTATCGAACATGAACAAACTGCTGCTGGCCATACCCGGCGCTGTTTCAAAAATTTATTTTAAACATGCAGAAACACAAAAACAATTGTTTGCTGCAAACATCATCATCTGATAAAGCCATTTCTTTTGCTCTATAAAATTGTACATACCACTAGTTATACTTACAGTGAGCCTGTGAGCATTTGCCACAATATCGCCCGGCTGGTGCCGCGTTCTTTTGATAAACAGCAATGCAGAAAATCAGTTGTCAGCATCAGTCCGCAACCTGGCGCCATGCATGAGTACGAAGATTTTTTTGGCAATAAAGTAATGTATTTTGCCATTCAGCAGGAACATAAAAGCCTGACGGTGACCGTTAGTTCCGAAGTTGAAAAAATAAATTACGAAAGCCCGGAAATGAATTTATACGCCGCCGTGCCCTGGCAGGAAGTACGAGAACTGGCCCGGCAATCTACCCCCGCATGGCTGGATGTACACCAGTATATTCCGGAAACCGTTTTTACTTCATTTACGCCCGGGATAACGGCCTATGCCCTGCAATCATTTACCCCGGGCCGGCCCATGTTTGATGCCAGTTTGGATCTGATGCAAAGGATCTACCGCGACTTTGAATTCAAACCCGGTTTCACCACCATTTCCACCCCGCTTTCGGAAGTAATGAAAGCCCGCAAAGGTGTTTGCCAGGACTTTGCGCACCTGGCCATCGCCTGTGTGCGGTCCATTGGTTTGCCGGCCCGTTATGTGAGCGGTTACCTGGAGACCATCGCCCCACCCGGCAAAGAAAAAATGGCGGGCGCCGATGCATCCCATGCCTGGTTTTCTGTATACATACCTTATATGGGCTGGGTAGACTTTGACCCCACCAACAATCAAATACCTGCCGCCCAGCACATTACCGCTTCCTGGGGAAGAGATTATGCCGATATTGCCCCGTTAAAAGGGGTGATAATCAACAGCGGACCACACCAGCTGGCCGTTTCCGTAGATGTAAAAAGAGTCGGTTAACTAGTTGCAAGGCAAAAATTATTTATCTATTTTTGTCTTCCTCCCAATAATTTACATATCCTAATAAAAGCACGATCGCTCTTCTTTAAGAGTTAAATCCTCTTTGTCCTGCTATATTCTTTACCCAAACTTAAACCAGGCCTACCATGAAATTCAAGCAATTGCTCCCAGGGCTGATCATTACCTGCCTGTTGCTGTTAATCATCCATTCGCTTTCTGCACAGGTACAACAGGTAAAATTAAAATACAACAATTCCACCGTGTATGCCGGCATAGAAGTAGGCGCAAAAGGTGTAAAAATGAGTGTTATTGAAGTTGGCAAAGATGCAAAAACCACCGGCGCATTTGCCATTCTGAAAGACACTGCTATCAATACAGATTTTATTTCTTTCCTCAGCGCCAATTTCCAGGCCACGCTCAATGGTTTTTATGGATTGTACAATCTTGCCATCAAAGATTACAAAATTTCCCCCCGGCGTGTGTTTACCGTTGTTAGCAGCGGCGTAAAACTACAGGCTGAAAAAGAAAACAAAATTGATTGGGTCAACAACCTGGTAGATTCTTTTAAACAAAGAACAAAGGAACCCAAAAGGCTGGTAGAAATTGTGGATGTAGCCGATGAAGCAAGGCTCTCTCATCTTGGCATAGTGCCCGATAATGACCGCTACAATACTTTTTTAATTGACATAGGCAGCGGCAACACAAAAGGCGGCTTTTTTCCCAACGGAAACACCAAAGATTTTAAGCTCTTCCAGCTGAACTGGGGCACCAAGAGCATGGCAAATGCCACCGATAAAAAATGTGCCGATGACAAAAGCCTGGTTACTTTTAATAAACAACTGTACAAGACGGCTACAGAAGCCGAAAACACCGGCATTGTTTACGCTGTAAATGAAAGCGGCGCCTATCCAAAAAGTGATAACATTGCTTTCAGCGGCGGTATCGCCTGGTCGGTGGCCACCCTGCTGCACCCCGAAATGAATGATCGTACAACCGTTCCCGTTACCTACGACGAAGTGGCCGCTTTCTGTGATAAAATTTATACCGACTACAGCTCTTTCTCCGATTTTTACCTGGTAAAAAACATCAAAAACAGAAATATGGATCTCGAAGCTGCATCCCGCGAAATAAAAAGGGTGCACCAGGTTTTTGATCAGCGTTCATTAATGGCCGGCGGCAGGTTATTGCTGAAAATCATGCGCCAGTTTGAATCGGTAAATGAAAAAAAGGATTTTTTCCTTGTAAAAAATGGACAGGTTGGCTGGGTATCTGCCTATGTAGACCGCGAAGTGAATGACAAATCGAATTAAAAAATAGAAAAATATTGTATGTAAGCGCAGGTGCTGTTGTATGATTACGCAGCACCTTTTTTTTAGTCGGTGCCCTTGCCGTAAAAAAGACAAAAAAGTACCGGCATTGGCAAATATTTCAATCCATAATTCTGCGAACTTGCTGTCATTATCCTTTTAAAACAACGCTTCAATAGCCTGTCGGCTACTTTTAATATAATCAAACTCATGGCCATGAAATTGTTTTTGCCAGTATTGCTGCTGCTTTGCCTTTGCCGGTTACAGGCCCAGCAAAACGCGGTGGGTATATTCGACCACCACACAGACATTGGTCACCCCAAAAATGCGGGCAGTACCGCGTACGATCCTGTTACACAAACCTACCAGCTCAGCGGGGCAGGCTATAATATCTGGTTCGAAAGGGACGAACTGCATTACACTTACAAAAAACTCAAAGGTGATTTTATTCTTACCGCCAATTTTGCATTCATTGGCAAAGGCACCGATCCCCATCGTAAAATTGGCTGGATGCTGCGCGAATCACTGAACGACAACGCCGCACAAATTGCTGCTGTAGCCCATGGCGACGGGTTAACCGTTTTGCAATGGAGGGCACTGAAAGGGGCATTTATGCGGGACCCGCAGGATGAAATTTTCTCTTCCAAAAAACATTACCAGGTGTTGCAACTGGAAAGAAAAGGCAAAACCATTATACTGCGTGCCGCACAGGTAAATGAACCCTTCCAGGTAATTGGTGCGCATGAAATGCCCGACATGCCGGACTCTGTTTATGCCGGATTGTTCATTTGCTCGCACAACCCCGCTGTAACAGAAGAAGCCAGCGTTTGGAATGTGCGCATAGACAAACCCGTTATAGATTCTTACAACCCGTACAAACAGGGCTGGATAGGCAGCCGCCTTGAAATTTTGAACATGGCAGACGGGGTAAGAAAAGTAATTTATGAATCCAGAACAGGTTTTGAAGCACCCAACTGGATGCCCGACGGTAAAAAATTATTGTTCAACCAGGGCGGCTCTTTGTTTACTGTTTCAACAGCAGGCGGTACACCGGAGCCATTAAACACGGGTGATGCCAATAAACTAAACAATGATCATGGCATCTCTTTCGACAAGAAAAAAATCGCCATCAGTCACCAGCGCCCCGGCATGCCCGGCAATGGCTCTACCGTCTACGTGTTGCCCATATCCGGCGGCACACCCAAACTAATCACAGAAAAAACGCCTTCCTATTTTCATGGCTTTACGGCCGATAGCAAAGAAGTACTGTATGTGGCACAACGCGACAGTGTTGCAGCATATAATATTTATAAAAGCGCAGTAGACAATCCCAAAGAAGTACAACTAACGTTCAATACCAACGGACATGTAGATGGCCCGGAAGCCTCGCCAGACGGCAAGTATATTTATTTCAATGGCAGCCAGACGGGCACCATGCAGCTATACCGCATGAAGCCGGATGGCAGCGGAAAAGAACAGCTGACGTTTGATGAATACAACAGCTGGTTTCCGCACCTGTCACCAGATGGAAAATGGATCGCCTTTATTTCTTTTCTGCCCGATACCGACCCCAATGATCATCCGCCTTATAAAAGAGTATTGCTGCGGCTGATGCCGGTTGCCGGCGGCGCACCAAGAGTGATTGCATACCTGTACGGGGGACAAGGCACACTCAACGTGGCTTCCTGGTCGCCCGACAGTAAACAACTTGCTTTTGTAAGTGATGCAGAAAAGTTTGAATAGATACCCTCACCGCGGGGGTGAAGGATTTGCGGGCCTGTTACACTGAACTTCCTTGAACAGCCATATCATGAGAGGTAAATGCGTCTATAGCGGCGCATTTATTTTTTCGGCTTTACTAGCGGCTCGTCTTCATGCTTTAAATAGATCTTCAGCTTGTCGTTTATATAATGAAGCATGTCTTCGCTGCTGGCATTCCGGCAAAAAACATAAGAAGGGCGGTAACGCAACATAAACTGCAGCAGTGAATCGCCATGAAGCCGGGTCATGTTTTCTACATAGCGGCGGCTAAAGGTATAGTCCACAAAATCCTGCTCATCCTGGTACTCCAGGTTCTTGCGGATTTTACGGTCTTTGGAGCGGTTGGAGAAAAATCCGATGGGGCTGAAAGCAACGCCCACCCCATTTTGCGGGCCCGACTTTGAGATCATTTCCTTTTTAGACTTATTGTAAAAAGCACCGTAGTCTTCCCTTCTGTTCAATGAATCGTTTACATAGTTGGGACCACGTACCGTTACATTTTTCAAAAGCGTATTTTTCAATGTCATGGTTACATCATAACCAGCATCAATCATGTAATTCAGCACTTTTATGGTATCGGGCAAATAGCCAACCGAGGTAAAGATTACTTTATCGCCCTCATTGGCTTCGATAGAATATTCCCCTTCCCTGTTTGACAATGCATACGTTTTGCGCGAAAGGTTAAACACGGTAGTAGAAGCCAATGTGGAATCCGTTTGCATGTCGTATACTTTACCTTTCAGCGGCTGCTGGGCCAGCGCACCGGGAAGGATTATCACAATCAGCAATAAAGTAGTAATAAAGCGCATAGAGCACCCAAATTAAACATCTCATTGCCCGTAAATTGCTTTGGCAGGCAAAAGATTTTGTTAAAAAGGGCAATCTATATTTTATTTTTTATATTCTGTTTGAGGCAGGGTTATATCGAACAATAAGTGGAAAAATACTTGAGCGGAAATGCGGATATTTCATTTTCAGCGTATAAAATATTCCTGCCCTGCCGCTTTTTTTACCACGCCGCTAAAAATATTTGCTGTGTGAAATGCTTTTGTACCGGCCGCATCTTTCCGGATATTGATGGCAATAGTAGTGCCCTCATCGGCCTGTGCGAGGTTGGGAAATCCTTCCACCGTCTTGCTTTTCTTCAGCGCCACTTTCATTTGGAGATAACCAGGCCGCGTGGGATGATCCGTTACTTCCACAATCTTTCCTTCTATGTCTGCATAATTTTCAATAATGGATACCATCTTATTTTGTTTTAGCAGTTCCGTAATACAGCCACCTGGCAATCGCACCGGCAATATCCTGTCCTGAGTTGTTTTGAAAATAGCTGTAACCGGGTGAAGGATTTACTTCAAAACAATAATACTCATTTCCGGCAGACAGGAAAAGATCGATACCGCACAAAGTTAAGCCCAACTGTTTTGACAAAGTAAAACAAGCTTGTTGTATTTTTTTCGGTAATACCGTGGCTGATAAAGTAGCTGTCTTGTTTTCACGGCCTGCATACCGGTAATCGGTTACCTCGCTGTCTATCCGTGTTGCAAAAAGCACATCGCCCACCACATGCACCCGTATGTTTACACCGTTTAGTTTTTGCTGAAACTGCGTGGGCAGGTATTGTATCTTGTTCAGCATTTTTTCATCCGCTGTTGTAAACTCTTTTACAATAGAACGCACAGCACTTATGGATTTATAAATGAGTGACGGGTGCTTTTCCCGGAATGCAAGCAGGGATTGTTTCTCCGTAGTAATACAAGTAGGCGGAATTTTGAAACCGGCTTCGCGAATCAGTTGCGCCTGGTAGGGCTTGCTCATATTGCTGCCCATACTCCAGGGTGGATTGAGGATGCGCAATCGCGTAATGTCCATCCAGTACAGCAATTGCTGGTGAAGCAACCCCGATTTTTTGACATTACCAGCGCCCATGTATTGCAACGATTGCGGATCGGTATGCGGCATCGAGTTGTATTCCATCATCCGGAAATAAACTCCTGAAAATTTTTCCAGCGGGTAATCTTTGTCCTGCAGTTGCAAGCTGGCTTTTAATTTATTGTTGACGAAACCGATAGACAGGTTACAAAAATGCATGGTCCGTTGATCCAATACCACATGCGGAATACCGGCTTTCTCCGCTGCGTGGATGGCCATTGCTACCGGAGGTTCCGTGGGTATGCCTATAAACAACAGCATCAGTTTTTTATTTTTTTGATGATCAATGCCGCAAAAGCTTCGATAGCGGCGGCGCTTAACAGCAACGGCCTGGTATTAACGGCGTACAATTTGTATTTGCTGCCCGCCAGCGCCATGGTCAGCTCGTATACCGTTCGGCCGGTTAGCTTTGAAAAGGATTTTATTTTTTGCTGAAATTGCCCCGAAAATTTTATTGAAACCCGTCCGGCTTTTTTTGCATTTACCATTTTATCGCCATAAAAGAATTGATCCGCCACCACTTCCACTTTAACAAGAGTGCTGAACGGTTCATAGTATAAAACGGGCTTGTTTTCCCAAACCAGGCTGGGCGATTTTTTATGCCACAACAGGTTTTCCTTTTTTTCCGGCACCAGGGCCGTCATTTTTTTTGGATGCTGCCAGCGGGGTGAAGAAGTAAACTGGTTATCAAGCACGTCTATACCGGCTTTTACGGCATGGGCATAATAATACAGCGTATTGTCTGATGTATTGATATGCCTCACCGGCATACCATCGATCACTTTATCTTTAATGGAATACAGGAAGCTGGTATACAGCGCAACCATTTCCATTTCCGCGTACTGCCGGTCGGTCTGTTCAATAAAATGCGGCATCGGAAAATAAGCAATGCGGTTTACTAGAGCGCCAATCATGCCCGGTTCAATGATAAAACCATCGTGCAGGCGGATGCGGGTAAAGAAAACACCATTGCTGTCTGCTTCGTGCAACCAGGACGCAAAAGAAAGTGCTGCGTCCGTTACCAGTCTTAGTTTTCTTTCTTTTTTTTGAAACAATGCATCATACAATGCATGGGCTACCCCATCATTGGCATGGCAAAAAATAAGTGTGTACATCAGTTTCTTGGTATTTAATCTGCCAGCAACTACAGCCCGCCTTTAAGCACTGCTATACAAACAACCCGGCATCAGTTTAAATGCCGGGCTGATTGTTACGTGTATCCTGTACCGTTATTCACTAAAAAGATCACTCGTCGCTTTCTTCGGAACCCTGCAGTGCACCTTGCGACAAGTCGGGCCTGATAGATTGATCAATGAATGGTTGTATAAAACCAAGTTGTGCCTCCAGCTGAGCAAGGCGTTGCTCTACTGTTAAACCGCCCATGCCCGGCCTTCCCAAACCGCCTTCGGTTAATTTACCCTCGGTCAGTTTATCGGTAAACTTGTCGGTGGTTTTTTCTACCAGTTGCTTGTCATGCGCCACTACTTTATCGGTGATAAAGTTTTTTTCAATTTCCTTGTGTTCAATCTTTTCATTTTTGATGTCTTTGGAAATTTCCTTTTCCTTGATGATGTCTTTTGCAATCTCTTTGGTGGGTTTTACGATCACACATTTCACCGTAAGATTGGCATGCATCACCGCGGCAGACGCACTGATATTATTCACACCCACGCAGGTATTGGAACCAGCATACGATTTTGAACTGGGAGCGGTAGTGTTGTTAAAATTGCTATTGCCCGAAGACCCTGGATAGCTATCTCCTGCATCGCCCCTGTTGTGGTTCAGCTCCAAATCTTTTTTATTATCTGCCTGCATAAGCGCTACCTTATAATGGGCTTCATTGGTATTACCGCCAACGGCATCGTCTATATGCCAGATTAGCAAACCGCTGTTGGGAAGGTATTTATCAAACAATATCTTCTGCCTGTTTTCTACCAGGAAGTACTCATTGGCAGGTGTTCCGTTTTTAAACATCTTCAGCACAGAATACCCCTGTTTTACATCTTCTATGGCCACATTGTTCTGGTTAACGGTTTGGTTAACGGTGGTTACCCAACCCTGCTGGCATTTGCACCATGCGCTGGGATGCGCCGGTGTAAGACCTCCATTGTTCCAGCTGCCGGCTGCCATCAGGCACCAGTTGCCAATGCCTTCACTGGAATAATCAGTATCGTACAAATCGGGGAAACCAAACAGTAAATGACCGAGCTCATGTGCGCAAACACCCAGTTTGCAATCTTCCGGTACCGTTAGATAACCATATATTTTTGTGGTACCATCGGCTGTATAGGCGCCGCCGGCCAGTGTCCATTTGTGCGACCAGATATCATTAGCGCTGCCGGTTACTTCAGCGCCGGCGCCTGCATGTATTACCACATAGGCATCAACAAATCCATCACCATCATTGTCGTACATGGCATAGTTTACTGCCGGGTTAGAAGCCACGGCTGCATCGTACGCCAGGGTTTGGGCATTGGGCGCTGCGCCACCTGTTCCGGAAGCACCATGTGCATATTGCGCCAGTGTTTTGGGCATGCGGTAGGTTCCTACTACCTGTCCCTGTATATCCACCAGGCCATGGGTTACTTCGCGGTAAAATTCGCGCACGCTGCCGGTTGCCAGAGAGCCCAGAGAGAAAAAAAGTTGTTCAAAATGGGCTTTTGTCTGGGTCATTACCTTATCAGAAAAATCTACCAGCACCACTATTACCCTTACGGTACCACGCAAAGGCGCCCTGTTGGCCCCGGCTGATCTTGCTACGGAAGCCGTTGTACCTACGGGAAACATGGTGCCGGGATAAATCAATCCATCATTAAAACCAACGGGCTCTGTATTGCGGATGCCGATGCGTCCAGATAACAGGCCCTTGGCTGCACTGTTCTTTAATTTCTTCAACTCATCATCCATTTTTTTCTTTAGTTCGGGGGCTGGCGCAATCATACAACGGTTTCCGTCATCTGTTTTTTGGGCCTCGGTGTAGATTGTTTTCATATCATCCAGGAAGGATGCATTTGTTTTTTTGTTCATAACTGGAAGGTTTAAAATTTTAAAGAATAAGATAGTATCGATGATGCAGGAAATAAATACTCAGGAGCTGTTGAAGGAAAACTGAATGCATGTATGCACCCGGAGCTGTTGAAAGCATTCCGGGCAGGCCCTATTTTTTAGTTTGCAGACAAGCATACTGTCATTGTTTTATAAGCATAAAAATGACAATTCAACAACAAGGGTTGGTGCTACTGTATCAGATATTAACCGGTCGGCAGTTGCTACGATGTGAAATAATCAGGAGATGGGGGCGGATGCTACGTTTTAGGGAATAGAAAATTAGAACTTTTTTTGAACCTGCCCAACAATATTTCATACCCTTTTAGTGGTATATGCAAAAAAACGGTACCTGTTTTAAAACGTAACAGCATTCCTTACCCGAAAGGAACTGGTTTCAATAAAAATACCCGGGTATGTAAAATAGCCAGGAATTCTGCCAATGTTTTTAACCAGGTTTAAAAAGCCGCGCGGGCAGCTTCCTGAAAAGCAAACCCGCTTTTAACAACCCGCCGGTAATGGCTGATTATTGAAAGCGGGATGCTGCAAGTTTGCAACGCAATGCCGGAGGCCGTATTGTCTGCATTTCGTTGCGCTATTTCTTTTTCCAGAACTGGCGCATGTCTAACGTATATGGATATGCGGCATTTACTTCCACCATGGGCGCATCTGTTTTGTAGGGCAGGCGGTTTTGCTCAATATAATGCTGGGTGATGCCGGTAAGGGTGAAAATCCGCGAAGGCGGCAACACATCCTGTGTATGCGAGGTAATACCAAAACGGCTGAAGCGCCTTGATTCTGCTTCATAACTGTTTACCGGGAAGGAGTCGTAATGCCGCCCACCCGGATGTGCTACATAATACGTACAGCCCCCGATGGAGCGGCTGTTCCAGGTATCAATAATATCAAACGTAAGTGGCGTATCCACGCCAATGGTTGGATGCAGGGCGGAAGGAGGTTGCCATGCGCGGTATCGAACGCCGCATACAAATACTTCTTTTGTGTCCGTTTCCCTCAATGGAACCCTTGCGCCATTGCACATTAAAATATAACGGGCCCCGTTGAAACCGGTTAATTTTACCTGCACCCTTTCCAGCGATGAATCAACAAAACGGGCGGTACCGGTGCTCGACATTTCCTCACCCAGTACATGCCAGGGTTCTATTCCCATGCGTATTTCCATTTCAATACCCTGCAGTTTTACCGTACCATAATGCGGAAACCGGAATTCAAAAAAGGGTTCAAACCAGCTCATATTAAAAGGATAACCCGCCTCCTTCAAATCACTTACCACATCTTTCAAATCCTGGTGCACATAATGCGACAGCATAAACTTGTCGTGCAGCTCGGTACCCCATCTCACCAGGTTGTGTTTGTAAGGCTGTTTCCAGAATTTTGCAATCAGTGCGCGGATCAGCAGCATCTGCACCAGGCTCATTTGTTTATGCGGCGGCATATCAAATGCACGGAACTCCAGGATGCCCAGCCTCCCGGAGGAAGAATCCGGCGAATACATTTTATCGATACAAAATTCAGAACGGTGGGTATTGCCCGTTATATCGGTGAGCATGTGTCTGAATATCCGATCCACGATCCAAAATGGTACAAACCCGTTTTCAGGAACCTGGTCGAACGCAATTTCCATTTCATACAACTTCTCATCGCGGCCTTCATCTATGCGCGGTGCCTGGCTGGTTGGGCCAATGAATGCGCTCGAAAACAAATAGGAAAGCCCGGGATGGTGCTGCCAGTAAGTAATCAGGCTGCGCAACACATCGGGCCGCCGCAACAAGGGACTGTCTGATGGCGTAGCACCGCCAATGGTGATGTGATTGCCACCACCCGTGCCTGTATGCCTTCCATCTAGCATGAATTTTTCGGTGGCCAGCCGCGATAAAAATGCCTGGTCGTATAACGTGTCAATATTATGTAGCAGTTCCTTCCAGTTTTTTGAAGGATGAATGTTTACTTCAATTACGCCGGGATCGGGCGATACCACCAAACGCTCCATGCGGTAGTCGCGGGGCGGTTCATAGCCTTCAATGCGCACCGGTATCTGCAATTTTTCTGCTGTTGCTTCAATAGAAGCCACCATGTCCAGGTAGTGTTCCAGGTAATCCATGGGTGGCAGAAAGATATAAATGATACCCTCCCTGGCTTCCACACACAAAGCTGTTTTAATCACCGGTATTTCGTACAGTGGCTTTTTAGCGGATTCCTCTTCATCTTCTGCGGCCGTTTTCTTTTTTTCCGGCTTTTTATTTTTTTCCGGTGCGGCCACTGCAGCTTCGGGATGCAGTACAAGTTTTTGTTTGGGGTCGGGGTGATGGGTTATCAAACCATAGCGGCTGGTAATGGTTTCATGGTAATGCTCCAGTTCGGGCAGTTCATCAAACAAACTGCGTTCTATTTTTTGCGGCTCGTCTGATTTGGCTACGGCCGCCAGCGATTCAAGCGGCAACCGCAATCCAATGGGCGAATTGCCCGGTATCATAAACAAATGTTCGCGGTTCAATACCCATTTATTGCTCTGCCATTTATCGTTGTCGTAATTCCATTTCAACGGCAGCACATACCCCACCGGCTTTTCGATGCCCTTTTCCAGCAACTGTGCCAGGGTACGTCTTTCAATGGGATCTTTTAAGCTGGTCTGTAATGGATCTATATTGGCCGGCAACTTGCCTTCCGTCCACAGAAAATAAAAAATATCTTCATAGGCCGTGCTTATATTCTCTTTGCTAACGGCCAGGTGTTTTGCCAGCTCGTTTACAAATGCTTCCGCATGTTCATGCGTATATTTCTTTTCAATTTTTTCGTGTGCTACCAGCTTTATGTTTTTCCAGATGGGATAATTGTCTTTTCTCCAGAACAATCCATATTGCCAGCGTGGCAACGGTTCTCCGGGATACCACTTGCCCTGGCCGTAATGTATCATGCCACTGGGGCCAAATTTTTCGCGCAGGCGGAAAATCAGGTCATGCGACAATTCTCTTTTTAATTTTCCATCGGCGGTGGTATTCCATTCCGGGCCTTCCATATCGTCAATCGAAACAAAAGTAGGTTCGCCGCCCATGGTCATGCGCACATCCCCTTTCAGCAGATCTTCGTCTACCAATAAACCGGTAGCATTAATGCCTGCCCATTGTTCTTCCGTATAAGGTTTGGTTACACGCGGGTCTTCATGTATGCGGGTAACGGTATTGCTGAACGTAAATTCAGATTCTGCTTCGTCTCTTGCGCCTACTACCGGGGCTGCACTGGCATAATCGGGTGTGCATGCCAGTGGTATATGGCCTTCGCTGGCAAAGAGACCCGATGTTGGGTCCAAACCTATCCAGCCGGCGCCGGGCACATACACTTCTGTCCAGGCATGCAGATCGGTAAAATCTTTTTCCGGACCCGAAGGACCATCCAGCGATTTTACATCTGCGGTTAGCTGTACCAGGTAGCCCGACACAAAACGTGCTGCCAGGCCCAGGTGACGGAATACCTGCACCAGCAGCCACGCAGAATCGCGGCAGGAGCCCAGCTTTTTTTCAAGTGTTTCTTCGCAGGTTTGTACACCCACTTCCATGCGGATGGAGTAGTTGATGTCTTTGTTTAGTTTCTGGTTGATATAAACCAGGAAATCGTTGATGGTCTTTTTGGATGTATCGGTACCTGCCAGCCATTGTGTAAGCAGGGGACCATTTTCTTTAATTTCCAGGTAAGGCACCAGTTCTTTGGGCAATTCTCCCTTGTATTTGAAAGGATAGTTTTCAGCATATTCTTCCACAAAAAAATCGAAGGGGTTGATCACCACCATATTGGCAATCACTTCCACTTCAACGGTCAGTTCGGTGGTTTTTTCCGGAAACACTACCCTTGCCTGGTAATTGCCAAAGGGGTCTTGCTGCCAATTGATGAAATGTTCTTTGGGGGTTACTTTAAACGAATAGGCTTCTACGTTGGTGCGTGAATGCGGGGCCGGCCGCAAACGGAAAACATGCGGTGAAAGGTTGATAGACCTGTCGTAAGTATAACTGGTTTTATGATTGATTGCAACACGTATTGCCATAAATTGAAAAATTATGTGGGGTGATGGTAGTTGGGGCAATCGCTGGAGATAAATATAAGGCTTTTTATGGTATCAATTTTAATGATTGCCGCAGTTTCCGGCGACCGGTAAATTCAATCAAAACCTTTATCTTACCATTTCAATAAACAGGCATATCGTGAATATAAAGTTCCGGCTGATTGTACTTAATTTTTTAGAGTTTTTTGTGTGGGGATCCTGGCTGATTTCGCTGGGCAGTTACCTGTTTAAACTCGGCTTTACGGGCCTGCAGATC
>Ga0075026_100000471_pt1 | contig 16060 bp, 6 predicted proteins | sample Str012_2_FD_71392 | JGI IMG/M metagenome (GOLD analysis project Ga0075026, IMG submission 71392) | Freshwater sediment microbial communities in response to fracking from Pennsylvania, USA - Straight Creek_MetaG_SC_2012 | ecosystem: Environmental > Aquatic > Freshwater > Creek > Sediment...
GTCTATGTTTCCGATGGGGTCTACTATGAAAAACGAATTTCCTGAAATAAAAAACTTCACGAGGGTTCGCTGGCAGGAAAAATACCAGATGACTTTTGGCGAAAAGCGGGTATATCTCCCCTTTACTTATTTTGTTGACTCTACTTTTCTGCAGATTTTTGACTACCCGCTGTTAAAAGGCAACAGGGCTACCGTTCTTGAACAACCGCACAGTGCCGTTGTAACAGAAACAACGGCAAAAAAACTTTTCGGCAACCAGGACCCGATGGGTAAAACAATCACCCATTTTGCGGGCGATACCACCAGCTTTGTGATTACCGGCGTTATGAAAGATGTGCCGCAAAATTCGCAACAGCAATTTGACGCTTTGTTTACTTTCAGCTCTATTTATAAACCCTGGATGTTCAACAATTGGGGTGGCAACTGGCTCGATACTTATTTTGAACTGGCGCCCGGAACCAATACCGTGGCGCTTGAAAAAAAATTTCCTGCCTATCTAAAAAAATACATGACCGCCAATGGCAATCCTGACGCAGCAAATTTTTACGAACTGTTTTTATTGCCATTAAAAGACGTACATGCCGGCGCCACAGATATCGGGCTTGACTATCTTAACTACCAGAAATTTGACAAGAAGTATACAAGCATATTTTTCGCCATCGGCCTTATTATATTGCTTATCGCCTGCATCAATTTTATGAACCTGTCTACGGCAAGATCCGCTGAAAGGGCAAAAGAAGTGGGTATCCGGAAAACAGTGGGTGCAAGTCGCTGGCAGTTGTCTGCACAGTTTATCAGTGAGTCTGTTATTCTCTCGCTGATTGCCATGCTGATTGCAGTTGGATTGGTGGAATTGTTTCTGCCTTATGTAAACAACCTGAGTCAGCGACACCTGGATCTGCCATTTTTTTCTGACGGCCGCACATTTATTAGCATTGTGTCGGGGGCCATATTGGTAGGTATTCTGGCTGGCCTCTACCCTGCTGCATATCTTTCTTCATTTATCCCGGTAAAAGTGCTCAAGGGGTCTTCCAACAGCGGGCACAACAAATCGTTGCTTAGAAATATTTTGGTGGTAGGCCAGTTTGCCAGTGCCATTTTCTTAATGATTGCTACCATCTTTGCAGTAAGGCAATTGAATTTTATGCAATCGCACAATGCGGGTTTTGTACGTGAGCAGGTGGTTACGGTACCACTGGATGGTATTACCAATAAGAAATATGATCGTATCAAACAACAACTGCTGGCCAATTCGCTGGTACAGGGCGTTACGGGTGCGCAGGATATACTGGGCAGTCACCTGGATCAAACAGGTGTCAATTTCTGGGGCGATGGACCGAAGCGGCAATTGACCTCCACTCAATTGATTGTGGATCACGATTATCTTTCACTGTTTAAAATACAAATGGCCCTGGGCAATAATTTTTCAACCGACCCCACGCAAAACGGAAAAGAATACATCGTCAACGAAGCACTTGCGAAAGAACTTTTGAAAGATTATCCAAAAGCATCACCATCATCTTTGCTCGGTAAACATTTTGGGTACGATTCCCTGGGTACCATCGTGGGCATTGCAAAGGATTTCAATTTTAATTCCCTGCATTATAAGATTGAAACCATGTTTATGTACAACCAGAAAGACTGGAGTTTCAGCAATATGTCGGTGAAAATAAATGGCGCTAAAGCTGCCAGCGCCATTCCGTTTATTCAGTCTGTCTGGAAAGCAAATTTTCCAGACCATCCTTTTGAATACCAGTTCCTGGATGAACATTTTGCCGATGTTTACCGTGCAGATACGCAGGTAAGCAGCGTGGTGGCGGTGCTGGCAACACTGGCCATTATTATCTCGTGTCTGGGTTTGTTCGGGCTTGCCTCCTATTCTGCAGAAAGAAGGATAAAAGAAGTGGGCATCCGGAAAGTGTTGGGCGCATCCGTGCAAAATATAACTACGATGCTCTCAAAAGATTTCCTGAAATATGTATTGATTGCAACATTGATTGCATGGCCCCTGGCCTGGTTTGCGATTTATAAATGGCTCCAGGATTATGCTTACCGGATTGACATCAGCTGGTGGATTTTCTTACTGGCGGGTATAATGGCTTGCCTTATTGCAATTATTACCATTAGTTTCCAGGCCATAAAAGCAGCAACCGCCAACCCGGTAACAAGTTTGAGAAGCGAATAGTTTGTGCACATTCAGTTGTTTGAAAACCGCGCCTGCGAATCAGTCTCTTTACGCACACCGGTGGATGGGCCTAAGTTATAAAACCAGGCCGCTTAGCACCTGCTTTCCATTGTTGCCCCCTGCTTCAATTCCGTACAGCTTACTGTCCGGTTCCGGACAGTTTTATACCTGTACAATCTTCTAAAATACAATACCAGTGCGGCTTTCAGCATTGGCACAACTGTTGAAATGAGTATAATGGAACGTCTTTCCGCAGCCCGAAAAAAAATGGCCGGTTTTTGTGAAACCTCAGAGCGTAGATTGCGTCTGGTAAGTATACAATTTTCATATTTGCAAACGCGGAAACAGTAAACCTTTTAACCAGTGAAAGCCAGTAAAACATACAACAGTATCGCGGACCTTCTGGGCGATGAAGGCTTTCTTGACTGGTTTCATAAGAAAGACGATGCACAGGTACTGACCTGGAACAAATGGATGTCGGAAAATGAAGAGCAGGCGCAACTGGCAAAACAAGCGGAACAGGTTTTATCGGTTTTTACCGGCCTGCAAACGGAAAGTGTATCCAGCTACCAGCGAAGCTTGTCTTTTGAAAGGCTGGTAAAGAAAATCATCAGCCAGGAGAAAGAGGCTATTGCGGTAAGTTATTAGCAGAAGGAAAAACAGTATGATTCAGTTCAATGAAGAAACGAAATACCGGTTACAATTAGACAGCACCCATAAATCAAACACAAACGATGATCAGAAATTATTTCAAAATTGCGTGGCGGAATTTATTAAAAAACAAAGCATTTTCATTTATAAATATACTTGGGTTATCGATTGGTATTGCGGTTTGTTTTATCATTATGCTTTTTGTGCAGGATGAGCTAAGCTATGATCACTTTAATAAAAATGCAGACAGGATTGTGCGGATCTATTTTAAAGCCAGCATCAATGGCGGCAAAATAAGCGAACCTGGCGTAATGCCGCCGGTAGCAAAAGCGTTGAAAAATGATTACCCCGAAGTGGAAGATGCCACCCGGCTTAAAATGGATGGACGTCCAAAAATAGAATACCAGCACAAAGTTTTTAAGGAAGCGGAAGCCGCATTTGTTGACCCGAATTTTTTCAGTGTTTTTACCTTCCCGTTTTTAAAAGGCGATCCCGCAACAGCGCTGGCGCAACCCAATACCATTGTTATCACCGACGAGATTTCGCACCGGTTTTTTGGCAATGAAGATCCTATTGGAAAAACGCTGACCTATAACAACGGAGGACAGTTTAAGGTAACAGGTGTTATTGAAAAGATGCCTGACAATGCACATTTTCATTTTGATTTGCTGGGTTCGCTACAGACAATTGACTTTGCCAAATCCGATACCTGGATGGAAGGCACTTTATTTACTTATGCGCTAATGAAAAAAGGCGCCGATTATAAAAAACTGGAAGCCAAACTGCCGGGCATGGTGGAGAAATACATGGGGCCGCAGATAGTGCAGTCAATGGGCATGAGCCTTTCACAATTCCGCACCAAAGGCAATGAACTGGGATTTGGGTTGCAACCATTAACTTCTATACACCTGCATTCAGTAACCAGTACAGAAATAGAGCCCGGTGGCAATATAAAGTATGTCTATATCTTTGGTGCTATTGCTATTTTCATGCTGCTGATAGCAAGTATTAATTTCATCAACCTCTCCACAGCAGGCGCTTCCAAACGTGCAAAAGAAGTGGGCATACGCAAAGTAATGGGTTCCGGCAAGTGGGACCTGGTAAAACAATTCCTGTTTGAATCTGTGATGGTGACTGCTATTGCATTGTTTATTGCCGCAGTGATGGTGCAGCTGGCGTTGCCTGTCTTCAATGATCTATCGGGAAAGCATTTGGCGTTTGGTTTAGACATAAAGCCAATTGCTGCGCTCGTTACGCTGGGCCTTACCGTGGGTCTGCTGGCAGGCATCTATCCCGCCTTTTTTCTTTCATCGTTTAAACCAATTGCTACATTAAAGGGAAGACTCAGTGCAAGTACCAAATCACTGGGCCTCAGAAGCAGCCTGGTTGTTTTTCAATTCTTCATTTCCGTTAGTTTAATTACCGGCACCATCGTCGTTTACCAGCAAATGAAATTTATTCAGAACATACAACTCGGTTACAATAAAGAACAATTGCTGGTCATATCAAACTCCCGGGCATTGGGCAAAAATGAAAAAACTTTCAAAGAGCAGTTGCTGAAAGATACAAGGGTAGTAAACGTAACAGTGTCTGGCTACAGACCCGCAGGGCCCACTAATAACAACAATGCATTGGCTTATCCTGAAGGAAAAAGCAACCAGGCAATGACATCGCTGGAGTATAAGATAGATGAACAATACATTCCAACGCTTGGTATTCAGATGGCAGCGGGAAGAAATTTCTCACCTGCCTACGGAACAGATTCTTCCGCCATGATCATTAATGAAGCGGCAGCAAAAGTTTTTGGGTTTGGCAATGATGCTATTGGAAAAATAGTTGTACGGCAGAACAGCGATCGTGGAAGGGATTACCGGTTTACTATAATAGGTGTTGTAAAAGACTTTCATTTCAGGTCCTTGCATGAGGCAATTACACCGCTGCTGATGGTGTTGCAGCCTGAATCCGGCATCATCGTTAAAGTAAGAACAAAAGATGTTGCAGGATTACTGGGCGCCATGAAACAGCAATGGGCTTCCTATAATGCAGAAGAACCGTTCAGCTATGCATTTATGGATGAACTGTACAATAAAACATATGCAGCAGAACAAAAAACGGGCATGATACTGAACATCTTTGCTATACTTACCATATTTGTTGCGTGTATGGGTTTATTTGGGCTGGCTACTTATACCGCAGAACAACGCTCCAAAGAAATCGGTATCAGGAAAGTACTGGGCGCCAGTGTGTCGCAGGTAACCAGTATGCTGTCGAAGGAATTTATAAAACTGGTATTGATTGGTTGCGTGATTGCATTTCCCCTGTCTGGCTGGGCCATGAGTAAATGGCTGCAGGATTTTGCCTACAGGATCAATATCAGCTGGTGGGTGTATTTGCTGGCAGGCGCCACTGCATTGCTTATTGCGTTGTTTACCGTTAGTTTCAAAGCCATAAAAGCAGCACTGGCAAACCCGATGAAGGCACTAAGAAGCGAGTAGAGGTAAGCCGTTAGCTATTAGCTGTAAGCAATTAGTTAACCATAACAATTATCAGCCATGGCCAACCGCTAATGGCTAAAAATTAAAAGCTTTTTATGATAAAGAACTATCTTAAAATTGCATGGCGCAACCTGGGAAAAAACAAGATCTATTCTTTCATTAATATTGGGGGGCTTGCAACCGGTATGGCCGTGGCCATGCTTATCGGGCTTTGGGTATATGATGAAGTAACATTTAATAAAGTTCATCAGAATTACGAAAGCGTTGCACAAGTGAGAAGATACTATACAGACCCAAGTACCCATGAAACAAACGGAGTGGATAATATGCATTATCCTATGGCTGCCATTTTAAGAAGTGATTACAGGCAATATTTTAAACATGTAGTGATGGCATGGTGGCTTAGTGATTATTCTATTTCAAGCGGCGATAAAAAAATGTCAAAAAAAGGGGAGTTTATGGATCCCGGTGGAATGGACATGCTTTCACTGAGAATGATTAAGGGCAATTATGGTTCACTGAACGACATGCATTCTATTATACTTTCCAAATCAACTGCAGAAGCAATTTTTGGTAAGGATGATCCTGTCAGCAAAAGGCTTAAGATAGATAACCGGATTGACGTGCTGGTAACCGGGGTTTATGAAGACATAGCAGATAACAGCCGGTTTGGTGATGTGCAGTTTATTGCTCCATGGAATTTATGGGTGGCTTCAAACAACTGGATACAACAAACCGAAAATAGCTGGGACAATAGTTCGTTTCCCATTTTTGTACAGCTGAAACCAAATGTTTCAATGGAAACTGCGAATGCAGCGATAAAAGATTTCTTCTATAACAGTACTCCAAAAGAAGTGGCAACCGGAATGAAGAATTACAAAGCACAGGCATTTTTGTATGCTATGAAAGACTGGCATTTGTATTCTGATTTTAAGAATGGTTTACCTGCTGGCGGCCGTATCACATTTCTATGGCTTTTTGGTATTGTTGGAATTTTTGTACTGTTGCTGGCCTGCATCAATTTTATGAATTTAAGTACAGCACGTGCAGAAAAGCGGGCTAAAGAAGTAGGCATCCGCAAGGCCATTGGTTCTTTAAAAGGCCAGTTGATACAGCAATTTTTAAGTGAATCATTTTTAGTGGTGTTTTTAGCCTTTGTACTTTCATTGCTGTTCATTGAATTATCGCTTTCATTGTTCAATGAACTGGCCGCTAAAAAAATAGCAATGCCTTTTTCAAATCCTTATTTCTGGTTGTTCAATATGGCATTCATCATAATAACCGCTTTGCTGGCCGGGGCTTATCCCTCTTTTTATTTATCTTCCTTTAAACCCGTAAAAGTTTTAAAAGGATCTGTCCGTTTGGGCCGCTTTGCTGCATTGCCACGTAAAGCTTTGGTAGTCGTTCAATTTACAGTATCCATCATTTTAGTTATTGGAACTATTGTAGTGTATAAACAGATTATGTTTGCGCAAAACCGGCCGGTTGGTTATAATAAAGAGGGTTTAATTACTGTTCCCAAAAATGATCCTAACTACGAAGGTAAATTAGACATATTGCGAACTGAATTGATGAATACAGGTGTGGTGTCGGGCATGGAGCTCTCTTCTGGCCCGCTAACTCAAATCCGGAGTAACTCCAGCGATTTTGACTGGATTGGTAAACAACCGAGAGAATATTCTTTTGCAATAACAAATGTATCGTATGGTTTCGGTAAACTGGTTGGCTGGAACTTAATTGCCGGCCGCGATTTTTCCAAAGAATTTGCTACTGATACTGCAAAAATAATTATTAATGAAACGGCTGCAAAAGATATTGGTTTTAAAAACCCCATTGGAGAATCCATCAAATTCGCAGGTGGTACAAAATCTGCACAAATTATTGGTGTAGTCAAAGATATTGTGATGGGCTCGCCGTATGAACCAGAGAAACGTGCAATTTTCTTTTTGGATGCGAAGTACCAGGCAGCCAGCCAAATTGTTATAAAAATAAAACCAACTGTTAGTGCAGGCGAAGCACTGCCAAAAATTGAACCCGTTTTTAAAGACATTGTTTCATCAGCAGCGTTTGATTACAAATTTGCGGATGAAGAATATTCGAAAAAATTCAGCCAGGAGCAACGCATCGGAAAGTTGTCTTCTTTCTTTGCCGTACTTGCTATATTTATTTCCTGTCTGGGTCTTTTTGGCCTGGCCAGTTTTGTGGCAGAACAACGCACCAAAGAAATCGGCATCCGCAAAGTTATCGGTGCTTCAGTATTCAGTATCTGGAATTTATTATCAAAGGAGTTTGCAGGGCTGGTAATTATTTCATTGCTGATAGCATGCCCGGTTGCTTATTATTTTTTGCATAACTGGATTCAGCAATATACATATCACACCGGTATTTCATGGTGGATTTTTGTTTCAGCGGGTGCCGGCACTTTGGTAATTACGCTGTTAACAGTAAGCTTCCAGGCCATAAAAGCAGCACTGGCCAACCCGGTAAAGTCACTCCGTTCGGAGTAACGGAATCCCGATATGGTTCGGGATGAATTCGTTGAGAAGAGAGTAGTAAGCAGATGTATGTAGCTTGCAGGAATTCAAAAATTGCTGATTTTGAGATTTCTTTTGGTATCAGTTACCGGGTAAATCAACAAATCAGAAATCAATAAATCAGACATCGTGTATGCTTAGCAACTATTTCAAAACCGCCTGGAGAAGTATTTGGAAAAACAGGACAACCAGCTTTATCAATATCGCCGGTTTGTCGGTTGGTATGACAGCTGCGGTGCTGATATTCTTATGGGTGCAGAATGAAACCAGTTTTGATAATTATAAAGACAAAAAAAACATTTACCGGCTTACTACGCGTATACCCGGCTGGACCTGGGAAACCACACCACTGCTGCTGGCAGATGCCATTAAAAAAGATATACCGGAAATTGAAACGACCACCCGGCTGTATACCAGCAACTGGCCCGTTTTTAAAGTAAAAGAAAATCTGTTTTACGAAAAAGATTGTGCTTATGTGGATGAAGCATGGTTCAATCTTTTTCAGTATGATTTTATTGAAGGCAATGCTGCTTTATTCGATAAAAATCCATTTAGTGTTATTCTAACCCAATCTGAAGCAAAAAAATACTTTCCCCAGGATGCTGCGGATAATAATGAAAAAATCATTGGTCAATCCATCCATATAGATACCATGGATTACCAGGTAAGGGGCGTTGTAGCAGATGCGGCAGTCAACTCCAGTTTTCAATACAAGGCATTCATTCCCATTGCAGCATTGCTCACCAATAAACAGATACGCGAAAATGATGAGCAATGGAACAATGCCAACTATATTACTTTCATTAAAACCTTTACCGGCAGCAAGCCTGCTGTTGTTGCCCAAAAAATTACAGCACTTGTAAAAAGCAAAAGGAATGAAGAGGCTTCACCTATTGGTATGACGGCGCTGGCAGATATGCATTTTGAAACGGAGATAGAAAATTCTTCTTTTGTACACGGCAATCGCAATGCGGTGGTTATTTTTTCTTTCCTGGGATTTTTGTTACTGCTGATTGCCTGTATCAATTATGTAAACCTTACCACTGCCAAAGCAAGCCTGCGTGCCAAAGAAGTAAGTATCCGTAAAATTACCGGCGCCAACCGTTCCAACCTGTTCTTTCAGTTCGTGACAGAATCAATACTTATAAGCCTGCTGGCATTAATTGCCACCCTGGTTTTAGTACAGCTTTGTTTACCTGCATTTAACCAATTAACAGGCAAAACTTTTACACTGCCCCTTGGATCCCATAGTCTGTGGAAGGTGCTGGGCATTACTTTATTCACTGCCTTACTGCTGAACAGTGTTTACCCTGCCGTATTATTGTCTTCATTTAAACCATTGAACGTATTTCGTGGCGTTACGGTGTTAAAAGTTAAAGACAGTACTTTTAGAAAATCGCTGGTGGTGCTGCAGTTTACTATTTCCGTTATGCTGATAATGGGTACACTTGTCATATACAGGCAGATGAATTTTATACAAAACGACGATCCTGGGTATAACAGATCGCAGGTATTGTCTTTTGCATTGCCTCCCACCATTAACCGTTCAAACAGGGGATCAGTAATGCTGGCCATGAAACGCGAACTGCTTGCCGAAAATACGATTGAAAGTGTAGCCACTTCTAACCAGCCGGTAGTAAATATTGGCAGTACCTGCAGCGAGTGTGCAGACTGGCAAGGGCATGATACCAGCTACCAGCCAAGGATTGCGCAATTGTCTGCCGATGCAGATTTTCAAAAAACCATGCAATTGCAACTGAAACTGGGCCGCTGGTTTACAGACGATAATGGCACCGATAAAAAGAGTTTTATATTAAACGAAACAGCGGTAAAAAATTTCAAGCTGTCCACTCCGGTCATTGGGCAGGTCTTTATTTTTAAAGGGGATACCGGCAGCATTACAGGCATAGTTAAAGATTTTTCCTATAAAAGCATGCACGAAAAGATTGGGCCGCTGGTTGTTTTTAATAACCCTGCGTGGAGAAACCATTTTGTAGTAAGAACCGCCGGCAAAAATGCTTCGCTTGCGCTGGCAGGCATTGAAAAAATATGGAGAAAATATATTCCGCAAAGCCCACTGGAGTATACTTTCCTTGACGAAACATTTAATAATTTCTATAAACAGGATCAGCTGGCTTCTCTGCTCATACTGGTGTTTGCTATTATAGCTATCGTAATCTCTGCTTCCGGCTTATTTAGCCTGGCTGCGTTTGAAGCGGTGCAGCGCACCAAGGAAATTGGCATCCGGAAAGTATTGGGCGCCAGTGTGGCGGGTATTACGGCGCTTTTATCGAAAGACTTTTTAAAACTTGTTTGTCTATCTATTCTGATTGCATCCCCCATCGCGTGGTGGGCAATGCATACCTGGTTGCAGGGTTTTGCTTACAGGATTGTTATCAGCTGGTGGATGTTTGTGGTTGCTGGCATACTTGCGATGCTGATTGCATTATTGACGATCGGTTTCCAGGCCATCAAAGCGGCATTGACAAACCCGGTGGAATCATTGCGGAGCGAGTAGATACGGCCTGCGGGCATATTACCTGGCGCCGGGTGACCTTGAGTAAATGGCAGTTTAAGAATTAATATAGCGTTCATTGCTCGCAGCAAATAGCTGTCAGCGCAAAGCTGTTTTTATGATTAAAAATTACTTCAAAGTCGCCATTCGCAGCCTGGTTAAAAGAAAGGGCTACACGTTAATCAATGTGCTGGGCCTTGCTACCGGTATGGCCGTGTGCCTGCTGATAATTTTGTTTATTGAAAGCGAACTGGGCTATGACAGCTTTCATGAGCGGGGTAAAAATATTTACCGGGTAGTTTTGGATCGCAAATACCCCGGCCGCGCCACATCTTATTCAATGATTCCGCAGTCAATTGGCGAGTCCATTCAGCATGAATACCCTGAAGTGAAGCAAAGCACCCGGGTGTTTAATTTCCTGGGCAATGGCAGCTTTTTTATAAAGATTGCCGATAAATTGTTCGAGGAGAAAAATGTGCTGCTGGCAGACTCCAATTTCTTTTCGGTGTTTACAGCAAAATTCTTGCAGGGCGATCCGGCTATGGCATTGAAAAACCCCAATACAGTTGTTGTGAATGAAACAACGGCAAATAAATATTTTGGATCTGCTGCCAATGCCATTAACAAATCCATTGCCGGCGACAATGACACACATTACATGATTACCGGCGTGTGCAAAGACTGGCCAGGCAATACTCATTTCAGTTTTGATCTGCTGATTTCATCCGTCAGCTTCCCATTTATAAAGCAACCGAACTACACGGGCTTTTCGGCACATACTTATTTGTTGCTGTCGCCCGGCAATAACGCTGCAGCGCTGGAGGCGAAGCTGCCTCATATTGTTGACAAATATGTTTCCGGCGCCATTGCCAAAAATTTCAACATGAGCTACGAGCAGTTTATTGCTGCCGGCAACGGGTACCATTATTATTTGCAACCGCTCACCAAAATTCACCTCATTTCTGACCTTGAAGGCGAACTAAAACCCAATGGCAGTATTAAATCGGTGTATATTTTTTCGGTAATTGCCATTTTTATACTGTTGATAGCCTGTATCAATTTTATCAATCTTTCCACCGCACGTTCTGTTGAACGGGCCAAAGAAGTGGGAATCCGTAAGACCTTTGGATCGCTCAAAAGATCACTTGTTGTGCAGTTTTTGCTGGAATCTGTTATGGTAAGCCTGCTCAGCATTGTGGTGGGCATCCTGCTGATTGCGCTGTTGCTGCCACTGTTTAATAAAATATCCGGAAAAGAACTGAGCATTCAATATTTCCTGGAGCCGGTAAAAATTATCATCCTGCCCGCGTTTGCGGTTGTGGTGGGCGTTATTGCAGGCCTCTACCCTGCTTTTGTTTTATCTTCTTTCAAACCTATTGTTGTTTTAAAAGGGAAATTTAAATCGAACAAATATGGCATGTTGCTGAGAAACGGACTGGTTGTTTTTCAATTTGCCATTTCCGTTATACTCATTATTTGCACTATTGTGGTGAACCGGCAAATGCAATACATGCTGGGCGACAAGCTTGGCTTCAAAAAGGATCATATCATTGAAGTACAGAATACGGATATGCTCGGCAAACAAACCCAGGCCTTTAAAAATGAACTGGCAAAAATACCCGGTGTCGAAAGCATCAGCGGTGGTTCATCCTTCCCGGGGCAGAACGGTTTCTTTGGTATCAGCTGGCAGCCGGAAGGTGCTAAAGAGGCCATGACCGGAAGATCGGTAGTGGTGGATGAACAGTTTGCTGCCGTTCTGGACATCCCTTTGAAAGAAGGCAGGTTTTTTTCAAAAGAATTCGGGACGGATTCATTATCGGTGGTGCTCAACGAAAATGCAGTACAGGAGCTGCAATTAAAAAACCCGGTTGGCGCCCGGCTCACTACTACCGACGATGGCTTTAATAAACCGGATGGCTCGCCCAATTTTTATACGGTAGTGGGCGTCATCAGGGATTTTCATTACCAGTCGCTGCACCAGAAAATAACACCGCTTGTATTTGTAAACGCCAGCAAGTTTGGAAACATTACCGGCACTACGGCTTTGCGCATTCGTTCCAGCGATTTCAACCCGGCCATCAGGGCCATTGAAGCATCGTGGAAACAATTTATGCCGCAACGCCCTTTTCACTACGATTTTCTCGACAGATCCCTGGCCGATATGTACCAGGCGGAGCAACGCACACAACGCATCTTTACTATTTTTTCAATGCTGGCCATTTTTATTGCCTGCATCGGTTTGCTGGGTCTCGCAGCATATGCTACGCAACTGCGCATGCGTGAAATCAGCATCCGAAAGATTCTTGGTGCAAGTGGTACAAGCATCGCCGGCATGCTGTCAAAAGATTTTTTAAAACTGATCATCGTGTCCATGCTGCTGGCATTTCCGCTGGCCTGGTGGGCCATGCATGCGTGGCTGGATAATTTTGCGTATAAAACCACCTTAGCGTGGTGGATATTTATGCTGGCAGGAGCACTAGCCGCAGTAATTGCATTGGTCACCATTAGTTTTCAGGCCATCAAAGCGGCCATGACAAACCCGGTGAAGTCATTGCGAAGCGAGTAAAAAATGCCGTCGGCCGTTTGCCATTAGCTGCTCGCCATTAACCAACCCAGAATCTGGCACTGGTTGCCATTGGTCAAAGGCAATTCGGGTAGTCCGCTACCGCACACTTTACTGTACGATTCCGGACACTTTCCTGTTCCTTATCGTTCCAAAACCCTTATCCAGTAAGGGTTTTGGCATTGGCACAACTGTTGGAAATTATACAGGCAGCTGCACTTTGTCCGTCCTTTTGAAATATCCGTTTAGTCATAATAGCCTTCAATCATGATAAAAAACTATTTCAAAATCGCCTTGAGACAACTTGTAAAAAACAAGCTGTATTCGTTTATCAATATTGCTGGCCTGGCTTCGGGTATGGCAGTAGCAATGATAATTGGTTTGTGGATCTATGATGAAACTTCCGCCAATAAGCATTTTAAAAACTACGAATCGCTTTACCAGGTAATGATGTTCCAGACTTTTGACGGACACCGGTATAACCAGGCCGCTTTACCCTTTCCATTGGGTGAAGAGCTAAAGGCAAAATTCCCCGACTTTAAAGCCCTGGCGATGTGCGACTGGGGAGGCGAACATTCCCTTGTGTACGGCGAAAAGAAGCTGAATAAATCCGGTCATTTTATTGGAGAAGAAGCCATCAGCATGTTTTCGCTCAATGTGCTGAATGGCAGCAGGCAGGGTTTGCACGAACCCTACTCCATTGTTTTAACTGATGAATTGGCTAAAATACTTTTTGGAACAGACAATCCAATAGGGAAAACAGTAAGATTTGACAATACAACAGCTTTAAAAGTAACTGCAGTTGTTGCCAAACAACCTAAAAACAGTTCGCTTTCATTTGATTACCTGGTTCCCTGGCAATTAGAGGAGACGCTTTACTCCTACATTAAGCAATACCACAAAAGCAACTGGGGAAATAATTCCTGGCAAGCTTTTGTGCAACTCAATGAAAATGCAAAAGCCGCCAATGTAAATGCAAAAATCAGGAATACGGTGATTGCCCATTTTACCGACGAGAATACATTAAAAAGCGTAAAGCCGGAGCTATTTTTACACCCCATGGAAAAATGGCGCTTGTACAGCGATTTTAAGGAAGGAAAAAATACGGGCGGATTTATAAAGTATGTAAAAATGTTTGGCATACTTGGTCTTGTTGTGCTGCTGATAGCCAGTATCAATTTTATGAACCTGAGCACCGCCCGCAGCGAGAAACGTGCCAGGGAAGTGGGTATTCGCAAAGCCGTGGGCTCTTTAAAGAAACAACTGGTTTCGCAATTTTTAAGTGAATCGCTGCTGATAGCGGCACTGGCATTTATACTGGCATTGCTGATTGTAATGGTAGTATTGCCGTTCTTTAACCAGCTTACCAGCAAGGAAATGAGTTTACAGATCGGCAGCCCGCTCTTTTGGGGAATAATGATTTTGTTTACAATCCTTACGGGATTACTGGCAGGAAGCTACCCGGCTTTTTATCTTTCTTCTTTTAATCCGGTTCGGGTGCTAAAAGGCAATATAAAAGCAGGCAAATCGGGTTCTTTGCCACGTAAAATACTGGTGGTGCTGCAGTTTGCATGTTCCGTGGTATTAATGATCGGCACCATTATTATTTACCAGCAGATACAATTTGGCAAGAACCAGCCCATCGGTTTCAACAATAAAGGATTGATTACCGTTAACTGGTCGGATGATATCAGCAAACATTATGAGGCATTGCGGCAAGAACTGCTGAGCACAGGCGCAGTAGTATCACTTTGTAAAAGTAATTCACCTCCATCAGAGATTCACAGTAACAACAATGGCTGGGAATGGAAGAACAGCCGGCCAGTAGAGAAATCAACCTTGTTTTCAACCATCGCAACAGACTACGACTATACAAAAACTTTGGGTATAAAACTGGGCGAAGGCAGGGATTTTTCCCGTGAGTTTGCCGATTCTAACGGCGTTCTATTAAACCAGGCGGCTGTAAAACGCATGGGCCTCAAAAACCCCGTGGGCCAAATGCTGAAATGGAACGACAAACCAATGATTGTATTGGGTGTAATTCCCGATATACAAATGGAATCGCCTTATCGTGCCATTTCACCCCTTACAATTATATTCAATAAAAACTGGGTGAGTTATGTAAACCTCCGGTTAAACCCTTCAATGCCGGCAACAAAAGCCATCAATCTTATAAAACCCATTTTCGACAGGTACAATCCATCCTTTCCATTTGAATATAAATTTGCCGAAGTGCAATACGCTAAGAAATTCAACTACGAAGAACTGGTGGGCAACCTTTCAGCTATAATCGCAATACTGGCAGTTTTTATTTCCTGCCTCGGCCTTTTTGGACTGGCCTCTTTTACAGCAGAGCAAAGAGTAAAAGAAATTGGTGTAAGAAAAGTGCTGGGTGCAAGTGTTCTCAATCTCTGGCAATTGTTGTCGAAAGATTTTGTATGGCTGGTACTCATTTCCTGCGCCATCGCCATCCCCCTGGCCTGGTATTTTATGACCGACTGGTTAAAAACCTACGATAATAAAGTGCCCATTGGCCTGGGTGTCTTTGTGCTGGTGGTGGTGCTGGCGGTATTGATAACATTGGTTACCGTAAGCTTCCAGGCAATTAAAGCGGCCATGGCCAGCCCGGTGAAGTCACTCAGGAGCGAGTAGTGAATACTGATTGGGCATGTCTTTGCTGGCAATTGTGAAAATTGATCAATCAGCTGGGTGATGAATACAATGCACTTAATGAAAAACAAAGATTTGCTGTAGAAGGGAGTGACACAACGATGACCCAATGAAAAACAAATGTTGGTTCCCAAATCAGAGATAAATAGCAAGCCATGATAAAAAATTACCTGTTGCTCGCCTTCAACAATTTCCGGAAACAAAAAATGTTTTCGCTCATCAATATACTCGGGTTAACCATCGGTATCACTTGTTGCCTGATGATCTTCCTGTTTATTCTGAATGAAATCAGCTATGACAACTTCCACAAAAATGGAAAAGACATCTACCGCGTCATGCGGGTGGGCAATTTCAATTCCGTAAAAAGAGAAATACCTTATTTGTCGGCGCCCTACGCCACTGCACTGCAAAATGATTATCCGGATGCCATTCAAACTACGATAAGGG
>Ga0075026_100000472_pt1 | contig 16052 bp, 13 predicted proteins | sample Str012_2_FD_71392 | JGI IMG/M metagenome (GOLD analysis project Ga0075026, IMG submission 71392) | Freshwater sediment microbial communities in response to fracking from Pennsylvania, USA - Straight Creek_MetaG_SC_2012 | ecosystem: Environmental > Aquatic > Freshwater > Creek > Sediment...
CCGATGAACACCGCCACCGCGAGATAATTCCGATAGAACTCGCTCACGCGTGGGCCTCCCGCCCCCTCGCTGGAATGAGGCGTCGGTGTGGGGGGTTGGATTTCGGCGCAGCATAGCTCCGGCATTTCTGCGGTCGGCAAACCGCGCTCCGACCAGAATGGACGCCATGGCAAGGGACAACGAGCACCCGATGACCGCATCGATCAGCCAACTCCGGCAGCGTCTCGTACGCGAATCGCGGACCGTGTTCGTGCTGTCGGGCGGGGGCAATCAGTCGGTTGCGCAGGTCGGGATGTTGCGCGCGTTGCTGGAGCACGAGATCCTCCCCGACGTCATCGTGGGGTGCTCGGCCGGGGCCTTCAACGGCGCAACCTTCGCCGCCGCGCCAACCCTCAAAGCCCTCGATCGGCTGGCGACCACCTGGGAATCGCTTCGGGGTGACGAGGTCTTTCCCGGCGGCAAAGTGTCTCGAGCCTGGAACCTGCTCACCCGCGACGACCACATCTTTTCGAACCAGGGTCTGCGCGCCATCCTCGGCCACGGACACATCCCCGCCACCTTCGAGGAACTGCAGATCCCGCTGCGGGTCGTCGCCGCAGATCTCGACACCGGCGAAGAGGTCGTGTTCGCGGGCGGTCCGCTCGAACCGGCCTTGCTCGCCAGCACCGCGCTGCCCGGGCTCTACCCCCCGATCCGTCACGACGGTCGCACCCTGGTCGACGGTGCGGTCGTCAACACGGTGCCGTTGTCACACGCGCTCGCGGGGCCGGTCGATCGCCTCTACGTGATGAACGTCGCCGGCGACCTGATGGACCGACCGATCCGCTCGCCCATCGACGTCGCGGTGCGCGCCTTCGCGATCAGCCGCAAGCAACGCTTCGACCTCGATCTGCGCAACGTGCCCGAGAGCGTTGAGCTCATCCTTCTCCCCGCTCCGGTCGACGATCGGGAGCTGTTCGACTTCTCCGGCGGTCGGGAGTTGATGGACGAGGCCTACCGCCTCGCGGATCGCGCGCTCGACGACGCCGACTCGGCCCGGCGCCGGCGCCGCGCGTTCCGGCGCCCCTGGTGGCGTCGCGAGATCGACGTCGGGTGACGATTCAGAGCAGAGTCGCGGCGTCGCGGGCGAAGTGGATGAAGGTACCGGGCACGATCCCGAGCAACAACACCATCACCGCCGCCGCGACGAGCACGAGCACCGCGCCGGCCTCGAGTCGCCGGCGTGGATTCGACGTGACCTCACCCGACTCGTCGTCGCCCGAGAACACCACGACGGTCATGCGCAGATAGAAGAAGGCGAGCACGACGGCACTCAGCGCGCCGACCAGCGCCAGCCAGTACTCGCGGGCGCCGACCGCGGCACCGAACACCTGCAGCTTGGCGACGAACCCTCCCGTGAGGGGCACGCCGGCCTGGGCGAGCAGGAAGAACGTGAGGAACCCGGCGAGCACCGGTTGCCGTTGCGCGAGACCGCGGTACTGGTCGAATCCGTGCTTTGCGTCGTGCGAGCGGCGGCCCACCAGCGTCACCACCGCGAACGCGCCGATGGTCATGAACGTGTAGGTGAAGAGGAAGAACAGCGTGGCTTCGAGTCCACGATGCGCGGCGAGTCGATTGTCGACGGCGGCGGCCGCGAAACCGATCAGGACGTAACCGGCGTTGGCGATCGAGGAGTAGGCCAACGCCCGCTTGAGGTTGGTCTGCACCACCGCGGCGACGGTGCCGACGATCAGCGTGACCGTGGCGAGCGCCATGATGATTGGGCGCCAGTCGGTGCGGTAGAGAGGGAACGCCACCAGGAAGATGCGCAGGAACGCGGCGAAGCCGGCGACCTTGGTGGCCGACGACATGAACGCGGTGATCGGGCTGGGCGCGCCCTGGTACACATCGGGCGTCCACATGTGGAACGGCACGGCCGAGACCTTGAACCCGAGCCCGACGATGAGGAGCGCCATTCCCGCGAGGAGCGTGCCGTTCTCGAACAGCGTCGTCGTGCGCAGGAAGTCGGCGATGCCGGTGAGAGAAGCCGAGCCGGTCGCGCCGTAGACGAGGGCGACGCCGTAGAGGAACACCGCCGATGCGAACGAGCCCAGCACGAAGTACTTGATCCCGGCTTCCAGGGATTGGAGCCGGCGGCGGTCGAACGCGACGAGGACGTAGAGCGGGATGGAAAGCGCTTCGAGCGCGACGAACACGACGATCAGGTTGTTGGCTGTGGTCATCACGACCATCGCCGACGCCGAGAGCAGGAGCATCGCGTAGTACTCGGGTGCTTCGAGCCCCGCAGGGCGCACGTATCCGACCGACAGGAGCAGCGTCAGGAACAACGCGGAGACCACCAGCACGCCGAGGAACACCGCGAAGGCGTCGACCCGCACCATGGTGGCGAGGGTGACGGTGATGCCGTGGTCGCGCACATCGTTCCACTGCCAGGCGAGCATCGCGCCGGCCGTGATCGTTCCGGCGAACGCGACGACGGTCGTGATCGGTACGACGGCCGGCTTCGTGCGCAACACGGCGCGGAGCAGCACCACGAGCACTCCCGCGCCCGCGAGTGCCAGCACCGGCGCGATGGCCGGCCAGTCGATGTGGGGTGTGACGATCGAGTCGGGCTGCACGACCGCGAAGAACGTCGCCCCGATCATTTCTTCACCGCCTTCGGGACCGAGCGCGCGTTCGGACCGCGGGTGGAGACGCCCGGCTCCCGATAGTCGGAGTGCCGCTCGACGTGAACGATGAGCGCCTTCACCGACGGCTCGATGCGGTCGAGCACCGGCTTCGGGTAGATGCCGAGGAACAAGCTGAGGGCGAGGAGGGGAACGACACACGCCAGCTCGCGCAGGTTGATCTCGGGGAGCTTGCGGTTCTCTTCGCTCGGCTCGCCCATGAACACCCGTTGGTAGGCCCACAGGAGGTAGACCGCGGCGAGGATCACGCCAGTGGCGCCGATGATCGCGTACGGCTTGTCGATGATGAAGGTGCCGATCAGGGAGAGGAACTCACCAATGAACCCCGAGAACCCGGGAAGCCCGATCGACGCGAACGCCGCCGCGCAGAAGAGTCCGCCGAGGATCGGCACCGATTTCCACAGGCCGCCGAACGAGTTGATCTCGAAGGTGTGCTTGCGGTCGTACAGCATGCCGACGAGGAGGAACAACGCGCCGGTCGTGAGGCCGTGGCTGATCATCGTGAAGATGCCACCCTCGAGGCCCTGCGTGGTGAGGGCGAAGATGCCCATCACCACGAACCCGAGGTGCGCGACCGACGAATAGGCCACGAGCCGTTTCAGGTTCGGCTGCATGGTCGCGACGATCGCGCCGTAAATGATGCCGACCGTTCCCAGCACGAGGAGGAGCGGTGCGAGGCTCACCGACGCCTGCGGGAACAGCGCGAGCGAGAACCGGAGGAAGCCGTAGGTGCCCATCTTCAGCAGCACGCCGGCCAGGATCACCGACCCGGCGGTCGGCGCCTCCGTGTGCGCGTCGGGCAACCAGGTGTGCAGAGGGAACAGCGGCACCTTCACCGCGAAGGCGGCGAAGAAGGCGAGGAACAGCCACTTGGCGGTGCCTTGGTCGAGCCCTCCCGGTGCCCAGGCGGTGAGCGTGCGGAGATCGAACGTGAGGTGACCCGTGGCCGACTGGTGGAGGAATCCGAGCGCCAGCAACCCCACGAGCAGGAACGCGGAGCCGGCCATCGTGTACAGGAAGAACTTGAGTGCTGCGTAGTTCCGGCGATCGTGGCCCCACCCGAGGATGATGAAGTACATCGGGACCAGCACGACCTCGAAGAACACGAAGAACACGATGAGGTCGAGTGCGAGGAACACCCCGAGCAACGCGGCTTCGAGGAGCAACATCCACGCGGTGAACGCCTTCACCCGCACCGTGAGCTTCGCCGACGCCAACAGCCCGATCGGGAACAACAGCGCGGTGAGCACGATCATGAACAGGCTGATGCCGTCGACGCCCACGACGTACTTCACGCCGATCGAGCCCATCCAGCGTTCACTCTCGACGAACTGGTATCCGGCCCGGCCGGTCTGGAACTCCCAGAGCATCCAGAGGGTGAAACCGAACGTGGCCGCGGTCGCCGCATACCCGACGGCGCGGGCCGCCTCCACGCGGTGCGCCGGGATGAGCGCGACGATCAACGCGCCGAGCGCGGGCGTGGCAATGATGGCGGTGAGGATCGGGAAGCTCATCATTGTTGGTCGACTCCGCTCCGGCGTCCCGGGCGTCCGCCCACGCCTGCGCTGCGTCTCATCACCGGGCCGCCCAGATCAAGAGGTACGCGAGGAGTGCGGCGGTCCCGAGCACGATGCCGAGCGCGTAGTTCCGCACGAAGCCGCTCTGCAGCTTGCGGAAGCCGAGGCTGGTCTCGCGCACCACCCACCCGACGCCGTTCACCGCGCCGTCGATGATCCGCGCGTCGAACACGCGCGCCAACCAGCTCGCGCCCGCGCGCAGCGGGCCGTCGACCGCGCGGGAAATGCCCTCGTCGTAGTAGTAGGCGTGACCGAAGAGCCGACCGAGCGGCCCAAGGCGCTCGTCGAACGGATCGCGGTCGACCGACTGGAGGCCGCGGTGGTACGCCGCGTAACCGAGCACCAGCCCGAGGAGCGCCATGCCGAACGCCAGGACCGAGAGCCCGACGCCGCCCAGGAACGACGGGGCGGCAATCTCGTGGTGCGCGTCGGCGAACACGGGATCGAGCCAGTCGTTGAGGAACTCGATGCGCTGGAACGGCAGATCGAGCAGACCACCGAGGACCGCGAGGCCGGCGAGCAGCACCACCGGTCCGACCATGAGGCCGTTGCCCTCGTGCGGATCGTGGTGCATGAACGGGGTGCGCGGCGCGTCGCCGTACGCGATCGTCGGTGTCGCGAGTTCCGCAATCTCGGGCGCGTCGTCGTGCGCCTCCGCCGGGGTGTGGAAGCGCTCGTTGGCGAAGAACGTGAGGTACACCTGGCGGGTCATATAGGCGCCGGTGAGGATCGCCGCGGCCAGGCCGACGATCCAGAGCCCGTACTCCGAGCTCTGGAACACCTTCTCCAAGACGCCGTCCTTGGCCCAGAACCCGGCGAACGGCGGCACGCCGGCGATGGCCAGGAAGGCGACGATGAACGCCATCGCGGTGTACGGCATGTACTTGCGGAAGCCGCCCATGATCCGCATGTCCTGGTTGTCGTCGTTGCCGTGGATGACCGTGCCGGCACCGAGGAACAGCGTGGCCTTGAAGAACGCGTGCGTGATCACGAGGAAGATCGCCGCGCCGTAGGCACCGACGCCGAGCGCGAGGAACATGTAGCCGAGCTGGCTGATCGTGGAGTACGCGAGCACCCGCTTGATGTCGGGTTGCACCAGCGCGACCGTGCCGGCGAGAAACGCGGTTCCCGCGCCCACCCAGGCGACGACGGTCATCGCATCGCCGCTCACTTCGAAGAAGGTGTGGGCGCGCGCGACCAGGAACACTCCGGCCGTCACCATGGTGGCGGCGTGGATGAGGGCCGACACCGGCGTGGGGCCCTCCATCGCGTCGGGGAGCCAGAAGTGCAGCGGGAACTGCGCGCTCTTCCCGATCGCGCCGAAGAAGAGGAGCAACGCGATGGCGGTGGCGGTGCCGGAGTCGAGTCGCAACGCCCCGGCCAACGCGCCGTTGGCGCCCGTGTAGTTCAGCGACCCGAGCTCGGCGAAGATCAGGAACATGGCGACCATGAAGCCGACGTCGCCGATGCGCGTGGTGATGAAGGCCTTCTTGCCCGCGTTGGCCGCCGACGCGCGCTCGAACCAGAACGCGATCAGCAGGTAGGAGCAGAGACCCACGCCTTCCCAGCCGAGGAACGTCATGAGGAAGCTGCTGCCGAGAACCAGGATCAGCATCGCGGCGACGAACAGGTTCATGTAGGCGAAGAAGCGCGAGAACCGCGGGTCGCCGTGCATGTAGCCGATCGAATAGATGTGGATCAGCGTGGCCACGCTGGTGATGAACAGGATGAACGCGATCGACAGCGGGTCGGCGAGGAAGCCGAACTCGACCTTCAGGCCACCCGACGGCAGCCAGGTGAAGAGGTCGACGACGTGCTGGCGATGCTCGGCACCCAAGTCGCGCAGCGCGAAGAACATCACGACCGACACGAGGAACGCGAGCCCGAGCATCAGGCTGCCGATCCATCCGGCGATCGGTTCGCCGATGCGCTTCCCGAAGAGCAGCAGGAACAGCGCGCCGAACAGCGGGAGCGCGGGAACCAACCACACCAGGTCGAGGACGTCGTGCGAGCTCATGGCCGCATCAGCCCTTCAACATCCGCACGTCGTCGGCAGTGGCACCGCGCCGCCGACGGAAGATCGCCACGATGATCGCCAACCCGACCGCCACTTCTGCGGCCGCGACCACGAGCGTGAAGAACACGAACGCCTGACCGCGGATGTCGTTGAGCTGACGGGCGAAGGCGACGAACGTGAGGTTCACCGCGTTGAGCATCAACTCGATGCACATGAACATCACGAGGACGTTGCGACGAATGAGCACGCCGACCGCGCCGATCGTGAAGATCATCGCCGCCAGCACGAGGTAGTAGCTCGCCGTGATGGTCACGGGACCTCCACCTCGTCGACATCCTCTTCGACGTCCTCTTCGACGTCCTCTTCGACGTCCTCGTCGACATCTTCGTCGACCAGTTCGACGGCCTGACCGCTCCGGCGGGCGAGCACCACGCTCCCGACCACCGCGATGACGAGGAGGCCCGCGGTGATCTCGAACGGCCACAGGAAGTCGGTGAACAGCACGCGGGCGACGCGCTCCACGTTGCCGCCCAGGGCAACACTGCCGCCCTTGATCGCGAATTGGCTGGGTGCCTTGGCGCCCGTGACCCACTCGTGTCCGGCGAGGAAGACGAGCTCGGCGAGCACGATCGCGCCGAGCGCGAGCGCGGCCGGCCGTTGAAATCGGAGTGGGTCTTCGAGCGTCTCCTCGCGGTCGACGCCGAGGAGCATGATCACGAACAGGAACAGCACGACGATCGCGCCGGCGTAGACGATGATCTGCACCGCGGCCAGCAGATGCGCTTGTTGCTGGACGAAGAACACCGCGACGCTCACCAACGTGACCACGAGCACCAACGCGGAGTGCACCGGGTTGCGCGCCAGCACCACGCCGAGCGCTCCGGCGAGCGCGAGCGCAGCAAACACGAAGAACACCACCGCGGTCATACGTCAGTGCTCGCCGTCAATCGCCGCGACAGGCTCGGCCGGAGCCGGGTCGATGAACGCGGCTTCGTCTTCAGTGTCGGACTGACCGACTTCGGGTGCGCGTACCCCGAAACCGAGCTCACCTGACCAGCCGACGCGACCCTCGAACACCGCTTGGCCGGACGGCGCGGTCGCGCGCATCCACGCGCTCGTGTGGTCGTCTTCGCCGCCGAGCCACAGCTCCCACGGTTGACGGCGGGCGCGGCCGTCGTCGTCGACGAGCAGCTCGGTCTTCGTGTAGATGGCATCCTCGCGGCGCGCGAACGAGAACTCGAACAGCTTCGTCTCGGTGATGGCCTCGGTGGGGCATGCCTCCACGCAGAGATCGCAATGGATGCAGCGGAGGTAGTTGATCTCGTAAACGAAGCCGTACCGCTCACCGGGCGACACCGGCGCGTCGGGCGGGTTGTCGGCCCCCCGCACGTAGATGCACTTGGCCGGGCACACGCCTGCGCACAGTTCGCAGCCGATGCACTTCTCCATGCCGTCCTCGTACCGGTTCAGCACGTGCCGGCCGTGGAAGCGAACCGGCTTCGGGCGCTTCTCCTTCGGGTAGCGCTCGGTGACCTTCGGTCGGCCCATTTGACGGATCGTGACCCCGAAGCCACTCAGCCACCCCATCAGCGAATTTCCTCGAGGTACTCGTTGGCCTTGGGCATCGACGCGTAGAGCACGGCGCCGATCACAACGGCGCCCGCGATCGCCGATGGCAGGACGATCCACATCGACCAGCCCTCCTGCTTGCCCACGACGACGACCCCGGAGATCATGACCCAGAGGAACGCCAGCTCGATGAGGAACTTCCAGCCCAGACCCATCAGCTGGTCGTAGCGCAGCCGCGGGAGCGACGCCCGCAACCACACCGTGCCGAACAGCAAGATGATGACCTTGAACATGAACCAGAACACCGGCATGACCCACACGTTGAACCAACCGTTGGTGGGCAGGAACCCGAGGCCCGGTCCGTTGGGACCACCGAAGAACAGGGTCACCGCGATGGCGCACATCGTGATGATGTTCATGAACTCCGCGAGGTAGAAGATGGCGAACTTGATCCCGGTGTACTCGGTGAAGAACCCGCCGGTGAGCTCCTGCTCCGCTTCGACGAGGTCGAACGGCGGGTGGTTGGTCTCGGCCACGGCGGCGATCACGAAGATCACGAGCGCCACGATCGCCGGGAGCCAGTACCAGTCGCCGTTGAAGATCGACTTGACGCCGTCCCACCCCTGCTGGATCACGATGCCACGGGTCGACAGCGTGTTCGACTGCACCAACACGCCCACGATCGCCAACCCGAACGCGGCTTCGTAGCTGAGGAGCTGCGCCGACGCGCGCACCGAACCGAGCAACGGGTACTTCGAGCCCGATGACCATCCGGCGAGCAGCACGCCGTAGAGGCCGAGACCTGACATCGCGAGCAGCCACAGGATTCCGAAGGGCAGATCGGCGAGCTGGAGGAAGGTCTTGTGACCGGCGATGGTCACCAGCCCGCCGATGGGCACGATGCTGAACGCCAAGAACGCGGGCAGCACCGCGAGGTACGGCGCCAACCGGAAGATCCGACGGTCGGCGGTGTCTGGCTCCGACTGCTCCTTGAAGAAGAGCTTGATGCCGTCGGCCATGCTCTGCAACAGCCCGAACGGACCGGCGCGATCAGGTCCGATGCGGTTCTGCATGCCGGCGATGACCTTGCGCAGGAACCAGATGTACATGAGAACCGACAGCAGCAACAGCACGAAGACCGCGATCGTCTTGCCGATCACGATCAGCACCACGGTGGTGTCGAGATCGCCGTTGAGGAGCGGATCGGTGGCCGCGAGGACGGCGTTCATCGAACCGTTTCCACGCGCAGCTCGGTGATGTCAGCCGCGATGTCGACGAGGTCGCTCGGGCCGACGGCACCACGCGACGCGACGGCCATGAACGCGGTACCCGGCGCGGTTGCGGCGTCGGCAAGCACCGGCACGGTGATCGTGCCGCGCGTGCTGGTGACGCGGATCTCGGCGCCTTCGGCGTCGACGCCGAGCCGGCCGAGGTCGCTCGGGTGCACCACGAGCGCGGCATCGGTGGCCAGCGACGCCAGCGCGGGGGTCGCCGACACCATGCGTCCGACGTCGTAGAGCGTACGGGCGGCCACGAGGCGGAGACTGTACGCGTCGGGTGGCCTCGACGCGGGCGCCGCGGCGGAGCGGTCCCACACGTGCAGCGCCGGGAGCGGCGTCGGGACCGCGGGCTCCGCTTCGGTGTCGACATCGGCTTCAACGTCGACGATCTCTACGCCCGCCGGCCGGATCGGCTCCCACGACACACCCACCTCGAACCCGCTGACGTCGACCAACGTGATCTCGTCGGGGAAGTCGGCGATCGGCAACACCGCGCCGTCACGCGCCTGCCGGATCAGCGCGGCGTCAACGCCCGCGTGGGCGGGGGCGACACGGGCGATCTCGTCCTGCACGTCTTCGACGGTGGCGAAGCCGAACTCGACACCGAAACGCGCCGCCAACTCCTGCGCGATGCGCCAGTCGTCCATCGTCATGCCCTCAGGCGTGATGAGGCGCGCCTGGCGCAGCACCCGACCCTCGAGGTTGGTCGTGCTCCCACCCTTTTCGCCCCACACCGCGGTGGGAAGGAACACGTCGGCGCGCGCGGCCACGTCGTCGGCGAACGCGCCCACCGCGACGACGAACTTCACCGCGTCGAGGCCGCCCCGCATCCGGATCCGGTCGGGGAAGTCTTCTTCGAGCTCGGCACCGAGCAGCACGAGCGCGTCCACCGCGCCTGCCGCCGCCGCCTCGAGCAGGCCAACAGCATCGAGCCCGGTATCGGCCGGAACCGTGCCCCAGGCGTCGACGAAGTGGTCGCGAGCCGTGTCGAGCGAAACCCGGCCGGGCAGGAACCCCGGCGTGAGCCCGAGATCGAGCGCGCCGCGCACGTTGCCTCGTCGCAACGCAGAGAGGAACTTCACGTTCGGAAGCGCGGCGAGCGCGGCGGCGGCCTGCACGACTGACGCCGACGATTCCGCCAACGACTGCCGACCGAGGATGACCACGATGGTGCCGTCGCGACCGTCGAGCGCGCTGACCGCCTTCTCGATGGAACCGCTCCCCGACGCGGTGCCGTCGCCCGCAAGCGCGCGCGCGAACTGCTCGGCCATGGCGCCGGCTTCGCCCGGTGCATGGCGCAGCACCGCAGTGACGTCGCGGGTGAGCCCGCTCGCGCGCGGCGCAACCTCGATGACGGGAACCCCGAGTTCCACCGCGGCCCGGCGCACGCGGAGGTGGAGCACCGGAAGCTCTTCGCGCAAGTCGGGCGCGACGAGCACGACTGCGCGAGCGCGATCGATGTCGGCGATGGTGGCCGCGGGAAGACCGAGCACGACCTCGGCGGGAAGACCGTCGCCGAGTTGGGCGTCGACGTTGTCGGTGGCGAGCACGCCCTTGGCGAAGCGCGCCCACGCGTACGCGTCCTCGTTCGTACCCCGCGCGCCACCCAGCACGGCGATCGACGACGGGCCTCGCGCGTCGAGCGCGGCCTGGAGTCCTGCCGCCGCTGCGTCGAGCGCTTCGGGCCACGACACCTCGACGAGTTCGCCGTTCTTGCGCACCATGGGCGCACGCACCCGATCGGGCGAGTGCACCCACTCGTATCCGTAGCGACCCTTGTCGCACAGCCAACCCTGGTTGACCGGCTCGGAGTCGACCCCGAGCAGGCGGACGATCCGGTTCGACGTGCTCTGCAGCGCGCCGCGACAGCCGACCGCGCACGTGGTGCACGACGTTTCGACTGTCTGGAGATCCCACGGCCGGGCCCGGAACCGGTACGCGCTCGCGGTGAGCGCGCCGACCGGACAGATCTGCACGGTGTTGCCGGAGAAGTACGACGAGAACGGTTCGTCGGGGTACGTGATCACCTGGGTGTTGCCGCCGCGTTCGCCGAAGTCGATGAGCGGATCGCCGGCGATCTCGGCGGCGAAACGGGTACACCGGCCGCACTGGATGCACCGCTCGCGGTCGAGGAGCACGAGGTCGCTGATCGGGACCGGCTTCTCGAAGTGGCGCTTCTCTTCGACGAAACGCGACTCGCCCGGCCCGAAGGCGAGGGTCTGGTCCTGCAGCGGGCACTCGCCGCCCCGGTCGCACACCGGACAGTCGAGCGGGTGGTTGATCAGCAAGAACTCGAGGACGCCGTCCTGCACCGCTTTCACGTTGGGTGACTGCGTGTTGACGACCATGCCGTCGGTGACCGGCGTGGCACACGAGATCTGCATGCCGCGCATGCCCTCGACCTCGACCAGGCACATGCGGCACATCCCGACGGGCTTCATGCGCTCATGCCAGCAGAAGCGCGGGATGTAGGAGCCGTGCTCCTGCGCGACCTTGATGAGCAGCTCGCCGCGTGGCGCCTGCACTTCTTTGCCATCAATGGTGACCGTGACGATGTCGGGACCGGGCGCGACCGGGATCACGTAGCGCTGGTCCGACGGCCACTGGCTCATGCGGACCTGATCGGTGCTCATAAGGCAGCCCTCACAGCCGGCTCCGTGCCCGAACGGACAGGGATCTCGCCGCGCGCTTCGGTGTCGCGGGTCATGCGTTCCTTGATCTCGTCGTACCAGTAGTTGCGAAGGCTGACCGTCGGCGACATCGTGCTGGGGCCCAGCTGGCAGATGGTGGTCATGCCCGGCGGCCACGACAGGCCGGGCGCGAGGTTGTTGCCGAAGCCGAGCAGCAGGTCGAGGTCTTCGGGCCGCCCGTAACCGTGCGACATCCGGTACAACACCTTCTCGAGCCACCCCGAACCCTCGCGGCACGGCGTGCACTTGCCGCACGATTCGTGGGCGAAGAACTTGGCGATGCGCCAGGCGATGAGCAACGGGTCGACCGTGTCGTCGAACACCATGATGGCGCCGGAACCGAGCATGGTCTTGAGCTCGCTCTGCACGGAATCCATGTCGAGCGGCGCGTCGAGGTGTTCCTCGATGAGCCAAGGCGACGACGCGCCACCAGGGATGAAGAACCCGAGGCCCTTGCCGTCCTTGATGCCGCCGGCGAGGTCGTAGATGAGCTCTCGAAAGGTCATGCCGAGCTCGATCTCGTAGTTGCCCGGGCGCTCGACGTTGCCCGACACCGAGAAGATGCGCGTGCCGGTGGAGCGGTTGACGCCCATCGACGCGTACCACTCGCCGCCGCGGTTGATGATGTGCGGGACCGTCGACATCGTCTCCACGTTGTTGACGATCGTCGGCGCTGCGTACACGCCCTGCACCGCCGGGAACGGCGGCTTGATGCGCGGCATGGCGCGTTCGCCTTCGAGGCTGGAGAGCAGACCGGTTTCGTCGCCCGCGATGTAGCAACCCGCACCGCGGTGCAGCACGACCTCGAGGTCGAAGCCGGAATCGAGGATGTTCTTGCCGATGAAGCCGCGGTCGTAGGCCTCTGCGATCGCCTGGCCCAGGCGTTCGGCCCCGAGTCCGAATTCGCCGCGCAGGTAGATGAACGCGTGGTGGCACTGGATCGCGTACGACGTGATGATCACGCCTTCGATCAACTGGTGCGGGTCGCGCTCGACGAGCATGTGGTCCTTGAACGTCGACGGCTCACCCTCGTCGCCATTCACTGCGAGGTAGCGCGGGAACACATCCTTCGGCAAGAACGACCATTTCTGTCCGGTGCCGAACCCGGCGCCGCCGCGGCCGCGCAGGCCCGACGTGGTGACCTCGGCGACGATCTCCTCGGGCGTCATCCCCAGCGCTTTGCGGAGGCCGTCGTATGCGCCGTTGGCCAGCGCAGCGTCGACGGTCCACGAGTCGTCGGGCCGCTCGTGCAGGAACTTGGTGATGATGCGGGTCTCGGCTACCACCGTCAGCTGCTCCGCACTTTGGTACCGGAGATCGTGCGCGCCACTCGGCCGCCCGCCTTGTACTCGTCGACGAGCGTCGCCGCGCTCTCGCCGGTGAGGGGTCCGTGGAACTCGTAGTTGACCTGCAACACCGGTGCGAGATCACACGCGGCGATGCACTCGACCTCTTCGACGGTGACGTCGGAGTCGGCGGCGTACCGGCGCTGCAAGTGGTCGAGCAGGTCGGGACCACCGTTGACCAGACAGCTCACGTTGGTGCACACCGACACCACGAGCTTGCCGACCGGCGCGCGCTTGAACATCGTGTAGAAGGAGCAGGTACCGAGCACGAGGGCAGGCGTGAGGTCGAGCAGATCCGCGATCTCCTCGATCGCGTCCGCGGTGACGTAGCCGTCCTGGTCCTGCGCGAGGTGCAGCAACGGGAGCACGGCCGACTTCTTCTGCGGATAGCGCGCGATCGCGGCGCGGGCGAGGTCGAGATTCGCGGGCGTGAACGGCATCAGATTGGTCGATTCCGTTCCGGTGTCCCGGCCGTCCGGCCACACCTCCACTGCATCTCCACTAGCGGTCGACCTCCCCCATGATCGGATCGATGCTCGAGACGATCGCGACCGCGTCGGCGAACATCCCACCGGGCACCATCGCGTCCATCGATTGCAAGTTGTAGAACGACGGCCCTCGGATGTGCAGCCGGGTGGGCTTCGCGCTGCCGTCGGACACGAGATAGCACCCGATCTCGCCGCGGGGCGATTCGATGGCGACGTAGGTCTCGCCCGCGGGAACCCGGAACCCTTCGGTGAAGAGCTTGAAGTGGTGGATCAAGGCCTCCATCGACTCGTCGATGCGCGCGCGCGGTGGCGGGGTGACCTTGCGGTCCTGCACGCGGTAGTCGCCGCCGGGCATGTGCTCCACGCACTGGCGGACGATCTTCACCGACTCGAGGATCTCGTACAGTCGGATCTGGTACCGGTCGAACACGTCGCCGTTCGCGGTGTAGATCACGTCGAAATCGACGTCGTCGTACGCCAGGTACGGCTGCGCCTTGCGCAGATCCCACGCGAATCCGGTCGAGCGCAGGATGGGCCCGGTGGCGCCCAGCGCAAGGGCCTCCTGCGTGTTGATCACACCGACCCCGACCGTGCGCTCACGCCAGATGGGGTTTTCGGTCAGCAGGGTGTCGTACTCGCCGACGCCGCGCTCGACCTGATCGCACAACTCGAGCACGTCGTGTTGCCAACCGTCGGGAAGATCGGCCGCGACCCCACCGGGGCGGATGAAGTTGTGGTTCATGCGGAGCCCGGTGATGGTCTCGAGCAGCCGGAGGGTGAGCTCGCGCTCGCGCCAGCCGTAGATCATCATCGACACCGCGCCGAGGTCCATGCCGTTGGTGGCCTGGAACAGGAGGTGCGACGACATCCGATTGAGCTCGACCAGCAGCATCCGGATCCACGTGGCGCGCTCAGGAGGTTCGAGGTCGAGGAGCGTTTCAACCGCCATGCAGAACACCAGCTCGTTCGACAGCGGCGACGCGTAGTCCATGCGGGTGACGTTGGTGCTTCCCTGCACGTAGGTGAGCTCTTCGCCCGTCTTCTCCATCCCCGTGTGCAGGTACCCGATGACCGGCTTGGCCCGCAGCACCGTCTCGCCGTCGAGCTCCATCATGATGCGCAGCACGCCGTGGGTCGACGGGTGCTGCGGACCCATGTTGAGGATCATCGTGTCGTCGATGTCGGGCCACGGCCCGCCGGTCAGCACCAGCTCCCGGGCGCGCGCTTCACCCGTGAGCGGACGGAGTTGCTGCGCGCCCTCGTCGGTCTGCGCCTCGAGCCGCCGGGTCTCGATGTCGACGTCGGACATGTCGTGCACGCCGCTCATCGGGGGCTCGGGTCACCTTTGAAGGTGACGGGTACGCGCGCGGGGGCGTCGTCCTTGCGCAGCGGGTGGCCCACCCAGTCGTCGGGCATCAGGATGCGCGTGAGATCGGGATGGTCGGCGAACTCGATGCCGAAGAGGTCGTAGGTCTCGCGTTCGGGGAAGTTCACGCCCGGATAGAGATCAGTGATGCTCGCGATCGTCGGCTCATCGGCCGGAACCTGCGCGATCACGCGGATGCGCCGATTGCGAGCGTGGGAGAGGAAGTTGGCCACGACCTCGAAGCGCTCGGCGGTCACCGACTCCGGCAACGCCCGTGACGGCGCCACGAGCTGATCGACCGCGGTCACGTCAACACACTGGCTGAACTGCTGGTCGTCACGCAGGAACGCGGCAATGTCGTGCCACGCGCCGCGGTCGACGTGCACCACCGGCTGGCCGTGCGACTCGGCGAACACCGCGGCCGGGAACCGCTCGACGAGCGCGGCCGCGACCTCGTCGCCCGGCACGGGCGTGGGCTCCGGCTCGACTTCGTGATCCGGTTCACGAGCGTCGGCGTCGGTGTCGGGCATCTCGGAGCTCGTGCCTTCAGACCGCCGACGGGACGCCGTCGCGCTGGTCGATCTCGATCGCCGCGCCGCCACCGGACGCCGCCCGCCGCTTCATGATCTCGCCACTCTGGATCTGGTCGTGCAGGGTGAGGATGCCGTGCATGAGCGTCTCGGGTCCGGGCGGACAACCGGGCACGTACACGTCGACGGGCACGATCTGGTCGACGCCCTGCACGATCGCGTAGTTGTTGAACATGCCGCCGCTGCTCGCGCACACACCCATCGAGATGACCCACTTCGGTTCGACCATCTGGTCGTAAACCTGACGAAGCACCGGCGCCATCTTCTGGCTGACCCGCCCCGCGACGATCATGAGGTCGGCCTGGCGGGGGCTGGCCCGGAAGATCTCCATCCCGAAGCGCGAGAGGTCGTAGTGCGCGGCACCCGCGCCCATCATCTCGATCGCGCAGCACGCGAGCCCGAACGTGGCCGGCCACACCGAGCTCTTGCGCGCCCAATTGAC
>Ga0075026_100000473_pt1 | contig 16048 bp, 14 predicted proteins | sample Str012_2_FD_71392 | JGI IMG/M metagenome (GOLD analysis project Ga0075026, IMG submission 71392) | Freshwater sediment microbial communities in response to fracking from Pennsylvania, USA - Straight Creek_MetaG_SC_2012 | ecosystem: Environmental > Aquatic > Freshwater > Creek > Sediment...
TACGACTACGCGGTGATGCGCGAGTGCTGGCTCACGCACTACCTCACCGATTGGATCGGCGACGATGGCTGGCTGTTCCGCCAGCACGACGAGATGCGCAAGTTCAACTACGTCGGCGACGCCCACGTCATCGACGGCGAGGTGGTCGGGAAGCGCGTGGAGGAAGGACGTTGTCTCGTCGACCTCGAGTTCCGCGCCACCAACCAACGCGACGTCGTGACCGCGCCCGCCAGCGCGACCGTCATGTTGCCGAGTCGCGAGCACGGACCGGTGATGTTGCCCGAGCCTCCGCCCGACCTCCAACGCAAGGCGGTCGAGATGATGGACCGCCACCACGAACTCCGCCGCGAGCGCACGCGGCGCTGACTCATTCGTCCCGCAACTCGGCGCGCAGGTCGGCGCGCAACTCGAACTTCTTGATCTTGCCGGCCGCGGTGCGCGGGAAGTCGTCGACGATCCGGACTTCCTCGGGCCACTTCGGTTTCCCCAGCCCGATCGCATCGAGATGGCGCCGGACCTCGGCGAGATCGGGCGCGGGCACATCGGTCGGCGCGCGCACGACCGCGACGGCGCGCTCACCGGTGCGCGGGTCAGGACGGCCGACCACCGCCACTTCGGCAATCGCCGGGAGTTGCAAGAGCGCGTTCTCGACCTCCGCCGGCGAGATGTTGACGCCGTTGCGAATGATGACGTCCTTGGTGCGGTCGGTGATCGTGAGCCAGCCGTCGTCCAACACACCCACATCGCCGGTTGAGAACCAGCCGTCACGGTCCAGGTACTCCGCGGTGAGCGTGGCGTCGGTGTATCCGGAGAAGAGGTCGGGTCCGCGGGTCACGATCTCGCCCGGCTCGCCCGCCGGGGCCAGGATCCGGATCTCGACGCCGGGGAGTCCGTGGCCGTCGGTGCTGACCCGGAGCCGGGCGTCGTCGTCGGGCGCGGCACCGGTGACCGTCGGCATCTCGGTGAGACCGTACGACCGGACGACACCGATTCCCTGCGCCTCGGCCGTGGCCGCGATCGTGGTGGGGACCGACGACCCACCCAGGACGACCGACTCCATGCGGGCGCGGTGGTCGTCGGTGAACGCGGGATGGTCGAGCAGGCTGGTGAGAAACACCGTGGCGCCGCTGCCGGCGGAGAGATCGTCGGTGAGCATCGCGTCGAGGACGGTCGGCGGATCCCAGCTGTCGATGAGCTGGATGGGCTCGCCGCGCGACGCCGGGAGCAGGAGACCCAGCAGCATCCCGGTGGCGTGGCTGATCGGCGCGCCGAGGAGCACCGGGCGTCGCCGGGGTGGGATGAGCACCGGGAGGTGCGCGCGTACTTCGGCGCCGATCGCTCGCTGCGACTGGATGACGCCCTTCGGATGCGCCGTGGTGCCCGACGTGTAGGCGATGAGCGCGGGGCTGGCCGGATCGACGGTGACTGCGGCTTCGAGCCGATCGTGCGCCATGAGGTCATCGAACCCCGTTGCGGACGCGGGTCGATCGTCGCCGACCACGATCACGTGCTCGAGTGCATCGAGATCGCGGCGCACGGCCTCGAGGTTCGCCAGGTAGTCGACCGACCCGAAGCGGTTCGTGGTGACGAAGATCTGGGCGCGCGATTCTCCCAGGATGAACGCCAGCTCGCGCGCGCCGTAGTAGTGCACGACCGGCACGACGACGACGCCGAGCATGCTGGCCGCGAACCACGTGATCGCGCCTTCGATCCAGTTCGGCAATTGCATGGCCACGACATCACCCGAACGCACACCCAGGTGCCGGAGACCAACGGCGAAACGGTACGAGCCGTCGAGAAGTTCGCCGAGCGTTCCCTGCCAAGGTCGCGTGGCCGACCAGATGCGCACGGGTGTGTGCGGCGCCCCGCGCATCCCGCGTTCGACGAGCTGGCCGAGGCTGTCGTCGTTCCACCATCCAGCGCGGTGGTACGCGTCGCCGAGCGCGGACGACGGCTCGCGCAACGTCCATTCGGGCGTGGTCACGGTGCGCGCATGACTTCGAGGAACGCCACCGCGGCCTGGGTCTGGGCCGCGCGCACGCGCCGCACGAGAACGTGGAGCTCGTCGGCGAACTCGGCGCGCCTCGCCGCGAGGTCGTGGCCCTCGGCGAGGAGGCCTCGGTGCTCGGCCAGACGCAACGCACCCTCGACGTAGGAGCTCGACACTGCATCGGCGCAGTAGATGCGGTGTTGCAAGAGGTACTGCTCGCCCAACCTGCAGGCGGCGGCGATCAGATCAGCCGCGGCCACCGGCGCGTCGGCGCGGGCCCGCAGCGCCTCGGCCGTCACCCAGTAGGCCTCCAAAAATGGTCGCAGGAACGGCGAGGTGATCGGCCGATCGCCGCCGGCGGCTTCGGTGTCGATCGCGGCGAGGAAATCGCCCTTCTCTTCGAAGAAGAACTCGAACTTCAGGAGGTCGCGCAGACGCAGGGCCTCGTCGTGGAGTGCGCCCTCGCCCGCGGCTCGCGCGAGGTCGGCGATGGCCGGAATCAGGAAGAAGTGCAGGATGCCGTTGCGGAAGTACGCCGCCGCGATGCGCTGCTCGGGTTGGATGAGGAACACGGTCTCTGGACCGCCGTCGTGGCGCGTGATGACGCCGTGGCGCTGTAGCGAGGCCAACCCGGCTTCGACTGTGGCGCGGGCGGCAACCGGACGCTCGGTCACGGGGAGACCGCGAGCGTCGACGTCGTCGGCGTAGCGCGCGAGCAGAGCGAGGAGCTGGTCGACGGTGAGGGCACGATCGGCCCACAACAGCGCCATGGTGATGAGCGCGGGTGGGGTGATGGGCGTGACCGTGTTGATGCGCACCGCGACTTCGAACGCGAGCTTCTGCAGGGGCAGGGCCTCGGGCTCGCCGATCTCGACCGCTGCGGTCAGCTCGTGGGTCAGGTGCTCGCGCACCGAGATCGGCTCCGCGAACCGCACGTGGATGTCGCCGCGCGAATAGCGCGAGCGTTGTGCTCGCGCGTAGGTGATCAATCGTCCGAGTGACTCCGGGGTCTTCGCGGCGCCGGTGGCCGAGCGGGCGTGTTCCTCGACGTCGAGCAGTTCGTCGTAGACGATCGACACCGGCTGGAGGAGGAAGTCGTCGCACCGACCGTCGTGCACCGCGTCGACGAGATAGGCGAGCAGGCCGAGTCGCGGATCACGCAGTTTCCCCGTGCGGGTGCGGCCGCCCTCGATGTACCACTCGAGGTTCTGGCGGTGCTCGGCGAGCCACCCCACGTACTCGCGCAGCGCGAGCTTGTAGACGGCGTCGTCGCGGAAGCTGCGGCGGATGAAGATCAGCCCCGCGCGTCGCCCCATCGGACCCATGGGCCAGAACGCGACGTTGATGCCACCCAACTTGTAGGTGGGCGGGATGTCGGCTCGCTGCAGGATCGAGGCCAACACGACGGGGTCGATGTAGGAGCGGTGGCTCGGCAACAGGGCAATCGGGTAGCGATGGCTGAGGTCCTGCAGGGTGGCCACCTCGCCGGGGTCGACGCGCACCCGCCCGCGGTACGCGGTGCGGTCGAACAATCGGGCCAGGTGCAGGAACGCGTCGCCGGCGGGACCGCCGTGGGTGGCCACCATCTCGCGCAGGTCGGCCTCGAGTTCGGCGGTGATGGCGTGCACGGATCGTTGGGTTTCGGCTGCGAGTTCCGCCACCCGCGTCCGTACCTCCGGTCGCGCGAGGATCTCGGCGCGGACTTCGGCCGCGGTCACCGCACCGGCCAATTCGAGAGGGTGTCGAGGTAGAGCTCGCGCACCCCCGCGATGCGGGCCTCGAGATCGGCGTCGGTCCAGTCGTCGGTGGTGATCGGCGCATGCACGACGACGTCGACGGTGCCGGGGCGCATGAACTGGGTGCCGAGGGGCCAGACGTCGTTCGCGTTGCGGAAGACGATCGGTACCACGGGAACCCGACCGGCCATGGCGAGCCGGAAGGCGCCCTTCTTGAACGGCCCGAGTCGCCCGGTGCCCGAGCGCGTGCCCTCGGGTGCCACCGCCAACGACTTGCCGCGTCGCAGCGCCTCTTCCACCAGCGGACGCATCGCCGCGACTGCGCCGTCGGAGTCGGATCGATCGATGAACACGGCGTCGGCGAGCGCGCCGACCAGCCGCACGAACGGATTCGACGCGAGCTCCTTCTTGGCGACGGCAGTGATGTCGCGCCGCAGCAGCGCCATCAGCAGGAGGGGGTCGACCGCGCTCTGGTGGTTGAACAGGAACACCGCGGGACGGTGTGACCACACGTGCTCTTCACCGATCACGTCGAGGTGGATGCCGGCCAACCCGAGGCTGAGGTCGCTGCCCACCGAGACCATGGTGTTGACTGCGTCGGCCTTGCGGCGGTTGAGGATGCCGAGGCCGATTCCGGTCGCGGTCGCGGTGAGGAATCCACCAACGGCGGCGACATGACGGACCGCGAGCTCAGGGGTGGCCCCACCTCGCCCGCGGAACCGGTGGACGGGCCACTCGCGCGCGCGTGCCTCGCGCTCCAAACCGCGGGTCGGGTTGGTCGGCCGCGGGTTGCCCACGACCTCGAGCAACTCGACGTCTTCACTTCCGTCGGCGTAGGCGAAGCTCCGCGCCAGGTCGACACCGTGGGCGGCGGCGAACTCCTCGACCGCGCGCCGCTTGCCTGCGCCCCAGAGGTGCGGACCCGCGATCGCGCCGGTGAGTTCACCGTCGACGGCTTCGAGGCGGGTGCAGAGCACGTGATCAATGTCGAGGTCGCGTGCCATCGGTTCCACCTGGAACGACAGCGCCGATGACGCCAGTACCACCGTGTGGCCCTGGCGTTGGTGTGCGGCGACGAGGGCGCGGGCCTCCGGGTAGACGCGTCCGGCGAGCTTCTCCTTGAAGAGGCGTCGACCGATCTCGTCGACTTCCTCGACCGATCGACCGCGCCACGCACGCCCGAGGATCGACACCACTGCGTCGAAGTCGGCCTGACCGAGCACGAGACCGACCCCAGTGCGCAGCGTGTGGACGACCTCCTGAGGGGAGACATCGCCGCGACGCAGCCGGGCCATCTGCAGCGCGATGGCGGAGAAGCCGTAGATCAGCGTGCCGTCGAAGTCGAAGAACGCGCCGATGGCGGGACCTTCGGGACTCCGGTCGACTTCGTCGACGAGCGCGTCCACCGACCGGACCTTACCGAAGTGCCTGCAGTGGTCCAAGTGACGCCGCGGGCCGATTGGACGTTGGACTACTCGGCGCTGAGGGTGATCGCGCTCTCGGGGCAGTTGGCCACCGCGAGTTGGGCCTTGTCGAGCAGCTCGGCGGGCACGTCGTCGACCAGGGCGACGCTGTGGCCTTCGTCGTCGGGTTCGAACACCTCGGGCGCGAGCACGTAGCAGCGCCCGTGGCCGGTGCACGCGTCCTGGTCGATTCGTAGCTTCATGCCGCGCGGATCCTCTCTCGACGAGGCCCCGATCCTAAACCGCAGTCGGCGCTGCGAGACCCCTCAGGACGAAGCTGCGGTAGAACTCGCCGATCTCCTGTGGGCTCCTGCGCCCGTCGGGTCGGAACCAGTGGCGCATGCCGTTCATGAGTTCGAACAACGCGTTGGTAGCGACGCCGGGATCGATCGACGGGTCGAACGCGCCTTCCGCGATCCCCTGTTCGATCAGGGAGCGGACGAAGCCGTGGAGCTGGTTGCGCTTCGCCATCACGTGCTCGTAGCGCTCGCCGGACAGCCGGCCGACCTCGCGTTCGGCCACGGTTGCGTACGGGGGATTCGCTTCGAGCACCACCGTCCAGCGCCTCACGAATGCGCCGAGGCGGGTCGGGGCATCGGCGCCGTCGAGCTCCGGACCCTCGGCGATGGATTCGACACCGCTCGAGTGTGCTTGGTCGGAGAGCGCAAAGAGGAGGTCTTCCTTGGTCTCGATGTAGTAGTAGAGGCTGCCCTTGAGGATGCCGACCCGGGCGGCGATGTCTTCGATCCGGGCGGCTTGGTACCCCTTCTCGTTGAACACCTCACCGGCGGCTTCAAGGATCTCGTTCCAGCGGGCGACGTTCAGTGTGCCCTTGGGGGGCTTGCGCCCCGCCAGGCCGACGGCCGCGGGCTCGGGATCCTGCTGGGCGACCACGCGGCTCACCCTACCGGCGAGTACCGGCTCCTCAGTCGGTCAGGGGTCCGCCAAACCCTTGACACGACACCGGCGAGGGGGTATCAATCTAACGGTTGTTTGATGACTCAGGGGGGTCTGCCGTGGCGATCACGTCGAAGCTCGCGTCCAAGCCTGAAGGGTGTGCACCGGTCCGGCTCCGTGCCCTCGATTCCGAAGTCGTCGAGCTCAAGGTGTCGGCCATCGACCGCCGCCCCACGCTGCGGGCCACGGGTCTCGACCCCGCCCACGTGGCGGTCCTCGCCGAGCTCGCCGACTCATGGCCGCCGATCGTCGTGCGGCGCGCCGATCACACGGTGATCGACGGTCAGCATCGGCTCGCCGCGGCCGTGAAGCTCGGCCTCCGGCGGATCCGGGCGGTCTACTTCGACGGTACCGTCGACGACGCCTACGTCGAGTTCGTGCGTTGCAATGTCGGCCACGGTCTCCCTCTGGGTATCGACGAGCGCCGCGCGGCCGTGCGCCGCATCCTCGGCACGCATGCGGAGCGATCCGACCGCGGTATTGCGGAGCTCTGCGGAGTGTCGCCGAAGACCGTCGCGCGGATGCGCGACGAGCTCGGAGTGTCGGCTGCAACGCGGGGCACAAGGGTCGGGCGCGACGGTCGCGTGCGCCCGGTCGATGCGGCGGCAATCCGCGACCGCATCGCCGCTGAGCTCGAACGCCGGCCCGACGCCTCGCTCCGCGCGATCGCGCGGACGGTCGGCGCCTCGCCCGAGACGGTGCGCAGCGTCCGGAACCGGTTGGCCGGCGGGGTCGCGCCGACGCGCTCGCTCGCGCCGGTGCCAGCCGAGCACGCGACGATTCTCGGGCTCCTCCCGCGCGCGCAACGGCGCGCTCGTCCGTGGCAGAACGACCGGGCGCTCGCCACGAGCGACGGAGGCGAGGAGTTTGTGGCCTGGTTCGACGCGACTGCAGTCGACAATGCCGATCGGTGGGAGTACCTCGCTGTCGTGCCGCTCAGCCGTACCTACGAGGTCGCCGACGAGGCGCGACGCCGAGCCGAGTTCTGGGCGGGGTTCGCCGAAGCGCTCGAAGGACAGGTCCGCCGTCGCGCGTGAACGCGGCGCGTGGTAGGCGGGTGTGATAGTCGTACAGCGTGAGCTCCGTCGGAACCACCCCGGGATCCCACGCCGCCGTCGACCCGACTCGCCCCGCCATCGTGATGGCGCACGGGCGCGAGGTCGTCACCTACGCCGAGCTGGAGACGCGCTCGGCCCGGTACGCGCAAGCGTTGCGGGGCGCCGGCCTACGCGCGGGTGACCACATCGCGATCCTCCTCGACAACCGACCGGCCATGCTCGAGCTGGCGTGGGCCGCGCAACGTTCCGGCCTCTACTACACGCCGATCAACAGCCGACTGAGCGTCGAGGAAACGGCCTACGTGGTTGACGACTGTGGTGCGACTGTGCTGTTCGCGTCGACCGCCGTCGCACCTCTCGCACGCGCAGTGCGAGACCGTGTCGCCGCCAAGCACTTCGTAGCGATCGACGGATCGATCGACGGTTACGTCGACGCGGATGCGTTCGTCGCCGGGCACTCCGGTGATCCGCTCGACGACGAGCGGGAGGGCTCGCCGATGCTCTACTCGTCGGGGACGACCGGTCGCCCCAAGGGAATCCTGCGGCCACTCACCGACGCGCCGTTCGGCACCGAGGAGCCAGTTGGACGACTGCTCAACGACCTGATGGGTTTTACCGCCGGCAAGACGTTCATCACGCCCGCGCCGCTGTATCACTCGGCCCCGCTGGTGTGGTCGATGAGCGTGCACCGCACCGGCGGCACGCTCGTGCTCATGGAGCACTTCGACGCGCAAGCGTGTCTCGACGCCATCGATCGCGAGCAGGTCTCACACGGCCAATTCGTACCCACGATGTTCGTGCGCATGTTGAAGCTGTCGAACGATGCGCGCGCCGCGTTCGACGGGTCGAGCCTCGAAGTGGTGGTGCACGCGGCCGCGCCGTGCCCAGTCGAGGTGAAGCGCCAGATGATCGACTGGTGGGGCCCGATCATCCACGAGTACTACGCGGGGACCGAAGGCGGCGGGCTCACGTGGATCAGCAGTGCGGACTGGCTTGCACATCCCGGTTCGGTCGGGCGCAGCGTGCTCGGCGAGATCCACATCTGCTCGGAGTCGGGTGAGGAGCAACCGGTCGGCGGGCCCGGCGTGGTGCGCTTCGGCGGCGGTGCGAACGCGTTCGAGTACCACAACGATGCCGAGAAGACTGCCGACACGTTCGACGAACGCGGCTGGAGCACGCTGTGGGACGTCGGCTACCTCGACGCCGACGGATACCTCTTCCTCACCGATCGGCTGACGTTCATGATCGTCTCGGGCGGGGTGAACATCTACCCGCAGGAGGTGGAGAACCATCTCGTCCTCCACCCGAAGGTCACCGACGTCGCGGTGTTCGGCGTGCCCGACGCTGATCTCGGCGAGCAGGTGAAGGCGGTCGTGCAGCTCGCGGCGGGCATCGACCCGGGGCCCGACCTCGAAGCCGAGCTCATCGCGTACTGCCGCGACGGTCTTGCGCACTACAAGTGTCCGCGCTCGATCGATTTCGAGGCAGAACTGCCGCGCGCCGACAACGGCAAGCTCTACAAGCGGCTCCTACGCGACCGCTACTGGGAAGGTCACGGCACCCGCCTCCTGTGACCCCAATAGTGTGAGGCGCCATGCAGACGATTGACGTGTATGGCCGCGATGGCTTGCGGCTCCGGGCCGACGAGTTCGGGGAACCCGGTGATCCCCCCGTCGTGCTCCTCCACGGCGGCGGACAGACCCGCTTCGCGTGGGGGACCACCGCGCCGACGTTGGCCGAACGCGGTTGGCACGTGCTCCGGGTCGACCTCCGTGGTCACGGGGAGAGCGATTGGCCCGACGACGGCGACTACGGCCCCGAAGCGTTCTCGGGTGACGTGCTGGCGATCGCGTCGGCGCTGCCGTCGCGTCCGGTGCTGGTCGGTGCGTCGCTCGGGGGTATCGCGTCGATCCTCGCGATCGGCACGTCGCCGGAGCCCGTCGCGCGCGGTCTGGTGCTGGTCGACGTCGCACCGAAGATCGAGCAGGACGGCGCGCAACGCATCGGCGCGTTCATGAGCCAGAACATGGAGACCGGTTTTGGCTCGCTCGACGAGGTCGCCGACGCGGTGGCGGCCTACAACCCGCACCGCCCGCGTCCCACGGATCTCTCAGGGCTCAAGAAGAACGTGCGCCAGCGCGACGACGGCCGCTGGGTCTGGCACTGGGACCCCCGCTTCATGTCGGGGAAACCAGGCTCGGAGGACGAGACGCGTGTGTCGCTCGTGCACGAGGAACACCTGAGCGAAGCGGCGCGTGCCATCACCGTGCCCACGCTCCTCGTGCGCGGCCGGGTGAGCGACCTGTTGAGCGAAGCGGGCGCGCAGGACCTGTTGCGGCTGGTACCCCACGCCGAGTTCGTCGACGTCGAAGGCGCCGGTCACATGGTCGCCGGCGACAAGAACGATCTGTTCAACGACGCCATCGTCGGCTTCCTCGACCGACTCCGGTAACCCTCCGGTTGGGCGTGATCAGTCGAAGACGAAGCGATCGATCGACTGGGCGAGCTCGACGGGGGTGTCGCCCTGCAGACTGTGACCCGCTTCCTCGAAGTGTTCGATCTGGGCGTCGGGGAGGCGGCGGAGGAGCTCGACCTCGTCGTCGTCGTCGACGACCGACTGCTCGCGCATGCCGCGCGCGAGGAGCACCGGCACCTTGATGCGCGACACTGCGTCCCACAGGAAGCCGAAGTTGGGATGCCCGCCGCCTTCGCCCTCACTGGCCGACGGCTCGCTGAGACGGAAGCGCTGGTAACGCCAGACCCAGCTCCCGTCCTCGCGCTGCTCGGCATTGTGGAGGATCCCGCGCCGCAGCGACGCCTCGGTGCGCGTCGGGTTGTACTCGATGGTGCGGGCGAGGAGATCGTCGAAGCTGTCGAAGCTCTCGGGTCCGTTGATGAAGGCAGCGATGGTCGACGACTTCGACTCGTTCACACCCGGAGTGACGTCGACGAGCACGACCTTGCGCACCAGCTCGGGTGCGTGGTCGGCCAGCGCGATGGTGGTCATGCCGCCGAGCGACATGCCGACGACCGCCTGCGCCTGCGGCGCGAGGGCGCGGATCGCGACCGCGACGTCCTTGGCGTTCTCGGTGACGTCGACCGAACCCTTGCGTCCGCCGTCGGAATGACCGTGACCGGGAAGATCGAGCGCGACCAACGGCCGCCCCAGGGCCATCGCCACCGTGTCCCAGGTGTGGGCGTTCTGGGCGCCGCCGTGGAGGAACACCAGCTCGGGGTCGGCATCGCCCCACACCAGCGCGCTGAGCCGGCGGCCCGGCTCGACCTCCACCGATTCACGCCGAACGACGGGAGGGCCGTCGTAGGGGAGACCGAACTCCTCGGCGTTGTCGCCGAACATGGAGAACTCGTCGTAGGGCACCCGTTCCATCTCGGCTCCTCGCCTCCACGTCGCTGCGACGCAGTCGGGAGCCCGACGCTAGCTTTCGGGGTCTGCACGCCGCACGTGGCGGCACGAGATCAGGGGGAGCCCGAGTGGCCGCGAACGAGACGCCCGACTACAAGTTCGTCACCTACGAGACGCTCGACGACGGCATGATCGCCCGGATCATGCTCAACCGGATCGAGGCCCGCAACGCGCAGAACCGCGGGATGCTCGTCGAGCTTGACGACGCGTTCCTCCGCGCGGAGGCCGACGACACCGTGCGGGTGGTGATCTTCGGCGGGAATGGGAAGATGTTCTCGTCGGGTCACGACATGGGCACGCCCGAGAGCGCGGAAGAGCGGAACCCCGGACCGAACCAGCATCCGTCGTTTCTCATCAACGGAGGGACGCGCCAGGGCACCGAGAACCTGATGCTGCAGGAGTGGCACTACTTCTTCCAGAACACGCTGCGGTGGCGCAACCTGCGCAAGATCACCATCGCTCAGGTGCACGGCTCGGTCTTCTCCGCCGGCCTGATGTTGGCGTGGGCATGCGACCTGATCGTCGCCGCCGAGGGCACGGTCTTCGCCGACGTCGTCGGCACCCGCCTCGGCATGTGCGGCATCGAGTACTTCGCGCACCCGTGGGAGTTCGGTGCGCGCAAGACGAAGGAGCTCATGCTCACGAGTGACTCGATCGATGCGGAGGAGTGCTACCGACTCGGGATGGTGAGCAAGATCTTCCCCGCCGACGAACTGTCGGAACGTACGGTCGAGTTCGCGCGCCGGATCTGCAAGATCCCGACGATGGCCGCGCTCCTCGTCAAGGAGTCGGTGAACCAGACCATGGACAACCAGGGTTTCTACAACTCGCTGCAGGCGTGCTTCACCATGCACGAGCTCAACCACGCGCACTGGGCTGTCGTCCACGAAGGTCAGTACCCGGCGGCCATGGTCGGCCAGGACATCCCTGAGTGGAAGGGCACCAAGCTCAAGCCTGCGCAGAAGGACACCGCGGAAGCGCAAGTCTGACCCGAGCGCTCAGGAATCCAGAGCGCTCGGTACCCGAGAGTCTCGAGCTCGGCGGTCGCCTCCTGGGCCACAAGTCCGGGTTGGCTGTCGAGTTGGCGCGTCCAGATCCCGACGCGGCCGAGATTGTCCATCGAGGTCCTCCAACGTTCGGCGGGGTCAGCGCCCGGTGTCGCCGGTCAGCCGTTCCTGTAATTGCGCCTTGAGCACCTTGCCGGTGGCGTTCATCGGGAGTTCGTCGACGAAGATGACGTGGCGCGGCACCTTGTAGGTCGCCAGGCGCTCTCGGGCGTGGGCGATCACGTCGTCGGCGGTCGGATGCGCGCCGGGCGCGGGCACGATGAACGCCACGCCGACGTCGCCGTGCGTCGCATCGGGGATGCCGATGACCGCAGCCATCGCGACCGCATCCCACTCCGCGAGCACCGCTTCGACCTCCGCCGGCGCCACGTTGAATCCGTTGACGATGAACATGTCCTTCTTGCGGTCGCACACCTTGATGTAGTTCTCGGCGTTGGCGAACGCGATGTCGCCGGTGTGGAGCCAGCCGTCGGCATCGATGACCACGGCCGTTGCCTCCGGGTCGTCGTAGTAGCCGTGCATGACCTGGAAGCCGCGCACGAGCAACTCGCCTCGCTCGCCGAGCGCGACGTCGTTGCCGTCGTCGTCGACGATGCGAACCTCACATCCGCGGATGACTTCGCCTGACCAGTTCGCCACGATCTCGGCCGGATCATCGGCGCGGCCGCGGGACACGAGTGCGTGGGCTTCGGTGAGCCCGTAGCCGCTGAGCGCCCAGTCGAGGCCGAAGTCGGCACACATGCGCTCGACCAGCTCGACCGGCACGTAGGCGGCCGACGCGATCGCGACCCGCACCGACGAGAAATCACGTTGTGCTCGCGTCGGATGATCCAGGAGGGCCGCGAACATCGTCGGCGCGCCGGCGAGATGGGTGATGCGCTGTTCTTCGATCGTCTTCAGCGCGTCGGCGGGGTCGAACACGGTGACCAGCACGCTCGTGGCCCCGACCGCGAGGGCCAGCATCCAGCCGGCTTTGTACCCGAAGCAATGGAAGAACGGGGCGACGACGAGGAGCCGATCGCCCCGCCCGAGCTGATAGCCCTCGTTGTAGAGATCGCAAAAGGCGTGCAGGCTCGCACCGTGGCGCAGCATGACGCCCTTCGGGTGACCGGTGGTGCCCGAAGTGAAGATGATGTCGCTCACGTCGTCCGGGCCGATCGCGTCGATCCGATCGAGCACGATCGACTCGTCGACGGAGCGACCGAGTTCGAGGAAGTCGGCGAAGGTGGTCGCGCCGTCGGTAGGTGGTCCCTGGAGTACCACGACCTGATCCAGGGCCGGCAGGGTCGGATCCGCCTCGCGCACCATCGCGGCATGGTCGACTCCGAGGAAGCCGTTCACGCAGATCAGCGTGCGCGCCTGGGTCTTGGCCAGGATGTACGCCGCCTCGGGGCCCTTGAACCGCGTGTTCAGCGGCACCAACCACGCGCCCGTCGCCATGACACCGAGGGCCGCGCACATCCATGGTGCCGAGTTGGGCGCCCACAGCGCCACCCGATCGCCCGGCTCCACACCCAGTGCGATCAGCGAACGCGCCACCGCCACCATCTGCTCGGCGACCTCGCGGAACGAGAGGCGGGTCGCGCCGTCGATGACCGCCAGCTCGTCGCCGAACGTTTCGGCGCTTTCGAGGGCCATGCGCGGAATCGACCGAAGGTCGTGCTCGGCGTTCACGGACTCCGTCTAGCACGGCCGACGGTGTCGTGGCGCGCCATGGACGGACGGGCGCAGTCATGCGCGCGTGGCGTACCGTGCGCGCATGGGAATCGAACAGTTCCGGTACGACGGCAAGCGCGCCGTCATCGTGGGCGGTGCAACGGGTATGGGCGCGGCGGCGGCTGCGCTGCTCGCCGACCTCGGCGCGGAGCTCGTGGTGCTCGACGTGCAGGACGTGCCGTACGAGGTCAGCAAGTCGGTGCGGGTCGACCTGCGCAACCCAGCGTCGATCGACGCCGCCCTCGACGAGGTGGGCGGTCCGATCGACGCACTGTTCTCGTGTGCCGGCATCTCGGTCGACGGCATCGACCTGATGAAGGTGAACTTCATCGGCCACCGCCACCTCATCGAGACGGCAGTCGCGCGTGGCCTGATGCCCCGCGGTGGCGCCATCGCCGCGATCGCGTCGATCGGGGGCCTGGGCTGGGACCGTACGACCAAGCTGATCCGTGACTTCCTCGAGACGCCCGACTTCGCGAGCGCCACCGCCTGGATCGAGGCGCACCCCGAACTCGCGCACTACACGTTCTCGAAGCAGGCGCTGATCGCGTACTGCGGGTGGCGTGCTCCCGCGTTGTTGCGCGAAGGGATCCGCATCAACTGCATCGCTCCCGGGCCCACGATGACCCCGCTCATGGACGCCACCCAGATGTGGCTCGACTTCGAGGCCGACTATCGCCAGGTGATGGGCGTGCCCGGCGCGACCGCCGAGCAGCAGGCGGCGCCGCTCGTGTTCCTCAACAGCGACGCCGCGGCGTACGTCAGCGGAACCGTGCTCAACGTCGACGCCGGCTACGTCGGCGGCGGCACCATGGGCTCGATCTCGGCGGCGGTGGTCGACATGCTGGCGCCACCGATCGGCTGAACTGTCCGGCCGCGCGTCTGCGTCAGTTGGTCAGGGCGCGACCACTCGGGTGCCGAGCGGCGGTACATTCGCCCGTCATCCGCCAAGGGGGGAGTCCAATGGGACCCAGAAAGCTGTTCGTACGCGGCATCGCGCCGCTGGCCGTCATCGCCTTGTCGCTCGGCCTCGCCACCGGCGCAGGCGCCGCACCGGCGAAGACGCCGAGTCAGACCAAGGGCACGCTGGTCATCGGCACCATCGCCAACGCGACCGGGACCGCCAGCATCCCCAGCCCCGAGCCGTTCAAGGTGTTGCAGGCGTGGGCGAAAGACGTCAACAAGAGCGGGGGCATCAACGGCTACAAGGTCGTGGTGAAGACCGCTGACGACAAGGCCGACCCCGCGAAGGCGTCAGAAGCGATCAAGACGCTGATCGAGACCGACCACGCCATTGCCATCGTGGGCATGTACGCGGGCGGTACCGAGTCGGTGTGGGCGCCGATCGCCCGCGCCGCAGGCGTCCCGATCATCGGTGGCGGCTGCTACGACGCAACCGAGAACGCCGACCCGAACTTCTTCTGCGTCACGACCACCGCGATTCTCGACGGGTTGTACGCGCAGGCGAAGCTCGCCGCCGACCAGGGTGCGAAGAAGTTCGGTATCACCTACGACAGCGCGCAACCCCAGGCCGCCGCGGCCGCTCCGCTGATGAAGGGCGCGGCCACGAAGTACGGGCTCACCTTCACCGACGGGCTCGGGGTGAGCAACACCCAGCCCGACTACACCGCCGCGTGCGTGACGTTCAAGCAGAGCGGCACCACCGACGTCGGGATCGAGGGCGCACCCCAGTTGCCGAACCTTGCGCGCGACTGCGCCCGCCAGGGCTACGCGCCCAAGTGGACCTCGGGTGACGGGCAGATCTCGTTGAACTCGTGGCTCAAGGACCCGAACATCAAGGAGGCGATCGCCGCGATCTACTCCTTCCCGTTCATGGACACGAGTATTCCGGCCACGAAGCGGTTCAACTCGGTGATGAAGAAGTACGCGCCGACGGTGCTGAAGAGCGACTACAAGCAACCTGCCACCACCACGTGGACCGGGGCGATCGCGTTCGAGAAGGCGGCGGGCAAGCTGACCGCAGCCAACCCGACCGCCGCCGACGTCACCGCGGCGATGAACACGTTCAGTGGCGAGACGCTCGACGGGCTGGCACCGAACCCGATCACGTTCACCGCCGGCCAGCAGCACCCGCACAACTCGTGCTGGTTCACCATGATCCTGAAGAACCACAAGCTCACCGAGCCGAACGGGATGAAGACCACCTGTACCCCGGCGACTTGACCTGACGGAGGACGGCCCGGCGTCGCGAGACGCCGGGCCGTCTACCGTCAGTTGGACTGCGTCGCGACGACGAAGAGGGAGTCGGAGGCGTGCAGGATTTTCTGCCGTTCATCGTGATCGGCCTCACCGCCGGCTCCGTCTACGGCCTCGCCGGTACCGGGCTCGTCCTCACCTACAAGACCTCGGGCGTCTTCAACTTCGCGTACGGCGCGATTGCTGCGGTGGCCGCGTACGTCTTCTACTGGCTGCACGTCCAAGAGGGCGTCTCGTGGCCGGTTGCCGCACTCCTCTGCCTGTTCGTGCTCGGGCCGCTCATGGGCCTCGTGCTCGAGCTGCTCACCCGGATGCTGTCGGAGGTCGGCATCCAGTACCAGGTGGCCGGGATGATCGGTCTCACCCTCGGTATCGAGGCCGTCCTCCGACTCTGGGGCTACTCGTGGGCCGATCCTGGTC
>Ga0075026_100000474_pt1 | contig 16044 bp, 12 predicted proteins | sample Str012_2_FD_71392 | JGI IMG/M metagenome (GOLD analysis project Ga0075026, IMG submission 71392) | Freshwater sediment microbial communities in response to fracking from Pennsylvania, USA - Straight Creek_MetaG_SC_2012 | ecosystem: Environmental > Aquatic > Freshwater > Creek > Sediment...
GAATATAAGGTGCCGGTCCGTTTACCGGTACCGGGTGTTGCAGTGAAAAAAGATTGTAATTTTATAGAACGGATCCGGTGATCGCAGGTGCGGGGATTCAAATTGAAAGAGAAAGTAAACAGGTTCCGCAGAATATGATGGCACTTACTGTTCATAAGTAATATTTTCAGTCAATCGTTTGTAGGTTAGTTTGCAATCCAATGCTAAAATGACAATTAATCATTACAATAAGATGCGCAGTTAAATATTTATTTACGAAAACGATTTCGTCACAAATACCATCCGCGCAATGAATCTGTACAATAAAACCCCATGATCATTCATACATACAATGAATATTAAAACACTTGCCGGCCAACTTGGTTTTTCCGTTTCTACCGTATCAAAAGCATTGAACGACAGCCATGAGATCAGTACAGAAACCAAACGAAAAGTGCTGGAGCTGGCAAAGCAACTGAACTACACACCCAATGCCTATGCAGGCAGCCTTCGCAATAAGAAAAGCAATAATATAGCAGTAGTATTGCCGGAAGTAGCGGATAGTTTTTTTTCGCAGGCCATCAACGGCATTGAATCTGTGGCGCAGGAGAAGGGTTATCATGTTATCGTTTACCTTACGCATGAAAAGCAACGGAAAGAGCAAACAATACTGGATGATTTCCGGAGTGGCAGGGTAGATGGTGTGCTGATGTCTGTTTCGTGCGAAACCACCAGCACCGATCATATCCGCAGGTTGTGCGATAAAAAGATACCGGTTGTTTTTTTTGACCGGGTGATTGAAGACATTGCGGTTGCCCGGGTGGTTACAAACGATTTTGAAGCGGCCCGCAAAGCCACTATCGAACTGATGGCCAAAGGTTGCAGACAGCTGGCGTTTGTGGCATTGTCTGATAAAGTTGCCATTATGAATCACCGCCTGGAAGGTTTTAAAAAAGCGTTGCAGGACAAAGGTTTGTTGTTTGATGATCGTATGCTGGTCAATTGTACTTCCAGCGAAGCGCAAACGCAAAAAGCCCTGAAACATTTGCTGACCAGTGCCAGCCGTCCCGATGGTGTTTTGGTCTCTGCAGAAAAACCGGCGACTGATATCTATAGCATCTGCAATGAAATTGGACTGAACATACCGGCTGACTTAAAAGTAATTGCCTTCTCAAGTATGCAGATTGCGGCATTGCTGCACCCGCCATTGTCTACCATTACACAACCCGCATTTGAAATGGGAAAAACAGCTGCCAGTCTGCTTTTTAAAGCGCTTGAAAAAAGTAATTTTAAACTGGAGCGGGAATTTGTTGTTGTGCCCTCTCTTTTTTTTGAACGGGCATCCAGTAAATAATACATTGCATTGAAAAATAACTGCAATTTTTTACTTTTTGAACAACGCAATTGCTGAGCGCAATTTTACAGGCAACAACAATATTATTAAAACACACGAATTACAATATGAAATTCCTGAAAACAACCATGTTCCTGATGCTGGGATGTATTTCAATGCTATATGGCCAGCAGCCAGTAAAAACACCCAGGGCCGCAATGGACGATTTTATGGATAAGCGCTTTGGCATGTTTATTCATTTTGGCCCGGTTACCCTGCGCGGCACAGAAATTGGCTGGAGCCGCAACAAACAGGTAACACAGGAAGATTATGACAGCCTTTATAAAGACTTTAACCCTGCATTGTTTGACGCGGCCCAATGGGTAAAAACGGCCAAAAATGCGGGTATGAAATACCTTACTATTACGGCCAAACACCATGATGGGTTTTGTTTGTGGCCAACAAAGTATTCTACCTACAATATTTCACAAACAACTTTCAAACGTAACATTGTGGGAGAGCTTGCTGCGGCCTGTAAAGAGCAGGGGATTGCTTTTTGTATTTATTTTACGGTGCTTGACTGGCATGATGCCGACTACCCGATACATAACCCTTATGACTCCACGAAGAACGTGAAAGGCGATATGACTGCTTTTACCAACCGCATGAAAAATGAACTCAATGAGCTCATCAATGCATACCATCCTTATATGTTGTGGTTTGATGGTTACTGGGAAAAACCGTGGACTGCCGCCTATGGCAGAGACATTTACAACTATATTAAGCGTATTGATGCTGGTATCATCATCAATAACAGACTGGGCAAAGATCCCAATCATCTGAACAGCGAACAGAATGTGGGTGATTACCTTACGCCCGAACAGGAAATCGGGAAGATGGATATGACGCAACCATGGGAGAGTTGTATTACGATGGCCAACCAATGGGCCTGGCAACCCAACGATAAACTAAAATCGCTGAAAGAATGTATACAGACCCTGGTGAAAACGGCTTCCGGCAATGGCAATCTTTTGTTGAATACGGGGCCCATGATGGATGGAAGAATGGAAGCCAGGCAGGTACAACGTTTGAAAGAAATGGGTGAATGGCTGAAAAAATACGGCGAAAGCATTTATGGCACAAAAGGCGGGCCCTGGGTGCCCGGCAATGAATATGCAGCAACCCGGAAAGACAAAAAAATCTACCTGCACCTGTTTGAAAGAAAAAATAATACGCTCCGGCTGCCGATGCCTGCGGAAACAGAGATTACAAAAGCCTGGTGGCTCGGCAGCAACCAGCCGGTTACTTTTAGTATTGTAAACGGCAGTATAGAAATTCAACTGCCGGAAACCATGCCCGATGCAAGCAGTTCTGTACTGGTATTGCAAACAGCCAGAAATACCAGCGAAATTGCGGTTATGCAGCCACGGTAGCCAATGCCGCATCAGGCCGGCGGCTGGTTCATCAGCAGCCAGTAAAAGCCCAGGTTTTTGATGGCGTCTGCAAATCCTTTTACTGGTTTCACGATATAACTGTTTACGCCATAATAATAGCATTTCTGCATATCGGGCGTTTCTTTTGATGAGGTCAGCATCACCACCGGCGTTTTCTTGGTACGGCTGTCTGCTTTTATTTTTTGCAATACTTCTATGCCATTCACTTTTGGCATTTGTATGTCGAGCAATACCAGTCCTGGTGGAAAGAGTATATTCCTTTCTGCTTCATATTTGCCGGTTGCAAAAATAAAATCCAGCGCATCTTCACCATCTTTTACATGAAAGATGCTGTTAAAGAAATTATTCTTTTTTAGTTCGCGGATGATCAGTTCCGCATCGTTGTCATTGTCTTCTGCCAGCAGCAGGTCAACTGAGTTTAAGTTCATTGTGCGTCGTTTTTTCGTTGTTAGTATTCACATTTATGGTATCGCCTTCCGGAAGGCTGAAATAGAAGCAGGCGCCCATATTTAAGATGCCCTGGGCCCAAACCTGGCCATCGTGTTTGGAGACAATTTTTTCAACAATAGCAAGGCCGATGCCGGTGCCTTCAAACTCATTGCTTCCCTGCAGCCGCTGAAATACTTTGAACAATTTGTTCCTGTACTTTTCGTCGAAACCAACGCCATTGTCTTTTACGAAGAATACATGTTGTTTATCCTTTAAAAAAGAACCGATTTCTATGACAGGTTGTTTTGTTTTAGAAGAATATTTAACAGCATTTGAAATGAGGTTAATCCATACCTGCCTGATGGTATTAATGTCGGCATGAACTGTTGGCAGGGGCTGCAGCACCCAGGTAATTTTTCGGCCATTGTGTCCGGTGGCAAGTGTTTCATTGATCACTTCCTGCACCATCGCAGCGGAGTCAACACTAGTTTTAATGATGTCTTGCCGGCTCATTTTTGAGAATGAAAGCAGGCTGTCTATCAGGTGCCCCATTTTCATCGTATTGTTCCGGATAACGCCTGTAATTCGCCGGGCTTCATCATCCAGCTGGCTGCTGTATTCTTCTTCAAGAATGCTGGTGAATCCCATAATACCGCGCAAAGGCGCCCTCAAATCGTGCGAAACCGAATAGGAAAAGGCTTCCAGCTCTTCGTTGGTTTTTCGGAGTTGTTCGATGCGTTTTACCACCCGCTCTTCCAGTTCTTCATTCAGGCTTTTTATTTCCTGTTCTGCAAATTTGCGTTCCGTAATATCATCCACCAATGCCACGAAACATTCTTTTTCGGGGCTGTAAAACGAGAGCGAAAACCATCGCTGCATGGGCTTTACATAGGTTTCAATTTTAATGGGCGTGCCTGATAAAGCCACATTGCTGATAATGTCGGCATAGCTGGGGTCGGATTCAAGCAAGCCGGGAATTATGTCTGATATTTTTTTGCCGGTCAGATCTTTAAGGCCGGTCATTGTTTCATACTCATTGTTAACGGTGATGTAGACAAAGTCTTTTAATACACCTTCTTCAAAAAGGCATTTGCAATAGGCAAACCCCTGCAGCATGTTTTCAAAAAGGCTGCGGTAGAGTATCTCGCTTTTGTGAATGGCTTCCGCAGCATGTTTTTGCTCGGTAATATTGTCGGTAAGCATCACAAAATATTCATTGGACGGGCTGTACATTGAAATAGAAAACCATTTTTCCAGCGGTGCTACATAAGCCTCAAACCGCGCCGGGTTTCCGGTTATGGAAACACTGCTGATTACTTTAACATAGTCGGGCTGCGAGGCTAAGAAGCCGGGTAATAATTCGGATGCTTTTCTGCCCACAACGTTTTTAAAGCCGGTCATTTTTTCATACTCACTGTTCACCGCCAGGTATTCAAAATCTTTTAGCACATTATCTTCAACTATAGATTTACAATACGCAAATCCATGCAGCATGTTTTCAAAGAGGTTGCTGTATAAAATTTCTGTTTTTCGTTTTGCTTCTTTGGCCAGTGTACGCTCTGTAACGTCCAGCAGGTTGGTGATAATGCCACGCAGGTCGGGGTCGTGTATCATATTGGTCACGATGCCTTCGAACGATAGGTACTGACTCCGGTTATTGCGCATACGGAATTTAACGCCAAATGTTTTACCGGGGCTGGACAGCACATTTTTTGACATTTCGATGTGATAAGGAATCTCATCGGGGTGCAGCAATTCAAATGAGTTTGTTGTCATCCTGCTTTCATTGGGCCAGCCGGTAATACGTTCTGCAGAAGGGCTCAGGTAAATAGGGATAAAATTCTCGTCCATCAGAGAGACAATGCCCTGGTTGTTTTCTATGAGCGAACGGTAACGTTTTTCGGTTTTATAAATTTCAGCAGTACGTTCTTTTACTTTTTGCTCCAGTTCCTCATTTGATTTTTTTAGCTGTTCTTCCAATTGTTTGCGAACGCTGATGTCTTTTAGAATAAATACAAGGCTGTCTACTTCTCCCCGGTTGTTTTTGAGTACGCTGGAAGTAACCGTTCCAAAAAAGGACGACCCGTTTTTATGGAAAAATTCCAGGTCTGCCGTTAAAGAACCCTTTTCTATAATGCGTAAAAAAAAGGCGTTCGCTTGCTCAAACGTGCGGTCAATTATTTTAAGTTCAGTAGCAGTTTTACCAATGGCTTCTTCGCTGGTATAACCATGCAGTTTTTCGCAGCCACTATTCCAGGTAATGATGCGGTGGTCCAGACCGGTAGAACGAATGGCATCTGTTGATTGCTCTACAATACTGGCCAACCGGTTAACCTGCTCCTGTAATTTTTTTTGTTTGGTAATATTAAAGCTCACGCCGATGTATCCGGTAGACAAGTCGTCATCGTCTGTCATTTTTGAGAGTGAAGCCCGAACATAAATTTCTTCTCCTGCTTTGGTTTTTCGTTTGAATTCGCCATCCCAGTTACCCGTTTCATCAATCATTTTAACTGCAGCCGCTAACTCCGCCGGAGTAAAATCCGTTTGCAATAACTCATTGGCAACTTTACCCATGGCTTCCTCACGGCTGTAACCGTATAATTTTTCAGCACCCCGGTTCCAGCCGGTTATTTTAAAATGTTCATTCAGGATATAAATTGAATCGTTTGACTGATCGACTTGCCTCGAAAACAATTCCAGCTGCTCCTGTACTTTTTTTGTTTCAGTGATGTCGTGAATAATAACCAGGTATCCCGTTAATGCGCCCGCAGTATCCGTTACTGCAGTAATTACAATATTTGCCCACCCGGCACTGCCATCTTTTTTTAAGCGCCAGGCATTTTTTTCGAAGCGTCCATGCGTTCTTGCCATTTCAAGATTATTCCATGGCTCACGTGTGTCAATGTCTTCCCGGGTATAAAATATTTCAAGCGATTTTCCCAATACTTCGTCAGCCGTATATCCTGTCATTAATTCGGCCCCACGGTTCCAGCTAACCACGATGCCGTTTACATTGTATTGCACCATGGCATAATCTACCACGCTGTGAAACGCCCGTTCAAAATTATTTTGTTTGATAGCGGAATTTCCGGAGCGTCCATTATAAATACTGCCAAAATATTTCCTGAGAAATTTTGAAAGCAGGTGCATAAAAATTAGTTGATCAGAGCGGTTCTTAAATCAGTAACCATTTAAGTAGTTGCTACTAACAGTTCGTGTTAAATATACTCCAACGAAGTATATATTGTTACTAATAAAAACACTTATTACTGCTAATTATTACTGCACAAATGGGCAGGAGAAGGGATTGCTGTCAAAGAAAATAAAACGTAATATTCATAGTCTTGCAAAAGAATGTTTTAAAAATGTATAAAAACATAATTTGTGATACTGGGCTGAAAAAACGACAAAAAAAAATTATCAGTTTTAGCAATTTGTTCATGTTATAACGAACAATTGCTGCCATATATTAATTATTTACATGCTTTGATCGTCAAAGACTGGGTGCTGCCGGCGTGGTATGATCAGCAATATTGTATTAAAAAAGTATTCTTTCGGCAATACAAATTCATGCAATTGTTTTATCGGTTAAAATTTGCTGGGCAAAGCTCCTTGCAATGCCCCTTTGCGGGAGTTTTTAGCTGTTGGCAGGCTATTACGGAAAACGCCCCGTCTTATAGCCAGCTATCCGGTTTGCCCCTATTTAAATTGTCAATCTGACACCAATTATTCTGTATTAATGGGTATATTGTCATCCAAAAACTTTCAGACAGCCTGCGTAAAGCCATGGGCATTACCGGGAAATAAATTCGAATTCATTCTAACGATTATGAAAAAAAGCAAACGCAACATCATCCTGCTAGCCGCTTTATTGTCCTTTGTGGCAGTTTCTGCCCAGCACACAATTACCATTAAAGCAAACCAACCCAGGGCAGCCATTGAGCCTACCATGTGGGGTATTTTTTTTGAAGACATTAATATGGGTGCCGATGGTGGCGTATATGCCGAACTGGTAAAAAACCGTTCTTTTGAATTCAATAAACCCATGATGGGCTGGAAGGTATTGGGCAAACCCACTACAGAAGGCGATTTTACCGTATTGAACCGTGGCGCGGCAAATACTGCCAACCCCAGGTTTTTAAGGGTGACGCTGCATAACAACGCCAAAGGAAGCATTGGCCTTAGCAATGAAGGATTCCGGGGCATGGGTATAAAAAAGGATCTGCATTACGATTTCTCTGTGCTATACAAACAAACTGCCGCCAATGTGAAAATGTACATTGAACTGGTGAATGAAAAAGGCGAAGTCATTGGCGGTACGGTGCTAAGCTCCGGTTTTAGCGGCAACGAGTGGAAGAAACTGTCGGTTGGCTTCAATGCCAGCGCCGCTGCATTAAAAGCAAGCCTCAATATTTGGTTTGAAGGCGATGGCGCCATCGACCTCGATATGGTATCTCTTTTTCCGGCGGACACCTGGAAGAACAGGCCGGGCGGTATGCGTGCCGATATGGTACAACTGCTGGCCGATATGAAGCCTGGTTTTATCCGCTTTCCGGGTGGCTGCATTGTAGAGGGGTTTGATCTTAACAACCGTTACCAATGGAAAAAAACCATCGGACCCATTGAAGAGCGGCAGCTGATCATCAACCGCTGGAATGTTGAATTTACACACCGTCCCGCACCAGATTATTTTCAAACCTTTGGCCTGGGTTTCTTTGAATATTTTCAACTGGCTGAAGACATTGGCGCCGAACCACTGCCCATTTTAAACTGCGGTATGGCCTGCCAGTTTAATTCTGCCGAACTGGTACCGGTAGACGCCCTCGATCCTTATGTACAGGATGCCCTTGATTTAATTGAATTTGCTAACGGTGATGTGAATACGCAATGGGGAAAAGTACGGGCGGGGATGGGACACCCGGCGCCCTTCCACCTCAAATTAATGGGAGTGGGCAATGAAAACTGGGGACCGCAATACCTGGAACGCCTGAAAATATTTACAAAGGCCATCAAGTCGAAATACCCCGAAGTGAAACTGGTAAACAGTTCTGGTACCGACCCCAACGGCGAGCGGTTTGATTACCTGAACAATGAGTTGCGCAGTATGAATGCCGACATCATTGATGAACATTATTACCGCCGGCCGGAATGGTTTTTCAGCAACGCACGCCGCTACGATAATTACCCGCGCAACGCTTCCAAAATATTTGGTGGAGAATATGCCGCACAAAGTGATAAAACGGTAAGCACAGACAATAAAAACTGCTGGATAACGGCACTTGCAGAAGCCGCCTTTATGACAGGCCTGGAACGCAATGCCGATGTGGTGAGTATGGCTTCTTATGCACCCTTGTTTGCACATATAGATGGCTGGCAGTGGACACCCGACCTGATTTGGGTAAACAACCTGCAGTCTTATGGTACGCCGGATTATTATGTACAGAAATTATATTCGCTCAACAAGGGCTCCAAAACAGTACCCATCACTTTAAACAATGATGTTGTAGCCGGACAAGATAGCCTGTATGCGGCCGCTTGCATCGATACTGTCAGCCATGACCTGATTGTAAAAATTGTAAATGCTTCTGCAAAGGAGCAAACAAATACTTTGTCGCTGGAAGGGATTAAAAAATTGGCTGCACAGGCAAAGTTGACCGTTTTGCAAAGTGATAATTTATACAGCGTTAATTCATTTGCCGAGCCACAAAAAATAGCCCCCAAAGAATCCGTTGTTGCCATCAAAGGAAAGATGATCAACCTGGTAGCAGCGCCGTATTCGTTCAGTATTTTGCGGGTAAAAATGTTGTAGTGTGTTTACTGCGCTGGTATAAAGCTGCCACACTAAAATGATTATCGCAATGAAATATAGCACCATACTTTTGTTTGTGTTGGGTTGCATTACAACTGCTGCGCAAACCCTGCAGACCAATATACCGGTGCATGATCCGGTGATGATAAAACAGGACAGTGTATACTATATTTTCTGCACTGGTTTTGGCATCAGCACATGGAGTTCTGTGAATATGAAAGACTGGAAAAAAGAAGAACCGGTTTTTTCAAAAGCACCGCAATGGGCCATGGATGCCATACCTGGTTTTAAGGGGTATTTTTGGGCGCCGGATATTAGTTACCACAATGGAAAATACTTTCTTTATTATGCCGTCTCTGCGTTTGGGAAGAACACTTCTGCAATCGGGCTGGCTACCAATGCAACATTAAATCCAGCATCGCCCGATTATAAATGGCAAGACCAGGGCAAATTGATTCAATCGGTGCCGGGACGCGATATGTGGAATGCCATTGACCCCAACCTGGTACTTGACACCGATGGAACAGCATGGCTTTCTTTTGGATCTTTCTGGAACGGCATTAAACTGGTAAAACTAAACTCCGGCTTGTCGGCCGTTGCCCAGCCGCAACAGTGGTATACCATTGCCAGCCGTAAACGGGATTTTTTACTGGCAGATACCCTGGCCGGAGATGCGGCCATTGAGGCGCCGTTTATTTTTAAAAAGGGGAAATATTTCTATCTCTTTGTTTCATTTGATTATTGCTGCCGCGCAGAAAAAAGTACGTATAAAATAGTGGTAGGGCGCAGTGAAAAAGTAATGGGGCCGTATTTTGACAAAGACAGCCTGGCGATGACAACAGGCGGTGGTTCACTTTTGCTGCAAGGCGATAAAAACTGGTTTGGCGCCGGGCACAGCGGAACTTATCAATTCAATGTCAGTGATTATTTAATATTCCACGGGTATGATGCCGCAGACAAAGGCAAATCCAAATTAAGAATAGAACACCTGGATTGGGATGCACTTGGATGGCCGGTTGTGCATATAAAGAACTGAGCCTTCCGGTCTCAATACGTTATACTCACTATTTAATGCTATAAAAAGTCCACCACGGCCTGCACCACCCGCCTGTCGCGGTACACTCTCTTATGTCCCAGTCCGCGTGTAATCATAAAAGTTATATTGGGATAGTTAAGGTCCATCACGGGTTTTACATCTTTCAACGGGGTAACCTCATCGTCTTCGTCCTGTACCCATAAAATGGATGCTTTTATATTTTGCAAAGCACGGGGGATGGAAAAATAGGAAGGGGGGACCCCGCTTTTCGCTTCAATCAATTTTTCAAATTCAGCCCTAACGGCTTCGTTTAGTTGTAAAAACCGGAAAAAACTGTTGATGGCAGTGTTTGTTTCTGTCAATGGTGCAACCAGCGCTACCCGCATGTTTGCATTGGGCACTTTTTCTATAAAATGCATCAGTGCCATTCCGCCAAAAGAATGTGCCATCATGCCCTGCAAAATGCCCACCTGGAAATGTATGGCCGTGATCATTTCAATGTATAATGGCAGTGTAATTTGTTTGCCACCCGAGACGCCGTGTGCCGGTGCATCGAATGCCAGAACTTCATAGCCTTTTTCTGCAAGGCCCACTATATACGCATCAAAATTTCTGCAGGAAGATTCGAAGCCATGCAATACCAGTATTCTTTTGCTACCGCCGGGGTTCCACCTGAAACCATTAATTGTAGTGCCTTTTATGCGGAGACTGATTTTTTCAGCCTTGTCAAACACAGGGGGCAATTGTTTGTTATTCCTGTAAAATGGGGTGGAGAAAATATACAGTGCTTTTTCAGCCGCCCGCTTTTTAGAAAGAACCGCCAGCAAATTAAGCCGGGCACGCATATAGTTAACAGCCAGTATTTGTCCTAATTTCATGGCCGTAAAGATAACTTATGCAGATTGTAATCATTGGTACCGGCAATACCGCCACTGTATTGGGCAGAAAGCTACATGCTGCCGGTCATGGTATTGTAGAGGTGTTTGGCAGAAATCCGCAGGCAGCAGCGTCTTTGGCGGCAGCATTAAATGCAAGGCCTTGTTCTGAATGGGCATCTGTAACAACCAGTGCAGACTTGTACATCATTGCCATTGCAGACAAGGCATTGGCAGCAAAAGAAATTCATTTGCAATTAAAAGACCAGCTGGTAGTGCATACGGCCGGCGCTGTTTCAATTGCAGTACTCAAAAATATTTCCACCGCCTATGGAGTGCTCTATCCCTACCAGACTTTAAGAAAAGAAATTGAAACGCTGCCGGAAATACCCTTGCTGGTAGATGCAAACAATGATACTGCCAGGAACACTTTGTTCCAGCTGGCCAAAACCATTTCCGAAAAAGTGAGTTTTGCCAACGATGAAGAAAGAATGAAATACCACCTCTGCGCTGTTATTTGCAATAACTTCAGCAATTACCTGTATGTACTTACAGAAGACTATTGCAAACGAAATGGTTTGTTGTTCAGCAACCTCTTACCATTGATTGACGAAACGGCCAGGCGCCTGCATCATTTTTCGCCCAGGGTGGTGCAAACAGGCCCGGCCATCCGCAAAGACAATATGAGCATTGAACGGCACCAGCAACTATTGAATGATGATCCGGCATTGCAACATTTGTACCGGTTGTTTTCGGAAGAGATTTTGAAGTATCCCTGGTAAAATGCAAATGATAGCCAATCAAATTGTTAAAGAAAAAGGAAATCAATCGCCTGCAAATCAGAAATCAGCCTGGTTTACCAAAATGGTACAATAGTTGAAAACAGTACCCTAAAATACCAAGTTGAGATACCATATTATTTTGCCGGCACTAAGCATTCTGGTAATGTCGTGCGCCAAAAAAGAGACCAGCAGTTCTTCTTCCTACCATCACCCGGCCAGCACCACTCATAATACCAGCAGTAACACCCGCAATACAAACGGTGCCAGAAATGCCAGTTACCGCGAGACAGTTGTTTCTACCGCAACCATGAATTCTGATATCATCAACGGCATAAACGCCTATCGCAAAACCAGGGGATTGGCGCCACTTCGATTGCTGGCAATGGCTGCGTCAGAAGCAGGAAGACATAGCAGTAATATGGCCAGTAAACGGATACCGTTTGGTCATGACGGTTTCAACCAGCGGGCCATCAATATTGCCAATGAATTGCATGGCACTTCTGCTACCGGCGAGAACGTGGCATTTGGAAAAATGACCTGGAAACAGGTGATAGACGCATGGCTGAGAAGCCCGGACCACAAGGCAAACATTGAAGGCAATTTTAATTATACCGGCGTTGGGGTAGCCAAAGATAGCAGGGGTGTGGTTTATTATACACAGATTTTTGTGGCGAAGCGCACAAAGGGATAAGGAGTAAAACAGGCGCTCGTTTCTTAGCACCGGGCTATTCAAATTTTTACTGAACATTTATGTTTACGTTGTTCTGATGCTATTTAGAACAGGAAAAAATCCAAACCCCTTGTTCACTCGGCAAACTGAAGTAAATTGCCTGCATGAGTAATGTAATTATTTCAGTAAAAGACCTGCATAAAAAATATGGCGATTTTGAAGCCGTGAAAGGCATCAGCTTTAATGTGTATGAAGGTGAAGTATTTGGATTGCTGGGCCCCAACGGCGCCGGCAAGTCTACCACCCTGGAAATTATTGAGACCCTGCGCGATAAAACCAGTGGCGCTGTAACTGTGGATGGCCTTAACCTGGATCATTCACCGGAAGCCATTAAAAAAATAATCGGTGTGCAACTGCAAACCTCCGGGTATTATCCTGGCTTAAACCTTACTGAACTTATTGAGCTTTTCTCCGGTTTGTACAACCGTTCTGTGAATGCAAATGAACTGCTGGGTCTTGTAAACCTGCAAGACAAAGCAAAAGCAAAGTTTAAAGAACTGAGTGGTGGACAAAAACAACGCTTTTCCATTGCCACCACCCTCATCAACCAGCCAAAAATTATTTTTTTGGATGAGCCTACTACCGGACTTGATCCGCAGGCCCGCCGCAATCTATGGGATTTGATCATCGATATCCGGAAAAAAGGCACTACCGTAATTATCACCACGCATTATATGGATGAAGCCGAAGTGCTTTGCGACAGGGTTGCTATTATTGATGCTGGCAAAATCATTGCCATCAATTCTCCCGCTGCATTGATAGACGACCTGGTGGCTACTGGTTTTCAAAGACCGCAAGCCGTAAAAAAAGCCAGCCTCGAAGACGTTTTCCTGAACCTGACAGGAAAGGAATGGCGTGACGAGTGAGCGGAATGTGGAAGTGTGGAAATGTAATGAATGTGGAAATGAAAACGGCCTTGCCAAATTTAGTAAGGACTTAAATTAATTTCTGGTTTTTATTAGTAATAAGTTACTGCGTAAAAGTATTTTCACATTTTCTCAATCATTACATTTACCCATTTGAATACTGAATATCATAAAAAAATAAATACCATGGATTTACGTTACCCCATTGGCAAATATGAAACAGCGCCTTTTTCCGAAAAGCAAAAACATGCCTGGCTCAATGATATCAAATTTTTGCCGCAGTCGCTGGAGAATTCAATTCTGAACCTGGATGAAGCCGGGCAACTGACCCCTTACCGCGAAGGAGGCTGGACGGTAAAACAGCTGGTACACCATGTAGCAGATAGTCATATCAACGCGTATTGCCGGTTTAAACTGGGGCTAACGGAAGACAATCCAACCATTCGCCCGTACGAAGAACAGTTATGGGCCGAACTGAGCGATACCCAGCATCTGCCCACCAATGTTTCTATCACTTTATTGTACGCATTGCATACACGCTGGTACGAACTGCTGAAACACATCAAAGACAGCGAGTGGGAGCGGACTGTTGTGCATCCTGCCAGCCAGAAGCAAATGACACTCTGGTACCTGATGGGCATGTATTCCTGGCACGGAAGGCACCATGTGGCACATATAACGTCTTTGCGTGAACGAAAAGGTTGGTAACGTATTGGTGGTTGCATGGTTAAAGTTTCACCTGTTTTAAACGGATTACGGCGGAAAATGAACGTTGGCCCTGGTGGTCATTACAACTCATAAGCTTGTTGCATTAAAAGAATTTAAACCCGGGTTTTATGAAGTGGAAAACACTTTCTTCTGAATACATCAGCCAGCACATTTACTTTACTGCCCGGCGGGATCGTTGCCAGCGTGAAGACGGTACCCTCATCGATCCTTATTTTGTGGTGGAGCTGCCTGCATCTGCTACCGCACTCGCATTTACCGAAGAGGGCAAGATTGTGCTGGTAAAAGAATACCGGCATCCCTTAAACGAAGTAATACTGGAAACGCCCGGTGGTTTTATTGATGAGGGCGAAGACTTTGCGGAAGGCATGAAAAGAGAATTGCTGGAAGAAACCGGGTATGCATTTACAAATATTGAACCCCTGGGGAAAGTAGCGGCCAATCCCGGCCTGCTGAACAACTATACAGGCCTTTTTCTGGCAACCGGTGGTAAAAAAATCCGTGAGCAGCAACTGGATCACAACGAAGAAATAGAAATAGTACTGGTAACGGTGGAAGAGCTGGTGGAACTGCTCCTGAAACAGGAGATTGTACAATCCCTGCACGTCAATTGTATTTTTTATGCATTGTTGAAAATGGGAAAACTAAAGTTTCAATAAACAGCCGGCCCACGGGTGCCGCATGGCATCATTAACGCTGTGCTACACAGTAAAATTCACTTCCCCCACCAAAAACACGCTGCCACAAACAAGTATCAGATCTTTTTTCTTTGCCCGGCTCATTGCCTGTTTTATGGCCGTATTTACATCAGGGTAATAATCGCCGGTTAGCCCTGCCAGGTTTCCTTTTTCTGCCAGCTGATCTTCGGGCAATGCCCTCGGAATTTGCGCCCGCGTAAAATAATAGATCGCATGTTTGGGCAGCAGCGACAAAACTTTGTCGGCCTCTTTGTCTTTTACCAGTCCAATTACGATGTGCAGGTTGTCGTGGTCGGTTATTTCCACCTGTTCGGCAATCTGGCGTATGCCATCTTCATTGTGGCCCACGTCCAGCACCAGCAGCGGCTCACGGTGTAGAATATCCCAGCGGCCGTGAAAACCGGTTATTTTTTTTGTGTGCTGCAACCCTTTCTGAATGGCGTTTTCTTCAATTGCCCAACCCTGTAGTTGCAATTGTTTTACCGATTCAAGAACGGTCAATATATTTTTAAGCTGGTAGATACCCTGCAAGTCCAGCTCATAGTTTTTGCGTTCGTCGTTTGATGTGCTGGCAATGGTAACAGCAAGCGCATGTGGCAGTTCATGCCAGTCGCTAACATACAGTTGCGCTGCCGCCAGCAGCATGGGGGCATTCATTTCTTTTGCCCGGGCCACAAAAACCGGTTTTGTTTCGGGCAATGTGGCACCCACAACAACGGGAACCGATTGTTTAATGATGCCGGCTTTTTCGAAAGCTATTTTTTCCAGGCTATTGCCCAGCATGTTCATGTGATCCCAGCCAATATTGGTAATTACAGAAAGCAGCGGGGTGATAACATTGGTACTGTCGAGCCGGCCGCCCAGGCCCACTTCTATAACGGCAATGTCTACTCCTTTTTGTACAAAATAATCAAAAGCCATGGCTACAGTAATTTCAAAGAAAGAAGGCTCAACAGACACAATCAATGGCTGAATGCGTTGTACAAAATCAACCACAAAGTCTTCGGTAATCATTTCGCCATCCAGTTTGATGCGCTCCCTGAAATCTTTTAAATGCGGGGAGGTGTACAAGCCGGTTTTATAGCCCGCAGATTGCAAAATGGCTGCAAGCATATGACTGGTAGAACCCTTGCCATTGGTGCCCGCAATATGAACGCATTTCAGTTTTTTTTGGGGGTTGCCCAATGCTTCGCAAAGTGCGATGGTATTGGTAAGATCATCCTTAAACGCAGCTGCGCCAATGCGACTGTACATGGGCAGTTTGGTAAAAAGGTAGTCAAGGGTTTGTTGGTAGGTCATGGGCCTGCAAAGATAATCAGTTCTTAGT
>Ga0075026_100000475_pt1 | contig 16037 bp, 17 predicted proteins | sample Str012_2_FD_71392 | JGI IMG/M metagenome (GOLD analysis project Ga0075026, IMG submission 71392) | Freshwater sediment microbial communities in response to fracking from Pennsylvania, USA - Straight Creek_MetaG_SC_2012 | ecosystem: Environmental > Aquatic > Freshwater > Creek > Sediment...
GCGCTGAAGAGGGTCCTCCAATGACGCTTTCGCCAGTCCGCCTGCTCGTCGATCCTGACATCCCTGTAGACAGCCCGTTGCTCCCGGCCACCGTTAATGGGAACGGTCAAGGCCTGAATACCATTGCCACCCGCTACAAGGCAACGGTTCCGAAAACTCATTTTTCTCCAATTCTCATATAAGCATAAATCAACCAGCGTTGAACTATACAAAGCAATGCTTGAGATAATCGTTGGAAAATATTGTAAATCAAGTTTTAAGCGCACAAAATTAAATTATGATGAAGCATGGTCTTTGTTGGGCATATCTGGATCGGTTTTAGGCACAATTCGCTTTCAACTTTAGACTTTTAAATTTGAAATGAAGACCATAATTCATTGCTAAAGAGAAATTTGAATGCTTATTGTTAATACTAAATTATTTGTCAGCAGTTTTGAACCGAATTCAAGGTCTTTACATCCCAAATTCCAAGATCCTTAGTGGATGATTTCCGTTAAAAGTAAGCCTTCTTTTGTGAAGCCTGCCCCACTCTCGTTCACTGGAATTACATTTGCCCATGCCCCTGTTCCTGCGTCCCGCCTCTCTCCTCCTGACCTTCCTGTTGGGCCTTTCACCCGGCCAACTGTTCAAGGATCCTGAGTTCATCGATGCCCGGAATTTTGCGATCCAAAGCCTCGGCCTGAAGACCTCGACCGTATCGTTCGACCTGGTCTACTACAATCCGAACAACTTCGGGCTGAAAATGAAAGGGGCGGACCTGGATGTATTTCTCGACGATCGCCTCCTGGGGCATAGCCTGGTGGACACCCTGGTGGACATCGCCGCCCGGGACAGTTTCGACATACCCGTTAAAATGGATGTGGAGATGAAGAACCTCTTCCCCAATGCCCTGAGCGTTTTCACCCAGAAGGAATTTGATTTGGAAGTCAAAGGGAAGGCAAGGATCGGAAAGAACGGGTTCTTCGTACCCGTGCCGATCCGTTATAAGGGGAAACAGAGTCTGAATTGGTAGTTGGGTTATGGGTTATCGGTTGTGGGGTATGGGGAACACCCGAATACAATAACCTCGGATGTGCGGACCCTTTACTGCCCTCTGCCTGCCTGACGCTCCCTGCCAACTGTTTGCTGACTGCCGACCACCCTACTGCTTCTTCATTCCACCGCCGTCTTCCGGCTTCTTGCAGCATTTAGCCAGCTTCTTATAGGCTTCGGGGTCCGCTTTGACATCGTCTGCATCATAACCGGCATTGGCAATGGCAGCCTTGACATTCTCGATATTGGTGCGATCGGCGAACCAGGTCACCGTGGTGGTCTTATGCTTGTAGTCCACCTTTACGTTGGTGACGCCATCCTCTCCCTTGAGATAGGTTTCGATATTGTCCTTGCACATCTCACACTGCACCGTCGGGGTGCTGATCTTGGTGGTGACGGGCTTTTTCTGCTGGGCCAGGCCGGTGGCGGCGAAGGCAAGGGCCAGGAGGAGGAGCATGGGTTGTTTCATATCGTTCCCTTTTAGGTGAATTTACTCAAAGCCCGGTCCAGTTGCCGGGATCTTGCCTCCAATTTAACAAAGTGTTCTGGTCGGAAGCGGGGATGATGCCCTTGGAGGTGGCCAGTTCAATGAGGCTGGGATAATCGGTGAGGGTGGCCAGTGGCACCCCAGCTTCAGAGAAGGCCTTATCGGCTGCGCTGAAGCCGTAGGTGAAGATGGCCGCCATGCCTGTGACCTCCAGACCGGCCTGGCGTACGACATCCACCACCTGCAGGCTGCTCTTGCCCGTGCTGATGAGGTCCTCGATGATCACGGTATGCATCCCTTTTTCATAGTAACCTTCGATCTGGTTGCCCAGGCCATGCTCCTTGGGTTTGGGGCGCACATAGATGTACGGCAACTTCAGTTGATCCGCCACCATCGCTCCCCAGGCAATGCCTGCGGTGGCCACGCCCGCCAGCAGCTGCGCATCCGGAAAACGCTCGAACACCAGGTTGCAGAGCTCGCTCTTCACGAAATCCCGGATATAAGGGAAGCCCAATACCCGGCGGTTGTCGCAATAGATCGGGCTCTTCCATCCCGAAGCCCAGGTGAAAGGCTGTTGGGGATTCAGCTTGACTGCGTTAACTTGGAGAAGCTTCTCGGCTACGGCCTGTGCATTGGTCATGCCGCAAAATTGACAGTTGGCCGCCGAAAACGGAAATTTATTTATGTACTTAAAAGTCCACTTCGGGCAAAAACCCGTGTACCTCTGCGACGAGATCGACGCCAACATCAACGAGATCATGCATCATCCTGACGCGGTATTCATAGATGAGGTGAACGGCCCGGCACTGAAGTCGCTCCTCCACGAGATCGTCAAACCAGAATTCCATGCCGGCGTGCTCTGGCATTCAGACCTGGAAGCCCTGCGCAAGCAATTCTGGAAGTTGTTCAACATCGTACATGCCGCCGGCGGACTGGTGGAGAACGGGATGGGAGAATACCTGATGATCTTCCGGAAAGGTAGTTGGGATCTTCCCAAGGGCAAGCTCGATAAGGGAGAGTCGCTGGAGCAATGTGCCGTGCGCGAAGTACGGGAAGAAACGGGATTGAAGGATGTTCTGCTCACAACGCCGCTGGCGACGACCTACCACACTTACAATGATTTCGGCAAACACATCCTCAAAGAATCGCACTGGTGGCGTATGGCAGCCCCTGCCGACCAGAAACTGACGCCTCAGACAGAGGAAGGCATCCACGAGATCCTTTGGGCCAGTACGGAAAAAGTAAAGGCTCTGGCTCCGCTTTGCTATCCTTCCATCCGGGAACTGCTGGGCACCGCAGGATTGCTCAACCCTGTTTCTTAGGAGTCACGGCCACGGTCAGTCGACTGATGCAAACAAGTTTATCCTCCATGTCGGTGATGCGGATCTCCCACACCTGTGTGCTGCGGCCGCGGTGTAAAGGACTGGCCACACCGGTAACATGACCCGCGCGTACTGAACGGACATGATTCGCATTCACTTCGAGTCCGACGACCTGATGATGCTCCGGGTCCACTGTGAGCCACGCACCGAAGCTTCCCATGGTTTCGGCCAGCACGACGGACGCACCACCATGCAACAGTCCCTGTGGCTGGCGGGTTCGATGGTCAACCGGCATGGTGCCCTCGATGAAATCCGGGCCCAACTTGGTCAGCATGATGCCCAGATGGCCGATCATATCATGGTCGTGGGGACGTATTATGTCCTCAAGCGTCAGGTGCTTGTTGTGCCAGATGATGTCACTCATGAGCTCAGGCGTTGTTCTTGTCGAGGGATCGAATGACGGCTTCGGGCAGGAAGGGTCTGGCATTGCCCCCGTTGCGCAGGATGTCGCGTACAATGGTGGAAGCCACAGATGTGTATTTAGGTTCGCCGGTCAGGAAGATGGTCTCTATGTCCGGGCTCATGGCGCGGTTGGCGTCAGCGATGGTCTTCTCGTATTCGAAATCGCTCACGTATCGAATGCCGCGGAGGATGAATTGTGCCCCTACCTGACGGCAATAATCCACGGTGAGGCCTTCGTAGACCGCTCCCTGCACACGGGGCTCGTCCTTGAAGATATCCTCCACCCAGAGCAGGCGCTGCTCGGGGCTGAACATGGGCGACTTGCTGGAGTTGACACCGATGGCGACGATGACCTTGTCGAACACGGGAAGGGCCCTGGTGACGATGTCCACATGGCCCAGCGTGGGCGGATCGAAGGTGCCGGGGAAAAGGCAGATGCGTTGCATGGCCTGAAATTAACGGAAAATCAGGTATTCTCCCGTTTGCCGGAGAGCAGGTACAACACGGCCATGCGTACGGCCACACCGTTCTCCACCTGGTCCAGGATGATGGACTGGCCACTGTCGGCCACATCGCTGTCCAGTTCTACGCCACGATTGATCGGTCCGGGATGCATGATGAGCACCTCGTGATCCAATTCCTCGAGCAATTTGCGGGAGATCCCGTAGGCCAGGTTGTATTCACGCAGGCTGGAAAAGAGCACCTGGTTCTGGCGTTCCAGTTGGATACGCAGCACATTGGCCACTTCGCACCAGGCCAGGGCCTTTCTGACATCATGTTCGACGCGTACACCGAAGGCTTCCTTCATGTATTTGGGGATGAGCGTAGGGGGACCGGCAACCATGACTTCGGCGCCCATCTTGCGCAGAAGATAGATATTGCTCATCGCGACACGGGAGTGCATGATGTCGCCGATGATGGCCACCCTTCTTCCCTCCAGTCCGCCCAGGCGTTCCTGGATGGACAGGGCATCCAGCAGGCCTTGCGTGGGGTGTTCGTTGATCCCGTCACCGGCGTTGACTATGACAGCGGGGATGTGCTTGGCCAGGAAATGGGGCGCCCCGGTAGCGCTGTGACGCATGACCACCATATCCACTTTCATGGACAGGATGTTATTGACCGTGTCCAGGAGGGTCTCCCCTTTCGAAACGGAGGAACCGCTGGATGTGAAGTTGATGGTATCGGCACTCAGGCGCTTCTCGGCAAGCTCGAAGGAGATGCGGGTGCGAGTCGAGTTCTCGTAAAAAAGATTGACGATGGTGACGTCGCGCAGCGAAGGGACTTTCTTGATCGGGCGTTGGAGGACTTCCTTGAACTGGGTGGCGGTGTCGAGAATGATGCGGATGTCCTGGGGGGAGAGGTCTCTAATGCCCAACAGATGTTTCGTACTGAGTTGCATTAGGGGGCTAAGTTATAGGTTCGTCCGCGAAGGCGGAAATATATTTATGCCCCGATGCCTCAGAACGAGATCGATTCGGGGTTGTCGTACAAAACCACTTTGGGGTCCTCACCCAGCCATACTTTGACTTTCTGCGTGATGAACGAGTCAATGGCCTTGCCGCAATAGTCGGGCTGGATCGGCAGCTGCCGGCTGTAGCGGCGGTCCACCAGCACGCAAAGCTCCACTTTGGACGGTCGGCCATTGTCCAGCAGCGCGTCCATGGCGGCGCGAATGGTGCGGCCGGTGTAAAGCACATCGTCGATCAGCACCACCCGCTTGTTCTCGATCGAGAACGGGATATGGGTCTCACTGGGCACGTGAAGCTGTCGACGGATATCATCCCGATAGAATGTGATGTCGAGTTTGCCATACTGGAAAGCCATTCCGGGATACACCGAGGCGAGGTACTGCATGATGTAGTCACTCACCGGGATCCCGCGCGGCTGTATGCCGATGAAGCAGGTATCCGTGAAAGGATAATGGTTCTCGATCAGCTGGTGCGCGAGCCTTTTGAGCGTCAGGTGCAGCTGGTCCTGGTCCAATATGGTCGTCAGTTCATTCATATGCCGTCGGGCGTTGCCCGAAATTAAACAAATTCCGCCTGGCCTCATGCCTCGCCCAGGAAGGGATATCGATAGTCCTTGGGCGGGTTGAAGGTTTCCTTGATGGTCCGGGCGCTCAGCCAGCGATACAGGTTAAGCATCGAACCGGCTTTATCATTGGTACCGGATGCCCGGGCTCCGCCAAAGGGCTGTTGCCCCACCACGGCGCCCGTGGGCTTGTCGTTGATATAAAAGTTTCCGGCGGACTGGCTCAGCCGCACCGTCGCCTTTTCCACGGCATTGCGGTCCGTCGCGATGATGGAACCGGTGAGTGCATAAGGCGAGGTCCTGTCCAGCAGGTCCATGGTCTGGTCGAATTTGTCCGCAGGATAAACATAGATCGTCAGCACCGGCCCGAAGATCTCTTCGCACATCGTGACATAACCGGGGTCTTTAGCTTCGATCACCGTAGGTTCGACGAACCAGCCCTTGCTTTTGTCGCACTTGCCGCCTACGAGGACAGATGCATCCTTGCTCTTTTTCGCCGCGTCTATATAAGCTTTGATCTTGTCGAAACTCTTTTCGTCGATGACTGCGTTTATGAAATTGCTGAAGTCCTCGACGGCCCCCATCTTGAAACTCTTCACGCCCGCCACCAATTTCTTTTTCACGGCCTCGGCGATGTTGGAGGGTATGTAGGCGCGGGAAGCGGCAGAGCATTTCTGCCCCTGGTATTCGAAGGCACCGCGCAGCAGGGCCGTGGCCACTACGTCCGGGTCGGCACTCTCGTGTGCCAGGACGAAGTCCTTGCCTCCTGTCTCACCCACGATGCGCGGATAGGAACGATAGGTGCCCATATTCTCGCCGATGATCTTCCACATCTGGTTGAAGACACCGGTGGAACCTGTGAAGTGCACGCCGGCGAAGTCGGGGTGCGAGAAACAGACTCTCCCCAGGGTGGGACCATCGACATAGATCAGGTTGATGACACCGTCGGGCAAGCCCGCTTCTTTCATCACCCGCATGAACATCTGGGCGGAGTAGATCTGGGTATGAGCTGCTTTCCAGACCACCGTATTGCCACAAAGGGCTGCGGAGGCAGGCAGGTTGCCGCCAATGGCAGTGAAGTTGAAGGGTGTGATGGCCAGTACGAACCCTTCGAGGGGCCGGTACTCCATGCGGTTGTTGACGCCGGGCGAGCTGATGGGCTGCTGGCGGTAGATCTCATCCAGGAAATGCACGTTGAAGCGCAGGAAATCGATGAGCTCGCAAGCTGCATCGATCTCGGCCTGATAGGCATTCTTGCTCTGTCCCAGCATCGTTGTGCCATTCATATAGGGCCTGTACGTGGTGGCGATGAGGTCCGCGGCCTTCAGGAAAATGTTGGCGCGGTTCTCCCAGCTCATGGCGGCCCAGGACTTCTTGGCTGCCAGGGCGGCCTTGATGGCCTGCTTCACATGCTTCTCACCGCCCTCATGGTAGTGACCCAGCACATGGGCATGTTCATGAGGAGGGTTGAGGGGCTTCTTGTCGCCCGTCCTCACTTCCTCGCCTCCGATATACATCGGCACGTCTGCCTTCTGCTTTTTCAGTTCCGCCAGTACCACTTTGAGCCGGGCCTTCTCGGGCGATCCGGGTCCATAGTTCAGCACCGGCTCGTTTGCCGGCAGCGGGAAATGCACGTGTGCGTTCGCCATGTTGGGTCGATTTTCGTTGTCGTTCAGGTGATCAGGATTCCTGGTCCTTTTCATTCATGAGGTAGGCCTTGATGAAACCGTCGAGTTCGCCATCCATCACCGGCTGAACATTGCCCACCTCGTAGTCTGTGCGGTGGTCCTTGATCATCTTGTAGGGATGGAAGACATAACTGCGTATCTGGCTGCCCCATTCGATCTTCTTCTTGCTTGAGTTGGCCGCATTCTTGAGCTCTTCACGCCTGCGCATCTCCTCTTCATACAGGCGGCTTTTGAGCATCTTGAGGGCCTTCTCCCGGTTCTCGCCCTGGGTACGTGCCTGCTGGCATTCGACGATGATGCCGCTGGGGACGTGCTTCAGGCGCACCGCCGTCTCCACCTTGTTGACGTTCTGCCCACCCTTGCCACCGGAACGGTAGAATTCCCATTCCAGGTCGGCAGGACTGACCTCCACTTCGATCGTATCGTCCACCAGCGGATAGACGTACACGGAAGCGAAGGATGTATGTCGGCGGGCATTGCTGTCGAAGGGAGAAATGCGCACGAGGCGGTGAACACCACTCTCCGCTTTCAGGAATCCGTATGCGAAGGGCCCGTCGAATTGGAGTGTGCCGCTCTTGATGCCCGCACCATCGCCCTCCTGGAGGTCGATCTCGGTCACGGACCAACCCTGTTTTTCGCCGTACATGCGGTACATGCGCAGGAGCATTTCGGCCCAATCCTGGCTTTCAGTACCACCGGCACCGCTGTTGATCTGCAATACGGCGGGGAGTTCGTCTTCCGGCTGGTTGAGGGTGCTCTTGAATTCAGCCTCTTCCAGGCGCTTGAGCGCATTTTCATAGGCCGCCCGGACATCCTCTTCGGAGCCTTCACCCGCCTTCCAGAACTCGTGGAGCACGGCAAAGTCTTCGACGGCAGCTTCTGTGTCGTCGAAGAGCCCCATCCAGTACTCGTTCACCTTGATGTTCTTGAGGATCTCGGTGGCGCGTTTATTGTCATCCCAGAATCCGGGTGACAGGGAGAGCTGCTTGTCCTCGTTTATTTTATATTGTCGATTGGCGACGTCAAAGAAACCTCCTCAGGACGAGAAGCCGGTCCCTCATAACTTTCAAATGCTCAAGTGTCATAGGGGGCAAAAGTATGAAAAATGATGAACTTTTAGGGAGGTTGTAGGTTGTATGATGTAGGTTGTAGGCTCTGTCTCCAGCCCGCTGAAGGCTTAAGCCTTCAACGGAAAAACAACTCCAGAAAAGCGATTTACGCCCGCTGCAGGGTTAACCCTGCAGCGGAAAAGAAAGCTGAACCTACATCATACAACCTACAACCCAGAACACATTTAACTCCAGTAGATGCTCGATGCTTTCCACTTCCTCGCCTCCTGGCAACTCTTCCCTGAGCGGGGCACCTATGGCCATGGCGAAAGACCCAAGTCCGGAACACTCCGCGTAGAGGTGCGGGGGGAACGTTCCTTGTACCTGCAGACGGACTGGGTCACCCTGGAGAATGAGGCGTTGGGATTCTCCCACGAATTGCAGCCCGACGGGGAATGGCATCCTTTCGAGGGTCGGGAGCTGCTGGAAGAATACAAGGCCTGGTTTCCGGACGGCATCGGCATGGAAATCGAGTTCCGGCGCGGCGGGGTGGTCTGCCTGAAGGTGGCACACCGCATCATGCCGGACGGATACCTTCGCGTGACGGAGGAGGGCTTCAATGGTAACGGCGAAGCGTATACGAATACGACCTTCTACCACAAGCAACTCTCGGTGCTCCCCTACTCCGCCTCGGTGTCCGGTGCGGTGATCCGGCCCACGGAGGAAGGCGTGATCCGTCACAAGGCGCTCACTGCGATGGAAGAGCAGACGAACATGCAGTTGGAACAGATCCGCAAGCAGATCGAACTCCTCGCGCTCCAGGCGCAGGAGATCCAGCAGCGGAAAGAACTTTCGATGATGATCTACGGGGCCAAACTGTCCTTCTCCCCTGTCATCGGACAGGTCTACCATCTTTATGAGAAGCGGGACGGCAGCACCCTGCTGTCCATGATCAGCCCCCGGGAATGGGGGGGCACCGGGCCCTTCAAGTGTCATGTGGCCCGGGTCCGGCTCCTGGCCGACCACACCTGGGTGGAGGTGAATTGAAGCTAAAACCCTTACTGCGCCCGATACGGGCACCACTCTCACATGCAATAATCCCGCCTGCGGTCCGTTTTATGGATACGGCAGCGGCTTTGCACGCGCCCTGTTTTTACTCCTACCCCGTACTGAAAGCTCCCAACCCTCGATCCGTCCCTTTCATGGTTTAACCCTAAAATTTTTCAGACATGAAAAACGTGACTATGTATGTGGAGAACCTCAAGCTGGTAGCCCTCGCCGTATTGTATATGGCGGTCATCCTGGTCTGCTCGGCCTTGCTGATGTGATCCCAAGAAATTGCCGGCGGCCTTAATGCCGCATACCTGACTGTTCGTTTGCCAAACGAAAAGCCCCGCTTTCAGGAAGCGGGGCTTTCGTGTTTGCGTATGATCTTGAAGCTTATTTGACCTCTTCGAATTCAGCATCAGTAACCCCTTCGCCACTGGCTTCAGCGGCCTGCTCCTGCGGGCCTTGCTGGGCACCGGCCCCCTGCTGGGAGGCATTGTAGAGGTCCTGGCTGGCGGCCTGCCAGGCATCGTTCAGGGCCTGGGTGCCAGCCTCGACGGCGGCAAGGTCCTGCGACTTGTGTGCCTCCCTCAGTGTATTCAGTGACGTCTCGATCGCGCCCTTCTTGTCGGCCGGGATCTTATCGCCATATTCCTTGAGTTGCTTTTCGGTCTGGAAGATCAGTCCATCAGCGGCGTTGAACTTCTCGACGCGCTCACGGGCCAGTTTGTCGGTCGCTTCATTCGCCCGGGCCTCAGCCTTCATCTTTTCCACTTCGTCCTTGCTCAGGCCGCTGCCGGCCTCGATGCGGATCTTCTGCTCCTTGCCGGTACCCTTGTCCTTGGCACTTACATGCAAGATGCCGTTGGCATCGATGTCGAAGGTCACTTCGACCTGGGGCACGCCACGGGGAGCCGGGGGGATATTGTCCAGGTTGAAGATGCCCAGGGTCTTGTTCTGGTTGGCCATGGGTCGCTCGCCCTGCAGTACATGGATCTGTACGCCGGGCTGGTTATCAGAGGCCGTGGAGAATACTTCGGACTTCTTCGACGGAATGGTCGTATTGGAAGGGATCAGCGCGGTCATCACGCCCCCCAGGGTCTCGATGCCCAGGCTCAGCGGGGTGACATCCAGCAGCAGGACATCCTTCACTTCACCAGAAAGTACTGCACCTTGCACAGAAGCACCGATGGCAACAGCCTCGTCTGGATTGACACTCTTGTTCGGCTTGCGGCCGAAGAACTTTTCAACGATCTCCTGCACCTTGGGGATGCGGGTGGACCCCCCGACCAGGATGACCTCGTCGATCTGGGAAGCACTGTAACCGGAATCCTTCAGGGCCTGCTCGCAGGGTTTCAGGCAGCGCTCGAACAGTTTGTCTGCCAACTGCTCAAACTTGGCACGGGTGAGCTTTTTCACCAAGTGCTTGGGTACGCCGTCCACGGCCGTGATATAGGGAAGATTGATCTCGATCTCGCTGGCCGAAGACAATTCTATTTTGGCCTTCTCGGCAGCCTCCTTAAGACGCTGCAGGGCCATTGGGTCCTTCCTCAGGTCGACGTTCTCTTCGCCCTTGAATTCATCCGCCAGCCAGTCCATGACCACCTTGTCGAAATCGTCACCACCCAGGTGGGTGTCGCCGTTCGTGGACTTCACCTCGAACACACCGTCACCCAGTTCGAGCACAGAGATGTCGAAAGTGCCACCGCCGAGGTCGAACACGGCGATCTTGCTATCGTGGTGTTTCTTGTCCAGGCCATAGGCCAGGGCGGCCGCGGTTGGCTCGTTGATGATGCGGCGTACGTTCAGGCCGGCGATCTCACCGGCTTCCTTGGTGGCCTGGCGCTGCGCGTCATTGAAATAGGCGGGCACCGTGACAACGGCCTCCGTCACTTCCTGACCCAGATAGTCCTCGGCCACTTTCTTCATCTTTTGCAGCACCATGGCGCTGATCTCCTGCGGCGTGTATAAACGCCCGTCGATGTCTATGCGTACGGTGTTGTTGTCGCCCTTGGCAACCTTATAGCTCCAATGCTTGATCTCCTCGGTCACCTCATCGTACCGACGCCCCATGAATCGCTTCACGCTGGAGATGGTGTTGATGGGGTTGGTGATGGACTGACGCTTGGCAGGATCGCCCACCTTGCGCTCGCCATTCTTCAGGAACGCGACTACGCTCGGGGTCGTACGGCGGCCCTCGTCGTTCGCGATGACCACAGGCTCATTGCCTTCCATGACCGCCACGCAACTGTTGGTGGTACCGAGGTCAATGCCGATGATTTTTCCCATGATGTTGTTGTTTTATGGTTCCCCCTTGATACTCAATGATTATGCCGCCTGCCAAAAGGTGCAGTTTTGTCAGGTTTTTACCTCGGCGCAGGCGGGTGGCCGAGGGTTTTGGCAGTCCTTCCCGATGCCGGTTGCCGTTTTAGCAGAATCGAGGATCGAGAATCGAGGATCGAGAATCAACAGCCAGTCGCTAGTAATCCAACTTTATCGCGAAAATGCTATTGGGGAGGCAGGCTGGATTCAGAGGATCCGTGATTCTCGATCCTCGATCCGTGATCCCGGATATCCGACACGATCCTGTCCCCATGGTCGCGGCTGTTCTCGATGAACCACTTGTTGGTGAGCATACCTCCGCAGATGACGCCGGCCAGGTAAATCCCGGGCACATTGGTGCGCATGGTGTCGGGGTTGTGCACAGGGATGCGGTATTCGTCCGTACCCAGCGCAATGCCCATGCTTCGTAGGAATGTGAAATCAGGCAGGTATCCGGTCATGGCCATCACATGATCATTGGCGATGGTGACCATCCCATCGGGAGTCTCTATATCCACCTCGGTCGGCCGGATGGCCCTCAAACTGCTGTTGAAATAGGCTTTGACAGAGCCCTCCTTGATGCGGTTCTCGATATCGGGACGCACCCAGTATTTCACGGTCTCACGGATGGATGGCTCCCTCACGACCATGGTCACGCGCGCACCCTTGCGCATCGTCTCCAGGGCCACATCAACGGCTGAGTTGGCAGCCCCGACGACCAGCACATCCTGCCCGAAGAAAGGATGTGCCTCCTTGTAGTAATGGTGCACCTTGGGCAGGTCCTCCCCGGTCACGCCCATCAGGTTGGGGAGATCATAAAATCCGGTCGAGATCACGATGTCACGGCAGGTGTACACGCCCTTGGAAGTGGTCACCGTGAAGGCTCCCTTCAACCCATCGACACGTTCGGCCTTCTCATAAACCCGCACGTCCAGATTCCAGTGCAGGGCGACGCGCCGGTAGTACTCCAGGGCCTCATCGCGTGTGGGCTTGGGGTTGATCGAGATGAAGGGTACGTTGCCGATCTCCAGCTTCTCCGAAGTGGAGAAAAAGGTCATATTCAGGGGATAGTTGTAGAGCGAATTGACCAACGCTCCTTTCTCGAGGATCACATGCGAAAGGCCCTTGCGCTCCGCTGCGATGCCGCAGGACAGGCCGATGGGCCCGCCCCCGATGATCACCAGGTCCCTGTCCGTTGATGAAATTTTCATGCTCGGCCGAAGGTCGTTATATTTTTCATAAGCAGCCCACGGGGCTTAGCACCTTCGGGAAAACGGAGTATTTTGTCACAGCACTTCGCCTATGCACTTCCACTATCCATTGCGCTCCCTGATCGCCTTGACGGTCCTGCCGGTCCTCCTGACCTTGTCTGCATGTTCCCAAAAGACGTCCCCGACCTCCAACTCCGTCGTTGCGACAGTGCCCGCTTCGGTAACCATGTTCCAGGTGGACACCCTGCAATGGAGCGAGATCGATATCCCGGTCACCATCGCCCTGCAACCCTTCTATTCGATGGCTGAACGCTCCGTACAGAAAGAATACAGCTCTCCGGGTTTCCCTACCGATTTCGTCGTGGAAGACTGCCAGACTCGGTACATGTACAGGCTTCGTCGCGATGCCCTGCGTTTCCGGGGCGAAAAGAATATCGTCGGCATGGCCTTCACCGGTCATTACATGATCGCCGGCGCCCAACGCATCTGCACGGGAACGGGAAGTGAACGAACATCGGTATCCCCATGGTCACCCACCTGCACCTGCGGGGTGAACGAAGGCGAGCGAAGGGTCAACGTGGGTTTCGCGATCTCGTTCGACATGTCCGACGACTACCACATCAAACCATTCTTCTCTTCGATCAACCCCATGCCGTTGGACAAATGCACCGTCTGTTTCTGGGGGCAGGACATTACGCAAACGGTCATGACCCAGATCAAGGCTCAGGTGGATGTAGCTGGCAGGGAGATGTCGGATTCGCTGCGCAAACTCGACCTTCGTCCGACATTCCAGCAAGTGTGGGACCAATTGAACCAGGTGCAACCGATCTTCGGTATGGGCTGGCTGCAATTGAACCCGGAACGCCTTCGCCTCAGCCGTTTCAACGTCAGCAAAGATACCCTCCGGTTGACCATGGGTCTTTCGGCCAGGCCCGTCATCACACAGGATGCCCCCCGGATGGTGCGCACGGTGGTGCCCGATCTCAGCGACCGCCAGGAACATACGGGATTCCATATCGTCTTCGATGCAAGGCTCCGGTACGATTCCCTCAGCGCCATGGCCACCCAGCGGCTGAAAGACAAACGCATCGACATCGAATCCGTCAACCGCCATGTTTTCATCCGGAAGGTTACCATTTCCGGCTCCGATGAAGGACGCCTGGCCATCCTGGTCGCCTTTGACGGTTCCGCCGAGGGGACCTTTTCCCTCACCGGTGTTCCACGATACGACAGCGCAACAAAGATTCTGAGCTTCACGGGGCTGGACTATGACATTCGCTCCACCAACGTGACCGTGAACACCGCCAAATGGTTGTTCAACCGAAAGATCCTGAATGTACTGGAACAGAGCACCCGTTTTGAGCTGGCCCCCTACGAAAAGCAGGTGCTGGACATGATCAACCCGCAATTGAACCGGGAACTGAGGAAAGGCATCATACTGAGCGGAAGTGTGCATGCGATCGGCATACCGGCCATTCGCCCGGGACGAGATGTGTTATTGGTGCGCTGTCAAAGCCAGGGGGAACTCAGCCTTCTGGTCAGGGACATGCCCCTTTAGTCTTCGATCGACTTGATCCTGAACGTGAAATATTTCTGGGAGACATAGCTGACCCCGATCGTGATGCAGGTGGTCAGGATGTTTGCGAGCGTAGGATAAAAATGCATCTGCTCCACGAAGAATTTCAGGAACACATAATTGAGGAAGAAACAGAGCAGTACGACCAGCAAGTAGCGAAAAAGCTGTATGCGTCCCTTCACGTTGGACTCCGTGAATACGATGTTGCGCATCAGCAGGAATCCGATCGGGAAGGTGAATGCAAAAGAGAAAAGAAAGGCTGCAACGTGCGGTGTGATGGTGACGAAGCTCAGGTGAACGTTCTGCTTCAGGAAGATGAAATTGTAGCTGAAGGAGAAAAGAAGTATGCCCAACAGGGTATTGGACCCGCCGCTGGCAGCATACCGATAGGTCTGCCGGTCCATGAACCGGGAGAACAAGGGGTAAAAGAAGTCAAGCGTATTGTCGATCCTGCTTTTCATGAGCGAACACAAAGATATCCAATTTCCAACGTATACTGGTATTTTGTCTGCTCACATCGGTCACAGGAAAGCTCACCATGGTCAGGACGTGAATGTATAGGAATAGGTCACATGGCGCTTGGCCAGTGTCGCGCCCGTCGCTTCGTGGATGGACATCATCTTGGAGTTGAAGTCTCCCACCCAGGACAGTTCCACTTCCTCGTAATGTCCTAGCGGAACAACGTATTCTTTGAGGCGTATGAAAAGTGCCGACTCCACACCTTGATTTCGGAATTTCTCCTTGGTTCCCATGACGACCGCGCGCATCCGGCGGTGCTTCGTGGTCAATTTGTTCCAAACGAATTTCAACTTACCCATGAGTCCGAGTTTTCCGTTCAACCCGCGGATGAGTTCATTGGTGTCTGGCAACAACACCACGAAGGAGATCGGTTGCTCTCCATCGTAAGCGAACCAGATCAGACGCTCGTCCGCAACGGGTTTCATTTTGCGGAAGGTCTCATGAACGGTCTTCTCATTGAGCGGCGTGAAATGGGCGAAGTCCTTCCAGCCATCATTGTACACTTCCAGGAAGTCCTTCGCATATTTGCCGAAGTTCTTCATCTCGAGGTGGCGGAATGTATAGCCACCTTTTTTGGCGACCCAATTGGCGATCTTGGTGAAACGTTCCGGGAAAGGCTTGGCGATCTCAATGCGGTTGCTGATCTGCTCGTATTCCTTCCTGAAGCCATACCCTTCGAAGAGCGCACGGTAGTATGGTGGGTTGTAGTTCAGTCCATAGTATGGCATCGTGAACCCTTCCACCAGCAGGCCCCACCACATGTCGTTCTCCCCGAAGTTGATCGGCCCTTCCATGGCGTGCATGCCTTTCGACCGCAGCCAATGAACGGCAGTGTCGAAGAGCAGGTCCGAGGCCTTTCGGTCGTCGATGCTCTCGAAGAATCCACATCCACCGGTGGGCACATCGAACTTGAAAGCTTTCTTGCCATTGACGAAGGCGGCGATGCGACCAATGAGTCCTCCGGCATCATCCCGCAACACCCACCTTGTACAATGACCGTCCGCATGAAAATTGTTCCGGGCGGGGTCGAACACGGACTCGACATTGTCCTCCAACGGACAGATCCAATGGGGATCGTCCTTATATATTATCCGGGGAACGTCCAGGAAGGCTTTTCTGTCAGCGGCGGTCTTCACCTCGGTGATCGTCATGGGCGCAAGATAAGAATTCGCGAATTCGCGAATTCGCGAATTGGCGAATTAGCAAATTAGCGAATTGAACGGCTGGTCGCTGAGTAAGAGGCTTTCCTCGGACAGGCCAACTGTTGACCCCAACCGCTACTGCAAACCGC
>Ga0075026_100000477_pt1 | contig 15973 bp, 14 predicted proteins | sample Str012_2_FD_71392 | JGI IMG/M metagenome (GOLD analysis project Ga0075026, IMG submission 71392) | Freshwater sediment microbial communities in response to fracking from Pennsylvania, USA - Straight Creek_MetaG_SC_2012 | ecosystem: Environmental > Aquatic > Freshwater > Creek > Sediment...
GTCTGCCCCGGGGCAGCCTGCGCTACGAGATGTGGCACCGGCTGCAACGGCCACGTCTGCGGATCGAGGCCGACGTCGTGCACGCCCCCAGCCTCGGCGTCCCACCCGTCCGCGGGCGGCCGCTCGTCGTGACGGTGCACGACGTCGCGTTCCTACGCCTACCGCACGTGACGACGAAGCGCGGCGTCAGCTTCCACACCCGGGGCCTCACGCTCGCACGACGCCACGCAACGTTGGTGATCGTTCCCTCGGAGTTCACCGGCCACGAACTCGAACGCGAGGGCTTTGCGCGCGACCGCATCGCAGTGGTTCCGTTCGGCGTCGATCCGCCGACGCCGCGCGACCCCGACGAGGTCGACCGCGCCGTCGCCCGGGCCGGCGTGAAGCCGCCGTACGTGCTGACCGTCGGCACGCTCGAGCCGCGCAAGGATCTCGCCACCATCGTGCACGCGGTCGAGCAGGTCCGCCGCACGCGCCCCGATCTGACCTTGGTGATCGCCGGGCCCCGCGGATGGGGTGAGGTGCGCGGGCTCGATCGGCCGTTCGTGCGCGTCATCGGCGCGCAACCATGGACGACGCTCGACGCGCTGTATCGGCGGGCCGACGCGTTCTGCCTCGCGTCGCTGTACGAAGGCTTCGGGCTCCCGGCGGTGGAAGCCATGGCGCGCGGGATCCCCACGATCCTCTCGACCGGTTCCGCACTCGAGGAAGTCGCGCGCGGCGCGGGCGCGGAGTTCGTCCCCGGCGACAGCGAAGCGTGCGCGCAGCAGATCGGTCGCGTGCTCGACGACGCGCCACTGCGCAGCAGCCTCGTCCGGGCCGGTCTCGCCCGGGCCGCGGAGCTCAGTTGGGGCACGTGCGCCGAGGGTCACCGCCGGGCGTACGCCCGGGCGATGACGCGCGGGCCGTCTTCGTAGACTCCCTCCGTGCGCGTCCTGCTCGATGTCTCCGCGGTCCCGGCCCGTCCGGTCGGCGCCGGCGTCTACACCATTGCGATCGCGCGCGGTATGTCCGGGCGCGACGACATCGACCTTCATCTGTTGACGCGCCGCGGCGACACCGCGCGCTGGAACGACATCGCACCGGAAGCGCAGCTCCACGCGCTCGCACCGAACCGCCGGCCCACCCGGCTCGCCTGGGAACAGACCTCCGGACCGCGCGTCGCGCGGCGCATTCGGCCCGATGTCTGGCACGGCCCGCACTACACGATGCCGCTGCGCTCGACGGCGCCGACCGTCGTCGCGATGCACGATCTCACGTTTTTCGATCACCCGGAGTGGCACGAGCGGTCGAAGGTCGTCTACTTCCGGCGCATGATCGCCGCGACCGCGCGTCGCGCCGACGTCATCGTCACCGGCAGTCACGACGCGGCCGCGGGCCTGGAATCGCGCTTCCAGCTCCGGGGAGAGACCATCGTGGTCCATCACGGCGTCGACCACGCGCGCTTCGCACCCGCGTCCGCCGCCGACGACGCGGCCGACGCGCGGCTGCTCGCAGGTCACGGCATCGCGCGTCCGTACATTGCATTCGCGAGCACCATCGAGCCCCGCAAGGATGTGCCGTCGCTCGTGCGCGCGTTCGCGCGGATCGTGCCCACCCATCCCGACGTCCAACTCGTCGTTGCGGGTGGTGATGGTTGGGGCATCGGCGAAGCGCGCACCGCGATCGAGGCCAGCGGGGTCGCGACGAGGATTCTGCGTCCGGGCTACGTCGATGACGCCACGCTCGCCGCGCTCTTCCGGCGGGCCGAGGTCATCGCGTACCCGTCGCTCGTCGAAGGTTTCGGCATGCCCGCGCTCGAGGCGCTCGCCAGTGGAACGCCCCTCGTCACCACCTCGGGCTCGGCGCTCGAGGAGATCGTGGGCGACGCCGCGCTGCTCGTTCCTCCCGCCGACGTGGACGCCCTGGCCGCGGCGCTCGCCCGTGTGCTCGACGATCCCGCGCTGTCCGCCCGGCTCCGGGCGGACGGACCACCGCGCGCCGCGACGTTCACGTGGGCGCGATCGATCGACGCGCACGTCGGTGCGTACGACCGGGCAATCCGTCATCACGCCCGCGGGACGACCGTTCCCGGATGAGAGTGCTCGTCACCGGCGCGACCGGCTTCGTCGGGCCCCACCTGCTGGCCCATCTCCGCGAGAGCGGCGACGACGTCGTGGCCGCCGGCGACGCGAGCGGCGTGTTCGACATCACGAACCGCGACGCGGTCCACGACATGCTCGACGCGCGCCGACCCGATGTCGTTTACCACCTGGCCGCGTGGTCGGACGTCGCCGCGTCGTGGCGGGATCCGACCGCGTGCCTGCGCGTGAATGTCGAGGGCACGGCCAACGTTCTCGACGCGGCGCGCGCGGCCGGCGTTCGGCGCGTGCTCGCGGTCGGGAGCTCCGAGGAGTACGGCAAGATCGACGCCGAGACCGCTCGCCTGCGCGAAGACGCACCGCTGCGCCCGATGACGCCGTACGGTGCGAGCAAGGTCGCGGCATCGTTCCTCGCGCTGCAGGCGTGGCTGGGAGCTGGGCTCGAGACCGTGCGCGTGCGCGCGTTCTCGCACACCGGTCCCGGTCAGTCCGATCGCTTCGTCGTCCCCGCGCTCGCGCGCCGCATCGTCGTCGCCGAGCGCGAAGGCGCGCGCACTATCCCGATCGGCGCGCGCGAACCCGTGCGCGATCTCTCCGATGTGCGCGACGTCGTCCGCGCGTACCGTTTGCTCGCGGAACACGGAGAACCGGGAGAGGCGTACAACGTGTGCAGTGGCACGGGCGTGTCGATCGGAGAGATCGCCGACCGGCTGGTGGCGCGTGCGGGAGGTCGTGTCGAATTCGAGGTCGACCCGGAGCTCGTCCGCCCCGTCGAGGTGCCCCGCCTCGTGGGCGACCCCGGGCAGCTGATCGCCGCCACCGGATGGGCGCCGCGCTTCACGCTCGACGAAACCCTGGACGCGGTGCTGGCCGACGCGCGGACGCGCGCTCAGGGTTCCTGACGGTCGAGCCAACCCAACAACGCCGCGATCGCGCGCGGGTCGTGCCGGAGACGATGCGGTCCGTTCGCGACGATCCGCAGGTCGACGGTGTCTCCCCCACCGACCGCCAACCGGCGTGCGTCCTCGACCGGCACGACGTCATCCGCGCTGCCGTGAACGAGGAGCCACGGTCTCGGCGCGATGCGCTCCGACGCCGCGATCGGGTCGAGGTTGGCGATCGCGCGCGTCCACGCCTCCGAGTCGGGCGGGAAATCGGGCGTGCGCAACACGCCGGTACGACGCGCGTACTCGAGGAACCAGTCGGGCTCGCGTACCCACGTGCGCAACGACGCGGGCGCGGCGAACGTCGCGATACCGCGCACCCGTTCGTCGTCGGCGGCCACGATGATCGCGAGCGTGCCGCCGAGGCGGAACCCGGCGATCCAGACGCCGGTGATGTCCGTGCGCGCGTGCAACACGTCGACCGCGGCGCGCACGTCGGCGAGCCAACCCTCGATCGAGAAGTCACCTTCCGACGGTCCGGTTCCCCGGAAGGTGAACGTGAGACCCGCCCAACCCGACTCGCGGGCGATCCGATCGCACAGCGTCTGGTCGGTGTTGCCGAGGGCGGCTGCACCGCCCGCGCCCCGCGGAAACCCGGGGAGCACGAGCAACCCCGGCACTCGTGTGACGCCCGCCGGGCGCGCGAAATGCGCTCCGAGGCGCAGTCCTTCCGAGACGAGCTCTTCCATGTTGGTGGTTATCCTGGCTCGCGTGACCGCCTCGAACACGAACCCGGGCCCCGCGTCCGCCACGCCCGCGCTCAAGGAGTGGGCCGCGATCGTCCACGCACTCCTCGAGGGTGAGCAGATCGTCGACGTGCGCAAGGGCGGTATCCGCGAGGACGGACGCCATTTCGACGTCGCGACGAAGCGGTGCTGGCTGTCACCCACCGCCGAACACCAAAAGGCCGAGCTCCTGAAGCCCGCGTACGCGCACTGGGTCGATCTCGCCGATGCGTCGCCGGTCGGTCAGGCCGTCACGCTGCAGGGCTGGGCCGACATCGTCGACATCGCCACCATCACCGAACCCGAGCACGTCGACGCACTCGACTCCAAACTCGTGTGGTCCCGCGACTACGTCGAGTCGCGATTCAACTGGAAGCGGCGCGACCCGCTGTGGGTGCTCGTCATGCGCGTGCACCGGCTTGCCGCGCCCCTCACCGTCACCTGGAACGACGCCTACGGCGGCTGCACGTCATGGGTCGACTATGCCGGACTGCCCGACGACCCGGCGAGCCTTCCGTCGGAGGTGGTGCTGTCCGACGTTGCGTTCGAGGCCAAGCGCAAGGGCATCCACGAAGCCCTCCCCCCGGAGTGCTGGAACACCGAGTCGCGCTAGCTAAACGCTCACCGGGCGGTGGAGCGGTGCGGGCGGTACCCGCGGTTGCGGGCCTCGGCCAGCGTCTGCGGTGAGATCGCGATGAACCGCTCGGACGCGAGCACACCGTCGACCGCTTCGGTCACGTCGGGATCGACACCGTAGAGGTCGAGGTCGTAGACGATCAGCGTGCGCTTGTCGCCGAGATAGCGATAGTGCTCGAAGTGCACGGGGCGCGCCATGGCGCGAAATCTATCGGGCCCCGCGGGCGCGACGGGGGTTCGGAAAAGTGAACGGGGGGCGCCGTGGCACCCCCCGTTCGTTCGACTGATTCGGACCCGTCGTTGCCTGTGTGCCGGTGGGACCATTGCCGGCAGCTACGACGGTGGTGCAGCGGTTTGGATTCCGCAAGGTGGTCCAGTCGAGAACGACGGCCTAGCGGCCGTGCACCTCCGAGGTCCCAGATTTATCGTGCATCTGCTGGACCACCTCCTTTCTCCGGTGAGGACTTTGTAGCAGATCACGGCGCTCGGGGGAACCACATTTGCGCGTCGTTCACACAACGAAACAAACCCACTGCGCGACGTTCACCGGACGGGCGGATCGGCGCGATTCGGCCCGATTCAGGACGCTCGGGGGCCTTCGTCCGGCGGCGACTGCGCAGGGGGCCCGACCGCGCCGATCTCCCGTAGATAGGCCAGCTGCGTCTCGATGACGGCATGCACCTGTTCCGGGAGGTAGGGCTCGCCGGTGTTGCGGGCCCGCTCGAGGATGTAGTCGACGGTCTCCACGCCGCCGACCACCACGTCACCCGGCGGGTTCGCCGACGAACCGTTCCCCGTAACTCCCTTACGTTGGAAGTACTCCATCTGGAAGTCGAGGATGCGGCGCACGTCGTCGGGCGTGAGCGTGGCCGCGACGATGTCGGGCACGTGTTCGACGACCCATTCGTACGCCTCCTCCGGATCGAAGACGGGTGGGGCGGGCTCGGCGGCCATGCGGCCGGCTTCGCGCACCACGAACCAGGCCGCGATTCCGCATGCGATACCGATCACCAACAACACGGTCACGAGCGCCACGCCGATCTACCCGTTCCGTGCGCCGGCGCGAAACGTTTCGACCGTGCGTTCGAGCAGAGCTTCGTAACGATCGAGCACGGAGTCCCAGGAGTACTCCTGTTCGACGTACCGCTTTCCCGCCGCGCCCATCGCGTCGGCGAGGGCCGGATCGTTACGCAGCATCTCCAGCCCGCATTCGAATTCGGCGAACCCGTCGTACGGGATCGCGGCGTTACTGCGCTGCGCATGGCCGCGAAGCACGTGGCACTTTCCCTCGACCAGCGCCGGCCGACCGAACGCGAACGCTTCGGTCAGGATCATCGAGAAGCTCTCGAAAAACGACGGTTGCGCCAGCGCGAACGCGCCGGCAATGGCGTCGTCGCGCATCTGATAGTCGACGAAGCCGGTGCCGAGGATGTCGGGGTGCTCGATGATCTCGATGAGATCGTCACCCACGACCGCAAGGACGAGATCGTCGGCAGGGTGCCGCTCCTTGTACGCAATGAAGTAGTCGACCAACGCGAGCGCGCCCTTGCCCGCGTCGAGGCGCCCGACGTACAACAGATAGGGCTTGTCCCCGAGCCCGTACGCGGCGCGAAACCGCTCCGGGTCGGCGCGGTCGGCCGCAACCTCGACCCCGATACCGCACACGTCACCGGGCGGCGTGAAATGGAAGCGACGGCGGATCAGATCGATCTCCTCGGGCGTGGCGAGGGCGAACGCGTCGGGCCGGCGGAACTCGGAATCGAAGAGCGAGTGGCGTAACGGCGGCTCGTCGTGAATGAGCGAGTGGAGCACGAGCGGAACTCCGCGACCGGTGAGCGCGTCGAGAACGGCCCACGTGGTCCAGTAGAGATACGTGAAACACACGACGGAGTCGAAGCGCTGCGCGTTGCGGTCGATCCAGGTGATCAGATCCGGCGACCACGGACCCTGTTCGCGCATCCACTCGCGTTGCACGAACAGCGGCCGGCTCCCGCGACCCTGGACCAGCCGGCTGTTGATCTCGGCGAACCGATTGTTCTCCCGCGGCGCCGCGACCCGGAACCGATGTACGGGAACGCCGGCGATCGTCGTCCGACCCGGCTCGTACTCGTCGGCCCAGTCGACGTAGGACCGGGCGCACGTCGTGGCCACCTCGACGTGGTGGCCACGCCGGGTCATACGTTCGGCCATCTCGCGGCAGTACTGCTCGGCCCCGCCCGCGATCGTCTCGCCGTACCGCTGGACGACGTACAGGATCCGCATCACACGACTCCCAGCAGGGCCTCGACGACGGCGACATCCGGCGGATGGCCTTCGATCTCTTCGAGCCGACGCCGTCCTCCCGCCACCAGTCGGTCGCGGAGGTCATCGTGGCCCAGCAACTCCGTAACCGCCTCCGCGAACAGGGCGGGCCCGTCGTTTGGCGGGATGAGCAGCGCGGCGTCGCCGACGGTCTCGGGAATCGCGGCAAACGCGCGGGCGACGATCGGCTTCTCGAACGTCATCGCCTCGACAAGCGGAATGCAGAAGCCCTCGTGTTCGCTCGCGGTGACGACCACGGAGGACGCGCGGAACATCGCCGCGAGATCGGCCTCGTCGACCGCGCCCACGACGTGGACTCCGGGCAGGTTCAACTCGAGCACCTGTTCGCGTATCGCACGGTTGTAACGCTCGAGCCGCTGGTGACCGACGAGCATCAGGTAGCCGCGGAACCCGAGATACGAGTCGGCGATGTGCATCATCTGCACGAGGAAGTCGGGCCGCTTGTGCGGCAGCAGTTGGCCGACCGACAACAGGATCGGTCCGCCGAGACTCTCGAGGTGATGGAGGGTCGACGCGCGCGGCTCCACCGTCGAGAGGTGGCGCACGTTGACGACGGGTGGCACGACCCGCACGTCGTGGTAGCCCATCTCCTCCAGCTCGCGCGCGTTGTAGTCCGAGGCGGCGATCGCGCACACGACTTGTGCGCGCAGGCGTTCGACCTCGCGCCGCCCGAGATCGAGCAGGTCCGCGAACACGGGATCGTAAGGCGCGAAGTACCGTCCCGGCGTCACGTTGTGGTACACGAGCACGAGCGGTTCGGCGCGCGCCGTCAAGAACTCGTGCACCGCCGATTGACCGATCGACGCGTGGAAGATCAACAGGTTGCGGGCGTGCAGCGTTCGGTACGCGGTCAACGGCAGCACGTCGTCGTGCAGTTCGGGCGCGACGTGGTGGGCGAAGATCTCCGACGGGCCCACGCGGCGCAACAGGCGACGCGTTCCGAGCGCGAGATTGGTGATTGCGTCGCCCGGCGAAGCCGAGACGAGCACCTGGTGGATACCGACCCCGCCTGATCCCTTCATCGCGCGCTATCGGGTCGCGACGACGGCGTAATCCTGCGGTCCGAACAGCAACGCGTTGATCCGTTCGAAGTTCGCGTTGAGCCGCTTCGACGTCTCGTCGTCCCCCGGCATCAGCTCGAGGCTGTCGTCGGCGGGAACCGGCGAGCGGTCGACGCGCTCGACGCGGGCGAAGCCGGCTTCGGCGAAGAGGAAGCCGAGGTACGTCGGATGCACCGGCCGGACATGGTCGGGATCGACGTAGAACGCATGGGCGAACGTGTACAGCGAGGTGGGATTCACCGTCTCGATGACGACCCGGCCACCGCGCCGCACCTTATCCGCGGCCAGCCGGACGACATCGATCACGTGCTGTGGTGAGAGGTGCTCGATGACCTGGATCATCACGAGACCACCGAGGCTGTCGTCGTCGAGCGAGCTGAGGTACTCCACCGCGCGCCCGTCATCGACCTGGAGCCCGCGCCGGCGCGCCGACTTGACGAGTACGGGCACACTCTCGATGCCGATCGCTTCGACGCCGAGCTCGCCGAGGAGTTCGAGAAACTCTCCGCGTCCGAATCCGATGTCGAGCACCGGCCCGTCGACGCCGACGAAGTGCTCGGCGAGATCGCGATACCGGCTGACGATATCGTCGGTCGGGCCACGGAAGTGCGCGTTGAATGCATCCGCGCTGTACCACGCGTCGATCCCCGCACCGGGGACGCGCGCCACGACCTCGGACATCTGCACCAACAGCGCCTGTATCGTCGCCTGTTCTTCTACGAGCTGGAGCTGCAGGTCGTCGAGTTGCTGGATCACGCGCGTGTCGTAGGCCTCGGCGAGCATGTTCGTGGCCTTCGCCATCAGCGCGATGGTGCGTACCACGCGGTGCGACTGGTCCTGTGCCTGCTGGAGCACGCCTTGGATCTGACGCCCGACGCCCTTGGCCACACCGCGGTGAAGCGCCGAGCCGCCGAGGAGCCGGCTCTCGGTGCTGATCGAGTCGCGCCGGTACTCGAAATGGGACAGGTCGTCGAGCGACTGGTCGAGCTCGGCGAGCAGAAAGGACGGCGTCGGCGGACGATCGCCCATGATGCGTTCGAAGTGCCGATCCATCTCCGCCTCGAGCCCGGGCGGGTATTGACCGTTGCGCCGCCGCAGCTCGACGCGCTCACGCAACGTCGTCAGCAGGGCATCGAGATCGGGTGCGCTGGCGTCGGGAATTTCGTCGGCCACGGATCGAAATGTACCCCGGGAGCCACAGCGAAGCCGACCCGAGGAAGGCGTAGCGCGAGCGACCGGTAGTTTACGGAGCGGCAGCGAAGCCGACCCGAGGAAGGCGTAGCGCGAGCGCCCCATAGGGATGAGGCGCAGCGCGAGCGACCAGTAGTTACGGCCTTACGGCGATGTCGGTGGCAACGCTCCATCCAGTGAGCAGCGGTGCGGACGCGCCGCCCAGTGCATCGCCGAACGAAAACACGCGACCGTTCTGGGCGAGCACGAAATAGCCGCGACCGGTGAGGGTTGGACGGATCTGCACCCCCGGCACCGACTTGCAGAGACCCATACCGGGAACGCTGCCGTAGAACTGAACGCCGAAGCTGAAGATGCCGCCGTCACCAGCGACCAACCAGTAGCCCCGGCCCGAGGGTGCGGTCGCCATCGACAGCACCGGTGAGGCGAGGCGGAGGTTGCCCGTCGATCCGTGGAAGCGCGCGTCGCCGAAGCTGAACACACCGCCGTCGGAGGCGAGCAACCAGTAGCCATGTCCGGTGCTGGTTCCCGCGATCGAGATGATCGGCTTGTTGAGGCGCTTGCCACCCATCGAGCCGTAGAAGCGCGCGTCGCCGAAGCTGAACACACCGCCGTCTCCCGCCATCAGCCAGTACCCGCGCCCGGACGGAGTCGGCGCGAGTGCAATGACCGGCGAATTCAAGTGTTTGCCCGCCATGGACCCGAACGATCGCGCATCTCCGAAGGGGAAGATGCCGCCACCGTTGTCGAGGATGTAGTACCCGTTCCCGGAGTGGGTCGCGGCAATCGCGACCGCGGCACCGTGCAAACGGCCCGACGGGCTGCCGTGGAACGGTGCGCCCTTCAGCGCGAAGACGGCGCCGTTGGCCGCCGCGACCCAGTACCCGCGTGACGACGCGCTGACCGGATGGGGCGTGGGGTTGCTGCTCCCGCGGCATTGCCCGGCCGGCAGCAGACGCAGGGCGACCGGGCCCGCGTGGTGCAATGCGTCGCGGCGGAACATCGGCCACGGTGGCGTCTTGACGGGCGCCGGCATCGAGTACGACTGCAGGCGGCTCGTGTGGCCGGGCGTGTTGAACCCGGCGACGACGAGACGCCAGCCGACACCCGCCCCGAAGTCGCCGACCGCGGCGGCCGAATCATGCGACTCGTACGTGTCGAGCAGGTTCATCGTTGTGCCGTTAGCACCGTTCAAGACGAAGTAGCCAAAGTCGTTGCCCGCGCCGACGTCGTTCTGGCCGTCGCCGTTCAGGTCGGCGATGACGGGCGACGCGACGGCTCCACCGAGTTGATTGGAAGTGAAGTGCCACAGCCGCGCCGCCCACTTCACGGAGCCGTTGCGGTTGAACGCGCGCACATACCCGTCGGCGCTCGACGCGACGACTTCGGGAATCCCGTCACCGTTGAGATCGCCCAGCGCGGGCGAGGGCATTGTCGAACCGCTGGTCGCGGCCGGCCAACCGGGGAGCGGCGAGCCGTCGTCGACATGCCACGCGAAGATCTTGTGCCCGTCGGAGCGGTTGTAATAGTTGCCGCCACCGACAATGACCTCCGGTCGGCCGTCGCCGTCGATGTCGCCGATCGCGGGACTCGACCACATCGTGTCGTTGAGTTGATGCTTCCAGAGCTCGAGGCAGTGCGAGCACGAGACCGTGCTGCCGGCGGTGTATTCGATGGCGCGGAACTCGCCGCCGGACCAGTTGATCGCGCCACCCGCGGACTGGTCGCCACCGATGAGGATCTCGAGCCGGCCGTCACCGTCGATGTCGTACAGCGCGGGCGACGACCAGACGGTGTCCTCCATCGTGTCGCTCATGATCTCGCGACAGTTCCGATCGATGGCATGGATGTGGAGATCGAAACCACCGAACACGATGTCGGGGTATCCGTCTCCGGTGATGTCGCCGATCGCCGGCGACGAGTACACGCCGTCGCCGAAGCCGTCGGGGTGCGGGTTGTTCGTCCAGATGTTGAAGTAGTCGAGCGTGCGGAAGATGCAGTGCAGCGAACCGTTCGCGTTGTAAATACGGACGCCGCCCTGTTGGTTGGGCACGAAGGTCGAGCCGAGGCCGACGACGACTTCCTTCTGGCCGTTCCGGAACAGGTCGCCGACGGCCGGCGTGCTGTCGATCGCGGTGCCCGTCTGCACCGGCCAACCCGGGAGGTCGGTACCCGTACCCCCGTTGATGACGTGGAGCCGGCCGTCTTCGTGACCGATGACGATGTCGTTGCGTCCGTCGCCGTTGACGTCGGCGACGGTCGGCGACGAGCTGCGATCCCACCCGCTCGTGTTGACGGTCCACGAGGGCGTTGACGACACCACAGCCGCGCCGGCGGTTTCCGCCGCAGTGATCGCGGCGGTCGGCGCGACGAGCACGACGGTCAGGAGAACGAGCAGAAGACGGGTACGCACAAATGACGCCTTTATTCGCGGATGCACCATTGATATCGGCAAAGCGCCGAACCTGCTTGACGCCGGCCGCGTCTGGGGGCCAGATCGTGACGAATCTGTGGGTGCCTCGGACGCGGTGTCTCGAAAGGCGAAGACTTCGGGCGATACTGTCCCAAATTCGGAGGACCCCGACTTGCCCGACGACACCGTCGACATCCACAAGCTTGCCGCCGAAATCGAGGCGGAGGTACGCGCGCGCCGAGCCGCCGGAGAGTATCCGCCGGGCTTCGAGCGCGAGCTCGACCAGCTCTTCGACCGTTTCGCGCCGCCCGAGGTGAGCAACGATTTCGACGCTGCCCTCGAGCGGGCCGAGGACCTCGTGATCGTCGACCCGGTCATCCCAGTCGCGTCGAACAGCCCTGTCCTCGGCATCGTCAAACGCGTCATGTCGAAGCTCATCGGCTGGTACCACGTTTGGGTCGCGCAACAGATCAGCGGACTCGCAACGGCGATCAACACCGCGTTGCGACTGCTCGGCGGACGCGTCGACGACCTCGAGCACAACCTTGCCGACGTTTCCCGCACCCGCGCGATCGGCGCGCGGATCGCGGCTCTGCGCGACGACACCGCGTGGGAGAACCAGGTCACGGATGCATTGCGCGGCTGCAGCGGTCGCGTCGCGCTCATCGAGTGCGGAGAAGGCGCGTTGCTCGCCGCGCTCACGAGCGCGGGCGTCGACGCGTACGGCGTCGAACCCCGTGCGGTTGTTGCCGACGTCGCCCTCGGGCGCGGACTCGAGGTGCGCATCGACGACGGCGCAGCACACCTGCATGCGGTCGGCGCGGGCGCTCTCGGCGGACTCGTGCTCCGCGGGCTCGTGGAGCGCGCGCCCCTCGGCGACCTGCTGCTGCTCATCGACGCCGCGGCCCTCAAGCTCGGGCCGGGCGGCCGGCTCGTCGTCTGCAGCATGCGGCGGGAGGCATGGGGTCACGGCCCGACCGCCGCGGAGGCCGACCTCGTTCCCGGCCACCCGCTCCACCCGGATACCTGGAAAGCCGTGCTCCCCGAACAGGGTTTCGTCGACGTTCAGATTCACGTTGCGGGGACCGACGCCTACGTCGTCACCGCGACCCGCGCCGACGCCTGAACTTCGCACAATGACCGCGGTTCATCAGTTCGTCCCGACGCTCGCGCCCCGCGATGCGGTCGGCCGCCACTACCTCGCGATCCAGGAGACCCTGCGCGCGGCCGGTTACACGTCCGACATCTACTCCTACGAGGCCAAGGACGAGTACAAGCGCCTCGCCCGCCCTTACGCATCGTTCGCCGGCAGTGGTCACCGCGAAGCAACGTGGCTCTTGTACCACTCCTCCGTCGGCTCGCCCGTCGCCGATTTCGTCGCCGAGCGCGACGAACCGCTGATCGTCGACTACCACAACATCACCCCGGCGCCGTTCTTCGCACGCTGGGAACCGGCGCTCGCGGGCAACCTCATGAAGGGCCGGCGCCAACTCGCGACGCTCGAGCTGCGCGCCCAGCTGGGTATTGCCGATTCGGCGTTCAACGCGCAGGAGCTGACCGAGCTCGGCTACGAGCGGACCTCGGTGGTTCCGATCCTGCTCGACATCGCCGAACTCGACGCGACCCCGCCCGACCCGAAGACGCTCGACCGGCTCACCGACGCGAAAGCGCGCGGTGGCGTCGACTGGCTGTTCGTCGGGCGGCTCGCACCGAACAAGGCGCAGCACGACATCGTCAAGGCGTTCGCCGCCTACCGGGAGATCTACGACGACCCCGACGCGCGTCTGCACCTGGTGGGCGCGTCGTCCTCGCATCAATACGAGTCGGCCCTCACCGCGTTCGTCGACGCCCTCGATCTCGGCGGCACGGTCGACATCACCGGCGGGGTGAGCGCGGCCGATCTCAGCGCGTACTTCGAAACCGCCGACGTCTACGTGGTCGCCAGTGATCACGAGGGCTTCTGTGTGCCGCTCCTCGAAGCCATGCACCACCGCGTTCCCATCGTCGCGTACGCAGCCGCAGCAGTGCCCGAGACACTGGGCGACGCCGGACTCCTCCTCGACAGCAAGGACGCGTACACGATCGCGACCGCCGTGCAGCGCGTGGTCACCGACCCGAGGCTGCAAGACCAATTGATCGAAGCCGGCGCCGTCCGGTTGCGAGAGTTCGACATCGCGAAGTCCCGCCGAAAGCTCCTCGATGCGCTCGAGCCGGTCGTCGGGCCCGCCTCGTGAGCGGCGGCGGGACATGATCATCAACCAGTTCACGCCGACGTTCGAACCCGGTGCGGTGGGCGCGCACACGCTGGCCGTACGCGACGTGCTGCGCGCCGCGGGGCATTCGTCGGAGATCTTCGCGTCGGAGATCGACGGCATGTGGGCCGACCGCGGGGCCCTCCTCTTGCGCGACGCCCGCGGGACGCACGCCGACGTGATCATGTATCAGATGGCGATCGGCTCGGTCGTCGCCGACGCGGTGCTCGCACGCGACGAACCGATCGTCGTCAATCACCACAATCTGACCCCGATGCGCTACATCGCCGGATGGCAGCCCGTCGCCGCGCACGGAGTTGCATGGGGCCGCGGGCAGCTCCGCGAGCTTGCGGCGCGCGCCGTGCTGGGTATCGCGGACTCGGGTTACAACGAGGCCGACCTGATCGAGTCGGGGTTCACGCGCACCACCGTCGTTCCGATCCTGCTCGATCTCGCGAGCCTCGATGTCGAGCCGGCGACCGCCCCCGTCCGCACCGGGGCGGTCACGTGGCTGTTCGTCGGACGCCTCGCGCCGAACAAAGCCCAGCACGACATCGTCAAGGCCTTCGCGGCCTACCGCCGGTTCCACAACGCCGACGCCCGTCTGCACCTCGTCGGCGGCGGGCGCGAAGACAGCTACGCGCGCACCCTCGAACGTTTCATCCACGCGCTCGGGCTCGACGACGTCGTCACACTCACCGGCGGGGTGTCGCCGGCCGAGCTCGCCGCGCACTACCGCGCGGCCGACGTGTTCGTCGTCTGCAGCGAGCACGAGGGCTTCTGCGTGCCGCTCCTCGAAGCAATGCACCACCGCGTCCCGATCGTCGCCTACGCGGCGACCGCCGTGCCGGAAACGCTGGGCGACGCGGGTCTACTGCTCGACGTCAAGGACCCCTGCACGGTCGCGGCCGCGGTCGAACACGTCGTGTCCGACACCGCACTGCGCGCGCAGCTGATCGAAGCGGGCGCGCGACGCGTCCGCGACTTCGACATCTCCCGCACCGGGCCGCGGTTCGTCGAGGCGCTCACGTCGGCCCGAACGACATCGGCCGCCTCGTCATGAAGCTCGCAGTCGTGAGTCCGCGCTATGGCGTCGAGGTTCCGGGCGGCGCGGAGACCGCGGCGCGTCTCCTGGCCACCCGGCTCGCGACACGCGCGGGTTTCGCCGTCGAGGCGCTCACCACGTGCGCGCTCGACGCGACCACGTGGTCCGACCACTACCCCGCCGGTGAGTCCGAGATCGACGGCGTCCGGGTACACCGGTTCCCGGTCACCGGACAACGGTCGGCCGATTTCGACGAGCGGACCGAACGCGTCATTCGTCTCGGCCGCCGCGTCACCGACGACGAGCAACAGAAGTGGGTGGACCAGCAGGGTCCGGTCGCGCCCGGCCTCATCGCCGCAATCGCGCAGAGCGACGCCGACGCGTTCGCGTTCCACCCGTATCTGTACCACCCGACCGTCGCGGGCCTTCCGCACGTTGCGGCGCGCGCGATCCTCCACCCCGCCGCGCACGACGAGCCGGTCATACGTCTGCCGCTGTACCGCGCGCTGTTCGAAGCCGCCGCCGCGCTCGCGTACTGGAGCGAACCCGAGCGCCACGTCGTCGACCGCCGCTTCCAGGTCGGGTCCAAGCCCGCGCTCGTGGTCGGGCTCGGCGTCGACCCCGGCGCCGGAACCGAAGCCGCCGCACGCGACGCGCTCGGGCTCGACGAGCGCCCGATTCTCCTGTGTCTCGGTCGCGTCGACGACGGCAAAGGTGCGCGACTGCTCGCCGAATGTTTCGCGAACTACAAGGACCGCCGCGGCGGAGACCTTCGGCTCGTGTTCGCCGGTCCCGTCGTCAACGAGCTGCCCGCCCACCCCGACATCCTCGTGGTCGGCGCAGTCGACGAAACGGTCAAGTGGGGCCTGCTGCGCGGCGCGCTCGCACTCGTGTCGCCCAGCGCGTTCGAGTCGTTCTCGATCGTGCTCATGGAGGCGTGGTCGGTCGGCACGCCCGCGCTCGTCAACCGCCGGTGCGCAGTCACGCTCGACCACGTCCGCCGTTCGGGGGGCGGCCTGGCTTTCGGTAGCTACGCCGAGTTCGAGGTCGAGCTCGATCGCATTGCCGGATCGGCCGCACTGCGCGCCGGGCTCGGTCGCGCCGGACAGAGCTTCGTCGACGGCCACTATCGCTGGACGGACGTCATCGAACGGTACGGGAGCTTCGTGCAGGCCGTCGGCGCCCGCGCGCGCCGGACCGCTTAGCGCAACGGCGCCCGGCACATGTAGGCGAGGAAGTAGCAGTCGCCGACCTCCGCGAACACGCCGTGCTTGGCGGCGACCTCGGCCGTATCGAACTCGCC
>Ga0075026_100000479_pt1 | contig 15940 bp, 22 predicted proteins | sample Str012_2_FD_71392 | JGI IMG/M metagenome (GOLD analysis project Ga0075026, IMG submission 71392) | Freshwater sediment microbial communities in response to fracking from Pennsylvania, USA - Straight Creek_MetaG_SC_2012 | ecosystem: Environmental > Aquatic > Freshwater > Creek > Sediment...
AGTGGATTTGTTTGATCTTCAATAAATAATCGTACTCGCTCGGCGAATTTTGCTTGAACTTTCTTCGGCAATTTTTGATATTGCCTATGAAAATTTTTTGTAAAATCAGTACGCATGCTTATGCAGCGTTTAAATGCTTGATGAAGTCGTCAACGGTGTCGAAAGGTCCAGCTGTCTCGCCTGCCTCATACTCTGCTCGTGCTTCTTCGATAAGACCGACGAGGTACGGAGTTGGACGATACTCATTTGCAGAAAAGGTGATTTCTTTGTCGCGGACAAACTGCTTCAGAAATGCATTCATCACAGTACTGAGGGGTACACCGAGCTCCGCCGCAATCTTTTGCGCGTCAGCTTTGAGCTTCTTGTCGGTTTTTATGTTGAGAATAGTGTGTGTGTTCATATGTATACCATTGTATATACTTTGGTATATTTCTGTCAAGCACAGCCATACTTTCTCCCCACCTCTTCCCATAGGTCCGGCCTATGTGCTTCTAATCAAGTATCCGAAGCGAGCGCTTTATGGTGACGAAACTATACGCCCAGAGAAATGGGAGCCATAGTGGCATGATGCCGAGAAAGCTGATACGAACAAATGTTTCGACGCCAGTGCTTACAAAGAAAAATTCCGACAGCGTGATTCCGAAGAAACCAAACAGAAGCGCGAGCGCATCGTGCTTTTCGCGTCGCACTGAAAGCAACACCGCGATACATACTACATATATCGCTGTGAGCGTGACGTCATTCCTCACAAGCGGAATCAACCCAATCATCCCGGCAATCGGTAGTGCGTAGAGAACGATGGAGAGAAATTTTCGTTGCATTGCCAATATTGTACGCCTTCCCCGCAAACCCGCCAGGACAAAAGAAAACCGTCCGGAGAAACTACTGTTTTTTATAATCTACACCAGCACACGGTGGCTCAGCAAAAAAATCTTCGTACGTCACAAAACGTGACTTGATACCTTGTCGTGCCATTGCAAGTTGAAACCCGAGCGTACTCATGGTGAGGTCGTGATGTGTACGCTTTGTTTGTTCCAACGAATCAGTGAAGTGCTTCTGCGCACCTTGTGTTGTGCTTTCGTGTTGTGTTATGGATGTGGTGGTGGTTGCGTCGCCACTTGGCGCATAATACCAGACGCCGTGTTTCTCGAAGACAATACCCTCTACACTTACAGATGTTGATGAATCCTTCAGTAGGTCCTCATGTACAAACCTCGTAAAGTCCACATCGAGTTTTAAATCTGCAGTGCTTGGCCCATACATATAACCATTTCCCGCTTCATTCGGATGTGAATGAGCGATGCACACCGTGGCGTGTTTTGCAGTTGGATCTTTCAAGATTTCATCAACGATAGCGATCGAATCCTCAACTGGAGCAGAGTGAACTGAATCATAGCCACCACTATGTGAGTTGTGCCATCCACCCTCACCGCCGGCTGTTCTGATGTATATGCCTGCACGTTCATTTTTTTCGTGCAGTGCAGCGTCTTGCATAGCTCCTACACCAGCCTGCCAGTTCGCATTGTCGGGAAAGTCCATGGCCTCAGCATGATGCGCAGAAAGTGTGGAGAGAAACGCACCAAAGAGCGCCGCTTTTAGCTGTTTAGATGTTTCAATAGTGTGTTTTGGTTTTTCAAACGTAGCTGATGCACGAAATTTTTCCATATACATAGTGTATCAAAATTTTCATATTTTCCTTCCCCGTAAATTCGCCGGGACAAAAGAAAACCGCCGAAGTGGAGGACAATGCCCCGATGCAGTACACTATATATATGGAACAAAACACAAAAACAGCGGTGCTCGCAGGCGGATGCTTCTGGGGGCTCGAGGACCTCATTCGTGAGCTAAAGGGCGTGGTGGAGACAGAGGTCGGCTACACGGGTGGCGCAAACGAAAACCCTACGTACGAGTCGCACCCCGGCCATGCCGAAGCAGTGAGTATCACCTACGATCCTGCCGTACTTCCCTACAAAAATCTCCTTGACTTCTTTTTCCAAATCCACAACCCCACGACACTCAACCAGCAAGGTAACGACCGCGGCACGTCATATCGCTCCGCAATCTTTTATCAAAACGAAGATGAGAAAAAGACCGCGGAAGAAATGATAGACGTGGTGAACGAAAGTGCGCGTTGGCCAAACCCCGTCGTCACCACGCTCGAGCCCTTCACTCGCTTTTGGGCAGCAGAGGGCTATCACCAAGACTACCTCGTGAAAAATCCCGGCGGCTACACGTGCCATGCTATCTACTTCGATAGCTACTTGAAATAAAACTGTACAAAAGGAAAACCGCCGCAATGAAATATGCGGCGGTTTTTATATTGTGCCTTCACTTCACAATGGTTGTTGTGCTTTCATTTTTCTTGAAACCGCCGCTTCTTCTGCCATAACCTGCTCGATAGAAAAATACAGTGGATAGTCGCATCGTGGACGCACGAGTGTGAGGATATTTTTCGCTTGTGTAAGGTCACTCGTGTACGAACGTGCATCACCGGCAATATCAGGTGGCCATCCATCATCCTCAAACAGCTGGTCCGACACGGTCCTCAGAAATCTTCGGTTTCCAAGCACAATCTGTATGAACGAAGTACCAAACCATGCCTCGGTAGGCTTCAGCAGCTGATCATCGTCGACAAGGCTCTTCTCGGTACAGTACAACTCGCGAAACCGAACACCATCCATAATACTGTCCTTGCAAAACGACTTTGTATTTTGCACCACCACATCGAGCACATATCCCTTCGCAAGCACATCACACGAAAGTATTTGCAACTTCGACAGAAGCGCTTCGTAAAAATCGGATGTCGGTTGGACCGAGCCAGTGTTAGAAACGGGACACAGAACTCCGCACCATATAAACTCTTCTATTCCCTTATGAGACATCACATTCCCCTTCTGAACAAAACTGTGCCAAGCATACCACTTTCAAGACAAATGAAAACCTTTGGGTACTAGGGCATAGAAAACCCCGCGACGTAGTCGCGGGGTTAGAACGTCATGCGTCAGATTTGGAAAGATGCTTTTGCACGTAATACAGAACAAATACGTGTCTGTATGGATTTCCGTGCGTATAGCTGCGGTAGACTCTGTCCATGTCGCCACCGCACCAGCGTAAAAAGACTTACACCGAACTCATCCGCAATTTGTCCATCTGAGAACAAACCATCGCAGAGAGTAATAGTGGCAACAAAGTGAGCATCCTTTTCTAAGTCTGCACACTCAATAAGTTGCGCTAGTGCCACACATTTTTCTTCAAATGTAATGGCGACCTGCAGAGAACCAGACATCATTTCAAACCTCCCATGAGCTGTCCTACTGAGACAGTATCATCGATTTTTATTACTGTACAGAAAACCCCGCGACGTAGTCGCGGGGTGCTTTTTGCAGTATCTACAAAACGATCTGCAGACCCATGTCTCGCATGGCGAGCAGTGATTCTGCGTTTCCCTTCGCATCATCAACAGGATGATGCGTGTGTTTTGTCTTCTTCAAATGTTTGAAAGAACTTTTTACGTTCTTGCACATGCCTTTGTACAGATCGCTCATGTTCATCGTATCGTAGCCAAATATATTGTCTCCAACATACTGCCACAGATAGTAGTTCATAAACGAGAAGTCAAAACCGTTGTTGTCAGAAACAAAAATTGGCTTTGATCCCTTTGCTGTGTGGGTTTTCACCCAGTCTACAAACTCCGGCATGACCGCTTCTGGCTTTGGGAACAAAAGCGTTTCTGCGCGAGTATGTCCACTCACCGCAAGATGTTCCGGTATCCATTTTTCTGAAATGGGCCGCACTTGACCATAAAACGTCTGATCAAGCTTGGTATCAAGGACCACTGCCCCAAATGACACCATGGAGTACAGCGGAGTCACCGGGCCATCTGACTCTATATCAATGACAAAGTATGTCATTTTGAACCTTCCTTTCTGAGAGTGTCTCGAACGTGTCGAGGGTCGCAGGATGCGACTGAGTACCATAGTGTAGCATATACACCATAAAAGAAAACCCCGCGACGTAGTCGCGGGGTTTATTCACACCGACTGCGCTTGGGAGAAAAATTTCTTTCGTGCGTCGCGAATAGCAAGACCCCTACAAAGAAGAGTGCTATCCATATAGAGCTCCACACGACATCGTGCGTTGATTCATACCGAACTGCGCCATACAACCAGAAATCTTTAACGACGGCGCAGCATTCAAGCAAAAGAACGCCTGCACACGCAAAACCAATACTGAGCGTACGCCGCACACTGTACGGTGCAAACCACCAGCGAGATCTCAATACACGAGCCTCAATGCCAATGACCGCAACGGTTTGGCTGCTAAATCCGTACACAGCGTGATAGGTGGGCCCTTGTGGAGTCCACAATTTTCCTATCACATACCACGTAGGGACGACACGACCACAGCGGTAGATATACAGCTCCAGATACTTGTCGAGATTTTTTGCGACAGCGTCCACATAATCTTGCCCTAGCTTTCGAAGCCATGGCCCGCCATTTGCAGACCATACACCCGTGGAAAACGTTGCGACCGGCTGCCCCATCTGTCGGATGAGACACACCGCCTTCTCTTCTTTCTCGTTCATGTGAATGTCCTTTCTGATGAAGAACATACCACCGCACCACGCAAAACGCTACTGCTTGACATTACATAATAAATGTACTATTGTTTTTTCAGCACGAGGTCTTTCGCTCGTCAAAAAAAGAGGAGAAATACTTTGAGGAAACCTAGAAAAAGAGTTGATTGGAAGGCGCTCGCCTCACAAGCAACTGCGCTGATTCAAAAAGAACAGCGCGCTGACTACAAATGGCTCCGCGTCGCACTCGGCGGCATCGGGGTCGGCACAGCCTCAATACTTTTGCAGCGCCTTGAAACAAAAGGTATCGTCCGGCGCGGAAAGGGGCGCCACTGGGTACCCCTCGTCAATGCCGATGGTACTCGGAAGGATGTTTCCGAAATACCGGAAAAGCGACGTTTCAAAACGAAGCGTCATCGCGTCACAAAGGAAGCTGTCAAAACTCCCCGCGCGATTCCGCAAGACACTTCTGTCTCTCAAGACGAGAAAGTGGACTTGATGGAAAAAATCGCCGAACACGCGACAGGTCGCAGCAAGCAGGTGCTTGATGCGATTGTGACTGACCTGGTGAACGCCTCGTCGGAGCGCGCAATCGTCGACCTTATCAAGTCGGCATGACGCCTAGTCCCGCATCAGTATGATGCGGGACTTTTTTAGCACCGTGTAAAATTCTACATGTACGCACACGCCGACTTGACGCATGTGTGTTGAACACGTAGTGTGCTGTGAGCATTGTACAAACGGAGGTAGAAATGCATACATTTGCACAACGATATCGACTCAGAGTTGGCTACGAAACGTTTATGCGCGTCGCACACGATCTCGACAGCATCGTGCGTGCGCACCACAAACGCTGCACCTGCTACGCATATGTTGCAGAAACACCCGAAGCGGTGGTACAAGTATATTTTGATAGAAAAATAACGCGCGGTCATCCCGATGATGCACGCACATTCTATGTACGAGGTGCTTTCACCGAAGACATCTGGCGGCGTACATTGCACCTACAGATGGTGTGGGAAGACCACTTGCGGCGGAGACCCGTACGCGTCGCCATCACGGTCGATCGCATACTATCGGGAAATGCTATCGAGTTTTCTGCAGTGGGCGTGAGCGCAAAAGCTGTTGAAAAGATACAGACAATATTCGGCACACGGAGCGTCTTTTACAGCATTGGCCGCAAAACGAAAAAGAAGTAACCACATCGCCGAACGCTCCGCGTTCGGCGATTTTTATTGCTGCGACTTTCGCCAGGCTTCGAGCTCGGCATGATTGCCCGAGAAGAGTACGTCGGGCACGGCGTGCTTCTTTTTATTCCATACAAAAACTTCTGGGCGTGTGTACATTTCACCTGTCGAGACACGCTCGTCTTCGAGCGATTCAAACGTGCCGAGGACACCCGGCACATTGCGCGCGATCGCGTCGATCATCGCGAGCGCAGGAAGCTCACCACCCGTGAGCACATACTCACCCACCGAGACCTCTTCGGCTTTGAGAATCTTTTTCACACGAGAGTCGATGCCTTCGTAGCGGCCAGAAATAAGTACGATGTCCTTCCCTTTCTTTGCAAGTGCTTTCGCGTCGGCCTGTGTAAACATTTTTCCACGTGGCGACATGATAAACACCTTCACACCAGTCTTTTTGCCAACCGCTTTCTTGACCGCACGGAGTATTGGCTCGGCTTTCATCACCATACCAGGACCGCCACCGTACGGACGGTCGTCGGTCTTTGTGTGTTTGTCCGTCGCAAAGTCGCGTGGGTTGTAGTACGAGACACCTATCTTCTTGCCGCGTACTTTTGCGCCCTTTCCCTTCTCGGTCTTCTGCGCACGGCCTAGGACCGACGCATCGGTATACGCTTTGCACACCTCAGGAAACAATGTCACAACATGGAAATGCATATCCGCCATTCTATGCTAGAATCGCAAAAGAACAAGCAAGGGAGCTATAAAATGTTCATACTGAAAAATGTGACCGACGAACACGTGAACAAGTGGGTCGTCACCAAAGCCGGGAGCGACATCATCGTTGCATATGACACCGACCTCGAGGAAGCCCTCAAGAAAGCACAAACAGCTGGCGTCGAGCAGCCAAATGCTTCGATTGTGTTTGTATATCCTGAAGCTATGTCTCTCATATTCACCACGAGTCAACGTGAGAAAGACATCCAGCGGATACTCGGCGACCAGCGCAAATGTGTTTCACTTCCTATCGATCAGTCATTTTTGGGATAATCTTGCCGCATCAGCACAAAGCATCGACCACTGGTCGATGCTTTTTTGAGGTACTAAATAAAAAATGCGCCGGTTTACGACGCACTTTGTGCTTTTGTTGTTTGCTCTACATCGTGCAAATGCTTTTTCTTTGTCTTTCGAATTGCTGAAAAGATTTTGAGCAACGCTTTGTATTTGCCGATTCGTTTTTTTCGCAGCGGCCGGAGAACCTTACCGATATCCCCCGATTTTATCCATGCATAGTCGGTGATTTCATCAGCACTCACATCAAGCGTGCGCGTGCCGTTGTACTTTGCATAAAAAACAAAATACCGTTTGCGATCAAAGTTTTCTTTCTTCTTTATGGAGTGCACACTATACGCACCGCAGTAGGCAACTATATCTAGCTGCGCGCGAACGACTCGTATTTCTTCCTCCGCCTCACGATGCGCCGCTTCGATGATGTGTTCTCCGATATCAATACCACCTTTAACTATACCGGGATTTTCAGCACCTCCTACCTGATCTTTTTTTCCCATCACCACAAGAAAACGATTGCTCTTTGTATGTCGTATCACGAGCGCGACGGTGGGGCGGTGGATACCTTTCCGTCTGTCGTCGCTTGCCTCAGTATCGAGGCGAGCGAGCAACGCAGGCGTGACAGCCTCTATGGTCATGCTGACCTCCTCTAAAAGAAATGAATCTGGCTGTAGTATCTAGGAAAATGCTGTGTTGTCAAGACAGCACGCATACAAAAAGGTTGGTGCGAACACCAACCTTTTATTTTTAGTTGCAGCACGCACAAACATGTTTGTACACGCATTCACCCGACCCTGACCTTCACATCAACAGCTGCGCGAAGGACGGAGAGCATTGCTTGGCGGCGTTTCTCATTACGCTTTTCAGCGCGAAGTGTATCGAAATCGCCATCAAAGATTGCGTCGACAAAGCCCCACCGTTCTGCTTCTGTCGTCGAGAGCCACACATCAATACGTTTACGCATGCGCTCGTCAAGCATATCGCGAATGTCTTTCTCTTTTTGCTTGTGAAAGATGCCACGCTCACGGAGTCGTGCTACATAAATCTTCAACATAATCTCATGTGCCTTTCGCCGTTCAAGGTCTGCCGTATCTGCTTCTTGATTCAGACCTTCAAAGGAAAAAGATCCGCCATGAAACATATACTGCGCTGGCAGGCGCATTACGAAACGATCTGCAGCAAGGGGTATGAGCGACGTCATCGACCTCGCCCATTTGGTCGCAAGTACCGTGACAGGATTTGGACATGAAAGTATCGCACTAAACATTTGCATACCTTCATCCCAGTACCCACCGCAGCTCGACATCTTGATAAGTATTGGCCGTTCAGGGTCAATACCCGACAATATGTCGAGATTTTTGTCGAAGCGATCTGCCATGTGATGCTCAACGCCTGGCTCAACAAACCCGCGATCCGCCGCGCTGGCACTGATATATGGATCACCGCCGACATAGATGGTAAATGAATGTCGATCAATGCAGTAGTAATGTGTGTCTTCCAATACAAAGTCGCCGAGCAATGCGCGTCGATTTTCTGGACGCAACGCATGCAACACTTTACGTTTCTTCATGTGAAACTCCTCATTTGTAAAGAACGCTGGTATCTTTTCCCAAGAAACTCGCAACGCATTGTGAGCTTCAGAAGGATGAAGAGCTACAGCGTAGCTCTTCATGTATTTGCAATCAGGTGTGACTGGCTGCTGCGATACTCGTTTTGTCATCCTCAACTTCTGCGTGTGCCTCAAGTTCCGTATCACTATACAAGTCGATACTTGCAGCAACCGGATCATGTGAAGCTTCGCGGTCTTCAAGGGTAACTGTCACGGTATAATCAGCGTCTTCATCGAGGCCGTTACATGCCATCGCAATGGTCGACGTAATCCTCGATTCATCGTCATCAAGGTCAACGTTTGCGACAACAACATGCGTTGGTCCGCCCGCAACCCATTCGGTGAGTGTCACGGTTGCGAACACCTCTGTTGAATCAGTGTCGCCACTGTTCCCGACGAAGGAGTGTAACACGCTCCGTGCCAACTGTACGAGTTCATCTTTGTGCTGTAAAAACAGCGGGGCAACCTTTATTTTCTGCGCCATGATTTTCCATCCGTTGTGCTTGGTACCATGATTGATGCCAAGCATCCCAGATAGAAAACCCTGATGTAAAAGAACAATTCCAAGAAGTTTGCGAACAACGAATGCTCGTACACTTCAAAAGAATGAGGAACCGTTGGTACAGTTCCTCACTGTGCTCGTGTGGTAACTTCGTGTACATGACACCAAAGGACTATAGTTTCTTGTTCTTTTTGCGTTTATGACGCTCACTATCCGTATCGGTTCGCTGGCATGTGCCATGCCAGCGACCCCATATGATAAAGATGTGCGCTGTCTCGCCATTTTCGAAAATGGCAAGATGCGAGTTGGTCCAATTAGTCTTCGGGCCATGCACGTAGTGCTTGAGACGTTTCGTCATAACGCCAACTTGGTCGTGACCATTGTGGCGGGCTGCAGAATGAACATGCCCACCTGCACTCTTTTTATTGAATGCAGCAAACGAGCGAATCGATCGCGTTTCCATACCTTTCGGTCCAATGTGGCCGTGATGCATGAAAATACGACGGATCACGTCTGGGCCAGGAGCCGGGCGCATAATCTGCCCCAATTCCTGATACGATGGGCATTCGATACCAGGGACGCGTTCCGTGATGTAGAGACCAAATGGACTCTTTTCTTCCACCGCATCCTTATCGTTGATGGTCTTACCTTCTTGCTCGAGTTTACGGTATACCGCAAGCCACAGTTCGCACAAGAGCGGACTATTGAGCGGATCCTCTTGCAAGTCGCCACGATTAATCCAGTCTCGCATCCAGTCGTCAGAATGATTGGATGGTTCATGGGTAATTGTGGTTCCGGCGCAGAGGAGTTTCTTCAAAAGCACGAGCCGCGACACGGTAGCTTCAAGTTCAGTACGAATATTGTTGAAGTTATACCGCGCCAGATAGCTGCTACGCACCGTTTGTTTACGGCGGAATCCATTCGCCCACTTATTGTCAAACGTATCACCAACATGCACATGCTTTGGACGCAGTACCGTGGCAATACTATCTTTCTCTGCGAAGGTTACAGACCAGATTTGTGGATCAAGCCCTACTTCATGGACATCACCTGCTTTAAGCGTGTCGACACCATCTGGGCGATGTGTATGCCCTTCTGGTGTATAGCGGCGCGCACCACCATGCTTTACATCTATATCGTAGAGGAGTCCTTCGGGCGTTGCCCGAAGTTGGCGCGGAATGGCGAATGTGCCATGCTCCTTATCCTTTACGATTTCGAGTACGACAAAGCCGTACTCGTGGCGATGTCGCGCAACCGCAACCGCCTTGTTGTTCTTGCCCATGCGTGTGCGCTTATGGCTCGGATGATGAAGCGAACCGGTAGTCATGTAGCAGGCTGGATACTCATGCTCCAGCCGCATCCAGTGGCGCATCTCCTGTTTGTTGCCAAGAAAGATTGTTGATTGTTCACCAGCAATCTCACAAACCGAATCGGCAAGGTACGTATCGCTTGTCTGGACTAGGTGCGTATTGCAGTTGAGCACATAGTCCGCAATGGTCACGTTGTCAACGACAATATGACCTCTTACTTCTTCAGGCAACACCGAGATCAGTTCGTCACTATCACGATCCATCTCGATACGGCCATACTGTGACAAACCGATGATGAGTTCGAAGCCGCGATGTTTTGCATACTGCTTTGCGGTTTCAATGACAGGAGCCGGAACGGCACCCCACTGATAGTTGGCAATCACAAAGCCTCGACCATGTTTAACCGCATGCTTAATGCGCCTCCGATCATACTTGAATTCATCAAGATGATCTTCGACAAATGGATGGAGTTCTTTCGGCTCGCCAGTATTGTACTCACGCACAATGAGTGACGGCTTATGCACATTCTTTGCATCGCGTAGTTGATACGCTTTATACTTCCCGCGCATCTTCCACACGTCCTTCCATGTCGGAAGCGAATCTTGCCCAGTGAGGGATTGGATTGCACTCTGAAGTTCGTGTCGGATTCTGATTTGTTCATTGTTCCACACATCAGCAAACTGAGAACGTTTCTCGGCTCTCTTGTTATGATGTTTCTTAATCTTACTTTTGTTTTTTGTCTTTTCTTTCGCATTCTTTTTCACAGCGTGAGCCATGATAGTTCTCCTTCTTCATGTGAAGAATATCTGTAGACACAGATTATTTCTTCGGTTTTTTCAATGCGTTGAGATCCACAACACCTGTACGCCGTGCTTCAAAATTTCGCACATTGTCGAATGGTTTTTGCGGCACGAGCAGTTTATATCCCATTGCGTCGAGCGAGAATTCAAGTAAGTAGTCTGGAAACGTGTGCGTCTCCTTGTACTGCTCATAGTCGCGGTCGGCGAGCTGTTCGGTGACGAGCGAGTTCATGCCTGGCTGCCGTTTTGCACGTGCGCGTCTGAAGAGTGTTTTGAGTTGTACATGAAGTTTTTTGAGCGCTTCATGCACCACGACGTAGTTTGACTTGTCCATTGGTACCTCCCAAGGGGTTGTTACACGAGTTGTCAAAGAACGATTCTTTTCCTTACTCTACTTGGTAGTATAACTTAGTTATGTTATATAACTATTTAACATAGGTATAACCTGTGGACAACATGGTCCCGGCCCAAAACTCATGGTATATATACACATATGAAAAGCATTCCTAGGTTTAGTATCAAAGCCACGAAAATCGCTCTCATGCAGAGCAAGTTTCATCGCATGACGAAACAACGCATGACGCTGGCGCTTCGCCCCTTTCAGCTTAGCACCGTCGACTGGATTATTCTTGGATTCCTCGACCATCGGAAAGCAGCAGTGGTAATGTCTGAAGTTGCTCACGAGCTCGGTATACAGTCGTCGTTTATGACCGTTATTGTGAGCAAGCTTTCAAAGCGAAATCTCATAAAGGTAACCGAAGATAAGGTCGACCACCGCAAGAAGCACATCGAGCTCACGAAAGAAGGCTCAAAAGTAGTGACGCTAATGCAACAGCAGTTTGAAGAATTTTTTATGCCGTATGTAAAGGGTGTTTCCCCTTCTGAGATGCTGACCTACATGAAAGTAATCAAAGTGGTTACTGAAAATATTGAGGGTGGCGGAAAATAGATGAAGAGAAACAAAAACAGCCGGCGTATTCTCGCCGGCTGTTTTTGTTTTTAGAAAATGTAATAAATCGAATGCAGTTCTTGGAGCGCGAGGAAATTTTTTCGAGGCGTACTTTCGTACGGTGAGAGAAAATTTCTGAAGCGCGACAACGAAATGCGTCGATTTCTTAGATTTTCAGATCGTCGATTGCTTCGTCGAGGGATTTTGGTTCTGCAGGTGCTGCGCCCATATTCATACTGCCACCTACGTAGGTGCTTCCGGTACCTGGACCGCGACCGCCTTCTGGTTCATTGATTTTAAGATTCACGCGGGCATCGTTCTTCATGCCAACCACGCGGAGCAGTGTGCGTATAGCCTTTGCGGTATTGCCTGAGCGACCGATAATCTTGCCCATGTCTTCTGCGTGTACGTCGAGCGTGAGCAAGACGCCCATTTCATCGACAGTGCGGTTGACCTTTACTGTTTCTGGGTGATCGACAAGCGACTTCACCACAACCTCGAGGAACTCCTGATCTTTTTCCATACAACTATAAGAGAATACTTCTGATAATCAGCCGTTACCGTAAATAATAACGTGCTCTGTCATCCATAGTATGAGAGCAATCAGCTCAAGTCAACAAAACCCCGTGTATACGGGGTTTTGGCTTACTATTTTCGTGATGCTTATGCGGCAACTTCTGCTGCTGCCTCTGCGGCTGGAGCTTCTGCCTCTGCAACAGGAGCCGCTTCCTCTACTGCAGGAGCTTCTGGGGCAACAGGTGCTGGAGCATTCTTTGCGTCCTCAGCTGCCTTTTCTGCCGCCTTCTTGTCTGCTTCTACCTTGAGGGCTGCGACGATCTTGTTCTTTGGGAGAACGTTGATCTTCTTTGCATCGATGATTTTCTTGGTCACGAGCATGTTGTGGACTGTTGGAGATGCCTTCGCACCGTTCTTGAGCCACTTTGTTACCTTCTCAGCGTCAATCTCAATAGTGCCCGCCTTAGGCTGGTAGGTACCGACGATATCAGCAAAACGAGTACTGGTAGTACTCTCACGCTTGTCGGTCACGATAATACGGAACGACGGGTCGTTCTTTCGGCCGATGCGCTGTAAACGAATCATTAACATAGATGTTGCACAAATCTACCAGAAATAGTCCAAACGGTCAAACGCCAGACTTTCTGCTATACTGGGCGGCATATGAACCAAACAAAGGACGGCTCCCCTTCGGGACGCCTCGAGGGCACACTCATGGTCCGCGGCAAAGGCACGGGCTTTTTACGTAATGGCGAAAAACAGGACGATATCGTCATTGCTCGCGAGCAGCTTGACACAGCGCTCGATGGGGACACAGTCGCGGTAGAGCTTACCGGAACCGAAGCAGGTCGCACGACTGGGAAGGTCGTCGAGGTGCTCGCGCGCAAGACCAACCGCTTCGTCGGCACCCTCCAGCAGGGTGAAAAAGGCGTCGTGCTTCGTCCTGATAACCGCCGCATTCATGTGCGTTTCCTTGTATCTGATGTTTCTCCGCAGGCAGTGGGACAAAAAGCTGTGGTAGAAGTGATAGTGTTTGATGCAGAAATGCCGACCGCAAAGGTAGTGGAGATACTCGGAAAGGCTGGCGACCACGAAACCGAGATGCAGGCCATCATTCAGTCTGGCGGCTTCGCGGTCAACTTTCCACCCGATGTTTCAAATGCGGCTGAAAAACTCTTCGCTGACAAGGAAGCAATTTTCGCTGAGGCACTGAAGGACCCGAAGCGCCGCGACATGCGTGGTGTTCCAACCTGCACCATCGACCCTGTCGATGCAAAGGACTTCGACGATGCGCTTTCGCTTCGCACACTCGAAAACGGCATGTACGAAATCGGCGTCCACATTGCCGATGTTTCTTTCTATGTACGCGAAGGCGAAGCAATCGACCTCGAGGCACGCGAACGAGGCACGTCTATCTACCTCGTCGACCGCGTGATACCGATGCTTCCAGAAGTCCTTTCAAATGACCTCTGTTCACTTCGCCCCCACGAAGACCGTCTCGCCTTTTCTGCTGTCTTTACAATGGACAAAGAAGGTCACGTACACGAGCGCTGGTTTGGCCAGACCATCATCTACTCCGACAAACGCTTTTCGTATGAAGAAGCGCAAGAAGTGCTCGACAAAAACGATGGTCCACTCCTTTCGGAGCTCAGCACCCTTATGGCGCTTTCGCGGCTGCTCCGCAAAGAGCGTTTCAAGAAAGGCGCCATAGCCTTTGACTCCGAAGAAGTGAAGTTTGTACTCGATGAACAAAAGCGCCCTATCAGTGTGTATGTAAAGAAGCGCACCGAGACGATGCTCATGATCGAAGACTTCATGCTTATGGCAAACCGCGAAGTGTCGGAGTACATCGCAAAGCTAGCTGCTGACCGCCACAAACACCTCACCTTCGTGTACCGCATCCACGACCTCCCCGACCCCGACCGCATCGAAGAGCTCGCGCTCTTTTTGCGCGCGCTCGGCATTGATTTCAAAACAAACAAAGGTCTGGTACGCGGTGAAGATATCAACAACATGCTGAAAGCCATCGAGCAAGTTCCACAGGCAAACCTCATCAAAACCGCGACCATCCGTTCGATGGCAAAGGCCGTGTACTCGACGAAAAACATCGGACACTTCGGTCTCGCCTTCGCCGACTACACGCACTTCACCTCCCCAATTCGCCGCTACCCTGACCTTATGGTGCATCGTCTGCTGCGCAAGCATATCGACGGCACGCTGGTAAGCTCGCAAGAAAGCGCGCGCTACGAGCGGCTCTGCGAGCAGTCGTCGCTCCGTGAAGTCGACGCGGTGGGTGCTGAGCGCGACTCCATCAAGTTTAAGCAATGCGAGTACATGCAGCCGCACATCGGCGAAGTATTCGATGGGCTCATCACCGGCGTCACCGACTGGGGCATCTATGTTCAGGAAGAAGTGTCGAAGTCAGAAGGTATGGTGCGGCTCGCTTCTATGAAAGAAGATTACTACCAAGTGGAAAAAGGTACGTACAGTATCAAGGGCGAAAAGAAAAAGCAGCGGTACGCACTCGGTGACAAAGTGCGCATCAAGCTGACCGGCGTCAACCTCGAAGAACGCACCATCGACTTTGCAATCGCAAAATAATTTTGTACTAAAAAATCGCACAGACATGTGCGATTTTTTGTAATGAAACTATAGAGCAAACGTCTTAGTATGTATGGACTACCTATTTTTCGGATTTGATATGAAGACAACGCGCGCCACTGCAAGCGCTATTGTATGTGCCATCACTCCAGGCGCATATCATTATTCACTTCAGCCGAGAGACCGTTTTAGCAAGCGCTACCTCTCCTATTAAATTGCACACCACGAACGTCGCGCTCGGTAGAAATATCGCCGGACTTTTTATATTTTGTGGCTTGCCTATTGCCTCATACAGGAGTATATTCATCGCGGGGACGAAATAGTTCAGAACCGAAATTAGAGGAATAAGAAGATGCGGAAACATACAGCGGCGAAACCAAATTTCAAGGTTGTCCTTGAAGGGGCAAAAGATGCCATTGCGAAGTACTGGGAATCAATCCTTTCGACAATCGGCAAGTTTGCCGCAGTGATACAGTACGATGCCGGGACAGGCACCGTATTCATCACCGGAGAAGGAAATATGTTGACTCTGGCGGGCAAACTGAAAGATGCCCTCAGGAGCATCTACTTCGGACTCGACGTTTCGATGTCAAAGGCATAATGCCACGGGGCCTGCAACAATACGTTGCGGGTCCTTTTTTCGTCCAGCGATTTTCTCTGAGGGAGAAAAAATCGGGATGGAAATTCGCAATAGTCGCTTGCGCTCGTTTGCTTATTTCTACTTCGCAACGCTCACCGCTTCATCGAACTTCACCGAGAGAAGTTTTGAAACGCCATCGCTGCCCATCGTCACACCGTAGAGTACACCGGCACGCGACATGGTCT
>Ga0075026_100000481_pt1 | contig 15903 bp, 16 predicted proteins | sample Str012_2_FD_71392 | JGI IMG/M metagenome (GOLD analysis project Ga0075026, IMG submission 71392) | Freshwater sediment microbial communities in response to fracking from Pennsylvania, USA - Straight Creek_MetaG_SC_2012 | ecosystem: Environmental > Aquatic > Freshwater > Creek > Sediment...
AATCCTATTAGACCATGGCGAAGTCAAGTAAGGACAAACCGGCAAAAAAGGCTGCACCAAAAGATGCAGACGAAAGAGAGGAGAAGGCGTCTCCCAAATCTAAAAAGCAACTGGACGATGATGATGATGACATCGATGACGATGATGATCTTCCAAAGGCAGCTGCAAAGGGTAAAGCATCCAAAGGTAAAAAGGATGCTGATGAAGACGATGATGATGAGGATGTAGACGTAAGCGATGACTGGGAAAAAGTAGAAGAAGAAGAAGACTGGGATCCGGACTTTGACGAGTTTGATATTCCTAAATCCAAAACAAAGAAAAGCGCCGGCACCGGTGGCCCTGCCAAAAAAGGCAAAGCCGCAGATGATGATGATTTGGGTGCAGATGATGACTTTAAAGACATGGATCTTTTTAATGACAGTGGTTTTGATGATGAGGACGATGATTATTAAGTTACCGGGGTAATGTAAATTGGACAGCACTTTTACATCTTTTCCTATAACAGATTTTTTCAGAACAAAGCAACAGGTGTTGAGTTGGGTAAACCAGTTCAGCACCTGTTGCTTTCTGGACAACCACCAGTACCATTTTAACCACCACAGTTACGAGTGTGTGGCCGGAGCTGGAGCTGCAGATTTTATTGCATTACCCGCCGGTACTGCATTGCAGCAGTTGCAGCAATTTCAGCAAATGCACCCGGGCTGGCTGTTTGGCCACCTGGGGTATGATCTTAAAAACGAAATAGAAGACCTGCTTTCTGAAAACCCGGACCATACAGGCTTCCCGGATTTGTTTTTCTTCTCTCCGCAAACCGTTTTACTGCTCAGTCAAAATGAATTGTGTATTTCGGCAGCCAATGCCGGGCAGGCAAAAGATATTTTTGATGCGGTTGTGGCCATGGCATGGGCGCCGGTAGCAACACCAGTAAAAAATATTTTTTTTCAGCAGCGGTTTACAAAGCAGACTTACATTGACGCTATAGAAAAGCTGCGCGGCCATATTCTTCGTGGCGATTGTTATGAAATAAATTTTTGCCAGGAATTTTTTTCTGAGCATGCTGCCATAGATCCCGTAAAAGTGTATGGGTTGCTGAGTGCCATTTCGCCGGCGCCGTTTGCTGCATTTTATAAAATCAATGACAAATACCTGCTCTGCGCAAGCCCGGAGAGGTACCTTAGAAAAGAGGGTGATACAATTGTTTCGCAGCCCATTAAAGGAACGGGAAAAAGAAATACAAATGATGCTGCTGCCGATGCCATCAGCAAAGCACAACTGTACCAAAGCAGCAAGGACCGGTCAGAAAATGTAATGGTGGTAGATTTGGTGAGAAACGATTTGTCGAAACTGTGCAGGGAAGGAAGCGTACAGGTAGAAGAATTGTTTGGTGTTTATTCTTTTCCGCAAGTACACCAGATGATATCTACCATCAGCGGTGTGCTGCAGCCGGGCCTGTTGTTTACTGAAATTATCCGGCAAACATTTCCAATGGGCTCTATGACCGGTGCACCCAAGAAAAAAGTAATGGAGTTGATTGAGCAATATGAAAATGTAAAGCGTGGTATTTTTTCCGGTGCAGTCGGTTATATAAAACCGGATGGGGATTTTGATTTTAACGTCGTCATCCGGAGTATTATGTACAACCAGTCGCTGCAATACCTTTCCTACCAGGTGGGTTCTGCCATTACTTTTTACAGCAAAGCAGAGGAAGAATATGAAGAGTGTTTGCTGAAAGCGGCCGCCATCAAAAAAGTATTTCTGTAGCCATCAATAGCCCTCAAGACGGTATTCAATAAAGAAAGACGCAACCAGTGCGTCTTTCTTTATATTGAGATGATGTATGTTTATTTCTTTACCATTTTAGTAGCCATCACCGCACTGTCTTTTGACGCTGCAGTTGTTGTTATGCTGGCTTCTGCATTTACCGCATTGCTCAGCAGCAATTGTATAGACTCATTTAGAATCTGGTATTTATTGGCATTGAACAGCTCCAGCTTATCGGCTGGTAATTTTATTTCGTAGCTGTTGCTGGCACTGGCCATCACCTTATCAAAGTCGGGGTTGTACCGGTTAAAATCGGCCGGCTCCATCACAATGTTTTTTGCAATTACAACAGCGCGGTACTTGCCAGATATGGTTTGCGTTTTGGCTTCGTCCAATTCTACGGGGCTAAGGCGGCGGTTAAATATATACGTACCGTTTACGCCGTAATTTTCATCGGTTTCTTTTTTGGTGAGGGTACAGAGGCCGCCCTGTCCTTCGAATATATAATGCGTACCAATGAATTTTTTTACATGGTTGCGGCTTTCGGCCGGCAGGTAATATTGCAGGTCCCAAAAATTGCGGCTGCCGCTTTTGCGGATGGCTTTCAGCACGTTTCCTGCACCTCCATTGTAAGCAGCTATCACCAGCAACCAGTCGCCAAACTGGTCATACAAATCGTTGAGGTATTTGGCGGCAGCATGGGTGCTTTTAATATAATTGGTTCTTTCGTCTACTTTGCGGTTTACCTTCAGGCCCAAAACCCTTGCGGTGGCCGGCATCAGCTGCCAGGGGCCCACAGCACCTGCCCACGACACGGCGCTGGTATGCAGGCGCGATTCAATAACTGCCAGGTATTTGAGTTCTTTGGGAAGTTTGTGCGAAAGCAGGATGCCATCCATTACATTGAAATAAGGCTTGCCCCAACCCCTCATGTCTTCCAGGTCTTCGCTGTTTTTTTCAATATAATCCTGTACAAAGCTGATGGCCCTTGGATTTAAACGGGGCCCGGCGTTATTGGCCAGGTTATCGGTATCAAAAAGATCTCTAAATCCCTTCTTTTTGGCGGGAGCTGTTGCCACCGCTGTTTTCAGGCTGTCTTTGGCTGCTGCAACGGATTCATATGCCACCGCAGAAGACTCCAAAGAGACCGCCTGTTGTGCCATAGCAAATGACATCAAAGCCAGTAAAAAGACTGGTAGTAATAAACACTTTTTCATTGTTGTAGTTTACGTTCACAAAATCAAAACTGCAGTGGTACAATGATTTGTTTCAGGAGGATACGGGAAAGCGTAAGATGCTATAAAAGCGGGATAGTGGAACTGGAGAAATGCAATTATTAAGCCAGTAATTGGTTCGCCAGGCGGAGCAAATATACCTCAGAAAACTGGTTCGACATAGCCTGCAGACCGAAAGGCATGCCGTTGGAATGCGTAAAGAGGGGAATGGAGATGGCCGGAATACCCACTAAATTGGCGTAAACTGTATAGATATCAGCAAGATACATAGCGATAGGGTCGTCTGATTTTTCGCCAATTTTAAAGGCTGTGGAGGGCACAGTTGGCAAAACTAGAACATCAAAATCCTTAAAAATTTCCCTGGTTTTATCCAGCAGTTTTTTACGCACTTTCTGGGCCTGGGTATAGTAGGCATCAAAGTAGCCGGCGCTTAAAACAAAAGTGCCCAGCAGTATGCGGCGTTTTACCTCTTTGCCAAAGCCTTCGGAACGGCTTTCTTTGTAAAAATCAGTCAAATCCAGGCCGGGTTCACTGTTCCGGTAGCCAAACCGCACACCGTCGTACCTCGACAGGTTGGAGGAAGCCTCCGCTGTTGTAAGCACGTAATAGGCAGGAACAATATAATCCAGCAGGCCGAAATTAACAGGTGCTACTTCGTGGCCCAGTTTGGCCAGGTTGTTTATATAACTGGAAATGGTTTCAGCCATTTCTTTATCAAGGCCAGGATGGTTAAGGGCTTCTTCAAAATAGCCAATGCGCAATTTTTTGGGGGCTTCCAGCAGGGCATTGGTATAGTCTGGCACTTCATTGCCTGCAACGGTGCTGTCAAACGCGTCTTTGCCCGAAATAACCTGCAGTAAGCGTGCAGCATCCGGAATGTTTTTTGAGAAAGTACCAATCTGATCGAATGAAGACCCATAGGCAATAAGGCCAAAACGCGAGATGCAGCCATAGGTTGGTTTGAGGCCAACAATACCGCAAAAATCGGCTGGTTGTCTTACAGAGCCACCTGTATCGCTGCCCAGGCTTACCATGCAGAGGCCGGCTTGCACGGCTACTGCAGACCCGCCGGAGGAACCACCGGGCACCAGGTCTTCATTCAGTGCATTGCGGGTGGTACCATAATATGAGTTTTCGTTGCTGGAACCCATTGCAAATTCGTCGCAGTTGCAGGCACCGATAATGATGGCTTCCTCATCCAGCAATCTTTGCACGGCTGTAGCATTGTAGGTAGCTGTAAACCCCTGTAAAATATGGGAAGCAGCAGTAACCCTGTGCCCTTTGTAGCAGATAACATCTTTAATGCCCACTACAACGCCATGGAGTTTACCGGTTGGTTTACCGGCTTTGCGTTGCAGATCAAGTGACGCAGCCCTTTGCAGGGCCTCTTCAGCAAATACTTCGGTAAAAGCATTCAGGCGCTGGCTGGTTTCAATTCGGCGCAAAAAAAACTCAACAGCTTCCACACAGGTGGCAGTGCCATTGAGTAAATTGTTTTGGTATTGTTGTATTGAGTGAAAACTAAACAAAAGGTTCCGTAAAAACTTCGAAAAAGAAATGAATAAAAAAAGAAAAGACAATTGCTCGAAAACTAGACCTTGGTTTCTTTTTCTTTCAAACCTTCTTCAATCTCTTTGGTAACATTGCTTTTTGCATCATTAAACTCGCGGATACCTTTACCAAGACCTTTCATTAATTCAGGAATTTTGCGACCACCGAATAACAACAAAACGATTATCAGGATGATGACAATTTCTTGTGTTCCGAGTACTCCCAACAACACAGGTTTTAAATTAGCTTGTAGCATAATAAAAATGATTGAAGTTCAAAGATAGTAAGAGACTGCAAAAAGTATGCATATTTTATTTGCAATACACATTAATTAACGAAAAATGAACCTGTTTATGATTTGATGTGCGGCCTTTAACCGGCAGCTAACAAAAACGGACGCCCAGGGGCATCCGTTTTAAATATATTGTACCGTTATGGTATTAAGCTTTTACTTTCTGTACAACAGCCATCTTTTTCTCCTGTATCCTGGCCCTTTTGCCACTTCTTTCACGCAGGTAGTACAATTTAGCACGGCGCACTTTACCTGTTTTGTTCAGTACAATGGTATCAATATTTGGAGAGAACAGGGGAAATGTTCTCTCAACGCCCACACCATCAGAGATTTTACGCACGGTAAATGTCTGGGTATGAGCAGTACCCTGTCTTTTGATAACGTCTCCACGGAAACCCTGGATACGTTCTTTGCCACCTTCAATAATCTTATAATTAACGGTTACATTATCGCCAGCTTTAAACTTTGGAAATTCTTTTCCCTGGGTTAACTGCTCATGTACAAATGCTACGGCGTTCATATCTTTAAAATTTATAGGACGGCGAAGGTAGGGGAAAATGACGAAATATGGAATTTAAAAGGCGTTTTTTCTTTTGAATTAGCAATTATAAATTAGTAATTAAGAATTTTGCCCCGAAGTTTCGGCGGCTAATTAGCAAAAGCCAGTCTTTGTAGTGGCTTTATTACGAATTCTTAATTATAAATTTTCAATTACCTGGCCACGTTTACGGCTCTTTTCTCCCTGATAACGGTCACTTTAATCTGGCCCGGGTAAGTCATTTCTGTCTGAATCTTCTGGGCTATTTCAAAGGACAGGCGGTCGCTGTCGGCATCGGTTACTTTATCGGCTTCCACTATCACCCTCAGTTCGCGGCCGGCCTGTATGGCGTACGCTTTTTCTACGCCCTGGTAGGTCAGCGCAAGGGTTTCCAGCTCTTTAATACGCTGCAGGTACTGCTGCATAATTTCGCGGCGGGCACCCGGACGGGCACCGCTGATGGCATCGCATGCCTGGATGATAGGGGAGATAACATATTGCATTTCCATCTCATCGTGATGGGCACCAATGGCATTTACCACGGCAGGGTTTTCACCATATTTCTCGGCAATCCTTGCTCCCAGTAAAGCGTGGCTCAATTCACTTTCCTCATCTGGTACTTTTCCAATATCGTGCAATAAGCCGGCGCGTTTGGCCAGTTTGGGGTTCATACCCAGTTCTGCGGCCATGGTGGCGCAGAGATTGGCTACCTCGCGGCTGTGCATCAACAGGTTCTGTCCATAGGAAGAACGGAACCGCATTTTACCTACTATGCGCACCAGTTCTTTGTGCAGTCCATGAATGCCCAGTTCAATCACCGTGCGTTCGCCAATTTCCATAATTTGCTCTTCTATCTGGCGGCGGGTCTTTTCTACCACTTCTTCAATACGGGCCGGGTGGATACGGCCATCCGATACGAGGCGCTGTAGACTCAGGCGTGCAATCTCGCGGCGCAGCGGATCAAAAGAAGAAAGTACGATGGCTTCGGGGGTGTCATCCACAATCAGGTCTACACCCGTTGCTGCTTCTATAGCGCGGATGTTACGGCCTTCGCGGCCGATGATCTGGCCTTTTATCTCGTCACTTTCAAGGTTAAAAACGGTAATGGAATTTTCGATGGCCTGTTCGGCTGCAGTACGCTGAATAGACTGGATGATGATTTTTCGGGCTTCTTTATTGGCCTTTTGCTTGGCATCATCAATAATTTCCTGCTGTATACCCAGGGCCCTCGATTGAGCCTCTTGTTTCAGGCTTTCAATAAGTTGTGCTTTGGCATCTTCGGCAGACAGTTGCGCCACTTTTTCCAGGCGGCGGATATGCTCTTCCTGGTGCTTTTCCAGCTCCGTACGCTTTACATTAATTACTTCAATCTGCCGGTTCAGGTTTTCCTTTATGGCTTCATTTTCTTTAATCTGCTTGTCAAGGCCGGTTTCTTTCTGGGTAATGGTGATTTCTTTCTGCTTTACCCTGTTCTCAGTTTCACCCATCTTACGGTTCCGTTCCAGCGCGTCGCGGTCGTAATCCGACTTCAGTTGAACAAATTTTTCCTTGGCTTCTAATAATTTTTCTTTCTTAACTGTTTCGGCGTTGGCCTGCGCATCCGCAATAATTTTCTGTGCTTGTTGTTCTGCTTCCTGCACCTTGTGCTCGGTGTTTTTTGCGAAAACCAGCTTACCCGCTATAAGTCCCGCAATTAAAGAAATCACGCCAACTATCACCACTATTATGGTTGAATCCATTGAATTTGTTTTTAATACGGTTTACAATCCTGTTATTATTTCTCTCCAATTGCATCAATATGAGTAAAATAAATAGGTAGTTGGCGAAAATACAAAAGATAGCGCATATAATAAGTGTTGAAATTTTCATAAATGGCAGACAGGCATGACGTGGTTGGCGTAATTTGCCGCCTTCAAAATAGCAAACATGAAAAGATTTGGTTTTTTGCTGATAGGGGCCCTTTCCATACAGGGTGTTTTTGCCCAAACGTCCCGGTTTAGCCTAACCGGCGACATCAGTAACCTGAAAGCGCCCATTGAATGGGTGTTCCTTAGTTACATGGTAAACAACCAGCGCATCACCGACAGTGTACTGGTAAAGCAGGACAGCTATAATTTTTCGGGCAATATTGATGAAGCGGTGCAGGCGCAGTTGCGTATCCGTTATAAAGCAGACCGGGTAAACAACGCCAGGATACCTTTTAACAGCAAACGCGACTACGTCATTGTATTTCTTGAACCGGCCAATATTACCGTGGCTTCCATTGATTCTTTTTCAAATGTTGCAGTCAGCGGATCAAAAGCAGATGCTGAATACCGCAAACTGCAGGAACTTTCAAAGCCCTTCGATATTGAGCTGGCTGCTTTGTACAAACAGTCTGCCATGGCCCGGAAAGCAAATGATATCAATGCAGAACAAAGCCTGGATGCGCGGATTGACAGCGTTAATGCAGTAGCCAACGACAAAATTTATGGAACTTATGTAAAACAGAACCCTGCCTCGCCTATTGCGCTGTATGCTTTAAGAAACTGGGCGGGTTACGAAATGGATGCGGTAAAAGTGGAACCCGTTTTTAAAACCTTAGCCCCGGCCGTCCGCAATGCCCCTTCCGGAAAAGAAATGCAGGAGAAGATAAACATTGCTAAAAAAACAGGAATCGGTCAACTGGCGCTTGATTTTACACAAAACGATACGCTTGGCAACCCGGTAAGCCTGTCTTCTTTTCGCGGAAAATACCTGCTGCTGGATTTCTGGGCTTCCTGGTGCCGGCCCTGCAGGATGGAAAACCCAAGCCTGGTGGCTGCTTACAACAAATTTAAAGACCGGGGCTTCCAGGTATTGAGCGTTTCGCTGGACAGGCCCGGTGCCCGTGATAAATGGATAAAGGCGATACACGATGACGGCCTTAACTGGTGGCATGTATCGGACCTTAAATTCTGGGACAATGCCGTGGCACGCAGCTATGGTATTGAAGCCATCCCCCAAAACCTGCTGCTGGATCCCAAAGGAAAAATCATCGCCAAAAATGTAAAGGGAGCCGATTTGGAAAAGAAATTAGCAGTAATTTATCCTTAATCATACAACCAAACTTTTTTCACGGCACTCTTGTTGTACTTTGTGCACATGCCGAAAACAGCGGCGTTTAAATTTTAATCAACTTAATTTATTTATGAAAAAAAGAATCTTCCTTCCATTGGTACTGATGGCTTTACTAACGATGGCAGCAAATGCCCAGAAAATAGCCGTTGCCAAAGGGCAAAAACTAGAAACCGTAACCACCACCAAAATGAGCATGGAACTAATGGGGCAGAATATTGACAATGAAAGCTCGGCTACCAATAACGTGGAAGTAAAAGAGGTAAATGCAGACGGCTATGTATTTGCCAATCTGATCAAACGTTTAACAACAAAAATGAACGGCATGGGGCAGGACATTAGTTTTGACTCTGATAAAAAGGAAGATTTGGATGGCCAGATTGGACAGGCATTGAAAGGTAAAATTGGTACGGTACAGCAAATACAGGTAGATAAAAAAGGGAAGGTAATGGGTACCAACGATACTACCGCCAAAGATGCAACCGGTGGCATGTCTGACATGATGAGTATGACCGGCGATGTAAGCAAGGGTCAGCCTTATCCTTACCTGATTCAATTGCCGGGTAAAAATATCAAAGCGGGCGATACCTGGACCGATTCTAGCGGTACGCCGGCCACTATAAAAACGGTTACTACTTACACGTTAAAAGGAGTTTCTGCTGATGGCGCTTTGGTGAGTTTTACCGGCACCCTGGTAAAAAGTGGAACCATTCAGCAAAATGGCATGGAAATACAGATGGACATGTCTGGCACCACTACCGGGGAAGCTACGTATGAAGCCAGTACCGGGTTGCTAAAAACATCGGCCAGTTCTTCTGATATAAAAGGCACTATGGGTATTATGGGGCAGAATGCACCCCTGAATGCCACCATCAAAGCCAATATTACTGCAAAGAAATTATAAGCCGGGAGGAGCCAAAAGCGAAAAAAAAGCGCAGATTGTGGGCTTTTGATAAAGCTAAAAAAGGAGAAAAAGAGTTGTTGTGAACCTCTTTTTCTCCTTTTTCTTTAAGGCGCTGGCCCTATTCTTCAAGCCCTTTGTCTAATAACAGTTCCAGTTTTTCAAGCCGGTCGGTAATTTCATTTACGGCCGGCAGGCTGTTGCCCGACTGCTGGGTGGCGTACCAGAGCACTACCATGCCAATATAGTCCTGCATGTCTTTGCCGGCAAACTGGGTTTTAAACTCCACAATCTTATCATTGATGAGTTTAATGGTTTTGCGAACCACTTCCTCGTCCTTGGGCTCTACCCTTACCCGGTAGGTCCGGTCGCCCAGTAAAAGATTTATTGGAATTAATTCTTCCATAAGTTGTTGGTTTCAAAATGATTTTATATTTTTATTCACACTTTATCCACTTTGCGTTTATCCAATGCTGTACCATGAAAAATTCTCCCGCAACTTCTAAAATCACCACACATGTTTGCCAAAGTTAAGTCCCCGGTATTTATCGATTCACTAAAATTTGAGGTGTCTGCACCCGCGCCTTCTTACCTTAAAGCGGTATTAAAAGACGATAAAGGCAGTATCTGCAGTACTTTTGAAACCAATACTGCTAAAGTAGAAAATGAATTAACCTGGCGCAACCTCAATGACCTTCCGTACGGTGTGTATACGCTTGAGCTATCGCATGGCAAAGATGAAATGAAAGTGCGGCTGGTAAAAAGGGTATGATCATTCACTTAAAATAGTAATGCACCTGTCTATCTCTTTAATATAAAAGTTGAGCTTTTTTTCCAGGTTTTTTTTATCTTCTTTGCTCATATTGTTGGTAGCTGTTTTCAGAATCGTCACTTTTTGCTCCAGCTCTTCTATTTGTTTACTCCGTTCTGCATGAATGCCCCTGATATCGTTTAATTCTTTTCTTAGTTTCTCATTGTCTTTTTGTAAAATGCGATATTGTTTCAGCAGTTGCTGAAGTTTTTCACTTACGCGTTGTATGTGTTGTTCTAAGGGATTCATTTGCATATGAATTAACACGAATGTGAGCCAATCGCCAATGTGGCAACCTGTATATGCTGGTTTTCAACACCAAAATTAAAATTGACAAATACCAGGGATTGCTGCCTGCGCGGCCTGGAATAGCCTTCAACAATAATCATAAGCGGCCTGTTATTTCCTTATTTCTGCCTGTAGTTCTGTTTCCATGGCCGTCATAATTTTGTTCATCATACCGTCAATCTCCTTGTCGGTAAGCGTTTTTTCATCATCTAAAAAAGTAAAGCTAACGGCCAGCGATTTTTTATCGGCCCCTAATTTATCACTTTCAAAAACATCAAACAACTGCATACCCTGCAGTTTATCCAGTTTTATCTGCAGGATTGTTTTTTCCAGTGCACTGTAAGCAGTTGCTTTAGGTACTACCAGTGCCAGATCCCGCTGAACGGGCAGTTGCCTGGGCAGCTCAGCGGTTTGTATATCGCTTCTTTGTGCCAGCAGTTGCAATACCAGGGTCCAGTTAATGTCTGCAAACCAAACCGGTTGTTTAATGTCAAAAATAGCCAGTGTTTTTTTGCTGACAGCACCCAGCGCAGCAATTGTTTTGCCATCTGTATTTGCCGCTTCCATGCTGTAATCCAGTTTATCATTTACAGTTGCAGTAAATGAAATTGTTGTCCAGCCCAGTAAGCCAAGCAACCTCCCGATGGCGCCTTTAATATAATAGAGATCACTGTCACTGCCCTTTCCCTTCCAGGCATCGGTTACGGTCTGTCCGGTGATATAAAGGCTCAGGTGTTCCTGTTCTTCATAAACGCCGGGCTTACTACTGCGATAAGTTCTGCCAAATTCAAAAAAGCGCAGGTTGTAATTGCGGCGGTTCAGGTTGTGTGCCACGGATTGCAGGCCTGTTTCCAGCATGGAGGGGCGCATGGTGTTCAGGTCGGCGCTCAGGCTGTTCAGCATTTTTACAGCGGTCTCCAGTTCTTCCGGGGTATAATAAGCACTGTTGGTGATGGAGTTGGTAAAGATTTCATGGAAGCCAAGTCCGGCCAGGTAGTTGGCGGCTTTTTCTTTGTAAACATATTTATAGCCTTCTGTATCTACCGATGGGGTAATGGTAATGCTGCTGGGTATCTCAATATTGTCGTACCCGTCTATGCGCATAATTTCTTCTACCACATCGGCAGGCAAATGTATATCGGGCTTGCTATAGGGGGCGGCCACCCAAACATCGTCCATGCCTTCTTTTAGTACTTCAAAACCAAGTCCGGTGAGAATGTCTTTTACCGTATCCTGGTGGTATTTCTTACCGCTCAATTTTTTCAGGTAATGGTGTTTCAGCTGTACCTGCACTTTTTCTTTTTTATCAGGATACAGGTCCACAATTTCCGAGCTGATGGTGCCGCCGGCCAGTTCTTTTATCAGCAGCGCAGCCCTTTTCAATACATTTACTGTATTGCTGATATCGGTATTTTTTTCAAAACGTGTAGCTGCATCGGTACGCAAACCCAGTCTGAAAGAAGTTTTACGGATATCGATGGGGTTGAACCAGGCGCTTTCCAGGAAAATATTTTTAGTGGTTTCTTTTACGCCGCTTTTAACGCCGCCAAATACGCCGGCAATACACATGGGTTCTTCTGCATTGCAAATCATCAGGTCGTCTTTGCCCAGTTTTCTTTCTTTTTCATCAAGTGTAAGAAAGGGGGAACCGTCGGCCAGGTTTTTTACAATTATTTTTTTGCCGGTGATGGCGTCTGCATCAAATGCATGCAGGGGTTGTCCTGTTTCGTGCAGTATAAAGTTGGTAATATCTACAATATTACTGATGGGCCTAAGGCCGATGGCTTTCAGTTTTTGCTGCAGCCACCGGGGGCTTTCTTTTACTGTAACCCCGCTGATGCTGACGCCGCTGTAGCGCTGGCAGGCGTTGTTGTTTTCAATGCTAACGGAGATGGGTAAGTTATTATTATCCGGTTTAAAGGTGTTGCTGTAAGGTGCTTTTACACGACTGTCTTTTTTATCGTGGTGGGTAAGGTATGCGCAAACATCGCGGGCAACGCCCAGGTGGCTCATGGCATCCATGCGGTTGGGGGTAAGGCCAATTTCATAAATCCAGTCGGTATAGGGCTGAAAATACGTTGCGGCAGGGGTACCCACTTTAATATTGGCTGGCAATACCAGTATGCCATCGTGGTTATCGCTGAAACCAATTTCATCTTCGGCGCAAATCATACCATAGCTTTCCTGGCCACGAATTTTTGCCAGTTTCATGGTCACCGGCTCGCCGTTTTTTGGATAGATGGTAGCCCCAATGGGTGCCACGATTACTTTTTGACCCGCGGCTACATTGGGCGCCCCGCAAACAATCTGAAGGGGCTGGTCTGCACCAACTGATACTTTTGTGAGCTTTAATTTATCTGCATTGGGATGCTGGCTGCATTCCAGCACTTCGCCCACCAGCAGGCCCTCCAGGCCGCCTTTCAGTTCTTCATATTTTTCCAGGCTTTCTACTTCAAGTCCGAGTGAAGTTAAAATCCTGCTCAGCCGCTCTGGTTCAATAATGACCGGCAGGTATTCACCCAGCCAGTTGTAAGAAATAGTCATACGATTGCTTCAGTTTCAATTGGCGCAAAGATAGGATTCAAAATTTATAGTTCTTTAGTTGATAGTTCTGCGTTTAAAAGCGCATTATTTTTAGTTTCTTGAAGGAAAATGCGTTATTTGTAAACGGGTTTTTAAATTCACATTCCAAACAGGCTTGTGCAATTGAGCCATCCGGACCATTCTACTCTGAACTGAACAATATGAAAGAAACAAAACTGCATCCTGCTTCCATTGTTATTTTTGGCGCCAAAGGAGATCTTACCCGGCGCAAACTGATACCCGCATTGTACAACTTATTCCTGGGCAATCACCTGCCAGACCTGTTCAATATACTTTGTGTAGACTACCTGCCCGTAAAGCCGGAAGCGTTTATAAATGATTTGCTGGAAGGCGTGAATGCGTTTTCGCGCAGCGGCAAAGCCGATGAAACCGTATGGGCAAAATTTGCTGCCCACCTGCAATACCTGCAGGGCGATTTTATGAACCCGGAAACCTATGCCACGCTTAAAAAGCAGCTGGCTGGTTTTGAAAGCCTGCACCCCCGCCAGGGTATGCGCATGTTTTATTATGCCGTATCGCCCCGGTTTATTGAAACCATTTCTGACGGACTGTACAAACAGAAAATCTGCAGCAACAGCAACCTGCACCGCATTGTTATTGAAAAGCCATTTGGTACCGATTTAGTTACTGCGCAAAGCCTGAACCGGTTTTTGCAGAAGCGTTTTGCCGAGAAGCAGCTTTACCGGATTGATCATTACCTGGGCAAGGAAACGGTGCAGAACATACTGGCATTCCGGTTTGCCAATTATGTATTTGAGCCTTTGTGGAACCGGCAGTACATAGACCATGTGCAGATCAGTGTGGCAGAAGCGGTAACCGTGGGCAGCCGTGGCGGCTATTACGACGGGGCCGGCGCCATCCGCGACATGATACAGAATCACCTGCTGCAACTATTGTGTGTAATAGCCATGGAATGCCCCGGTAAATATGAACCTGAGGCCATCCGCAATGCAAAAGCAAAAGTGCTGAAGGATATAAAAATATACAAACCCGATGAAGTGTTTAGTGAAGTGGTACGCGGACAGTACACCGATGGTGTGGTGGGCAACCAGCCCCAGGCCGCTTACCGGGCAGCGGAACATGTGGCGCCGGCTTCGGTAACAGAAACTTTTGTAGCCGCCCGTATGTTTATCAATAACAAACGCTGGAAAGGCGTGCCTTTTTTCCTGCGCACCGGCAAGGCATTGCAGCGGCAGGCTTCGGTGATTGTATTGCAGTTTAAGGATTCGCCCAATAAGATTTTCAAAGATGATATTGTGCCCAACCGGCTTATCATCAGCATACAACCCGAGCAGGAAATCAGTTTGCTGTTTGAAAGCAAGATACCCGGATTGCAGATGAAACTCACCCCGGTAGAAATGGATTTTATGTACAAGGATGCCTATACCCAGGATATTCCGGAAGCCTACGAAACCCTGCTGCTGGATGTGCTGGAAGGCGATGCCACTTTGTTTATGCGTGCCGACCAGGTAGAAGCTGCCTGGAAAGTGGTGATGCCGGTCATTAATGCCTGGAAAAAACAGCCCTCCAAACAACTGCGGTTCTACGAGCCCGGTAGCTGGGGCCCCCTGGCCGCCAGTAAACTGCTGAGGCCCTTTGCGAAGGACTGGATGTTGTTGCCAGGGGCGAAGGTAAAATGATTGTGTTATTGTTGTACCTGTTTTATGTTACATAAAATGTGTGATTTGCCAGCTTAAAAACAATATCAATCCCATCATTATCATCGCGAATTGTAGTGTTTGAAGGCTTTAAAAGAACATTGGTATTGTCATTATATAATAGGCTATCACAAAATCCCATGGGATTAATATTTGAGAAAAAATCTTGAAAAGTTTCCACAATGGGACCCCATGAACCATTAAATACATTTTTCTGTTCGGTTAATGTACATTGATATTGGTAATTATAAATCAGGTCCCAATTATTACCGATAAAATTAAAAAGGCACACTTTGTTTTCCCATATGTTAGGTGCAGTCATTTCAGTTTTATTTAGCACTCTGCAATAAGAATGATTTATGCCATTAATTATTTTTGTCGAAAAATTTTCTGGGATAGTACTGCAATCAATAGACAGACTCCATTTGTTATTTTCTGATTTAGCCCAATCAAAAATCTTGAATTGAGGCGATTCTTGTTGAAAAAAACTAATTAGTGCTTCTACACCTTTAGCTGTTCCGTTTGTCGCAGTAAGGTATAAAAATCCTGTAGAGTTTCCGCCAGCAGCTGCGGGAGTTAGTATGCCAAAGTCTAAACATGAAAAATTTGAAAAAGACCATTGAAAATTTTGTTTATAATAAACGCCGTATCCTACACCTCCAGGTACTGGAGGAATTCTTTTTCCGGTTTTTTTCTTGCCCCGGTATTTTCTTAAGACTCTTCTTTTGGTCTGCCTGCTTTTTTTGAAAAGTATGGCGGATGATTTTTTCGACTTTTTCTTAAAATAGCCTATTCTATCAATGACAGGTAAATAAATATTTTGTTGCTCATCCAAAATATGTGTTATTTTTTTAAGACGAACTGGTTTCTTTTTCATGGCAGTATTAAATGAATACTTTATTAAAAATTGAACTGCAAGCCAAAATATGGTTTTAGAGGGAAGCTGAATTCATAGATTAGATCTTTCTCTACATCCGCTGGACCTGTAACAATATCACCAGGCTTTAGAGAGCTGAGAGATTTTATCCAAGTGCCAGCATATCCAACCGAAAAGGCAACTCTTTTCAACGACATCAGATTAATCCGGCCGCCGATACCTGTAAAAAAAGTCGGATAGCCCGCGGTTGCCCCAATTCCTACTTGCCAAAAAGGATGAACGGGTGAATTG
>Ga0075026_100000482_pt1 | contig 15902 bp, 15 predicted proteins | sample Str012_2_FD_71392 | JGI IMG/M metagenome (GOLD analysis project Ga0075026, IMG submission 71392) | Freshwater sediment microbial communities in response to fracking from Pennsylvania, USA - Straight Creek_MetaG_SC_2012 | ecosystem: Environmental > Aquatic > Freshwater > Creek > Sediment...
GAAACCGCACTTCTTGACCACCTGGAGAAATTTATACTGGAGCCGGGAAATGGATTTTGTTTTGATGCCGTCAGAAAAAAACTCTGACTGGAGATGAATGTTTTTTTGTTGACATGGTTTTTTATCACCGGATTTTGAAATGCCATGTACTGATTGACTTGAAAGTTGACCGGTTTAGCCATTCAGATGCTTCCCAGCTAAAGCACTATATAAAATTCTAAAACAAAAAAGTAGCGCTTTAATTTTATAAAACCAGGTATTAAACAGACTCTTTCAACGCCGCTACAGATTTTTTTTCGCTGCCAATAAAAATTTTATTGTTGCTGATGGTAACCGGGCGTTTCAGAAAAGTGTATTCTTCTAAAATATATCGGCGGTAATCTTTTTCGGTCAGCACTTTGTCTTTCAGGCCCAGCGCTTTGTATTTAAGGGCCCTTCTGCTAAACAGGGCTTCATAGCTGCCGGCTATGGCTTTCATTTCATCCAGCTGTGCGGCCGTTATTTTTTGTGTTTTGATGTCCTGCATCTCGTATCCCTTTGTATCAATGCTGGTTTCTTTGATGATGGCACTGCAGGTACTGCAAGTGGCCAGGTGGTACATTTTCTTCATAAAAATCTTTAAAGCAAATTTGGGTTTTACGGCGGCAGTCAATAAATCCGGAAGCTTTGGTATTGCCGGATGACTAGGCATTTACCCTGTCCCATTCTTTTGTCTGGTGGTTGTATTGTTTGATAACCCTGGCGGGGCTACCGGCGGCAATGGAATAATCGGGAACATTTTTAGTGACCACACTGCCGGCAGCGATGACGCAATATTTACCCACCGTTACCCCGGCGGTAATGACGCTGTTGGCGCCAATCCAGCAGCCATCTCCAATAACAATCTCTGCGGTTGTACATGGCTGGTAGCGAAACCCTGTGGTTACATCATTAAACCCGTGGTTCATACCGCTCATTACCACGTGCTGGGCCGTCATAATGTGCTGGCCAATGGTAACTGGTCCAATAATAACATTGCCTGCTCCAATAAAAGACCAGTTGCCGATTTTTACCGGCCCCATGCCATTGTTGACAAAAGAAAAATCTTCAATGGTTACATTGTCGCCGGTTTCAAAATGATTGAAGGGCATGGTGTCTATTCTTGCCCGGCGAAAGAAAATAGTGTTTTTTCCTTTTTTATGATAAAACGGGTTCACAAAATTTCTTACCCACCAGCGGGGCCGGATACCGCCTTCTGAGCTGATAAGCCACATGGCCAGTTTTTTTAAGCCGGGGTTTGATTTTATTTTTTCTGCGAGGGACATGTATTGCAGTAATGATTTTTTTGCTAAAAGCGATGATTTATTGATACTGTATAAGTGAGCAGTTGGTGCAACGAAGCAGCAACCAGGGAACAACCAAAGCCACAACAAAGCAATTTTAACGGTTGATAATTCATCCAAATATCATTTTCCAGAAAACGGATTCAGGTATTTAGAGATAGACAGAACCAAAACAAGCTCTTTTTTCCCGTTAACGAAGTGCTATCTGATTCCTGCTTTTCTCCTGGTTTTCCCAGCTCCTCTTAGGCCTCAAACATACAATTAACCCTTCGAAAAGACAAACTATTAAAGTCTGTTAATAAAAGATATCTGCGTACCAAATTTTCGTAATTTTCGTCTCCATTCTTTCAAACATTTAAAAAACGCTTGTCATGCTAACACGCAGAAGATTCATACAACAAAGTTCTGTCCTCGCCGCCGCATTAATGATCGATACTTCTGGCCTCCTTAAAATGCACAAAGCACTCGGCCTTCAGTTGTATACGGTAAGGGATGAAGTTGCCAAAGACCTGGAACATTCATTGTCGGAAGTTTCCAAAGCCGGCTATACCATGACGGAATTGTATGGGTACGATTACAAAACCCGCCAGTTCTTTGGACGCAGTGTTAAAGACATGGCTGCATTGTTAAAGAAATACCATCTTTCTACACCGAGCGGTCATTACAATATCAATGACATGGTATATGGTGCCGAGTACAGCTGGGATAGCTGGAAATACCTGCTGGACGATGCAAAGACACTGGGCAATAAATATGTTGTGGTGCCTTATGTAGACGACAAACACCGTACACCGGATGATTTTAAAAGAATTGCAGAGCGGCTGAACAAAGCTGGTGAATTGAGCAAGGCGGCGGGATTGATAACCGGATACCACAACCACAATTTTGAATTTTTAACGTCAGTTGACGGCGCCCCTACTTACGAATACCTTTTAAAGAACACCGATTCTCAACTTGTAAAATTTGAAATGGATCTGTACTGGTTTGCCAATGCCGGCCAGGACCCTGTTGAGTGGATTAAGAAATATCCGGGCCGTTTCCCGATGTGGCATATAAAAGATATGGAAGCAAAAACAGAAGGACAGGAAAAAGGACAAACTTGTGAAGTAGGCAAGGGTGTGATTGACTGGAAATCTATTTTTAAACACCAAACAGAAGCCGGCGTGGATTATGTTTTTGTGGAACAGGAGCAATACCGCAGACCGGTGTTTGAATGTATTAAAATCAGTGCCGGCTACATGAAAAAAAATCTCCTCAAATAAAATAACACTTAAACGATGACTTCCCGTAAAAAATTTATACAACAATCTTCTTTATTGCTGGGCGCTGGTGCAATCCATGCCGCTATTGACAACAAAGCATTTGCTTATTTTAAAAACAGGATAATGCCTTCCGATCAGCTGAACATTGGCGCCATTGGCATTAATGGAATGGGATGGGCGAATGTAAAAGCTGCATTAAAAGTACCCGGTGTAAACCTGGTGGCGGTTTGTGACATTGATAAGAATGTTATTGGCAAAAGGCTGGAAGATCTTGGCAAAACCGGTGCAGATGTTTCCAAAATAAAACAGTACGATGATTACCGCAAACTGCTGGCACAAAAAGACATTGATGCCGTAATTATTGGCACACCGGATCACTGGCATGCGCTGATTATGATTCACGCCTGTGAAGCCGGTAAAGATGTTTATGTGGAGAAGCCGGTGGGCAATTCAATTATAGAATGCCGCACCATGGTAGCCGCACAACAACGTTACAAAAAAGTAGTACAGGCCGGCCAGTGGCAACGAAGCCAGCAGCATTTCAGGGATGCGGTTGACTTTGTGCAAACCGGCCAGCTGGGCAATATACGTACCGTAAAAGTTTGGTGTTACCAGGGCTGGATGAAACCCGGGCCCATGGTGGCAGACAGCGCCCCACCTACCGGTGTAGACTATACGCAATGGCTTGGCCCCGCTGCCATCCGGCCTTTCAACGCCAGTCGGTTTCATTTTAATTTTCGCTGGTTCTGGGATTATGCGGGGGGCCTAATGACAGACTGGGGTGTGCATTTGCTTGACTATGGCCTGCTGGGCATGAAATCGCCGGTGCCAAAATCGGTGGCCGCACTTGGTGGAAGGTTTGCCTATCCAGAGCTGTACGAGGAAACACCGGATACACTTACCACCCTGTATGAATTTGACGGGTTTAATATGGTTTGGGATTCTGCCATGGGCATAGACAACGGCTCTTATGGCCGTGACCATGGTATTGCATATATTGGCAACAATGGTACGCTGATTGTAAACCGCGGCGGATGGGAAGTGATTGAAGAAAAGAACAGCAAGACCAAAGTAAGCAAGGAATTTGTAAAGCCGTCCGATAACGGGCTGGACAAACACTGGGAGAATTTTGTAAGCTGTGTAAAATCGCGCAAGACAGAAGACCTGCATTGCCCGATACAGGCAGGCGCACATGTGGCTACGGTGGCACAAATGGGCAATATTGCTTTCCGCAGTGGTAAAAAACTGCTGTGGGATGCCAGCAAAGAACGGTTTACAGATGAAGACATCAACAAACAATATTTATTAAAGGAATACCACAACGGGTATAAATTACCGGTAGTATAGCATCCTGTTTTGCCCCAAACATAAACACTGGGCTGTTTCAAATCATCATATTACTCTTCAAATTTTTAACAACGCTCTGTATGAAAAATAAAATCATTCCCGCATTTTTACTGGCCAGTATTGTCTCCATTAGCGTATTTGCGCAGGAAAAAGGAGATCCTAAGGCAACTGAATTTTACAGTCCTGTACCAAAAGTGGTAACGCCAGGCAATGCCGGTACAGATGCCCCTTCCGATGCAATAATATTATTTGACGGCAAAAACCTGGACCAGTGGACTTCTGTAAAAACGCCCGGCGATCCTGCAAAATGGACCGTAGCAGATGGCGTGTTTACCGTAGACAAATCTACCGGTAATATACAAACGAAAAAATCTTTCACAGACTACCAGCTGCACCTGGAGTGGCGCATACCGGCCAATATTACCGGCACAGGGCAGGCACGTGGCAACAGCGGCATATTCCTGGCATCTACCGGCCCCGGCGACGATGGCTATGAAATACAAATACTGGATTGCTATAACAACAGCACCTATGTAAACGGTCAAACAGGCAGCGTGTACAAACAATCTATACCCATGGCCAATGCCTGCAAAAAACCCGGTGACTGGCAGACCTATGATATTTTCTGGAACGCACCCCGCTTCAAAGATGATGGTACAGTTAAAACGCCGGCCTATGTTACCGTTATTCACAATGGCGTTTTGCTGCAAAACCACACCGAACTGAAAGGACAAACCGTTTATATTGGCGCACCTTTTTACAAACAACACGGCCCTGCTCCCATTAAATTACAGGCGCATGGCGACAAAAGCGAACCCATCAGTTACCGGAATATCTGGATAAGAGAATTGTAACAACATGCAGTAGAGTGGCGTTTTGCATCTCAATACCCAAAGTCCTGCTGCGTGTCTCAAGTACCACTGTTGAAATTTAATACAAGTCTATTTTTTAATTTACGCAATAAACATGCACAAGAAACTTCTACTGTTTTGTACTGCGCTTTCTATAGCGGGTTTTTGTTTGGCACAATCAAAGCCAGAGGAAACAGAATACTATTCGCCCGTGCCTAAAATTGTAACGCCCGGTATAAATTTTGCGACGGCACCTTCTGACGCTATTATTTTGTTTGATGGAAAAAACCTGGATGAATGGATAACGCAAAAGGATTCTGCAGCCGCTAAGAAATGGATTGTTGCAGACAATGCATTTACCGTGGATAAATCGGCCGGTGACCTGATGACCAAACGAAAGTTTATGGACTTTCAGCTGCACATTGAATACCGTATACCCGAAAACATAACCGGCAGCGGACAGGCACGCGGTAATAGCGGTATTTTTTTAGCGGCACTTCCCTGGGGTGCGGGTGGGTATGAACTGCAGGTGCTGGACAATTATAAAAACAGCACCTATGTAAACGGGCAGGCAGGCAGCATGTACAAGCAGGCGGTGCCGTTGGCCAATGCCTGTAAAAAACCCGGAGAATGGCAAACCTATGATGTGGTTTGGACCGCACCGCGTTTTAATGATCATGGCATATTGCAATCACCGGCAAGGGTAACTGTTTTTCACAACGGCGTGCTGGTGCAGAACAATACCACATTGCTGGGCGATACACCTTATATTGGTCAGCCTTCTTACCGCGTGCACGGTGCATCACCCATTAAGCTGCAGGCACACGGAGATAAAAGTGAGCCAATTAGCTACCGGAACATCTGGTTGCGCGAATTATAATGGTTACTAATTCTGGTTATATATAAAACAATGGTAGCTGTATTGGCTACCATTGTTGTTTTAAAAAATCAAATATTACAGCGCAGTGTTATATTATAGGTAACAGTTTGCTGTAAACACCATGGTATAAATTTTTGTGTTCAGCATTTTTTAAAAGCTGGAATATCGAAATACTTATCCACAATACAAATGCTGTCTTTAACAAAAAATGATGCGCAATTAAAGCGTAAATGATGCCCGCTTTCCTCAGAAACGGCATGCAGGCGGAAAAAAATTCCTCAACTGTAAAAGAATGGCATGTTCAATATGGCACAATCATTGAATTGTGATTCGTGGCCGGTTAATTGAACAGTTCATGTTAACATTCTTTCATCATTCCAAGTACAATAAAAATTTATAACAATGAAAACAACATCAATGAGAACCGTGGCTGCAATCTTTTCTGCGGGTATCTTACTCAGCAGCTGTGTTTCTTCAAAGAAATACCATGCATCGCAGGCCGCGGTTGCAAAACTACAGGCCGACAGTTCAAGCCTTGCACAACAAGTGAGCTCTCTTCACCAGAATGTTTCTTCAATGGAACAGAAAAACAATGAATTACAAAAAAATGTGGAGGCTGCCAATAGCACTAACAACGGCTTGCAAAAAAATGTAGCTTACTATACTGATTTTTCGGGCAAACACCAGGCCGCCACTACAGCCATTAACGACGAATTAAAAACGTCTCTTGCAGCTGCGGGTGTTACAGACAAGGACATTATGGTGGCCGATGGAAAAATTTATGTAAACATTGCAGAGAAAAGTTTATTCAAGGGAAACACTGCAGTATTGACTTCCAAAGGAAAAGAACTGGTAGATAATCTAGGCCAGTTTGTAAAAAGCCATGAAGCGGTTGATGTAAGCGTTGCTGATTTGCAACTGGCAACTGGTGATGGCGGGGTTGCTACCACTACTACCATGGATGCATCAAACGCTGCCCCTTCTACAATGAGCACAGGTACAAGCGGCAAGTCAGGAACAGGTGTAACAGGAAAAAATACAGGCAGCAATCAGCCTGATAATGCTACAGGCCCGGTTCCAATGAGGGCGAAACACAATGTTGCCGTTCACCATGCAAAAAAACAAGTAGCAGCGTCGGGAGAAAGCAAATCTGTCGCTTATGCTTCAAAGAAACACAACAAGTATACCGCTGAAAGAAGCAACAGGAGCATGGCACGTGTCATAGCATGGAAGCGCCAGACTGTAATTGGAGATGCTTTATTGAAGAACGGTATTCCTAAAGTAAAACTGGTTGACCAGTTGCCCAATGCAAGTTCCAGCAGTACATCGCCCAAAGGCGTACAGGTTGTACTGGTAAATGATATGGATAATTTTTACAAGCACATGAGTGAAGCTCCGGCCGGCGCACAACCCGTGAGTAAGAATCCATAAAACAATTCCATCTATATAAATTAAAAGCGGCGCTGTTATTGGCGCTGCTTTTGTTTTTAGGCAGGTATAATATCCTGTAAATCTTAGTTCAGATCACTTTACCCACCAACGCCTTCATTTTCTGTAAACCGGTTTTGGCAACCAATAAAGCATCCTGTTCCCAATAGGTTTTATTAAAAAGCTCCAGCGATAATGTTTTGCTGCCACCCATATTTTTCAGCAGTTGTAGTATTTGTTTGAACGGCGCCGCCCCATCGCCTGGAAATACGCGGTCCGCATCTGTTTGTGCGCTTACCGGTTTATTGGCAGGGTAGTCATTCATATGTATAATGTCAATCACTTTTCCATTTACAAGGTTCAGGCAATCAAAACCTGAACCGCCACGGTGCAGGTGATAAACATCGGGTAGTATACGGGCGTCTTCGTCATTGGCGGCAGCAGCAATGGCCAGGGCCTGGCCAAAATTGTATAAGGTGGGTGAACCGCCCCAGAATTCCAGCAGGGGCATTACTTTGTATTTTCTACCCAGTTTTAATGTCTCACGGTAACGGGCACCCGCTTTTTGAAAATCAAGCGGCTGGTCTTTTGAAACACCTGCGGGTGGTGCAGCAATGCGTTTGCAGCCCAGCACCGCCATCATTTTCATTTCTTTTTCCAGCGTTGCCAGTGCAACCGCTCTTTTGCCTTCATCATCTACCAGCCATTCGGTAAAACTGATGGCATTCTCTACGCGGATATTTTTAGACGATATAAATTTTGCGAGTGCTTCAATGCTGTTTCCTTCTGACAGCCATTGCTCAATATCCCGTACCCATAGTTCAACAGCATCGTAACCAGCGGCAGCGGCAATTTCAATTGAATGCAGCAATCCGGGCTTTTGCCCCATGATGGTACTCATGTTTAAACAAAAACGAAACGGACCCATGGGCTTGACACTTGTTTTTGTGCGGATAGACGGAAATGCCGGAGCAAGTGCCAGGGCAGAAGACCATTTGAGCAGGTTGCGTCTGTGCATGAGATTTATTTTAATAATTTTTAGCCGACAGTGCCACACAATGTTAGCATTTATTTTTTACTAAGTGTAACCATGTGTTGTTTGAGCCCGTGTTGGCTATTAATACAAGATAAATAAAATAGTAAACTAATTGCATGTATTACTTATACCAGTCCAGTGGTTTATACGTTAAACAATCATTGTATTTTAGGGCAGCCGTCAAAATCGACCATACAAACCAGTTAACCTATGAAAAATTGTATTCTTATTCTTACATCCTTCTTTTTGATTCTGCATGCGGTGGCGCAAAATTCATCCCTTGCTTTTAATGGCACCACACAATATATAAGTGTGCCCGATCAAAACAGTATCGACCTTAGTAATAATTTTACGATAGAGGGCTGGGTGTACCCAACAGGTACCGGCTCAGCGCCGGTAGAAGGCGGCATCATTGTTAATAAAGAAAGCAGTTATGAAATTGCCCGTTTTGCCGACGGCACTTTACAATATGCGCTTAGTGCAAATGGCAACGGAACAGACTGGGCCTGGGTTAATTCGGGCATCATACTGCCGGTAAATAGCTGGAGTCATTTTGCTTTTGTGAAATCCGGCACCAGCGTAACCATTTACCTGAATGGCTCTTCGCTTTACTCGAATGTTTTAATGCCGGCAACGCTGACTGCCAATACACAGGAGCTGAGAATTGGCAACCGTAGCAGCGCTTCCAGTTATCTGAATGGCAGAACGGACGAAATCCGGATCTGGAATATAGTACGTACGCAGACAGACATCAAAACATATATGTTTAACAGAAACCTGGCAAACAACGCCAGTGGGTTGGTGGCCTATTATAGAATGAATGAAGGCAGCGGTGGTTCCACCGTAAACAGCGGCACAAATTTTACTGGTCTTAACGGAACGCTGGTGAATGCACCTTCATGGGTTGCCAGCCCGGTACAGTATACCGCCAATGCACTTTCTTTTGATGGACTGGATGACACAGTAACCATACCTTATACTGCTTCGCTTGATATTACAACTGCCATTACCCTGGAATCCTGGGTATATGCAACAAAGAATACAGGCATACAAAACGTTATCAGCAAGTCGAGCAGTACCTTTAACAACGGTTATATATTTCCAAGAACAGACAATGGGTGGACCAATGTTATTGGCTATTTAAATATTGGTGGAAGCTGGAAGACATTGTCGGCAGCTTACCCTTCTTTAAACGCATGGCATCACCTGGCCCTTACCTATGATGGCAGCACAATGAAATTATACATTGACGGCGTATTGGCCAATTCTCTTGCGCAAACAGGTATTATTGTAGTTAATACCAATTCACTGGCGTTGGGAAACCAGCCCGGCTTTAGTGAATATTTTGGCGGCTATGCAGATGAAATGCGGATCTGGAATGTAGCAAGAACACAGGCTCAGCTACAAGCCAGCATGAACAAAGAACTTGATCCGGCCACGCAAACGGGCCTGGTTAGTTATTATACCTTTAACCAGGGGCTTACTACCGGTGCCAATGCGGGATTGGTTACTGCTGTTGATCAAAAAGGAAATAACAATGGAACACTTACCAATTTTGCCTCCAGCGGCGGCACCTCCAATTTTGTGGCGCAGTTTAGCAGCCTGGCAACGCTGCCCGTAATATGGCGCAACTTTACCGCGCAAAAGCAAGGAGACAATGTATTGCTGAACTGGAGCACGGCCAGCGAACAAAATTCCGCCAGCTTTACTGTACAATACAGCACCGATGGGTTGTCGTGGAATGATGCTGGCACTTTGCCTGCCGCCGGAAACAGCAGCCTGCAGCAGCAATATTCTTTTGTACACACCAGTCCGGCAAGCGGCGCCAATTACTACCGCATCATGCTGCAGGATCTGGATGGCAAATTCAGCTACAGCAAAGTAATTGGTTTGGTATTGCAAAGCCTGGCGGCGCAAATAAAAATATATCCCAATCCGGTTACCAATGGCGTTTTACATATACAACTACCCAACCCAGCCGCAGTCTCCGTATATACAAGCATCGGCATATTGGTGATACGCAAACACCTGCCCGCCGGCATGCAGCAACTGGATATGAGCGGTTTTGCCAAAGGAAGCTACCAGGTAAAAGTTGGAGGAGAAGTGCTGGGGGTGGTGGTGCAATAATTTAAGCGAAGCCCAATAAGTACAATAAAAAAAGACGATTGAAAAATCGTCTTTTTTTTATTGTATAGGTGAGAATCACTTCTCGCCCATCGCGTATTTTATCCCGCCTAAAATATGTTGCAGATACACTGTGTCAACAAATGATTCCTTGGTATGGCCCATTTCTGTATAAAAAGCCCTGCCCCCTTCATAGTCGTGGTACCAGGCCATGGGATGATCGTTGTTGTTTTCGCCACCGGTGTAAGAGGTCTCATCAATTTTAATCAGTACATGCACATCGGGGTTCAGGTCGCGGTAATTGTACCATTCGTCCCAGCGTTCCCATACATCGGGCAGGTGTTTGGTAGAAAGATGGTTCTTATCCACTACCATCAGTTTTGCCTGTTGCTGTTTGGGGTGAGATTTAAACCAGCCGCCCACCAGCTTGTTGTACCAGGGCCAGTTGTATTCGCAATCTGCCGCTGCATGAATGCCCACCCAACCACCGCCTTTGCGCATAAAATTCTGCAATGCTTTTTCCTGGTCTTCTCCCAGTACTTTGCCCGTGGTGCTTAAGAACACAACGGCCTTATAATGTTTCAGGCTGGCGTCGGAAATCATGAGCGAGTCGGTAGTGGTGTCTACCGCAAACTTATTTTCCATGCCCAGTTTTTGAATGGCAACCAAACCCTCAGCAATACTTTCGTGGTGGTAGCCATTTGTTTTGGCAAAGACCAGAATCTTTTTTGTTTTGGCAGGTGCTGCCGGTGTATTGTTACTTTGCAGTGTAATGCCGGCAGCCATGGCCATCAGCAAAAAAATCTTTTTAAATAAAATATTTGCAAGCATGTGGCAGGTTTATTTTTTAAATATTCTTTTGTTCTTGCGCTTTAGCAGCTCCTTGGGAGAATTAATACAGGGAGCGGGCAGTTATAATTTTTTGATCATGATGTTCCTGTACCAAACCGCATTGCCATGATCTTGTAATGCAATTTTACCGGATGTAAACGTAGCCCAGTTGGGCATGTCTTTAAACTTGCTGCCAGCCACCAGTTTTTTCCAGGCATCATCCCACAAGCTGGTAGATACCGTGGTTACGCCGTTCAGCACCAGGTCCAGCTTGCCTTTGTTGACAATAATTTCAACCTGGTTCCATTCTCCTACTGGTTTTACGGGTTCGGAATTGCTTTTAATTAAATCATAGAGATCGCCAGCGCGGTGTTTCAGGATCTTTCCATCGGGGTGGCCATCATTGTCAAGCACCTGCATTTCCGGACCAGAATTATACGTGTTCTTAAACTTGCTGGTATCTTCCTGCACCAGGAAAATAATACCGCTGTTGCCATTTTTGGAAATCCTCCATTCCAGCTTCAAATCATAATTGTCGTAGCTATTGTCGCTAACAAGGTCGCCACCTTTTTTTACACTGGTATCTATGCTCAATGCCCCGTCTGCTATTTTCCACCGGGCTTCGGCGGTAGGTTTGCCATAGCTGTGCCAGCCGGCAGTGGTGGTACCATCAAATAAACTTACCCAACCGTTTTTGCTGCTGTCTGTGGCAACCACAGCGGCTTTTGCAGTTGTATCTGCTGTAGTATCTTTTGAGGCAGCAGGTTCTGAAGAATTGCATGCAGCCAATAATGACATACATACAGCAAGCATCGGGATTTTCATGTTATTAAATTATAGCCCTCTCTTTTGGAGCAGGGGTGAGGTTAATTGTTTATTTGTTTTTTAAAAGCAATACATATTTTACCATGGCTTTTGCATCATCTTTAGAAATAGTAGCATGCGCTGTCATTGGCACAGAGCCCCAGTTGCCCGAACCACCAGCAATTACCTTATCGGCCAGTGTGTTGATGGTGGCATCATCGCTGGTATATTTATTGGCCACATCGCGGTAAGCGGGTCCGGTGGAAGTTTCATCCACTTTATGACAGGTAAGACAGTCAGAACCTGCAATCAGCGCCAGGCCTTTCTGGTAATCGGGATTGGCGGATTGGTCTGCCGCAGCAGGTGTAGCTGGTTTTGCCGCAGCAGTATCGGTAGCTGTGGTGCTTTTTGTTTCATTGTTATTGCATGCGTAACAGGCGGCAACAATCAGTGAAAGTGCCAGGAATTTCTTTATCATACACGTTTTTTTAAAAAATGGGAAAAATAAAAATAGTTAGTATTAATTGCGTGATTAAAATCAGTCAAATCTATTAAAAACTTTCGGAGTACGGGTTCTTGCCCCTCTCTTTTTGAACCCCTATTTTACCAGGAGGGCTGCGGGCATTTTTACAATCCTAAAATGGCCCGGTTAAAATTTTCATCGCTGCCGGTACCCGCAAAATCATCAAAGGCTTTTTCTGTTACGCGAATGATGTTATTTTTTATAAACACCGAACCTTCTTTGGCACCGTCTTCCGGATGTTTGATGGCGCATTCCCATTCCATTACGGCCCATCCTTTGTAATCATATGCAGCCAGTTTGCTGAAGATGGATTTAAAATCTACCTGTCCGTCGCCCAGGGAGCGGAACCTGCCTGCACGGTCAATCCAGTTTTGGTAACCACCGTACACACCCTGTTTACCGGTTGGATTAAATTCGGCATCCTTTACGTGAAACATGCGGATTCGTTCGTGGTAATTGTCTATATAGTCAAGGTAATTGAGGCATTGCAAAACAAAATGAGAAGGATCATACAGCAAACAGGCTCTTTTATGGTTGTTTACTTTTTCAAGGAACATTTCATAAGAAATACCATCGTGCAAATCTTCTCCGGGGTGAATTTCATAACAAAGGTCCACACCGTTCTCATCAAATACATTCAGAATCGGCAGCCATCGTTTGGCCAGTTCTTTAAAACCAGTTTCCACCAAGCCTGCCGGGCGCTGTGGCCAGGGATACACTGTTTGCCATAGCAGGGCACCGCTAAATGTGGCGTGTGCATTCAGGCCCAGGTTTTGAGATGCTTTGGCGGCGTATTTTAATTGTTGCACTGCCCATTCCGTTCTTGTTTTTGGGTTATTACGGTATTGCTCAGGTGCAAATCCGTCAAACAATTCGTTGTAAGCGGGGTGCACGGCTACCAGCTGTCCCTGCAAGTGGGTCGACAATTCAGTAATTTCCAATCCGGCGCCGTTTACAATGCCTTTAATCTCATCTGCATAGGTTTTGCTTTCGGCGGCTTTCTGCAAGTCAATACAACGGCCATCCCAGCTGGGAATCTGCACGCCCACAAAGCCAATGCTTTTGGCCCATTCGCAAATAGATTTTAAAGAATTAAACGGAGCCGCATCGCCCATAAACTGTGCAAGAAAAATTCCCGGACCTTTTAATGTTGTCATATTGCAAGTATAAAATATTTAGTATTCAGACCATCACCGGTTGATTTGACCTCATAAAACCGGCATTCGTACTTAGCGCTTTAGCCTTGTGCTTAGGCAGGCGAGGGTACACCATTGTACCACAAATCTTTAATGAGCACCTTTACTTCTATCTTAATCACTTCGATTCCTCTCCAATCTGTTTAATAAGCGCATTACTTTTGTCGATACCCGTTGTATAGCCTGCAATGCAGTTCGTAACATCACCTTCCAGTATCGACATCAGGATGCGCATTTTTGAGGTACGCAATACTTCCGGGGCATTTGCATACCCACCGGTTGTATCAATCTTAATCATATCACTCAGATAAGGCTCCAGCCTGTCAACTGTAAGTGTGTTATAAAGCTGGTTAATCCGGTAAATATTGGGAAAAATTTTCTGGTACAGTTCAGCAATGTTGTAGAGCGTATTTTTATTTTCAATGATATCAAGTTTGCCGCTTCCTTTCAGTGCTTCAAACCTGCCTATGCGGGGGTTTATCTGCACCTGTGCAAAAAACACCCAGGAATATTGCATTAAACTATCCTTATCCGGAACGGCTCCCCTGCCTGTTTTTTGAAAATAATGGGTGTTGTGCAGTGCCTGCTGCAAAACTGCCCTGTCATTCATCATTTCTTTTACATCGGCCAGTAAATCTTCTTTCAAACCTTTGTAAAATTCTTTTTCTTCGCGCCGGTCTTTTCTTTCTTCGCTCCAGTTGTGAAACCACAATGAAATCGTTACCGCAAAAACGATGATAATAATTTCCTGCAGCAAATCTTTCAGCTTATGAAACCAGTTCTTCTCCGGGTTGGTCCAGGATTTATAAACGGCTTCTGTATGCTTTTTTATGATTTCATCTTCCGACATGAAAAGTGCTGATTTGTAAGTTTGAAGTACTGAGTTTTATATAGCAGCTAAGCTTGTAATTACAGGCAGCAGCAGTTGCCGTACTTATCACTTACAACTGGTATTCGTGCCATTTTTTATCACTTTGCGCTGATGCCACCACGTTATCTATGAATGCCATACCGCGTACGCCGTCTTCCACACCCGGAAAATCGAGGATTTCTTTTGATGGTGTGGTGCCGTCAATTCTTGCAGATAAAGTAAGTGCAAAATTTCTGTAAATATTCGCGAAAGCTTCCAGGTAACCTTCCGGATGGCCGCCCGGTGTGCGGGCATTGTGGGTGGCATAACTGCTCAAACGGTCACCATAGTTGCCGCCGGCCCGCAGTATCTGCGTGGGCTGGTCGAGCCATTTTACCAGCAGCGTATTGGGTTCGTGCTGCGCCCATTCAATACCGCCTTTTTCTCCGTATACCCTTATTTTTAATGCATTCTCCTCCCCGGCTGCTACCTGCGATGCCATTAAAACGCCCGCAGCGCCATTGTCAAATTTCAGCAGCACGTTGCCATCGTCGTCCAGTGCGCGGCCTGGAACCATAATATTAAGATCGGCACAGAGGTGAGAGATCTTTGCACCGGTAATGTATTCGGCCAGGTGGGCAGCATGTGTGCCGATATCGCCCATGGCGCCGCTCTTGCCGCTTTTTTTAGGATCGGTTCTCCAGGCAGCCTGCGCATTGCCTTCGCGTTCGCTCATTTTGCTCAGCCATCCCTGCGGGTATTCTACCCATACTTTTCTAATCTTGCCAAGCACACCCTCTTTTACCATTTGCCGGGCCTGTTTAACCAGCGGGTAACCAGAATACGTGTGCGTTAAACAAAGCAACAAGCCCGTTTCTTCTACTTTTTTCTTTAATTGTTTTGCTTCATCACTGGTAAAGGCAATTGGTTTTTCTATCACCACATGAAATCCATTATCGAGGGCCATCATAGCCGGTGCAAAATGCGCAAAATTGGGGGTTACGATGGTAACAAAATCCATGCGCTTGCCGGCCGGTAATGCGGCTTCTTTTTTTATCATGTCTTCGTAGTTGAGGTAGATCCTGTCTTCTGGCAGGAAGAGCATGTGGCCGGAATCTTTGGCAACTTCCGGGTTGATACTTAGTGCGCCGCAGGCAATTTCAATCAGTCCGTCCATATTGGCTGCCAGGCGGTGAATGGCGCCGATGAATGCATCTTTGCCGCCGCCAATCATTCCCATTCTTAGCTTTCTGTTCATTGTATTTGAAATTAAAATTTTATTAATAGAGCAGGTTACAAGCAATCTAATCTGTGAGGAGAAGAATGTGACAGGAAAAATAAGAAAGTCTTTCCAAAAAAAATGATCAAATAAATAAATTGTAAGATGGTAATTATAAAAAATAAAAATTACATTTAGCTCCGCAATTTTACAATGCCCGACTTACTTG
>Ga0075026_100000483_pt1 | contig 15891 bp, 20 predicted proteins | sample Str012_2_FD_71392 | JGI IMG/M metagenome (GOLD analysis project Ga0075026, IMG submission 71392) | Freshwater sediment microbial communities in response to fracking from Pennsylvania, USA - Straight Creek_MetaG_SC_2012 | ecosystem: Environmental > Aquatic > Freshwater > Creek > Sediment...
CGAGTTGATCATCCATGGAGGAGAGCTGAGCACTCGAAGCCCAAGCCGTTTCCGACTCGATCGGTTTTCGAAACCGTCCCCGGCACCTACCGGGTTAACTCTCCGTGGCATGTAGATTCTTGCAAGTTAGAGCCCGTTTGGGTCCTAACACGCAGGAATCTGCATGTTGAGCGGAGCGCCGAGGTCTCGAACCCCATGCCTTTCGACACGTACGGATTAGCAATCCGCCCCGACCACCTGGCCGGTTGACGCTCCATGACGTTTCCACAAACTGGATGACATCATCCAATTTGTGAGAACTTGGTCGGCCAGGAGGGATTCGAACCCCCAACGTTTCTCCGTGGACGGTTTACAGCCGCCGCGCTTCACCAATTTGCATACTGACCGGTGGTGGGAGTAGAAGGAATCGAACCTTCCCGGCCGAAGCCCAGCGGTTTACAGCCGCCTTGTGCACCTTGCAGCGTCACTCCCGAGAGTCGGGGCCGTGACGCGATCGTCAGACCCCTAGAGGGATGAACTCGAACTCGGATAGAGGGACGATCGGGTGGTACGCATGAGGATGACCATAGCGCACCCAGATCCCCGTGTCAAGCACCTTCTTCAACAAGCTCAACGGGCGCCGGCCAGGTAGATGTGCTATGGTGCCGCCATGGGTGCAGTCGATTGGACTACACGCTGCATCGGCTGCCGAAGGAGTGCACAAGGTGTTCCGGACTGCGTGTGTACGTGTGACCCCTGGGGTCGGACAGAGCCCCTACTGCCGCGCCCGAAGAGGGAGCGCCCGTCACGGGAGTCGCCGTCCGGCGTCGTCAGGGACTTCGTCTTCTCCAGGGACAAGCTCATGTGCCGCTACTGCGAGCGCAAGCTGTCCCGGCAGGACGCTACCCTCGACCACGTCATGCCCCGGTCCAGGCGTGGTGGCAACGGCATCAAGAACCTCGTCACCTGTTGCACGCCGTGCAACCAGTACAAGGCCGACAACACCCCCGAGGAAGCCGGCATGATCCTGTTGCCGGTGCCAGAGCCATGAGTAAACCAGCCTTCTCCCACATGAGATGCCTGAAGTGCCGTCTCGAAGAGATGGGCAAGGAGCCGCCCCCGGCGCTGGTCTGCTCGTGCGCGCCCTATCGCAACTGGGAGGCCACGCAGGGCCGAGAGCGCAAGCCCGACCCGGACGGCCGGCTACGACGTAGCCCCTCGAAGCACAGGCGACGAGAGGTGCTGGCCCGGGACAAGATGACGTGCCGGTACTGCGGCCTGGCCCTGACCATCAACCCCGGTCCGTGCTTCGCCACGATCGACCACGTGGTCCCCTGGAGCCGTGGCGGTGGCCGGCGCAAGGAGAACCTGGTGGCCTGCTGCGACGACTGCAACCAGAAGAAGCGAGACCGGACCCCCGAAGAGGCCGGCATGCCACTGCTGCCAATCCCCGAGAGCTAGTCCAGCGGGTCCTTCCAGCCGCGCTCCTTGGCCCAGGTCACGTATTCGTCTCGCAAGGGCTCGCTCTTCACCCAGTCGTCGATGTCGTGGGCGCCCAGCAGTGCTCGCCAGGGGCGCTGGATCTCTCCACGGCCGTACTCCCAGTGGGTGTCGGCCCACGAGGGCTTGCGGCCCACGGCGCCGAGCTTGTTGAACTCGCCCAGGTTGCCGGAGCGGATCACCCACTCGGCGAAGACGCGGGAGCGGGTGACGACGGCCAGGCGGCGCTCCTCGAAGCGGCGGCGGGCCTCGGGGCCGCGGTACCAGGGGTAGTGGACGCGCTCCAGCTCGCCGTCCTCGTTCTCCATCACGCCCCAGCCGTAGTGGGCGGGGTTGCGCTCGGGGAGCACGCCGCTCAGGTGGGTCATGGCGTGGTCGCCGATGAGGCCGTCGGGGAGCATCGCCTTCATCATGGCGTGGGCCTCGTCGGGGTAGGTGCCCTCGGGGATCTGAGCGTCAGCCCAGCGGATCAGGGGAGCAACCTTGTCGGCGCCGCGGCGGTCGCGCACGGCGTACTTGACCTTGCGCTGGGGGTTGGTGAAGATCAGGTCGGCGTCGCAGAGGGGGCAGTCGACGGCGTCGGGATCGTCGCAGTTGCAAGCGGCGGGGTTCAGCTCGTCGAGGATGCGGTTCTGGCGGCGGCGGGCGTTGTGGTGCGCGTCACGGATCTCCTCACGAGCGCCCTTGCGGGCGGTGGAGGGCAGCACGCTGCGGCCCATGTCGCGCACCTTGGCGCGGCGGGGGTCGGAACGACGGGTGGTGTGCAATTTGGACTCCTGGGCTCAAGCGGTGCCGCCCCAGTGGCGGTCACCTACTTATGCACGGAGTCCCTACAATCGCTGCTCGGGTTGCCATGGGTGAGACCATAGCACACCAAACCCGCCCCGTCAAGAACTAGCGTCGGCTCGTCCGCTCGCGCTGGATGAAGGGCTCGTTGATCACGGCCACCGTGTCGTCGGCGATGATCCGAGCCTCGGCGGCGTTCGTGGCCCGAATACTCAGGCTCACGAAGCCGTTGACGCCCTTGCTGGGGTCCATCGTCTGGCGGGTCACCGTGAACCCCTTCATCTCGGCCACCTCGGTCTTGCGGTTCGGATGATCCTTGTAGCGGATCGGCTGCCCGAACTCGACCGGGTTGGCTACGGCGTTGCGGACACCGACAGCGATGTCCTTCTCGAAGGTGGTGGTTGCCATGCGAGGGACCGTAGCAGACCTAACGGCCGCCGGTCAAGTTCAGCAACCGTCGTAGGGAGCCCACGGCCGAGTCCCGAGCATGGCGTACAGCTCGTTGAAGGCCTGGTCCTGCTGGGCCGGCGAGGCCAGCCACGAGTGGGCCACCCCGAACTTGGTGGCGAAGCCCTGAGCCCTCCAGGTCGGGTCGATGATGCCGTAGCCGCCGCCGCCCACCGAGCCGTAGTTGCAGGTGGACTCACGAGCGAATACGCAGAGCCGGAAGGGTTGGTTCCTGCTCTTGTTGCATCCCCCTGCCGAAGCGGTTCCAGCAGCGACCGCCGGCTTCTTGGCAGCAGCGGGCGCCGGGACTTGCTTTGGCTTGGGGGCGATGGTGGTCGGCGGCGGGGGTGGTGCCGTCGTGGTCGTGGTCGGTGCCACCGTAGTCGACGTGGATGTCGTAGTGGCATCGGTAGCTGGAACGGTCGAAGAATTCTGAGATTCCTCAGCAGAAACGTCAGTAACTGCATGCGAAGCGCCCGTCGGACGCGCTAGTGTTAGCACGCCGATGGCCACCGCGAACACGGTCAGCAACACAATCAAGGTCTTACGCATCCGGCCTACCTCCTACAGTTGCCCGGAAAAGCAGAAGACCACCTCAGTCGGTGGCCGTCGGCCTCCACCTTAGCACAGCCCAACGCTGAATGCAATCTGTTCGTAACAGAAGGGCTCAGACGTTGGTCTTGGCGTAGGGGTTGTAGGCCGCCGTGCGGGGCTGCCTGTAGGAGAACCTGGACCGGTTGCGCTTGGCCCTGTACGAGAACGGGTCCCGTCGAGTCCGCTTCACGTGGAAGCCGAACCGGGGCGGCTTGGAGAACCTGGCCACGACCCGGATGCCCGTGCTCTGGGACGTCCTGCGGTGCGAGCCCGAGACGCGATGAGTGGCCTTCTTCTTGCGCGGGTGCTTCAGGTGGTAGTGGGTACCTCGGCGCTTGGCCGCAGAGGCCTTGGCCCCCTTGGCCCGGGCGATAGCGAAGGCCGCCTTCTGGGCCGCCGACCTGGGCTGGCCGGCCGTGGACTTCCTGGCGTGGCCGAGGCTCTTACCTCGCCGGGCGGCGGCGCTGGCCTTGCCGCCGGCCGAGGCGAAGCGCCTGAACTGGTCCCGCTGCTTGGCGGTCCTGGGGTAGTGGCGACGAGGCGCCTTGAACATCACCATCAGACATTCTCGAAGCCGATCGAGAGGCCGGTCTTGAGCCGCTCAGCGGTGGAGGGCTTGAGCAGGAACCACTTGGCACCGGCAGCCAGGAGCACGTTGCGCGCCTCGACCTGCTTGGGCTCCAGATCCTTCAGCTCCTTCTTCACCTCGATGAACACCACGCCCCAGCGGTGATGAGCAAGCACGAGGTCCGGGAAGCCGCCGGCATCTGGGTCGGCGACGGGGATGTACCTATTGCCGCGCCTCACCATCTTGCGAGAGTCGTTGAAGTGCCACACGGTCCAGCCCAGCTTGCGAGCATCGGCCATGAAGGTGTTCTGGACTTCCTTCTCGGGCAGCTCGCGCCAGGCTCGTTCTTCGTCGGTCAGGCGCTTCGGCATTTACCCAGACTAGCTGGGTGCCCCTTAGTGGAAGCTCATGGCGCAGCGATGCTGGGCGCAGTGCCCCATGCCGTCGATCAGTGCCCCGAGCGATTCGATGTACCAGTTCTCGACGCCGGAATTGGCTCGGCGCTCTTCCCAGAGGGCCTTGATGGCGGTCAGGCGCTCGACCATCTCCTCGCACTGCCAACCGTCGAGGTAGCCCTCGCAGTCGGAGTGGTTCAGAAGGTCCTCCAGGGTGGTGCTGACGGTGTCCCAGGAGCGTGAGCCCCCGAAACCGACCATCTCGTCCAGGACGAACCCCTCCTCGGCGGCCAGGTTCTTGCGGAACACGTGGAAGCCCGAGTAGGACCAGTGCGCCCCGCCCGGCGAGATGTCGAGCCCCATCAGGCCCCCACCACGTACTCGTCGCAGTCCAGGTGCTGCAGCCACTCGAAGTAGCCGTTCCACGGGACGTCGTAGTCCTTGGAGACCTCGGCCGCGGCATAGAACTCCTTTGCCCCGGCCTTGTCCCTGGAGACGAAGAGGGGCGAGAAGTAGCCGCCCGAGCTGCCGAAGGTGCTGCCCGTGCCGTACACGCACGAGACCAGCCAGACGGTGTCGCCGGGCTTGATGTCCTCGTCGGTGTTGATCTGATCGAACTCGATCGGGGGGACAGACAGGGAGAGGCTGTTGATGGAGACGTCGCCGTCCTCATCGCCAGCGTCCCAGCTATCCTCGGGGTCGGGGTCGCGGGTCACTTCGCGCCACGAGGTGAGGCTGATGAAGACGGTGGTCATGCGGGGTACTGTAGCACTCCTCACTACGCCCGTCAAGCCAGCAGTGGGTCGAGCTTCCCCTTCAGCGCCTTGGCCATCGAGGTCCGCCGGCCGGTACCGTGGTTCAGCACCTCGTCTCGCCATCCGCACCAGTTGAAGGAACGATCGTTCCGAATTTGAGAGATACGCTCCTCATTGACCTTCTGGGTGCCGATTTCGGCATGATCGTTCTGGAGCCGGCGCTCCAGCTCCCCGAGGGCGTTCTTCTTGTTCTGGCCCTGCGAGCGGCTGTCGATGCGGACCCGCTTGCCGGTCGGCTGATGCACGGCTACGACGGCGGTCTCGGTCTTGTTGCGCTTCTGGCCGCCCTTGCCCGAGCCCCGGGCCACCTGGATCTCTACGTCATCTGGGTCGAGCTGGAAGCTCTCGCTTTCACTCCCGTCCAGGATCGCGACAGAGACACTGGAGGAGTGCCGGCGGCCCTTCTTCTCGTTCACGGGCACCCGCTGGATGCGGTGGGTCCCGGAGAGGTTGTTCAGGTCGTCAAAGGCAGTGGCGGTCGCCCTGCACCGAGATGGTGACGTTGCGGGTGCCGTCACGCTCGATGGAGGTCGAGCAGCGCCGGGAGTCGGCCCAGCGGGCGATGCCGCCGGCCAGCTCGTTGGCGAACAGGAGGGCGTCGTCGCCCCCCTCGCTCGGTCGGATTTCGATTCGCTTGGTGCTCATGAGCCCATCCTAGCCGGGTGGGTGCCGGCCGGCAAGCTCAGGCGATGGCGATGGCGACGCTGACGGTAGCAGTGGCGCCGAGCTGGTTGCGCTGCTCCAGCACCGTCTGGAAGTTCTGCAGGATCTCGCCGGCAGCGGATTCCTGGGCGATGATCTGGGCCGAAGTGGTGCCGGCCGGGTAGTGGGCAGCCGGGTACGTCACGGTCGCCGTGGAGGTGTAGGTCAGGGTTACGTCGCCAGAAGCCATGGGTCGAACGTACCGCGCCTGCGGCCCCTCGTGGGGGATTGCTACAGGGACAACTGAAGGATCGTGATGGCGCGTCCAGAGGGACTCGAACCCCCGGCCTCCGCCTTCGGAGGGCGGCGCTCTTTCCGGCTGAGCTATGAACGCATGGAGCCTGCCCGGAGGGACTCGAACCCCCCACCTCGGTGTTAGGACCACCGCGCTCTTCCGGATGAGCTACGAGCAGATACGACGCCGGGCGAGCCGCTCCTCGCGGTACTCGGCGCATTCCCCACAGGAGCACTTGAGGGTATAGACCCCGTAATAGCTCCCATGGATCTTCTTGGTGCCGGCATTCCATGCCCGACGCCCCAGTGCTTCGGATTGACTCTTGGCGATGTGGCAATCTACGCAGAGGAGCTGGCATTTTGTCAGCTCCTCTGCAATCGCCCCCCACGAGTATTTGGAAAACATCCTAGTGATGTTGTAGGACTTGGTCTCTGGGTCCACGTGATCGAACTGAAGATCGTCCACGGACGAGCAGGAGCTGCACTGGCCGCCCAGTAGCTCGGTAGCCCGAGCTTTCCGTTCGGCATAACGCTGCTTCTGGTACTCGGAGTGGTAGGAGTTGTCTGCCATCCGACCATCATAGCCGGTTTAGGTACAGAAGCTCTGTCCATTGAGCTACGAGGGCATGGAGCTGGCCGAGGGACTCGAACCCTCCACCCCCAACTTACGAGGTTGGTGCTCTACCAGATGAGCTAGGCCAGCGTGCCGAGGTCTCTCCCTCGCGTCGGCACCACTTCCGGCACCCTCAGCGATGTATACCTCGCAGTTGGGATTCGGCTGGGCAGGTGTCGCCCGGTCGTGGGGCTCAGACCTTCGTGGTGGCCTTGAGCCCTTGCTCTCTCGTGGCCCGGCTGAAGCGCCAGACCTTGTCGTGCGGGACCCTGTCGCGGCCCGGCGTGCACATGGTGCACTGCGAGGCATCGCCGTGGGGGTTGGAGACGATTTCCTTCACCTTCGTAGCCATCAAGGCCTCCTGGGTAGTGGGCGGCGGTAAGGCCCGAGCATCCCTGCCCGGGCATGCGGCTTGCGCCGCCGCCCTAGTGGAGCTGGTGGGAGTCGAACCCACGTCCATCAAGTGGTCACTGCTCATGATACGACCGTTCCCGGTTAGCCGGGTCCACCTCGGTGCTCGTCTTTCCCGAGCCAGTCAGCGGTCTTTCCCGCCGGCAATGGTCTGTCCCATCGTCTCCACCGCTTCGGTTGCCGGGCTGCGGTGGACTGGCCCCGTGCGCTATCGCTAGTCACGGTGTCCCTCATTCACCTAACGGATCAGGCGGCGAGGGTGAAGTCGCTGGTGGCGCTTCTTTGGTTGCCCTGTTTAACGAGTCTGAGCAACTCGGGTCGCATGTAACAGCTCCCTGTCTCAATGTCGAAACCGGGGCAGCCCCATGGTGCGCCCTCACTCTACGCCGGGGTAATGACTCCCGTCAAGTGGCGAGGACGACTTCACGCCGGTTGGAAGGCCGGCGAGCTTGGTGGGCAAGGAGGGGATCGAACCCCCGACCTCATCGTTATCAGCGATGCGCTCTGACCTACTGAGCTACTTGCCCGTGGTGTGCTAGGGAGGAATTGAACCCCCATCTCCCGGTTATCAGCCGGACGCCTTGAACCTACTTGACCACTAGCACGTGGTGGACCCGGAGGGACTCAAACCCTCGACCCCTCCGCTTAAAAGGCGGCGGCTCTGTCACTGAGCTACAAGTCCGTGGTCGACGTGGAGGGACTCGAACCCCCGACCTTCACCGTGTCATGGTGCTGCGCTACCAACTGTGCTACACGTCGTTGCGTCCCTGCCATGCCCTTGGCTTGCCCCTCTCGGGTAGCTGACACATTCTCGAAGAGGTGCCCTGCTCTTTCTCGGCTCGGAGTTTCACCGCCCGGGGACTACGACTACCAGAACGAGGAAAGAGAGCCAGGGCCACGTAAGCCGAAGCCGCCCCCGGCCAAGTTCAAGCCTCGCCGGCCTGGTAGCTGGGGAAGTGCGGGACAGCACCTCCCCCTTACGGACCACCCGAACGGTGGCCGGTAATCGTACGCCCCCTGGGACTCGAACCCAGAACCTCGAAATTAAGAGTTTCTTGCTCTGCCAATTGAGCTAGAGGCGCATGCGCCCCCTATCCGGACCCCGGGGGCGGGGGGCTGACCCAGGGCTGCGTAGCCCACATCGTGAACTGGTCCCGTTGGGTACCCCGGGCCAGCAGACGGTGAGGGCGGTCACCCTTGCAGTCGTACACCTGGTCGGAGTCGAACCGACGCGCTTCCGGTTAAGAGCCGGCTGCTCTGGCCATCTGAGCTACAGGTGCTTGAGAATGAGGACGACCCCCGCTTTCGCGAGGGCCGACCAGGTGAGCTGTTGATCAGGGTAGGACTACTTCCCGTCTCGGTGCCTGCTGTTATCCGGGATGCTTTCCCCGCAGGCTTTGACCACACATCCAGACCTTCGCCTGGTTTGTTCGAGGGCTTGTGCTGCCCCTTATCCGTGCAAGCCTTATTGGCGTTCACCCTGGCCGGGGTTTCAACCAGACGGGGAGGTTATCCCCATCTCCTCTTTACCACATCACCTTGCTCAGGGGATCAGCTTGAGGAATGGCCCTACAACTTGCACTTATCTCCGCTTTACCTTTTCACATTTTAGCGTGATGAGTCCCATGCCTAGCGCGGAGCTGGCCTTGACACCCGCCCTTGCGGGACGAGAGTTGTACCACTCGGCTTTACCAGTACCTCTGCTGTGGGGGCTTCAGTACCTCTATTTCGAGCAACGGTTCCACCCGTCGCCTCCCAGCCAAGTTGCCTCGGTGTCACCCGAGGCCAGGTGGATGTCTCCTCGCGGAGCCCTGTCTGGCCTTCGTGGAGATTTGGACTTGCGCCCCGCCATCGCCCGGGAAAGGCTCCGACGTATCCCTGGTTGCCCAGGTATCCCGCACTCCTCAGCGGTTTGCTGGCCCGGCGAGCCCACCCGAAGGCAAGCTCCCCGTTCCAACGATCTGTAACCTAGCAGACTACAGCGAGCCTGTCAAGTCATTCTCGAAGATTCTTCGAGGTGGTCCACGGAGAGGGGATCGAACCCCCGACCTTGTCCTTGTAAGGGACCCGCTCTACCTAGCTGAGCTATCCGTGGATGGTGCACGACCCGGGACTCGAACCCGGAAACCTTCAGCGTGTGAAACTGCTGCTCTACCAAATTGAGCTAGCCGTGCGTGGAGCACCGAGGCGGAATCGAACCCCCGTGAGAGGATTTGCAGTCCTCAAAGGCCACCTGGCCGTCGGTGCGGGAGAATCTACACCACCTGCAGATCTGAAAGCCCCAGAATCTGCAGGTGGTGTAGATTTGGCGCGCCCAGAAGGACTCGAACCCTCAACCACCCGGGTAGAAACCGGATGCTCTTTCCAGTTGAGCTATGGGCGCATGTGGAGCCGGCAGCCGGCATCGAACCGACGACCTGCCGCTTACAGGGCGGCTGCTCTGCCAAACTGAGCTATACCGGCGTGGTTGCCTCAAGAACCCCGATCCACACTCCCCCGGCTGACCAGGCTGAGTGCATGTAGGGGACGGGCTCGAAGGGCGCCGGCTCCCAGGAGCCAGGCCTTCTTTCGGTGGCTCCGTCGACCCTCTTGAGGAAGACGGAGTCCAGGGCGTCCAGCTCTCCGCTGGCTACGGCAGCGTCGAGTCCTGGATGACACCCCGTGGGGAATGAGACCAGGAACAAGCCGCCGGGCCGCAGGAGACTCTGGATATGACGAATCGCCTTGAGGGCCTTCGACTCGTCGATGGTGTGTGGCATGGAAGGGTCCCAGCCGATGTGCTCGACCGTGGAGATGGAGACGATCCAGTCGAATCGCTCCTGAGGGTGGTAGTCCATGATGTCCACGTTGATGACCCCGTGGGCTCGCTCGAAGGCGTCCACGACGGGCCAGTTCGCCGAGGGCCAGTAGTGGCTCAAGACGTTGCCGACCTCAAGGCCCCGGCCGGGGTGCGAGAAGACCCAGTTGAGGGCCATGGGCACCTCGACGGCCCGCTCGTTGGTGCGGGTGTCGTTGTAGACGTGGTCGAGGTACTGGTGGTGGACGCCGGCCAACCCGACGAACTCGTTCTGGCTCATGGTCCACCATGGTAGTCGATCAACAAGAAGGCCTATAGCCGGGGTCCTGTCCAGGCGCCGAAGCGCCCTGTACGGTCATCCATCTAAGCACGAACCCGGTCATGATCAGGCGAGCAACCCTAGACCTGTTTCGCTTGCTGCGGCGAGAGTTTACTTGGCCGAGGACATCGCTGCCTCGCCGGGGGTCTCTTACACCTCCGCTTCCACCTACTGACCTGTGCGGACCGGGAAGGGTCCATTGGAGGCTTCCCTAGTGGGCCATCGGCCGTATATTCGCTATGCACTTGTCGTCGGGTCACCCCGCCCCGTCTAACCGGGTCGCCTGCTCTGTGCAGCCCCGAACTTCCTCTCCATGGTCGAAGCCATGGAGCGACCGTCCGGCCTTCTTGTAGAACTTGTCAACAACTTAGAGGACATAGTCATCAGCGAACCTAATGCCGGCTGACTGGTTGTTTTTGGTGGGTTCCACCCGCAGGTACCCCATCGCTTCACCAACGTCATTCACTGGGATTAGATAGCACTGCTCAACATCGGCGCAGTAGACGCCAAAGTATTCGATCTGCCCCCGATAGCTGGCAGTTCCACCACCTCGGTGCGTGTGGGTCGAAGATGCCTTGAAATTGATCGACCCGTTACCGAGAAGGCGCCCGGTCTTTACCTGGATGCGGATGAACTCTCCGCCGTCGTCGATGACTAGATCATAGCGGTGCCCCTCCCCAAAGGGAAGCAACACCTTGTACCCTCGCTTGAGAAGGGCAGCGATAACCATGGCCTCTGAGATGTCCCCCGTGGCCTTGGTGTCTCGTTTGGAGCTGGTGGCGGGAGTTGAACCCGCACCCTCCTCTTTACCATAGAGGCGCTCTACCGTTGGAGCTACACCAGCCTGTTTCGCCATACCCACAGCATAGCACATTCTAGGGTGGAATGTGCTCTGCCGGAACATTGAAACGATGGAGCCGGCTTCGGCGGAGGTACTCGCTCCGGAGTTTCCGATAGCCGGCATGGTCGGGATGGCCAGATTTGAACTGACGACCTTCCGCCCCCCAGGCGGACGCTCTACCAAGCTGAGCCACATCCCGTGATGGTCGGGGACCCCGGCATCGAACCGAGCACTTCCTGGTCCCAAACCAGGCGTCGCGCCCTGCGACTCGTCCCCGTTGGTCGGGCTGGCGGGATTCGAACCCACGACCTCTTCGTCCCGAACGAAGCGCGCTACCAAGCTGCGCTACAACCCGTTAGATTCCCTTCCCCTTATCTTTCTCGGTGTCGCAAGATGAGCAGAGCTTCATCAGACCATTCTACCTGGTAGCCCACGAGGGAGTCGAACCCTCTTTACCAGACTGAGAATCTGGTGTCGTAACCGATGGACCAGTGGGCCAAGTGGGGCCGCCATGACCCCGGGGAACTAGATGGCGATGTTGGTGGTCACGTTGTCGTCGGGGACGACCACGGGGGCCGGCGCCGGAGCAGCGGGACCCTTGCCGCCGACCGGCGTGGCCGGGAAGGCGGTGGCGTTCTGAACGTCGGGGCTCTGTCGAGCCGCGACGCTCTCGGCCAACATGGAGTTGAGGTCGAAGGACCCAGAGGTATCAGACATGAGATCTCCCGATCAGTAGTGGATGTTGTACTGCGACTCGATGACGGCGAGGCACCAGAAGACCTGGTCCCCAGCAACCCCATCGACCTTGATCAAAGGAGCCTTCTGAGCCTTGAGGGTCCTGTTCACCATCGTCTGGAAGGCCATGATGTTCAAGAACGTAATCGTGTCGTACGCGGGGTTCTCTGGGTAGCTCGGACCCCACACGGGACTAGCCGGGTAGTAGAGCTGGATAAACGAACGCACCCTATCCAGCCGAATCTTGAGGAGCTGGACGGCGAGTCCACGATTTCCGGGGCGAAGTACCATGCTGCCATCTTGCCAGGCTTCGCCGGCCGGCGAGTGGATCTGTCCCGGCCCGCTAGCAGGGCCACTGGGTATACCAGCCGGAGCATCACCCACAAGGGGGAGGGGCCAGACGGGGACGATGGAGCGGTAGACCGGACTCGAACCGGCGACATCCACCTTGGCGAGGTGGCACTCTACCAACTGAGTTACTACCGCATGCCGAGAGACTGAAGGAATTGAACCTTCACGGCGGGAGCTACCCTATCTGGCTGCCTTGACGACCTCCCCCAAATGGGGTGCCGCTGCGGACTCGAACCGCCACCCGGCCACGGGCAATGCCGGAATCGAACCGGCGACCGACCAATCTCTCTCGATGATGCCGAGTCTGCTGGTTCCACGGTGCCACGTGAGGTGGCGCCGCACTCCGGGCCTCTTGGTTCCCGGACATCTCGGCTTTGTGGAGCTAGTGGGATTTGAACCCACGACCTTCGCAATGCCATTGCGCTGCTCAACCAGGCTGAGCTATAGCCCCATGTGCACGCTGATCCTACAGGAGCCAGGGTCGCTCTTCACGGATCTTTGCCATCACCTCAGACCCACACGACAGCGGCGGACCCAAACCCTGCTCCTGTCGTGTTTAGTGTGATATGACGCCGTACGTGCCGGCGCTAGTGGACCAGGTGGGACTCGAACCCACAACCGTCTCCTTGCAAGGGAGCTGCTCTAGCCATTGGAGCTACAGGCCCATGGTGCTCGTCTCTCCGAGCCGTCACGCCTAGTTGATCGGCGGCGTTCCCTCCATCTAGGGGTGGTGGCCGGGTTATGAGGCCGGCCCCCTGGAGCAGGCATAACCCCGCTCCCCCCTTCGTGTGCCTGGTCGGAATCGAACCGACGCGCTCCCGCTTTTCAGGCGGGTGCTCTACCAATACTGAGCTACAGACACATGACCCTCCCGAGTGGCCACCCGGTTGGGTATTGGTTGTGACGCCATGACGGGAATCGAACCCGCGTCGCCCCCGAGAGGAGGTGTCTTTCCATTAGACGACTTGGCTCTGGGCTGTGAGGTAGTGGCCACCACCTCGCCGGCCCAGCACTTCCAGCGCGCTAGGAGGGACTCGAACCCCCGGCCTTCGCGTTCGTAGCGCGACGCTCGTCTCCAACTGAGCTACTAGCGCAGATTCCTTCGATTGAAGGTTCTGATTCGGTGACAAGTGGCATCGACGACATCACACTTCGCCATCTCTGCTCGGATCACCTTCATGGAACGGCTTTGCGCCGTCTTCGTGCTGAGGTTAAACAACTTCTCACCTCGCACGTGATCGTAGTCCATCGCTTCGGGGATGAACCTCTTGCCGCAATCGGCACAAGGCACATTCTTGCCGTCCAAGATGAACTGCTTCTTCTTGTCCGACAAAGCCTTTGCCCTCGCTTTGTAGGGCGCCGGATTGTCGGCGTAATGCTTGGCGCTCGTCTGATTATTGCAAGAGCGACAGTAGATTTGCAGGCCATCGGGGCGAGAAGAGTTCTTGTTGAACTGGTCTAGAGACTTTGAGGTCTCGCACCGGGTGCACATCTTCGTTTCCATTCTACGAACCCTATCACCTACGTCATAACCAGGAGAGAATGGTGCCGGGCCTCAGAGCGTTGCGGGTCCGGATAGGCCCGGTCGCACTTGATGAGGGTCCCAGCGATGGTGGCGGGCACAGGGAGTTGAACCCTGCTGTTTCTAGGGTATGAACCTAGCGTGGAACCATTTCACTCGCCCGCGAACCTTGGCGGAGTTTTCCTCTCCACCGAGAGGTGACTGACGGGATTTGAACCCGCAACATCCGCGACCACAACGCGGTGCTCTACCAATTGAGCTACAGCCACAGCGCCACATAGGGGTTACGATCCCCTGACTTCCCGACTGACAACCGGGCGCTCTACCACTGAGCTAATGCGGCAAACGTAGGCGTCCTAATTCTTAGACGACCGGCCCTCGTGGTGGGCCAGGTGGGCATCTCACCCACATTTCCTACTAGGCGGTCTCGACGGGAGTTGAACCCGCTACCTCCGGCGTGACAAGCCGGCGCTCTAACCAGTTGAGCTACGAGACCTCGACGTGCTTCCAGGCCTCACCCTTGCGAACTCGCTGGATGACCCTCGGATGCACTTTGTACTGCTCTGAAAGCTCCCGAGTGGGGAGATTCGAGGCCCTGATCTCCAGGACCATTTCGTCGGTCAACTTCGACTTGTAATGATCTTCACCCTTGGGGTGCTCGCTGGTGGACTTGTTCAAGTGACAATCCCTACACAAGGGCCGGCACTTCGCAAGCTCAGCTAGTCTCCTAGGTTCGGACCACGACCAGATTCGATGCGTGACCTTCTCACTTGAATCAGCGTGATCAACCTCTAGGTCTTTCCACGACCCACACTTGGCGCATGGTCCGTTTTCAGCAAGCCACTTGAGGCGTCTCTCGTTGATCCATCGAGCTTGGTATTCCCTCTGGCGGGCTGGGTCCTTGTATGGCATGTCGCCACTCTAGACCCGGCCCGTCAGAGGTACCAAATCTGCCGGGCGCGACCCGGACATGCACAGGGGCTTGGTATTCCCCTGCCGCTTCACGATCTCTTCAGTTGTCAAGTATCACAATCAGTCTTGGCTTCGGTGAGCGGCCATGTCGACTGTACTGCTAGTGGCGGGAGTGGGACTCGAACCCACGACCTTCTCCTTATGAGGGAGCTGCCCTACCAACTGGGCCATCTCGCCATGCACTTCTGGTACCCCCAACGGGACTCGAACCCGTGTTGTCGGCTTGAAAGGCCGGTGTCCTAGACCGCTGGACGATAGGGGCTTGGAGCGGGTGAAGGGAATCGAACCCTCATCACCAGGGTGGAAGCCTGATGCACTTGCCGTTGTGCTACACCCGCAAGGTGTGGATCTGGGTGCCCTCGGGTGAGGGCTAGATCCCGCGAGGCGCTCGGGCTTCAGTGCCGGCGTGCTTTCGGGCATGCCGATCTCGCTCGACCCTGGCTGGCATCGCCACACAAGGGGTTCGCTCGGTTGTGGTCGTAAACTGCGTGTCCATTTGAAAGCGCCCCTCCTTCCGTGTAGTCGATCCTGCTCTTGGGGAGCTGAGGAGAACCATACACGCCCCTCGGACCGGTGTCAAGTCTATTCGCAAAGTTTCTTGCGAGCTACTCGACGGACACCACGGTGGTGGTCTGGGGAGCGATCTCCGTGAAGCCCGCATCGACGATCTCCACGAGAGGCCGAGGGTAGCACCCCACGATCCCGTCCCACAACTCGGCGTCCTCCACGATGTAGAAGCCAGCGCCGTTGGTTACCCACTCAGCCACTCCGGCGACGTCCTGCTTGAGCACCCAGGAGAAGAGGGCGTGGGCCACCTGGGCCGCCGTCTTGCCGGTCGACATCTCGATGTGGGGGTTGACGCAGAAGAGGGGGTCGCCGGGCTGGCGCTCGTGCACACCCCACCCGACGCGCTCGCGCTCCAGGCCCGAGACTTGCATCTTGGACCAGGGGAGCCCCATGTCCTCGTAGCTCACGGGCTTGCCGGCCACGGCCTGAGCGTCACCCTGCTGGGTCCGAACGATGCCCACCTCGATAGCGGCGTCGAACTGGGAGTTCGTCCCTCGGCGCACGGTCTTGGTGAACGGGCCGGCGAGCCATTCACCCCACTCGGGGTCGGCGTTGGTCTTCAGGAAGGCGAAGACGCTGGCCGCCGCGACAGCTCGGACCACGTCCTCGTGGGTGCCGGTCTTGGACACGGCGATGGGCTGGACCAGGCCGGCCACGCTACTTCGTGCCCCTGGCACCCCAGCTACCGTCCCGCAGGACGCGGCGGCGCGCCTCCTGGCCGTGGAGGAGCAGTTGCTCAGCCC
>Ga0075026_100000484_pt1 | contig 15868 bp, 14 predicted proteins | sample Str012_2_FD_71392 | JGI IMG/M metagenome (GOLD analysis project Ga0075026, IMG submission 71392) | Freshwater sediment microbial communities in response to fracking from Pennsylvania, USA - Straight Creek_MetaG_SC_2012 | ecosystem: Environmental > Aquatic > Freshwater > Creek > Sediment...
GGGCGACGACGATCCAGGGGACGATGTGTCGTTCCTGCTGGCCGCGAACCCGGGGTCACCGATGCTCCCCATCGCGCGGGTGGCCAGCGGCGGTGAACTGGCCCGCGCCATGCTGGCGTTGCGGCTGGTGCTCACCGAGGCGCCCGACACCTTGGTGTTCGACGAGGTCGATGCCGGCATCGGTGGTGCTGCGGCCGTGGCGGTGGGCAAGAACCTCGCCGCCCTGGGCCGACGCCATCAGGTGCTGGTGGTCACCCACCTCGCGCAGGTGGCGGCGCTCGCCACCACCCAGGTGGTGGTGAGCAAGCACGTCACCGACGGAGTCACCGTGGCCCGGGCGCGAGCGGTGAGTGGACACGAACGGGTCGACGAGGTGGCACGGATGCTGTCGGGCGATGCCGACATGGCGTCGGCGCGTGTGCACGCAGCCGATCTGTTGGCTCAGGCGGTCGACGGAGCCGACGGAAGCGATCGCGCTCGCTGAAGACGGCGACGGCTGAGCCATCGTTGGTGCGTGCGGGTGATCCACAGTGCGGCAAGCACGATGATGGTGCCGCCCAGCGCGTCGAGGAACCAGTGGTTGGCGGTGACCACGATGGCGAACAGCGTGAGGAACGGATACACGAATGCCAGCACGCGGGTGCTGCGGTGGCGACCGAACCGAAACAGCACGATGCCACACCACAGTGCCCATCCGAAGTGCAGGCTGGGCATGGCCGCGTATTGGTTGGCCACCGCCTTGGCGACCGGTGAGTGGTAGCTCCACAGGCCACCCACCTTGTCGAGCGTGTCGACGAAGCACTTGCCCACGCTGTAGCCGTCGGGGCCGGGCACCGGGATGTTGTTGTTGCACTTGTACAGCCGGGGCGGCGCGAGCGGGAAGAGGTAGTAGCCGAACAACGCGAGCGAGGTGATGAGGCCCAGCAGGTTGCGCATCTCGCGGTACCCCTCGTGGCGCTTGCGGTACAACCACACCAGCAGGCCGACGGTGATGACGAAGTGCAGCGTGCCGTAGTAGATGTTCATCAACTTGATGAACCACGTGGCGCTGATGAAGAAGTGTTGGATGGCCTGCTCGTGGAAGATGTGCAGCGACTCCTCCCACTCCACCAGACGACGGGCGTTGGCGTAGGCGATGTTGGTGATGCCGGCCCGATCGGCGAAGCTGCGCACGCCCTCGTAGACGTAATAGAAGCCCAGGACGATGGCCACTTCGCGCAGCCACGCGTACTTCTTGGGCTTCATCGGGGCTCCGTCGGGGGATGCCGGGTGGGCATCCAGGTCGACGGACGAAGTCATCTGCGCCAATCTAGTCCCTCAACCCTTGGCGCCATCGGCTGTCGCTGCGCAGGGTGCATGGCCCTGACGCCACCAGAACACGAAGCCGTTCTTGCCCTTCTGCTCGGTGTAGCCCTCGTGAGCGAACTGAGCGAGTTCGGCGTTGCCGGTCATCGGGAACGCGCCGTAGCCGAGGTCGTCGACACCCGCAGTGTCGACCAGCAGCGTGGGCGGGTCGCGCCGCAGGTCGGTCATCATCTTGTCCTGTGCGCCCGGCGTCGCCGCGTCGGTGCCGCCGTTGCGACCTCCCGATCGACCGGTGACGAAATCGCTGTGCACCAGCGTGCCCGCGGCCGGGCGATCGCTGAGCACGTAGAGCTCGGGGAACGAGCCCCAGATGAACATGCGATCGGTCGTGGCCGTACAGCTACGGATGTCGGCGGCCAAGGTGGTGGCATCATGCCGTTGCCGCACGAGCGTGGGGATGCTCATCATCACCACGGTGCACACCACGACACCGAGCGCCAAGGTGGCGATGGCGGCGGTGCGCCACTTGCCCGTCCACGCTGCCACCACCGGTGCCGCGAGCAGCGTGAGCGGTGGCACCACCTGCAGCCAGTAGTGGCCGTAGAAGCGGAATCCGGCCGCCGATGCAGCGAGGCCCATCAGGGTCCACAGCCACAGGTCGGGTTGGGTGCGCAGCGTGCGGGGCAGCGATCTCGCGGCGCCGGCGGTCATCGCCAGATGCCCCAGCAGAAACAGGCCGGTGGCAGCCAGCCCGCGGGTGATGGCGGTGCCGATGCCGATGGACGCGAACACGAACCCCGGGCTGCTCTTGAAGTTCCAGAACCAGTACTCGCTCCACGGTGCCATCAGCGCGGCCGTGGCGACGGTGGCGGCGCTGGCGGCGCCCAGCATCACCAGCGACACGATGCGGGATCGGCGAATGTGCGCCGCCGCGATCCACACCGACAGCGCAGCGGCCGGGATGGCGAAGATCCAGCTCTGCCGGCACAGGATGGCCAGGCCGAACGCCACGCCACCCGGGGCCACCCACCACCCGCCCCGGCGCAGGTACACGAGTGCGATGGTGGCGAAGGGGAGCGCGAAGTGGGCGTAGTTGGCGGCGGCCGCGTCGGTGGGCGACAGGGCGAAGGCGCCGAACACGTAGAGCGCTCCGGCCCACAGTGCCACCGCGCGGCCGTGGGTGCGGCACACGTCGAGGGTGAGGACGATCGCCGCCACGGCCAACAGCGCCGAGACGAGGAACCGCATACCCCGCAGATCGTTCGACGACGTGAGGTGGAACCAGGCGGCATAGAGCAACGGCGGGATCGGTGGTTTGCGATCGGCCATGTCGACGTAGAGGCGTCCACCGGCCACCACGGTGCGCGCCTGCACGGCGATCGCGGCCTCGTCGGGGTCGTAGAACCGGCCCCACACCAGTGCGGGGAGCCGCAGCAGGAAGCACGACAACGCGATGAGCGTGAGGTCGCGTCGGCTACAGGCAGATGGCACGGTGGGCAACCCTAGCAATGCCGCACCCGACGCTGCCGGGCAGCCACACTGGGGGAGTGAACGACGCTCCCCGCGCGGTGATCTTCGACTTCGGCAACACCCTGTTCGCGAACTCGGACTTGAGCCAGACCATCGCCGATGCCTTCAGGAACCTCGGCGCCGACGTCGATCCTGACATCGTCGGGCCACTGGGAATGCGCATCTACGATGCGGCGCACACGCCAGAGGAGTGGGCGTTGGGACGCGACCTCGATGCGTCGGTGTGGGCGGAGCGGTGGCTCGTGCACTACGCGATCGCGGATGAGGTGATCGCAGGCGCTGGTGCCGAGATCTATCGGTTGATGCACGCGCCCGAGCGTTGGATTCCGTTCGCCACGACGGCCGACACTCTCCGGCGGCTGCACGAAGCGGGTGTACCGGTGGGCGTGCTGTCGAACACCGGCTGGGACATCCGCACGGTGTTCCGTCACCATGAGCTCGACCAGTTCATCGACGCCTTCGCGCTGTCGTACGAGATCGGCTGTGCGAAAGCGAATCCGCCGGCCTTCTGGCGGGCGTGCGACCTGCTCGGTGTCACGCCGACCCAAGCGCTGATGGTGGGTGACGACACCACGGCCGACGCCGGTGCCGCCAACGCCGGCCTTCGCACACTGCTCCTGCCGCTCCAGGAGCAAGGTCGCGACAACGGAGTGGGGATGGTTCTTCGACTCTTCGAGTGACCATCCGCGCGCGCGACGAGAAGTGGGATATGCTGCGATCCCGTTGTCAGTTGCCTGAAAACGGAGGTCGAGCAGGTATGCCGAAGCACATTTTCGTGACCGGAGGCGTTGCCAGCTCCCTCGGCAAGGGTCTCACTGCGTCGTCGCTGGGGCGTCTGTTGAAAATGCGTGGCCTGAAGGTCACCATGCAGAAGCTCGACCCCTACATCAACGTCGATCCGGGCACCATGAACCCGTTCGAACACGGCGAGGTGTTCGTCACCGACGACGGCGGCGAGACCGACCTCGACCTCGGGCACTACGAGCGGTTCATCGACGAGCCGCTCACCCGCAACAGCAACGCCACCACGGGCAGCATCTACCAGGCGGTGCTGGCGGCCGAGCGCCGTGGCGACTACCTGGGCAAGACCGTGCAGGTCATCCCGCACATCACCGACGAGATCAAGCGTCGCATCGCCCGCGTCAGCACCGACGACGTCGACGTGGTCATCACCGAGGTGGGCGGCACGGTGGGCGACATCGAGATCCTGCCGTTCCTCGAGGCGTTGCGGCAGATGCGCAGCGACGTCGGTCGCGACAACATCTGCTACATCCACGTCACCCTCGTGCCGTTCATCGGCCCGTCGGGCGAGCAGAAGACCAAGCCGACGCAGCACTCGGTCACCGAGCTGCGCAGCCGTGGCATCCAGCCCGACATCATCGTGTGCCGCAGCGAGGCGCCCCTCAGCGACAACCTCAAGCGCAAGATCAGCAACCTGTGCAACGTCGACGAAGATGCCGTAGTCAATGCGGCCGACGCTCGCAACATCTACGAGCTGCCCCTCATCCTGCACGACGAGGGACTCGACACCGTCGTGTGCAACACGCTGCGCATCGATGCGCCCATCGACCTCACACCGTGGCACGACATGGTCACCAAGGTCGAGGCGGCCACCAAGCCGGTGAAGATCGGCCTCATCGGCAAGTACGTCGACTACCAGGATGCCTACCTGTCGGTGGTCGAGAGCCTCAAGCACGCGGGGTTCCACCACGGCGCGCACGTCGAGATCGACTGGATCCAGGCCGAAGAGGTCGAGGGTCTGCTGGCCACCGCGCGGCTGTCGGAACTCGATGGCATCGTCATCCCCGGTGGGTTCGGCGATCGCGGATTCGAGGGCAAGATCGCCGCGGCCGGCTTCGCTCGCGAGCACGACATCCCTTGCCTGGGCCTGTGTCTGGGCCTGCAGGCGATGACCATCGACTTCGCCCGCAACGTGATGGGCCTCACCGATGCCAACAGCACCGAGATGAACCCCGACACGCCGCACCCCATCATCGACCTGATGCACGACCAGCGCGACGTCAGCGACAAGGGTGGCACGCAACGGCTCGGTGCGTACTACGCCATTCTCGCTCCCGGCAGCCGGGTGCACGCCGCCTACGGCGAGCCGGTGGTCAGCGAGCGTCACCGTCACCGCTACGAACTCAACGCGCAGTGGAAGCCGCGACTCGAGGCGGCAGGCCTGCAGTGCAGCGGTCTCTCGCCAGATCGTCGTCTGGTCGAGTTCATCGAGCTCGACGATCACCCGTTCTGGGTGGCCACACAGGCTCACCCCGAGTTCAAGAGCCGACCCGACCATCCGCACCCGTTGTTCCGCGAGCTCACCGCCGCGGCGTTGGCGCGGCACGAGGCACGCTCGCCGATGCTGCGCGCCGCCCCCTCGGTCGCCTGAAGGCGTGCGATGAGCGGCTTCCGGCACGTCGGCGACCGACTCGTCCACCAGGGCTACATCTGGCACGTCGCCGTGGGCACGTTCGCGTCGCCCGAGGGTGACGAGTTCACGCGCGACATCGTCCGCTCGCCCGGTGCGGTGGCCGCCGTGCCGCTGCAGTTCGACGACGACGACGCCCCGTGGGTCACCCTCGTGCGCCAGTACCGCGCGCCGTTCGACGAGTACGTGCTCGAGATCCCTGCCGGCATGCGCGACATCGCCGACGAACCCACCGAACTCACCGCCGCTCGCGAACTGGTGGAGGAGGCCGGGCTGCGGCCGGGCACGCTCACGTACCTCACCGAGTACTACCCGGCCGCGGGCATGACCGACTCTCGGCTGCACCTGTATCTGGCCACCGATCTGGTGGAGGTGCCGCGCGACACGCACGGGCCGGAGGAAGCGCACATGGAAGTGGTGCGCATGCCGCTGGTGCAGGCCGTGGAGATGGTGGTGCGCGGCGAGATCCGCGACGGCAAGACCGTCATCGGCCTGCTCCTGGTCGACCGAGGGCTGCGCGAGGGATCGTTCGGGTGATCCGCCGGCTACGCGCCGACGAGGTCGCGGGTGACCTCCCCATCGAGGCCGAGGAGTTCCTGTCGTGGCTCGCCAGCGAGCGCGGCCGATCGGTGAACACGCTGAAGGCATATCGACGCGACCTGGGCATGTACGCGATGTGGTTGGGGAACCATGGCGTCGATCTCCACAGCGTGGATCGTGCATTGCTCGACCGTTACGTCAACGAGCGCCGTTCGGGTGGCGCGGCACCGTCGAGCGTGGCGCGCCAATTGGCGGCCGTGCGGATGCTGCACCGGTTCATGCTCGACGACGGCACCCGCAAGGACGACCCCACCGCCGACGTCGAGGGCGTGAAGGTGCCCTCGGGCATCCCGCATCCACTCAGCGAGGACGAGGTGGATCGACTGCTGGGGGCAGTCACCGGCGTGGATGCCGTGGCGATGCGCGACCGGGCGCTGCTCGAATTCCTGTACGCCACGGGGGCGCGCATCAGCGAGGCGTGTGGGCTCTCGCTGGGCGACCTCGACTTCGACCAGCGGCTGGTTCGGCTGTTCGGCAAGGGCGCCAAGGAGCGCATCGTGCCGGTGGGGCGATCGGCGGTGGCGGCGATGGAGCAATGGCTCCACGGCGGTCGCCCGGCGCTCGAGCCGGCCATCTGGAAGGCGCGCGACGACCAGATGGCGATGTTCCTCAACACCCGTGGGGCTCGGCTGTCGCGTCAGGCGGCGTGGGCTGTGGTGCGCAAGTACGGCGAGGCCACCGGGTTGGCCGATCGGCTGTCGCCACACGTGCTGCGCCACTCGTGCGCGACCCACCTGCTCGACCACGGCGCCGACCTGCGCATCGTGCAGGAGATGCTCGGCCACGCATCGATCTCCACCACGCAGGTGTACACGAAGGTGAGCCAGGAGCGGCTCTGGGCCGTCTACCGCCAGGCCCACCCGAGGGCGGAGCAGCGATGAGCGGGCTCGCCCACTTGGCCCGTCGGTTCTGGGGCTCGTTGTCGCGAGCCGAGCCGGCGCCGGCCGACGTCGAGTGGGCGCACCGCATCCTGCTGCCCGCCGAGGCCGAGCTGTGGGATCGTCAGCCCGTGCAGGACCGCCGCCACACCGTGGAGGTCGCTCGCCGGTTCGTGGCACTCGCGCCCGACGCGACACCTTCGGAGGTGGCAGGTGCGCTGCTGCACGACATCGGGAAGCTCGACGCCGGTCTGGGCACGCTCAGCCGAGTGGTGGCGACGGTGGTCGGCCCCCGCACAGAGCGATTCCGCCGCTACCACGACCACGAGAGGATCGGCCCGAGGATGCTGCGCGAGGTCGGCAGCGCCGAAGCGACCGTCGAGCTCGTGGCAGGCCGCGGCCCGAGGGCCGAAACCCTCCGCGCCGCCGATCATGTCTGACGACGGCACGTCTCAGCGGGGCTGGACGAAGGAGATCGACGCGGCGGGCCCGGCTCCGGCGTGGTTCACGGCCCGGGTCTGCACGTGGTACCGGTGACCCTTCGTGAGAGGGCTGCGCGGCGCAGAGCGCACGAGACCCGTGCTCGTCCAAGGAGTCCATGTGACGCCACTGTTGCTCGACCAGCGCACCTGGTAGCTGGTGATCGGTCCGCTGCCCACCGACGCCGGCGATGTCCACGTGGCCGTCGCCTTGCCGTTCGCCGGCGCGGTGACGGCAAGTGCGCGAGGTGCGGAAGGGCTGCCGGCGACGATCGCACTCGTCAGGGGTGACGCAGCACCGCTGCCGGCCGCATTGACGGCCTTCACCGAGAAGCGGTAGCTGACGCCGTTGGTGAGGCCGGTGACGGTGCAGTGCAGCACAGACCCCGCTGCGGTGCAGGCGCGGCCGCCGGGCGACGCAACGACCGCGTACGTGATGATCGCTGAGCCACCGTTGCTGATCGGTGCGACCCACGTCAGGGACGCCGCGCCGTTGAGTGGCACAGCGGTTGGGGCGCGAGGTGTGCCGGGCACGGTGCGTGGGACGATCGCCGGGGACGGCGCAGACGACACGCTCGTCAGCGACGCCGTGTGCGCCGTGACGCGGAACGTGTAGGGATGACCGTTGGCGAGACCGGGCACGGTGCAGGTGAGCACCGACGTTGCGCAGGTGGCCGCGCCAGGTGACGCACGCACGGTGTAGCCGGTGATGGGCAGGCCCCCGGTGAACGCCGGCGCGGTCCACGCCACCTTGACGGCGCCGTTGGCCGGTGTGCCGTGCACCGAGGTGGGCGGATCCGGCGGTGCCGCCGTGACGGTGAGGTCGACGAAGGTGGCGTGAGCGATGGCGTTCTGTGTGCCCGTGACGACGACGGAATATCGACCCGGTGCGGTCTGCTTGGTGGTCACGAGGTGCAGCAGCGTGCCGCCACCGGCCGACACGCTGGTGAGGTCGAGCGATGGCGAGATGCCCGCGGGCGCTCCCGACACGACGAGGTTGGTGGTGCCGGTGCCGGCGGTGCCGATCGCGACGGTCGACGAGGTGCCGGCGACCACGCTGGCGACGGTCGGATTGGCGGTGACCGGTGCCACGATGCAGTCGTTGTCGGCGTTGCTGAACTCCGGCTGCACCGAATACGCCTGTCCGTCGTTGCCGACGATCGACCCGTTCTGGATGTTGCAGATGTCGCCGATCTCGCCATTGGTGCTGTCGTACCATGCCAGCGGAGCGCTGATGGTCGTGGCGAGGGCGATCTCGGGGTCGGTGATCGTCTCCACCATCTCGTGCGTGGCGACGGTCGTCTCGAGGGCGATCCGGTTGGCGTCGGTCCAGGGTGCCTTGATCTCGCAGCCTGAGCCGCTCTGCATGTCGGCCTGTGCGCCGAAGTAGAACTCGGGATGACTCAGCGTTGCGGCCACGGTGCTGTGGTAGGCGAAGAAGCCGCCCGCAACGCACGACCGAAAGCCGCTCGCGGTGAGGATGATGTTGTGTGGGAAGAACACCGAGTAGTAGGTGTTCGTGTTGCCTGCCGCATCGGTGGTGGGTGCAGGCAGCTGGCCGGCGGCGATCTGCGCGACCAACTCGGTTTGGATCTGCGCGACGGTGAAGCTGGGACTCGTGATCGACGGTGCGATCGTGAACTGACCCGAGTAGGTGCCGCGGCCGATCGTCTGCGTCGGCGTGTTGTACTGGGTGAGCCAGTCGAGATGCGACGACTGGGCGACGTTGCGGTACATGGCCGGCACGCTGCCGATGCCCGTGGCCGACACCTCCGGGGCGTAGTTGCCCGTGCCCCACAGCACCTGCACCACCTGCACGTTCGACACCACCTTCCCGCCGAGGTATGTGAGGTGTGCCCCTGCCGGCGCCGTCGCCGCCTGCACCCGGCCCGAAGGGATCCGCATCAGGTGCGGCGCGCCGTCGGCCGGCATGGCGTTGGTCGGTAGGGCAGTCGATGCGTGTGCCCCGACACCGACCGTCAGCGGCAGCGCACAGATTCCGAGGATCGCCAACAGCTTCTTCATGATCAGCTCCGGTCAGGGCGGCGCTCGGGGTGCGCCGTGCGAGAGTCTCGCACGCTTCCGGGAACCGCCGAACCGTTCGCCGTGCCACGCCCGCTTCTGGGTCTGATCCGTGCCACGACCGCTTCTGGGTCTGATCCGTGCCGAAAGTCGCCGATTTCGCCACCCAGTTGCGGACGCAACGATCGGGTCAGGCGGCTGGGTCGGAGAAGGGTGGGACGGCGAGCGGCGAGACTCGGAGACCCGTCTGGCAGATCTGCTCCTGGCCACCGACGGGGTACTGCGCCGGCAGATCAGCGCCGGCCCAGGTGACGATGGCTTCCGTCACCGTCGCGGTTGCGGCATCACAGGCTCCTGCCGCCCAGACGAGCACGTAGTCGACTCGGTCCCCGGGGAAGAGCACCGTGGGCGCCGGATCGAGCGTGCCCATGTAGTCGTCGAGGCGATCGGTTGCCGGCACGTGCGAGCGCACGCCGCCGGAGAAGATGTCGATCGTGGTGTGCTTCGGAGCGATGCACGGCGCACTGCCGATGCGTCGGAGCCGGACGTACGAGCGCCTGTTCCCCATGGCACCGTCGCCGCCGACCATGTCGGCGGTGAACTGGTCCGGCGTGCACTCCTTCGCGCCGGGCGTGTCCTGGTGCGAACGGGTGAAGCCGAGCGCCGTGGTGGCGGCGGTCGGACACGTCACGTTCACCTCGATGCGGCTCGTGCCACCATTCCACCGCAGCGTCCACGCCTGTGTGTGGCCGGTCGCGGTGCAATCCGACGCGTCGATGCCGAGCCAGAACGTCTCGCCAGGGTCGGCGACGCCATCACCGAGTGGCGCGGGCGGGGCGGGCATCGAGCCCCACCCGCTCGACAGGCTGACATCGCCGCCTGATGTCTGCGTGACTGATCGTGGTGGTTGAGTGAGCCGGCATCGATTGGCGCTCGTGTTCAACAGGGTCACTTCGAACCAGTGGAACGGCTTGGTGTGCTCCACGACCTGAGTGGCGAGATCGGTGCACGTGGGCGGTGCCGTCAGCGCGCCGAGCCCCTCGTCGGGCGGCAGGCCGAGGCCCGAGAATCGCAGGCCACAGAACACATCGAGCGTGTTGGGCATGTCGATCACGCCACCGATCCACTCCAGTCGTAACCTCGGATAGGCCAGCGGCTTCTGGTTCGGCAGCGAGTAGCACATCGTCGAGGTCGCCAGCATGAACTCGGCCGATGCGCCCGGCGCCAGCAACCCGGTGCCCATCGGCTTCACCAGGCCTGGGAGTTCCAAGCCGCTGAGGTCGAGGTCGTGGACCCCTCCCGCGGCGTCGACGCCGCGGATGTTCTGCGGGCCGAAGCCCAGGACGCACGTGCGACCCGACGTGTTGGTGAGCGTCACCGGGGTGTATTCGGTGCCCATCGCGCCGTCGGTGGTTCCCTCGGAGGCCTTCAGGTCGTGCACGCCACAGTCCGGTGGGCCGGGGTCGACGGGCGTCTTCGACGTGCTTGGTGGGGCGCAGTCGGGCGGGCATGAGGGGCCGCTCGGGCCATCGATCGTGATGGTCGCCTCGCCGGCGAGGCCGAACACGCCGAGGTGGTACTCGCCGGGTGCGGCGTTGGGCATCGTGACGGTCTCGTGCAGCACCAGTGTCTCGCCAGGGGTGAGACTCACCGAGCCGAACTGGCCGACCTCCCACTTCGGGAAGCCGTTCGATCGCAACAGCAGCATGGGATACTCGAGCCGTTCAGTTCCGGCGCCGCGATTGTGGAGGGTGATGGTGGCGGCCACCGTGCCGCCCACGCACACCGTGCTGGGGGTGGCCACGACGGTGACGTCGATCGGTTGCTGCGCCATCGAGATCGTCATCACGGTGCCTTCGCCGTCGTAGCCGCGCGCCGGCACGGCGACGGTGCTGCAGTCCTGGGGCATCGTGGTGGTGGGCGCGCCGGCGGCGGCCGTGGTGGTGTCGCCGGTGCCGGCGCTGGGCGTGGTGGTGGCAGGAACCAACGTGGTCGCGCCGCCCTGGGGGTGGTCGTCGCCTCGGTTGACGGCGATGGCGGTGACGGCGCCGGCGATCAGCACAACGGCTGCGGCGGCGGCCATCCATCGGCCGCGGTGGTTCGGCACGGCGGCGGTGGCGTCCGGAAATGCCGGCGGCGCGGGAGCGTCGGCGATCGCATCGCCGAGGAGTGAGTGGATGGGGTCAGTCATGGGGGAGCACCTCCCTGAGGTGAGCCCGGCTGCGGGCGAGTTGTTTGCGCACGGTGCCGTCGGAGACGCCGAGCACCTGGGCGATCTGGTCGGGAGTCCAGTCGTGCCAGTAGGTGAGATACACGACCGCCCGCTGCTGCACGCTGAGCGACGACAGGATGGCGCGAGCGTCAGTGGGGGTGTGGTGGCCCTCCTCGGGTTGCGCGATCGCGGCCGCCCGCTGCTCGCGGTCTCGGCGTCGGAACGCCGAGCGGTGCCAGCTAGCGGCCGTGTTCGACACTGCCCGGAACCAGTAGGCGCGCACGTCGTCGACCGTCGCCAGCGACGTGCGGGCCATCGTGGCGGACACCGCCTCGCTCACCACGTCGGCCGCGTCGAACGGACCGACGAGCACCGTGGCGTATCGAACGAGGTCAGCAGCATGGGCCCGGTACTCGCTCTCGAGGTTCACCGCGGTCATCATCCCTCACGTCGCCACCGCTCCGGCGCACGGGTGACACGTTGATCGGTGCCGATGCGCGCAACCGGGTGGCGAGATCGGCAGAAATCGTCACGGAACAGACCCAGAAGCCGGAATGGCACGGATCAGACCCAGAAGGGAAGGGTGGCGCCTTGCGTCAGGCGGGGGTGAGGCCGAGGGCGTTCTGGGCCCTCGCGAGCACCGGTGCGGCGACGCCGCGGGCCTTGTCGGCACCCTTGCGCAGCAACGACTGCAGCTCGGCGGGGTCGGCCATCAACTCGTGGTAGCGGCGCTGGATGGGGGCCAGGGTGGCCACCACGGCGTCGCCAGTGTCGACCTTCAGCGTGCCGTACTGGGTGTACTTGTCGGCCAGCACCTCAGGGGATTCGCCGGTGCACGCGGCGAGGATCTCGAGCAGGTTGCTGATGCCCGGCTTGCCGGCGCGGTCGAAGCGCACCTCGTTGTCGCTGTCGGTGACGGCCCGCTTGAACTTCTTCATGATCACCGACGACTCGTCGAGCATGTTGATGAGGCCCGAATCGGTGTCGGCGCTCTTGCTCATCTTCGATGTGGGATCCTGCAGATCCATCACGCGGGCGCCGGCCTTGGGCATGACGGCCTTGGGGATGATGAACGTGTCGCCGAAGCGGTGGTTGAAGCGGATGGCGATGTCGCGGGTGATCTCGAGGTGTTGGCGTTGGTCTTCTCCCACGGGTACCTCGTCGGTGTCGTACAGCAAGATGTCGGCCGCCATGAGCGCCGGGTAGGTGAACAGGCCCGCCGACAAGAAGTCGGCCTGGCGCTTCTCGCTCTTGTCCTTGAACTGGGTCATACGGCTGAGTTCGCCGAAGCTCACCTGGCACTCCATGATCCAGCCCAACTGGCTGTGCTCGGTGACGTGGCTCTGCACGAAGATGGTGGCCACGTCGGGGTCGAGGCCCACGGCGTAGAGCATCGCGGCGAGCTGCAGGGTGTTGCGGCCGACGATGCCCGGCTCGTCGGTGATGGTGAGCGCGTGCAAGTCGACGATGCCGTGGAAGGCGTCGTTCTCGTGCTGGCCGGCCACCCAGTTGCGCAGCGCACCCAGGTAGTTGCCCAGATGGACCTCGCCGGTGGGTTGGATGCAGGAGAGTACGCGTGCCACGGGTCGACAGGCTACTGCCGCACGCCCACGCACCCCCGCTGGATTGATGCCGGTCGGGTACCATTGGGAGGCCATGGCCGTCGATGTCACCACCGCTGTCTACGAGGGCCCGTTCGACCTCCTGCTCCACCTGATCCTGAAAGAACAGGTCGACATCTACGAGGTGAACCTCAGCCACATCGTCGATGCGTATCTGATCGAGATCGAGCGTATACAGGGTCTCGACCTGGATCTGGCCACCGAGTTCCTGCTCATCGCCGCCACCCTGGTCGAACTGAAGGCACGCCGACTGCTCCCCGGCCGCGACGACATCGACCTCGACGACGAACTGGCACTGTGGGAAGAGCGCGACCTGTTGCTGGCCCGCCTGCTGGAGTGCAAGACGTTCAAGGACGTCGCCAACGTGTTCAGCCGTCTGGCCGACGAGGCCGACCGCTCGTTCCCGCGCCAATCCGGCCCCGATGAGCGCTTCGAGGGCCTGATGCCCGACCTGCTCGAGGGCATGTCGCCCAAGCGGTTGCGCACCGCCTATCTGAAGGCGGTCACGCCCAAGGTGGTGCCCCGCATCGACCTGTTCCATGTCGCGCCCATCAAGGCCAGCGTCGCCGACGCCCTGGCCGAGCTCGTCGACGAGCTGCCTCGCGTCGGGCGGATCTCGTTCCGCCGCCTCACCGATGGCCTGGTGGAGCGCCTCGAGGTCATCGTGCGCTTCTTGGCCCTGCTCGAACTGTTCAAACAGGGCCTGGTCGAGCTGGAACAGACGGCCCGTTTCGGCGACATCGATGTGGTGTGGACGGGCGACGACCTCGACGAGGTCAGCGTGGGCGCACGTGTGCTCGACGACCTGGCGATCGACGACTATGAAGGATGAACTGATCGTGTCCGACCCCACTGCAGTGCCCGGCCCCGACGCCGACACCGTGCGCGCCATCGAAGCCATCGTCCTGGTGGCGATGGAGCCGGTGCCGTCGGAGATGCTCGCCCAGTTGCTCGAGCAGCCGGTCGCCGTGGTGGAGCAGCTGTGCCACCAGCTGGCCGATGCCTACGACGAGGCAGGGCACGGGTTCGAACTGGTGAAGGTGGCCGGTGGCTGGCGCTACCAGACCGCCGCCGATCTGTCGCCCTACGTCGAGCGGTTCCTGCTCGACGGGCAGCGCGCCCGCATGAGCGGCGCCGCCCTCGAAACGCTGGCCATCATCGCCTACAAGCAGCCGCTGTCGCGCATGCAGATCGCCAGCATCCGCGGTGTCGACCCCGATGGCGTCATCCGCACACTCCAGGCTCGCGGCTACGTCACCGAGGTGGGTCGCGACGGCGGCCCCGGACAGGCCATCCTGTTCGGCACCACACCGCTGTTCCTCGAGAAGCTGGGCCTCAACTCGCTGCACGACCTGCCGGCCATCGCCGAGTTCGTCCCGGGTGCGGATGTGGTGGAGGCGCTCGAGCAGGGCCTGCGCATCGATCCGGCCACGGATGCCCGTGCCTGACCGCGAGTACGAGCCGCCGCTGTGGGAACAGTGGAAGAGCGCATCGGCCGACCTGCCCCAGGGTGAACGGCTGCAGAAGGTGCTGTCGTCGCACGGCTGGGGCAGCCGACGCGTGTGCGAGGACATCATCGCCGACGGCCGAGTGACGGTGAACGGCGAGGTGGCCGTGCTCGGCCGCCGGGTGGATGTGGAGGTCGATCGGGTGGAGGTCGACGGGGTGCCGTTGGGCACCAAGGCCGGCCTGGTGTACTACCTGCTCAACAAACCCACGGGCGTGGTCACGACGGCCAGCGACCCACAGGGGCGGCGCACGGTGGTGCAGATCACTCCAGCGGAGCCGCGGGTGTACCCGGTGGGACGGCTCGACGTGGCCACCGAGGGCCTGCTGTTGCTCACCAACGACGGCGAGCTGGCCCACAAGCTGGCCCACCCAAGCCATGGTGTGGAGAAGGAATACCTGGCCGAGGTGGAGGGCAACGTGGGCGGGGGAGCACTGCGCGCGTTGCGCGACGGGGTGGAACTCGACGACGGCGTCACCGCGCCGGCGAAGGTGTCGCAACCCAGCCCAGGCATGTTGCGCATCACCATCCACGAGGGTCGCAACCGACAGGTGCGTCGGATGTGCGAGGCCGTCGGACACCCCGTCACCCGGCTCGTGCGCGTGCGCATCGGGCCGCTGCGCGACGCCAAACTGCGCCCGGGCGAGTGGCGCGAGCTGGAGCAGCACGAACTGAAGGCGCTCATGGAAGCGGCTGCGGGCGGCACCCGACGGATACGCTGACACGCCGTGTCAGGAACTCGTCGGGCGAACGTGGCCGGTCTCGGTCTCATCGGGGGTTCCATCGCGCGCGCCCTCACCGAGCGTGGCTGGCACGTGAGCGGTGACGACCAGGTTCCCGGACGTGCGCAGCAGGCCGTGGAGCTCGGCTGCATCAGCGCCGTGGGGCTCGATCCCGACGCCGAGATCACCTTCGTGGCCACGCCCGTGCTGGCCCTGGTCGATCAGGTGCAGCGTGCCCTCGCCGACACCAACGGTCTGGTCACCGATGTCGGCAGCGTGAAGAGCGGCATCGCCCAGGCCATCGACGACCCACGTTTCGTGGGCGGCCATCCGATGGCCGGCAGCGAACTGGAAGGCCTCGACGGCGCCGACGGCAGCATGTTCGAGGGGGCCGTGTGGGTGCTCACGCCCAGCAGCACCACCGACGACACGACGTTCAGTGCGGTCGCCTCGGTGGTGGCCGAACTGGGCGCCGACGTGGTGGCCCTGCCGCCCGATCGCCACGATCAGGTGGTGGCCGTCATCAGCCATGTGCCGCACCTCGCCGCTGCCACCCTGAT
>Ga0075026_100000485_pt1 | contig 15867 bp, 13 predicted proteins | sample Str012_2_FD_71392 | JGI IMG/M metagenome (GOLD analysis project Ga0075026, IMG submission 71392) | Freshwater sediment microbial communities in response to fracking from Pennsylvania, USA - Straight Creek_MetaG_SC_2012 | ecosystem: Environmental > Aquatic > Freshwater > Creek > Sediment...
TTGGCGTCGACACGCAGGACGATGCGCGCCCGCCCGGCCTGACCGGCAACGAATCGAGCCACTCCTTGAACTCGGTTGTGACCTCGACTCGCATGCTGCAAGTGCATCCTATGGGATACCAAAGTCAATCTGTTCAGGTCAGGAAATTGGGTAGCCCTTGTCCGTTGGTGTGCAGGGAAAGCCAGCCGATCCAACTATGGATTCGGGGACGGATAGTAGATTGAATTCCAAAACTCTCGCTGGCTCAGTGGCTTACACGGTCTCTTCGATACCCTTCCATTCCGCCAGAAAATTCCTTATAAATTATATCGTTAGGAGGTTTTTGGTTTCATCCACGAGCATCCCAAGGTTGCGAGACATGGCTATCTGGAGTGTCGCTGTCCGCGCCCGCTCGCTCTGTCCGAAACCATTACGGCGCTGCCCTGGTTTTGTCTTTAGGTGGTCATCGCCTTTCAGGAGTCTGCACCGGCATCGGAGGCGCCGAGCGCACTATCTGAATCGATTCCGAAGCATGTCGTCCGAGGAGAGCCCGGGACAGCCAATCGATGGTGGGGGCATTCGCGGCGGCATCTCGGGAGTCGAGGACGTTCACATTCTCAGTCACGTCAATGACTTGCAGTGGTAAATCGATCCTTTTCCGCCCACCAGAAATATCGCTATAAGTCAGTCTTGAGAATCGACTCCGACGGTTGATGCATTCGCGTCGCGAGTCTGACCGGACCACCCGTGGTAGGCGCCTTCCCTGCGGCGTTGGCAGTCCTAAGATCCCGATGCGCTATATTCTGATTCGGAGACGGCCGACCGGCTATCCGAGCGCGGGCGCATGCAAGATTTTTCACCACATTTAGAGGTGCTTCCCGCTGCGCAACGCCGCTTCTGGAGCGAGCTGTCGGCGGTACCCAATGAATTCGTGCTGTATGGCGGAACCGCCCTGGCGCTGCACCTGGGGCACCGCAATTCCGTCGACTTCGATTTCTTTGGCAAAGACGCGCTCGACGTGTCCAAACTCGAAGCCGCAATTCCGTTTCTAGACGGAGCGAAGATAATTCAGCGTGAAGAAAACACCTTAACTGCGCTGGTAAATCGAGACGGCTTCATTAAGGTGTCTTTTTTTGGCGTGCCGAAACTGCCGCGACTGGCACCACATCACGTGGCTGGCGACAATCACCTGCAAGTCGCATCATTGATTGACCTTGCCGGCACCAAGGCATCGGTCCTGCAAGTGCGTGCCGAGGCCAAGGATTACCTCGACATCGATGCGTTAATGCGATTGGGCGGAATCGGTTTACCGACCGCTTTGGCGGCTGCCCAAAGGCTCTACGGTACGTCCTTCAATCCCGAAATTACGCTCAAGGCATTGTCCTACTTTGGTGACGGAAATCTGCGCAGTCTCTCCGAGGACATCAGGGACCGACTCGCCGCTGCCGCACGCGAAGTCGATCTGGATCATCTGCCTGCTATCGATGCTACCTCCCGACAAGTGTCCAGGGCATATGGGTCCGAGCTGTGAAGCCTTTGCCCACTTCGTCGCAAATGCTCGATCTTGCCCGGCGGATCATCTGGTTCGAGCCGCCAGAACAAGCGCTTGCCGAACCGATACGCTTCCTGGCCTATGCCATGACTTATGCGCGTCACGAGGATATGCGCGAGATACGTCGTCATGTCTCCGATGACGACTTTCGGGATGCACTCGATCAAGCGCCCCCCGGGATTATCGACGCGCGCTCATGGGCATACTGGAATTCAAAGCTGGGTCGGTACCCGCCGCCGCCGCGGCCGGTACGACGCTTCGCAGGTGCAGGTAGCGCCGAGCGACGTGCCGATGCGCGAGCGGCGCGCGAAGACTGGCTTGCGAAATACGGCCCTGCCGACAAGTCCTGATTCCTGTCAGCAGGAGCGAACGAGGTTGCGGCAGCTGCGATTCAATGCTCGTGCGGTGCAAGCTGGTGCGGCAGGCCGTCTTCCATTTCGGTCCCGTGCGCAATCCAGTCGCGCGTCTGTGCTTCAGCGCGCTGGATCAGTTCGGCGGTGTGCCCGAAGTCCAGTGGCGAGACCTCCAGCGGGCACAGTGGCGGTACCGTGTGTACTTCCAGATCACGTGCATAGTGGCGGATCGAGCCAATCAGCTTCGACACCGTGAGCTGGTTGAGCGCATTCAGCGCGTGTGCCAGGGCACTGCGCGGTGGTTGCTGTCGCGCGCAGGTATAGCCAGTCGGCAGGACGTACAGGCGCGTGGCGCCGGCAGCCACTACGGCCTCAAACGGGGCCTGATAGGCAAATCCGCCATCGTTCAGCAGCCGATCCGCGATGCGCACCGGCGGGAACAATGCCGGGATGGCGGTACTAGCCAGCAGCGCCGGTAGCGCCGGACCCTGTGTAAGTGTGATCGCCGTGCCTGAGAGTACGTCGGTGGCCACGATAAAGCAGGGCAGGCGCGTCGATTCCAGTGAGCGGGCCGGCAGGCCGGCGTCGAGTAATCGTGCCAGGCGCGTCGGCTCGATCAAATGATCGCGGCCACGCGCAATGCGCCACAGGCCGCGCAGACCAGGGGAAGGAAACACGTCGGCGCGCCGTATACCGAGCCAGAGTCGCTCGAGGCGCTCAATGCCGCTCGGCGTTGGGTCGCAGGCATAACAGAAGGCATTGATCGATCCGACCGATACGCCAGCGACCAGATCGGCGCGGATGTCGGCGGCTGCCAAGGCCTTGAGCATGCCCACCTGGACGGCGCCGAGGCTGCCGCCGCCGGCGATAACAAAGGCTGTTTTGCGTTCCACGGACATGGCGCGTTGATCCAGTGTACCCCGGCAGCGCGCGCGAAGAAAAACCCCGGCGCCTTATGGCGCCGGGATAAGGCCCGCCGGGGGTGTGGCGGACGGCTCTGGGCTCAGCGCAGGATAGCCACGCCATTGACGCCGCCAGCCATGGTCCCCGTGCCGCGCAGTGCCAGGTTGCCATCGTCGTCGACGTTGAACACGGACAGGTGGGACTGGGTGCCGGCGCCATCAATGACTGCCAGCAGTCCCCCTGCGTAGGTAATGTCCGTGGGGGAACCATTGAAGCGGGCGGCTGCCGCGACTTCCTGGGTGATGGCCTGGCCGTGAACCAGGTAACGCGACACGCTCCTGCTCGGCGAGTTGGCCGAGTAGAGGTAGGGTCCGTCAAGCGCGACCCAGCAGGGCGCCATTTCAGTCCCCGAACCGGTGACTGTCAGCACCGCGTCATGGCGCACCAGTGATATCTCATTGGCGTGCGCGATGGTGACGTAGGCGCTGTCGCCGCGGGTAGCCAAGCCGAACGGCGCGTTGGTATTCGCCGGCAGGTCAGCGACCGTCGAGGCGGCGCCGGTCAAGGCGCCGTCGGCCGTCAGCCTGACGGTTTCGATGATGTTGTTCTTCTCACTGATGATGACTTCGTGACTGAGCACGCCCACCTGTGCGGCCGAGCCGTCGGCCTTAACGAGGCCGGTCAGGCCATCGGGATTTGCCGTGACGCCGCGACGCGTGATCGCATGGGATTCCACGTGGGTGGTCGTCAGCACATACAGGTGATCGTGACCGAACGCCACGCTGACGGGACCACCGACCGTGTTGAGCAATTCGTCCAGGAACAGGACGCGATCTTCACGATCGACCGAAAAGACGCTGACGGTGCTGGAGCCGAAGTTCACGACGGCGAGGTAGCGCTCGCCCAGCGCGATGCCGCCGGCATTGCCGCCCACGCCTCCCTGGCCCTGGGTTGGAATAGAATTCAGCAGCGTGCCATCGGCACTGTGGATCAGCAACGTGTTGGCAGCGCCATTCGAGGCAGTAATTACCAGCGCGCGATTCGCATCATTGGCGTAAGCCGCGCCGCTCGTAAGCGTCAGTGCTGCCAGCGCGGAATAAAGTACGGTAGATGTAGGCATCAGGGTCCCCTTGAGACATTGGGCGCAAGGCGATCGGTGTCCGTCGCCAGGCCGTGGTGATTGCTAGCTCCGCCGATTCGAGTCGGCTCGTAAGTCACTTCGTGGCACGCCGGCATTAGTTACGCCTGCATCGCAAATGCCGATGAAAGCGCTGGCTCAGAATCGGAGCCATTAGATTTATTCGCTGGCATTGCCTGATTGGTTACAGGGTGAACGCTGGAATGCGGAGTACAATTCACTACCGAGGTGACTGCGGCATGAGCGACGTGATTCTTTTCCATGCGCCCGGAGCCTGCTCGCGCGTCACCATGAATGCACTCGAGGAGATCGGGTTGCGCTATGAAGACCGCGCGATCAACCTTGGCGCGGGACAGCAGAGATCGCCGGAGTACCTGGCCCTGAATCCCAAGGGGAAGGTGCCAGCGCTGGTGCTGGGCGGGCGCACCCTCACCGAGAATGCGGCGATACTCTATTTTCTGCACTCGAGGCACCCCGAGGCCAGACTGTTGCCCGACGCAGTCACAACGGCTGACAGCAACGTCGGTCTGGAAGACCTGGTCTGGTGCTCCAGCACCGTACATCCGATGGTTCGGCAGGTGCGCATGCCGGTTCGATTCACGGACGGCGAGCCCTCCGGCGTCCGGGCGCACGGCCTGAAGCACCTGGCGCCGGTGCTAAGTCAGATTGCCGGCCGTATTGCTGGCGGTCGGTGGTGGTACGGCGATGACTGGTCGATTTTGGATGTCTATCTCTACTGGGCATATTCGACTGCTGCGAGCGGCGGACTCGAGTTGAGCGCGTGGCCGGAACTGATCAATCACGCCGCCCGGGTTCGAGGGCGCCCGTCATTCGAGCGTGCGCTGCTGCGCGAGCAGGCGGCGGTACAGAGCGCCGGTATACGACTTCCACCCGGCGCTACCCTGTAATTGGCACGGCGTCATCGGGCGACGGCGAGCGGCTGCGATCCAGGGGTTGTGTGTTGCCGCCGTATTAAGTTCCGTTCACCTTTTGCAGAGGTGGTCAGCGGTACGGAGTCGACTGCGTTATCCCACGGTACCGTACCCAGCGTGGTAAGACGCCCCTGAAGGAGTTTGCAATGCCCTCACGCACGCCTGCCCGCATCTCGATTCTCGCCTGTACGGTCCTCGTTGCTGCCGGCTGTACCGTGCAACCGGTGGTCTACGAGCCGCCGCCACGCGCTGCGGTACTGGTGGTGATGGACGCGCCGCCACCGCTGCCGATCTACGACCAACCGCCGTGCCCTTACGAAGGCTACCACTGGGTGCCGGGTTACTGGGCCTGGGGAACGGGCTACTACTGGGTGCCGGGCACCTGGGTAATGCCACCGCGCGTCGGTGTGTTCTGGACCCCAGGCTACTGGGGCTTTGTGGCCGGTGGCCGCTATGAGTTCCACGCCGGCTACTGGGGTGAGCGGGTGGGGTTCTACGGCGGCATTAACTATGGCGGAGGCTATTTCGGCGCCGGATTTGTCGGCGGCAGGTGGGAAGGCAACGCCTATCGTTACAACGCGGCGGTCACCAACGTGGTCAACGTGCACAACGTGTATCACGAGACCGTGATCAACAATGTGACCATCAATAACGTCCCGCGCGTGAGTTACAGCGGCGGCCAAGGCGGTGCGCGCAGCGAGCGGACCGAGGACGAGCGAAATGCCGAGCGGCTGCCTCACCTGCGGCCCACGGACCTGCAGCTGCACCATGAACGCGACGCGGCCACCAATCCGGCGCTGTCGGTAAGCCAGAACCACGGACGCCCGCCGATTGCAGCGACGCCGCGGCCAGGCGCGTTTTCCGCGCCGGAGGTGACTAGTGCGCACTTACCCACCGCGGCCATTTCGGAGGGACCTCGCCGCACGGAGCAGATGCATCCTGGGCTCGGGCGCACAGGAGGAGAGGATCGGCCCTCGCCCGAGGTCCATCGTCCGGTGGTAGACGATCGCCCGCCGGTCGCGGCAACGCCGCAGCCGGCGGCTCGCGACGCTCGTCGGCATGAGCAGCCGAAGCCAAAGCCGAAGCCGAAACCCAAGCACCAAGACCGGGATAATCGCGACCGGCCGCAGTGAGGGTTGCCCCCTGACGCGCGAAGGCCGCTGACGCGGCCTGTCAGACGAGGTGCAGGTCCACGGCGGAGACCGTGGGGAAGATCCGCTCGAGTTGCGAGGCGGATAGTCCCCAGAGCGTTGTGAACAGGCCGCCGAGGATCGCGCGATAGTCGTTGAGCACCGGATAGTCGCGACCCTGGAACAGGGTGGCAAGGCCGACGGGCACCTGCTCACCGCAGATGCGTCCACCGTTCAGGCTACCGCTCAAGACCCAGTAGACCGACCCGTGGCCGTGGTCTGTGCCCTGATTGCCGTTCTCGCGGAACGTGCGGCCGAACTCGGATAGCACGACTACCACGGTGTTGGACCATTCGCTGCCGAGCGCCTGCGCGTAGCTGCGCAGACCGCGCGCCAGACTCTCGAGTCCCGTAGCCAGTGACCCATTGGCGGCACCTTCATTGACGTGCGTATCCCAGCCGCCAATGTCGACAAAGCCGACGCGGTACTGCTCGCGCATCAGGCGCGCCATGCGTTCGGCTTCCAGTTCGAAACCCTTGGTGGTGACCGCGTTGCGATTGGCGGCGCTCATCTCATCGGCCATCGCCCGGGACACCTCGGCGCGCAGCTCCAGTCCGTCCTCCACCGCGGCGTGCAGCGGATGGTTGGCATAGAGCGAGGCCAGCAGAGCCGATTGGCGTGCGTCAAAGGTGGGCTTGCCCACCGAGCGCAGAGAAATATTGGGAATGTCCCCGTGTCCCTGCAGGGCGAGGGGCAAGGAGTCGGTGAACGCTATGGGCGTGCCGCCCTTCAGCACGCCGACGAGGCGCGCGAGGAAACCGGAACGGAGGTCGCGCGCGTCATTGACTGGCTGTCCGAGCTCGATGCTGTCCTGCGTTTCGAAGTGACTGCGCGAGAGATCCTCGGTGCCGGCAAAGGGAATGAAGGCGAGTTGCCGTTGGGTATAGAGTAGCGCAAGCGTGTCGCGCACTGCCGGCGCCAGCGCCCACTGTGCATCGAGCGCCAGGGCGCCTGAGTCTTTTTGCGGATCGGGTCTGGCAATCGCGATGCGCGGGCGCACGGCGTAGTAGTCCGCGCTGGCGTAGGGAATGAGCAGATTGGCGCAGTCGTACCCGCCCCTGAGGAACACCAGCAGGAAACGCGGCGCGGATTTCGGTGCGGCATACAGTCGTGCGGCGATGGGAGCCGTAAGGCCGGCCATACCTGTTTGGAGCAAGTGTCGGCGGGTGATTCTCATGGTAAAGCCTCAACGAGTATTCAGTTCGGGTGAAGCCAGCAGCAGCAGATTCCATTCCTGCTGGGAGGTGGCCGCGTCCAGCACGGCGCGGGTGCTGGCCGACAGGGTGGTCTCGATCTGGCTGTAATACAGCGCGCTGGCCAGCCGCGGAAATCCGGCCGCCGCTCCGGGCTTGCCATCCTCCGGCTCGAACAGACCGGCATTGCCGGAGCCGATCGCACGCGCGATCTCGAAGCGCCGGCTCATCTGGCCGGAGCTGGCCCAGCCCGACTCAGTCAGGGGATAGCCGTCCGGTGTCTGGCGGTTGAACGGGGCTTCCCCCAGGCCGTTGAGCCAGTTGAGCAACGGGTGTGCATTCGCGATGGGCCGTGTGTCGTAGGCCAGCCGCACGGCCGAAACCACGTAGTGCAAGGGATCCTTGAACTTCTGGCCGAGCGCCGCGTTGAACTCCGGGGCAGTCAGCAGCGCGCGCATTACCGCGGCGATGTCGCCGTGCGTGTCCTGGAAAATCCCGGTCAGGCGTTGCACCAGGCCGTCAGGCGGATTGTCCGCCACGAAGGCTGAGCTAAGCTGGCGCGCGATAAAGCGCGCGCAGGCTGCGCTGGCAGTCAGCCGGTCCACGGCCTGCTCGATTTCGCGGAATCCGGCGCCGTGGATGGTTTCGCCCAGGAACTGCTTGTCGCTGAAGTCGTGGCGCGCGGGGTTAAACTCGAAGGCGCCTTCACGTCGATAGAGGGATTGCCACTCCGGCTTCAGGTGTGGTTGAGCACCGCCCGAATAGACGCCGGCGCCAGTGAGAATGCGGGCCAGGGCCTGCACGTCCTGCTGGCTGTAGCCGCCCTGGACGCCTAGCGTGTGCAGCTCCATCAGCTCGCGCGCGTAGTTCTCGTTGATGTGACCGACCGCGTTCTGCGCATTATCGAGGTATTGCAGCATCGCGGGATGTTCGAGTGTTGCCAGCACCAGATCACGGAAGTGCCCCAGCGCGTGCGGACGGATGGCGCGCTCGACATAGTCCCCGGCCAGCCAGCGCACATTGGCCTTGTACTGGTACACACTGAAGTGGTTGAGCCAGAAGGCCACCATCTGTTCGCGCAGCTGTGCCGGACAGTACAGGGCGCGCAGTATCTCGCGCCGCTGGGCTTCATAGGCGAGCCTGTTGCCGTGTTCGTTGAGGGTCTTGCGCGCCTGTTCGCGCTCGGCTCCCTCCGGCAGGGCGTTGATGTGCTGATTTTCGGCCGCCAGTTCATGGAGCAGTGTCACCGGATCGGCATCGGTGATTTCGAGGGCGTCGATCTGCGCCGCGATGGGCGTTGGCAGCGGGTCCTCGCGTGCCGCGAGCTGCTGTTCCAGGTAGCCCGCGCGACCTTCACGCTGCAGATCCGCCGCGCTCTGTGCGCTGATGCCAAAGGTCACGCGGTTGAGCCAGGCCACGTCGCTGGAAGTGGAGTGCGGAGCGCTGATCGGCGGCGCCGCCGCGCAGCCTGTCAGCAGGCCCAGCAGTGCGACGATGGCATTGCGCTTCCGGTGATCCAGCATTAGCAGGCCTCCAGCGCGGAATGGTTATCTGGCATGAGAGTGAGTGTTCCCTGACCGTCAACGCGCGAGCGGGACAGGCGTTGTCATGGAGGGCAGCAGAATGAGGCGATTCTGGCGAAATTGGACCGAGAAGGCCACGACAAGTGCCGCCAGCACGGCCGCACCCAAGACCCGGGGCCAAACCACCTTGGTAACACCGGGGCGCTAAGCGCCCGCCCGGAAAAGCCATATAATTCAACAACGCCCCCGTAGCTCAGTGGATAGAGCGACCGCCTCCTAAGCGGTAGGTCGTCGGTTCAACTCCGGCCGGGGGCGCCAATAAAATCAATTTATTATAAAAGTTATCTGATGTGAAATCTCGCCATGAATCGGGTGTGTCGACAATCAATTCAGCTTGATTGGGCGCGGTTTCGCACTAGCAGCCAGTTCAGCACCGCTGCGAACGCTGTGACGGCAATCAGCGCTGCCTCCCGAGCGTTCAGCTGAAGCAGAAGCACTATAGACACTCCAATGCAAATTGCTGCGAGCACGCGGCCAAAAGGCATCCTCATGGCGTCTGCTGACGGGTGTAGGGCGCGCAGTCGAGGAAGCGCCGCGCAGACGCCGATGATCATGACCATCATGGAGCCCGCCGTGAGCGCCAGCGCCATGGGAAATGTGCCGGTAATCGCGAGCGCCACAATGACCAGTGCAACGGCGATCGACGCGACGACGGGTGCCCCCGTGGTATTGCTCGCCCGTCCCAGCAGGCGTGGCGCGTCGCCATTCTGGGCAAGCGCCGAGAGAATTCGCGGCGCGGCCAGCAGAATGGCCGATATAGAGCCCGCTGTAGAGAGCATCGCTGTCACCGCAACAAATGCGCCACCGCTGGGGCCGAGCCACACAGTCGCAGCCGCCGCCAGTGGCCGCTCGCTCACGGCGTTGCCCAATGCAGCTACGACGACCCACTGCACGAGGGTGTACACGAGGACGCAGGCCAGCAAACTCATCGCCAGTGCAAAGGCAATGCTGGTTCGCGGCTTGTCTACGTCACCCGTTGCTGCCAGCGGATCTTCGAAACCGCCAAAGCTGAATACACCAAGCAGAATCGCGCCGAACCAGGCGCCAGCGCTGTATGCAGAGCCGGCCGGTACAGTGGGCACCGGTACGTTACGGCCTGCATGCAAAAGTCCAACCAGAATCAGCAAGGCGATGGGCAGCAGTTTCGCGATGACCAGCAGACTGCTGAGGCCTTTGCCCACGCGTGCGCCCAGGCCGTTTGCGGCCAGCGGGAGACCAATAAGGGCCAGAATCACCAGGGCACGGTTGGCCCCCACACCAAGGTTGGAGCTGAATCCCGCCAGGTAGTTCACGAAGAGATTGGCTTGTGCGGCCGCCGCCGCGATGGGCGCCAAGGCGGTGAACCATCCGATCTGCAGGCCTGTCAGGCGCCCGAACGCCGTGCGCACGTACAGGTATGGCCCGCCGCCTTCGCTGAATTGCGATGCTACCTCCGCAAAGCACGCGACAATGGCCGCTACGACCAATCCTGAAATGATGAACACCCATGGGCTGAAAGTGCCCACAAGCCGTATGAGTTCGGAAGGCACTCCGAAGATGCCACTCCCGATGATAGTGTTGATCATCAGCCCGGTCAGAGCCCATCGGCCGATGGCACGTGTTTTCGACATGGGAGACACCACAAGCTGATGGATATCGACGCGGTAAACGGTAGTCGAATGGGGACGATACATGAAAGGGAAAGACGACCCAAAGAACCGCTCCATTGGTCTGGCGCTCGACATGCCTGCGGCCGAGCGGCACAAGCTACTCGACGCTGCTGGGGCCCTGCTTGATCAACTGCGCGAGAGGGTGGACACGAGTCCGATATTCTCGGAAACCTCGCCCGAACTCCTGGAGCGAATCACGCTACCGCCGCCCGAGGCTGCTGTCCCTGTTGCCCTGGTTCTTGACCGCCTGCGGGACGCGGCAAGTGCCGGCTGGAGCAAGGCTCACGGCGGCAGCCTCGCGTTCATACCCAACGGCGGTCTCTTCAGCGGTGCGCTAGCGGCGCTGCTGGCGGCCGGCATCAACCCGTTTACAGGTGCCGCATTCGAATCCCCGGCCCTTGTGGGGTTAGAGGAGGGTGTGCTGCGCTGGCTGGCGGGGCTGTTCGGCCTGCCGCCGGTGGCGGAGGGCGTGTTGCTGTCGGGCGGGTCAATGGCCAACCAGACCGCCGTGGCGTGCGCGCGGCGTCGGGCATTCGATGCCGCGCGCAGTCGCGTCTACCTGTCCGATCGCGCGCACCACTCGCTGCACAAAGCGCTTTACCTCAGTGGAGTTCCCGAGCACTGCGTAGTGTCCGTTCCGAGTGTGCAAGGGCAACGCATCGACATAGGGACGCTTGCGGCGCAGCTGCAGAGCGATGTGGCGTCCGGACTGCAACCGTGGATGGTAGTAGGAGTCGCGGGCAGTACTGACACGGGTTCGATCGATGATCTGCAGGCGCTGGCCGCATTGTGTCGGCAGCATGATGCCTGGTTCCATGTCGACGCTGCGTATGGAGGCATGTTTGTACTGACGGAGCGCGGCGCCTCCCGGCTAAACGGGATTGCGTTGGCAGACTCGATTGCAGTCGATGCCCACAAGGGTCTCATGCTCCCCTATGGCGTCGGCGCGCTACTGGTACGTCGCCCCGGGGTACTTGCCGAAGCGCATTCCGGCTCTGGTAACTACATGCGTGACGTCGCCCCTGTGCCGGGGCTTCCTCACTACCTTGAGCGCGGGCCCGAGCTGACCCGGCCGTTTCGTGGACTGCTCGTCTGGTTGCCACTTCAGCTGCACGGTGTGGGCGAGTTTCGCAGCGCCTTGAATCGATGCCTGGACCTGGCCGTTGAGGCGGCGAAACGCATGCGATCGATCCGCGGGCTCGTCGTCCTGACCGAGCCTGAATTGAGCATTGTCGCATTCAGGGCAATGCGCGGAGACGCGCAGACCGATCGCATCCTCCACGCAATCAATCAGTCGGGAGAATTCCAGGTTTCGAGTACTACACTCGAAGGTCATACCTACATCCGGCTGGCGTTCCTGCATTTCAGGACTATGTTGGAGACTGTCTCGAAACTTGCGGCAATCGTTGCAGCCGTGATCGACCCACCCGCATGATCCGCCTGCTTCCGGAGGCATCCGGCCAACAGCGAGGGACTCGACTGGGGTATCTGCCGATAGTGGGCTCGAAAGGTAGAGATTTCCCCGAGGGATTCCGGGGTTTTTCGCTCCGGCGGGGGCGCCATCCAAAGACGTCCAAGCACGTCCAGTTATATCCACGGACCGCCAGTTTCTGTGCAACTCCGTAGTCGCTACTCGTACTTCCCGCCGGATGTCCACTTATTCCCGACGCGCGCGGCAAAGTCTGTTCACTAACGCACAGGATGATCCACGGTTTGACTATGCATCTGCCGACGCCAACGCCTTGCCCATTTGATATCGATGAGCTGAACTCCGTCGGGTTGTTGAGCCAGCCGCAAGCGCCACGAGCGTGCGGATGGAGTGGCTTGCTCTGCGCGACGCGCTCGACCGCTGCAACGAGACTGCTGGTTTCTGGCGCTGCTGGCGTGCGCATTGCTGGTTGCAATAATGACGTATTGCTTGCTATGGACTCTGTGTCAACCCGCGGTCAAGGCAGAATAAGGGTCGCAAGACGTTCGGCATGCATCGGGAAAATATGCACGTCCGGCGGGAAATAGGAATAGCGGGTGCGGGTGGTGACTTCGATCCTGTGGATGCCGGGGGCCAGTCCACCGGGCTTGTCCACGATCACGGCGCCCCACTCGAACATCCCCCACCGTGCCTTGGTTTCCTCGCGAAGCTCCTCGAGTGTGTACACCTCGTCGCGGATGGCGAAGCGGTTTCGTTCATGGCTGAAGAATTCGCCATCCACCGTCACGTCGGCGCCGTCGTAATGCGAAAGCCGTGTGCCGTGGTAGTTGGGAACGCGAATACGAAAGCAGAATCCCGTTCGCGCGCCCACGGGCCCCAGGTTCCTGAACCCGGTGCTCTGGATCAACTGGTGTTCAAGCATCGTTATGCTCCGTGACTGTGGTGCTGCTGGCTGCCCCTGCTGGCGATTCAGGACGCGCGCCCTTCGTCGTACTCCCGCTCAAGCTGGCGAAGCAGCACGTGTTGTCTGCGCACCTGGTCGATCGATCGCCAGGGAGAGCGCAGGCCTTCATATTCACTGGAAAGGTAGCCGGAGTATCCCGAACGTTTGAGTGCCGAGATCACCGGCCGCCAGGGGATCTGCTGGTCTTCCAGTTCGTCGTTGATGTCGTGAAACTTGGCCTGGATGAAGACGACGTACTTGACGATGTCGAGAAATTCCTCGGGGTTGACGCGGATCCCGTTCAGGAACGCCATGTGCTTGTTGTTGCGCATCTCTTCGGTGATCTGGTGCGAGCCCCAGTGTTGCAGGGGGCGATCCTGGAAAATGCCGGTATCGATCATCAGGCCGAAATTCCTGGTACCGGTTCGTTCGATGAACTCGATGTAACCATCCACGACGGAATGCCTGATCGGCGTCGGGGCATGGATCTCCGGGCAGATCACGATGCCGTACTTGTGGGCCAGCTCCAGGTTGCGCTCCGTGTACGCCGTCCAGTTCGGCTCGGGGATCAGGTCATGCGACAGGACGCCGAATTTCGGCCGCAGGAACCTGAAGCCCAGCCGATGGGCGAGGTGCAGGTCGCGGGCCAGTTCGGCGGCACCTTCCGCGACGGTCAGGGACCGCTTGAGCGTCGTCCGACTTTCGATCCACGAGCACATGTTCGTCGGCTCGAGCTTGTAGACCTCGAGCAGGCGGAACCATTCATCGAGCCAGGCAGTGGTCGGGTCCGGGTAGCCCTCGATCTGGGCCTCGCCCATGATTTCGATGCCCGTGGCCCCGGTGTCGGCGATGTGGTCGAAGGCATCCTCGAGAGTCATGACGGAACCATAGTCGTTGACGTAGCTGTACGTCGACACGCCATACTTGAATGAGCCGGCCATGTTGCCCTCGCGCGCTGCCTGGCCCGAATCTAAGCGATGATTAGATGACTTGCAAGCGTTTCCGGGCCGCGTCGCCCGGGCCGACTATTTCGCGAGGGCTGCAGCGGCCGCCTGGGCCACGATGGAGCGTGCCACCGTCTTGCGGGACATTCCGAACCGGTCGAAGGAGTGCAGGTCGTAGATACGCCGCAGTGCCGCGAACCCGTAGACGAAGGCCCAGAAGGCCATGGCCCGTATCTCGATGCTCCTGGCCGACGCCCGCCGCATTCCCGACGCGACGGCGGCCTGGATCAGTTCCTGGCCCATTTTCTGGTACTTACGGAGTTCCGGCGGCTGCCTGGGCGTAGACAGTTCGCTTTCGTACATCAACTCGAACAGGCGCGGGGACTTGTCGGCGAACTCGATGAAATGCAGGCCCAGGGCGATCAGCTTGTCGCGACCGCCGAGGCCGGATTCACCGATCCCGGTGGCTCCGAGGGTGAGGATCCTGAACCCGTCCGAGGCAATCGCCAGCAACAGCAGTCGCCGGTCGCCGAAATGGTGGTACGGGGCGCCCGGCGAGACGCCAACTTTCTGCGCCAGCGTGCGCACGGACAGGGACTGGTGGCCGTGCGCCTCCACGTAGGCGCGTCCCGCGTCCACGAGGTCCTGGCGGAGATTTTCCTTGTGGTATGACTTGCTCTTGGTCATCGCGCCCCCGCCCACTTGTGCCTGACCGCCGCTATTGTAGCCGCAAAGTCCCCATCCTGATTGACTTTAATCTAAACAGTGATTAAATCAACGGGAGGCACGGAGATGGCAGGAAGAGGATCCATGGAAAGAAATACTCATGCAAAGGTAGGCTGGGGATTGCTCGGTGCCTCCGGCATCGCCAACCGGGCCCTGGCGCCGGCGATTACCGCCTCCGGCGTCGGCCGACTCGTGGCGGTGGCGAGCCGCGACCGCTCGAAGGCTGACGCGTTCGCCGCAATGCACGCCATCGCGCATTCCCATGGCAGCTATGAGGCGCTGCTCGCCGACCGGGAGGTGGAGGCCGTCTACGTCTCGCTCCCCAACAGCGAACACGTGACGTGGGCGATCCGCGCGGTTGAGGCCGGCAAGCATGTACTGTGCGAGAAGCCGATGCACCGCGATCCAGCCGAAGTCGCGCGCCTGTACGATGCTGCAGAGCGTGCGGGCAGGTTGGTGATGGAAGCGTTCATGTACCGCCATCACCCCGATACGCAGGCGCTTTTCGCGAGCGTGGCCAACGGTGAGATCGGCGATGTCTACCACGCGCGCGCCGCGCTGAGCTTCTCCATGCCGCTCGCGGGTAACATCCGGCTCGATCCGGACTTGCATGGGGGCGCCCTCATGGACCTGGGCTGCTACGCGATCAGCGCCCTCCGGATCCTGGCGGGCGAACCTCGGCGCGTCAGCGGGCTCGCGCAGCGCGCGTCGACTGGTGTCGACATGCGCGCCACCGCGTTCATGGAGTGCCAGAAAGGGGCTACGGCGACGTTCAACTGTGGCATGGACTTGCCCGGCCAGAGCTGTCTTGAGGTGATCGGCAGCAAGGGCATCCTGCGCGCGGAATGGCCCTTCTTCCGGCCGTTCTTCCCGCACGTCGACCCGCCGAAGGTTGAGATCCGTATCGGCCTCGAGAGCCGGTTGTTTCCCCTCACGGACGTGAACCCCTACGTTCTGCAGGTCGACAATCTGTCGCGCGCCATTCGCGGCGACGGGCAGCCGTTGCTGGGGCGCACGGATGCCCACTCGCAGGCGAAGGTGGTCGGTGCGCTGCACCGTTCCATGGCTTCGCAAGGCGAGTGGGTGGCACCCTGAAAGGCTTCGATTCGACTGCTTCGTGGTTCGGGAGAATCAAATGGCTAACACGCTGGGATTGAAGGCACACCACATCACGGGTCGCGTATGCGACATCAACGCCGTGGTCACGTGGTACATGGACATCCTCGACCTGCAGCTGATCGAGAGGGGCGAACTCTTGGGCGGCAGGATGAAATACGCCGTGCTGGGGTTGCCGGGGTATTCCATCAGCTTCGTGGAGTTCGATGACCCGGAACGCGGCGTCTCCTCGGGACC
>Ga0075026_100000487_pt1 | contig 15829 bp, 16 predicted proteins | sample Str012_2_FD_71392 | JGI IMG/M metagenome (GOLD analysis project Ga0075026, IMG submission 71392) | Freshwater sediment microbial communities in response to fracking from Pennsylvania, USA - Straight Creek_MetaG_SC_2012 | ecosystem: Environmental > Aquatic > Freshwater > Creek > Sediment...
CCACGCTGAGCCCGACGAGCAGGTCGTGCTCGGAATCGCGTGCCGTCAGCATGAGGACGGGGATCGGACGGTCGGCCTGGATCCGTTCGCACACTTCGAGGCCGTCGAGTCCCGGCAGCATGAGGTCGAGGACGACCAGATCGGGAGCGAGTTCCTGGCAGCGGATCACGCCGCTCGGACCGTCGGCGGCGATCTCCACGCGGTAGCCCTCGGAGCGCAACCGGGCGGCCACGGCATCAGCAATGGGTGCTTCGTCCTCGATGACGAGGATCGTCCGGGTCGGAGAAGCGGCCGCAGCGGCGAATACCACCTGGTCAGGATACGGAAAGCCCGTTGTGGGGGTCGGTTCCGTCCTGTGGAGATTGTGTGCAGATACCCGCTGGGGGTGGTTGCGTAGCCTGCGGGGATGACTGATTCCCCCGACCCCAAGGACCTCACCGACGACGAGTGGCGGGAGCGGTTGAGCCCCGAGGCCTACGCGGTGCTGCGCCAGGCCGGCACCGAGCGCGCGTTCGCCGGGGCCTACACCGACACCGAGGAGCCGGGGGTGTACCGGTGCGCGGGGTGCGGTGCCGAGCTGTTCACGTCCGAGACCAAGTTCCATTCGGGGAGCGGCTGGCCGTCGTTCTTCGCCGCGGCCACACCGGACGCGGTCGAGGAGCGGAGCGACGCGAGCCACGGCATGGTGCGCACCGAGATCCTCTGCGCGCGGTGTGGTGGTCACCTCGGGCACGTCTTCCCCGACGGTCCGCGCCCCACGGGCATGCGCTACTGCGTGAACTCGCTCTCCCTGGACCTCGACACCGATCCGGATCGCGCCGACGCCTAGTTCAGGTCTCGCCCACCGCGGCGCGGACCCATTGGTGGAACGCCGCGACGCAGCCTTCGTGGTGCGGGCTCAGGCGGCCGACGTCGTAGACGCCCGCTTCGAGGTTGCGTTGCACGGCCTCGCAGACGCGCCGGTCTTCGTCGAGCACCTCGGTGCCGAGTGACTCGACCGCGGCGTTGGCACCGGCCGCGGCGGGATCGGCGAAGAAGAAGTCGTAGATGATGCGTGTGCGCGTCGGCCCTTCTGGGATCCATCGCTCGACGTTCATCGCATCCGGGTAGAGGTTGAGCCCGAGGTTCGGATACGACCACAGCCAGAGGCCGGCGCTGACCGCACCGTCGCGCGTGGGCGCGCGGTGCTCGGCCCAACCGTCCTGCACGAGGACCTCGTAGCGGCGCGAGTCGATCTGGCGGTGGAGCCCGGGGTGCACGAACGGGACGTGGTACCCCTCGGCGTAGTTATCGGTGTAGGTCTTCCAGTTGCACTCCACCACGTGCTCGGCGCGGTGGCCGTAATGCAGGGTCTCCATCGGTCGGTCGGCGCACCGCGCGACGATGCCACCGAGGGACTCGGCGAGAGTCGGTCCGGTGGGGGCGACGCGAACGAACACGAGGCCGCGCCACTCGTCGACCGCGAGCGGCAGGAGGCCGTACTCGGCGGGATCGAAGTCGGCGGCGGACCCGAAGTCGCGGGCGCGGGTGAGCGTGCCGTCGAGTGCGTACGTCCAGCCGTGGTAGCCGCACACCAGCGCTGAACACCCGGTCCGGTCGGACTCCGCGAGGGGCCCGGCGCGGTGGCGACACACGTTGTGAAAGGCGCGCAGCTCCCCGTCGGCGTCGACGAGCACGAGGACGGGCCATCCGGCGACGGTGTGGGTCACGAGGTCGCCGGACGCTCGGAGCTGCGCGCGGAAACCGGCGAGCTGCCAGGTGGTGGCGAAGATCGCGTCGCGCTCGCGGGCGTACCAACCGGGGTCGTGGTAGACGACGGCCGGCAGGGTCGGCGGGCTCGATGGTGCGGACATCGGTCGCAGCGTAGGACGGGTTGCCCGATGGTCCTAGCGTGGGCGTCGTGGTTGCGCTCACCGTCGACGAGATCGTGCACCGGTGCCAGGTCGCGGTCGGGGAGCACACGCCGCCGCTCGCGGTCCGTGATGTGCTCGACGAGATCGTGCGCGATCCCGCGGCGGTCGCGGCCGCACTCGGGCCGGTCACCGAGGGCGGCATCCAGGTCCTGCACCGGGCCGACGACCTCACCGTCCTCCACATCGCGTGGACGCCGCGCATGGTGCTCAACCCCCACAACCACGCGATGTTCGCGGTGGTCGGTATGTACGGCGGGCAGGAGGACAACTCGTTCTTCCGGCGCGCGCCGGACGGCGTGGTCCCGAGCGGTGGGCGGTCGATCCGCGCCGGAGATGTGTTGGTGATGGGCGACGACGCGATCCACGCGGTCGCGAACCCGCTGACCGACTTCGCGGTCGCATTGCACGTCTACGGCGGCGACTTCTTCGTGGGCGATCGGTCCGAATGGGACGAGGTCACGATGGTCGAGCGGCCCCGAGACGTCGAGGGCACGATGCGGCGTTTCGCGGCGGCCAACGCAGCGTGGGCGGCCGAGGTCGGCGGGGCGACGAGCGCGTAGCCTGCCCGCCCATGGGTTCACATCTCGCCGACGTCTGGTTCCAGGTCACCGATCTCCAGGTCGTCTCCGGTCACGGCTGTTACGTGACGACTGCGGACGGCACCGAGTACCTCGACTTCACGAGCGGTATCGCGGTGACGAGTACCGGTCACTGTCATCCCGCGGTCGTCGCCGCGATCCAGGAGCAGGCCGCGCAGTTCATCCACGCGCAGGTCAACTGCTACCGCCACCCCTTGCTCGAGGTGCTGGCCGATCGACTCGCCGGTATCGCACCGCCGTCGATCGACACGTTCTTCTACGCGAACTCGGGCGCGGAGGCGACCGAAGCCGCGGTGAAGCTCGCCAAGCAGGCGACCGGACGGCCCAACATCATCGTGTTCCAAGGATCGTTCCACGGTCGGTCGCATCTCACGATGGCGATGACCACCTCGAAGACCGGGTATCGCGCCGGCTACCAGCCGTTGCCGAGCGGCATCTTCGTGGCGCCGTTCCCCTATGCGTTCCGTGACGGTCACTCCGAGGACGAGGCCATCTCCCGCGCGCTCGACGCCTTCGATCTGCTCCTCGCGTCGCAATCGGGCCCGGCCGAGACCGCGGCCGTGGTGATCGAGCCGGTGCTCGGTGAAGGCGGGTACCTGCCCGCGCCGCCGGCGTTCCTCCAGGGACTGCGCGAGCGGTGTACGGAGCACGGGGTGCTCTTCGTGGCCGACGAAGTGCAGTCGGGCTTCGGCCGCGCGGGCACGATGTTCGCGATCGAACCGTCGGGAGTGGAACCCGACGTGATGATCATGGCCAAGGGCATTGCGTCCGGGTTCCCGATCTCGGCGATCGGCGCGTCGGCCGAGTTGATGAACCGCTGGCCGAAGGGCTCGCACGGTGGCACCTACGGCGGCAACCCGATCGGGTGCGCCGCCGCGCTCGCCACCATCGACGTGCTCACCGCGCCGGGCTTCATGGACAACGTGGTCGCCCGCGGCGAGCAGCTGCGCGCCGGGCTCCGGACGCTGGCCGAGACGCATCCGACGATCGGTCACGTGCGCGGTCCGGGCCTCATGGTCGGCTGCGAACTGGTCGACGGCAACGGGAAGCCCGATGCGGCGCGCGTGGCCGCGCTCGCCGCGCATTGTCGTGAGGATGGGCGACTGCTCCTCATGAACGCCGGGACCGCGGGCAACGTGCTGCGCTGGATGCCGCCGCTCGTCGTCAGCGCCGCCGAGATCGATCAGGGGCTCGCCGCGTTCACCGCCGCCCTCGAATCCACCGCCTGACGGATGCGCCGCCGCGGCGGTCGGCGACGATCGTCTCGACGGCCTTGAGGCCCGGGATGCCGGTGACGCCGCCGCCGCCGTGGGTGGCGCTCGACGCCTGGTAGAGCCCGGCGATCGGCGTGCGGTAATCGGCGTAGCCGGGCGCGGGGCGCATGTGGAACAGCTGCGACGGTGAGAGCTCGCCGTGGAAGATGTTCCCGCCGAGCAGGCCGTAGGTGTGTTCCATGGCGTACGGGCCGATCACCTGCCGGTGCAGGATCGAGTCGGTGAACCCGGGGGCGACGGCCTCGACCTGCTCGATCAACCCGTCGGCGTACGCGTCGAGTTCGGCGGTGTGCGGCGCGCTCGACCACTCGTGCGGCACCCACTGGGTGAACATCGACATGACGTGCCGGCCCTCGGGCGCGAGCGTGCGGTCGAACACCGACGGGATACAGATGTCGGCAAAGGGTGCGGCCGCGGGTCGCCCGGCGACCGCGTCCTGGAAGGCGTGCTCGACGTGGTCGAGACTCGGCGCGAGCACGATGGTGCCGCCGTGGACGTCGGGGTCGAAGCCCGGCGCGCTGGTGAACTCCGGCAGCCGGTCGAGGGCGAGGTTCACCTTCACCGTGCCGCTGCGCGTCTTCCAGCGCTGGAGGTCGCGGACGAACTCGTCGGGCAGGTCGTGCGCGTCGAGTTGTTGGAGGAAGGTGATCTGCGGGTGGGTCGCGGCGATCACGACGTCGGCGGTGATCTCCTCGCCCGTGTCCGTGACCACGCCGGTGGCGCGACCGTCGCGCACCGAGATGTGATCGACGCCGACGCCGGTGCGGACCGTTGCGCCGAATGACCGGGCCGCGTCGGCGAGCGCGCGGGTGACCGCGCCCATCCCGCCCTCGGGGAATCCCCACGCGCCGAGCTTGCCGTCGCCGACGTCACCGATCTTGTGATGCGCCATGACGTAGGCGGTGCCGGCAGAACGGGGCCCGGCCCACGTGCCGATCACCCCGCTGACCGAGAGGACGCCGCGCATCGCGTCCGACTCGAACTGCTCCTCGACGAGATCCGCGATGCTCATCGTGAACAGGCGCGTGATGTCGGCGATGGCGCGCTCACTCCAGCGCCGCGCCTGCCACCCGAGTTGTGCCTGCGCGAGCAGATCACGGGGGCGGTGAGATCCCAATCGGGGTGGCGTCTCGGTGAGCAGCGGCGCGAGCACGTCGGCGAGGCCGCCGAGCCACGCTTCCCACTCCTCGAACGCATCGGCGTCGCGCGCGGAGAACTGCGCGATCGACGCGCGTCGGCGGGCCGGATCGTCGAAGAGCTGCAGCGCGGGACCATCGGGGCGGGGGGCGAAGTACGGGCCCTGCGGGAGGATGCGGTAGCCGTGCCGGTCGAGTTGGAGTTCGCGCTGGATCGTCGGCGGCATGAGGCTCACGACGTAGGACAGTGCGGTGACGGTGAAGTCGGGCCCCCAGGGCTGTTCGGAGATGGCGGCACCACCGACGGTCTCGCGGCGTTCCAACACCGTGACGCGGGCGCCGCGTTTCGCGAGCAGCCCTGCGGCCACCAGGCCGTTGTGACCACCGCCGATGACGACGACGTCGAAGGGCTCGTTCGGCATGGACGCGGAGGCTATCGATGCCGGGGTCCGCCGTCGGGACCCTCGAGCAGTGCCACCACGCGTCGCCGCCGACTCCGAGGGAGGGCGAGTTCGAGGACCACGCCGTCGGGAAGTTCCACCGGCACGATGCTGAACGACGCGGGGACGCCGAGGCGCTCGCCGCGGGCGGGCCGCCGATCGTTGTCGAGTCGGATCGCGGCGGTGGGGAACCGCATGGCCGGGTCCGGCCACGCGATCCGACGCCACAGGAGTTGGTCCATCTCCGGTCCCGCGTACCCGGCGTGGAAGCGGGAACCGAGGCCGGGCGCGGTGCCGTGGACGACGCGCAACGAGCAGCTGAAGCCGCGCGGTCGGTCGAGCCGGAGGTAGAGGTGACGAAGTCCGGTGACCGCACCCGCGGCTGCGGCGAGGATCAGCAGGCCGAGGATCAGGGTGCTCACGCGGCGGGCGAACCGAGCGCGGCTTCGACGCGCGCGACCAAGTGAGCCAACTCCAGTCCGCGCGCCGCGTCGCACGGGTGCGGCGCGCCGGAACGCGCCACCGCCGCGAACTCTTCGCGCACCCGCGCGAACGACTCGGCCCGCGCGCCGGCGCGCGCGTCGACCATGAGGGAGGCGGTGCGGCCGTAGAGCTCGACTTCGGTCCGGCTCGGTTCGATTGCGCTCGAACACGACATCGTGACGTCGCTGCACGCGCCCGAGGCGTGGGTCAGTGATGCGCCGACCCACGAGGCCGGATCGCCGTGCGCGCGCACCGAGGTGACGGGACCGAGCGCGGCCTCGACCAGATCGAGGATGTGGGGTCCGATGTCCTGGACCGCGCCGAGGTCCCCGCGCCAACCCCCGGCGAACGCGCCGCCGAGGAACGCGCCGGAGATGAAGCAGGCCCGTGCGCCGTGCCACTCGCCGGCGGCGGCATCCCGCAGGAAGTCGCGGACGACGTCGGCGAAGCGATAGGTGAGCAGCATGAGTGAACCCACCCCGTTCCGGGCCACGGCGTCGGCGATGCGTTGCGCGCCGGCGACGTCCAGCGCGAGCGGCTTCTCCAACAGCAGTGCCTTGCCCTCCTCAGCTGCCTCGACCGCGAGGTCGGGCTGCGCCGCGGGGACGACGGCGAGCGAGACCGCATCGGCGGCCGCGAGCAGGGCGTCGTAGGACTCGAAGACGGGGACGCGGTGTCGCGCGGCGAGGGCCGCGGCGCGCTCGGGGGTGCGGGACCAGACCCCGACCAGCTCCGTCTCGGGCCCGGCCGCGAGCAGCGGCGCATGCACGTGCTCGGCCCATGGGCCCGCGCCGGCGAGGCCGACGCGCACCGGCGTGTTCCCGCTCACGACAGTGTCACTTCGGTGCGCACCCGTCCGGCCCGTGCGTGCGACGCCGTGACGGCGACGACCGCACCGACCGGACCGCGGAGAAACCAGTCGACGGTCGCGCGGTCGGTGGTGGGGTCGAAGGCGCCGTCGGACGCGGCCGCCATCATCGTGCGGACCCGCGCCCGCCCGGGGAGTTGCCCGACCTCCGCGACGGCACGGCCGGTGGTGAGTTCGGTGCCCGGCGGCAGGGTGATCTCCACGCGGACATCGTCGACCGCCTTGCGTTCGACCGCCTTCTTGGTGATGTTCGTCGGCAACCAACCCGCGTTCTTCACCACGGCGCGCACGTGCCACGCGTCGGCGCCGAGGCGATCGACGCGCACGTCGTGCAGTGCGAGTTCGGGCAGCGCGAGAGCCTGCGCGACGGCCCACTCGGAGTGCGGCGCGATCTCGGCTTCCATCAGCGCGGCCGGCGGGTTGCTCCACGTACGGAAGAAGTCCCACCCGCCGAGCTCGACCGGACCGAGTTGGGGATGGTCGAACGGATACCAGTCGACGAAGCCCGCGCCGCCGAGGACCTCATCGTTCCAACGGAGGATCGCGAGGTCGTCGGCCGGATCGTGCTCGTCGAACCAGGCGATGTAGGTCGCGTCCGTCAGGCCGGCGGCGCGGATCGGACTCCAGAACTCGGTGGTCCACCCGAAGATGCCGAGGAAGTCGTAGGCCCACTCGTCGCCGCAGCCACCGATCGAACCCTTGGGGTCGTAGCGGAAGTCGTGGAAGACCGAGACGGTGTCGTACCCGGTGATCTCGGTCGCGCGTTTGCCCATCGTCTTGTAGAGCCGCAGGTCGACGGTCGGGAAGTGTTCGTCCGCCTGGCCGCCGTACGGACGGAGGATCACACCGGCGTAGGTGTGGTACGCGAAATAGACGCCGATGTTCGGGCGGGCGACCACCGCGTCGACGACCGCGCGCACCTCGGACTCCGAGGTGGGATACGGCCCCGCTCCGTGCGAGTCCCCCTCGGGTTGCCACTCCTGCGGGAAGTTGCGGTTGAGATCGAGCGACTGGTGCGGGGGCGCGAGCGGGACCCGATCGGCGTCGAGTTCGTGTACCTCGCCTTCGGGGAGCAGGCGGTAGAAGGGACCGTCGCTCACGTCGTCGAACCCGCGCGCCACGAGCAGCCGCGGATCGTCGGGGTGGACCACCCATCCACCATCGGGATCCTCGATGCGCATGGTGAGGATGCGACCGTCGCCGTCGACGTCGCGCTCGTGCAGTCCGGGCTGCTTGTCCGGGCGCGGGTACACCCGAGTACCGGAGCGCAGGTAGACGGGATCCTCCGCGCGCAACGCGAGTTCGACGCCGTCGGGGTTCACGCGCGGGATGACGTAGAAGGTGCGGGTGTCGAGCGCCCGGGTCACCGCGGCGTCGGTGCCGTACTGCGTGGTGAGGTGGTGGAGCAGGTGGAGCGCCGCGGTCGACGCGGTGATCTCGGTCGCGTGGATGTTGGCCTCGACGAACACCGCGGGCTTGTCCTCGGGCGCGCCCGTCGCGCGGTTGGTGACCGTGGCGATCGGAATCGTGCGGCCCTCGTTCGACGTGCCCGCGGGTTCCACGGTCATCAACTCCGGCGCGGCCGCACTGAGTGCGTCGAGCGCGACGATGAGCTCGGCGTAGGGATAGAGATGGTCGAACCGGAGGTCGGGCATGGGCGGCGAGGTTACGCGGGGAGCACCACCGCGGCACCGAGCGTCGCGGCGATCCGCACGGGGGCGCCGACGATCTGGGCTGCGGCCGAGCGAGCGGTCACCGGACCGATGGCGGTGGTGGCTTCGACGAGGAAGTGATCGCGCCGGAACCACACGGCCGTCACCGTCCCCGGCACCGGAGCGTCGGGCGCCACGCTGAGGTCGGATGCCCGCCAACCGATCCACGCGGTCGGACCCACGGCCGGGATCGGACCCCACGGGGTGGCCGCGGCGCCGGTGGTGACCGGCAGGGTGAGTTCGGTCACCACGCCGAGGAACCGGGCGGCACCGACGGTGGCGGGGCGGCGCCACACCTCGGCCGCGGGCCCGGTCTGGACGACCTGCCCGTGGTCGAGCAGGACGATGTGATCGGCGAGGGTGAATGCCTCGTCGAGGTCGTGAGTGACCAGGAGTGCGGCCGTGCCGGTCGCGCGAATGACGCGATGGAGCTCGACCGCGAGCTGCTCGCGGCGCTCGCGGTCGACCGACGCGAGCGGCTCGTCGAGCATGAGGAGTCGGGGTCGCGGGGCGAGGGCGCGGGCCAACGCCACCCGTTGGGCCTCACCGCCGGAGAGTGAGTCGATGCGTCGCGCCGCGAGATCGGTGAGCCCGACCAAGTCCAACATCTCCGCGACGCGAGCTCGCTGCTCACTCGCCGCGAGGTGATGCATCCGCAGCCCGAAGCGCACGTTGGCGGCGACGTCGAGATGCGCGAAGAGTGCGTGGTCCTGGAACATCAGGCCGAAGTCGCGGCGGTGCGGCGGCCGCGCGGTCAGGTCCTCGTCGTCCCACTCGACGCGCCCGGCGGCGAGCGGTTCCAGCCCGGCGATACCGCGCAGGAGGCTGGTCTTCCCACTGCCGCTCGGGCCGAGGATCGCGGTGACGGCACCGTCGGGAACGGTGAGGTCGACCGCGGTCACAGCGACCGCGGATCCGTAGTGCACGGCGAGGCCGTCGACGCGCAGCACTCAGATCACCGCCCGGCGCCGATGACCGCCGAGGTCACCGACGAACGCGGCAGTCGCAGTGAGGGCCATGAGGACGACGGTGAGGGCCATCGCCAGGTCGACGTTGGTGGCGCCGGGGCGGCCGAGCAGGCGATAGATCATCACCGGCACGGTCGTGGTCTCGGGGCGCACGATGAAGAGCGTCGCGCCGAACTCGCCGAGCGAGATCGCGAATGCGAACGCGGCCGCGACGCCCGCGGCGCGTGTGACCGCGCGGCGATCGATCTCGAACCACACGCGGGCCGGTGAGGCCCCGAGCAGCGCCGCCGCGTCCCGCACGTGGGGATCGACGGCGCGCAGGATCGGTACCGCGGTGCGGACCACGAACGGGAGGGCGATCAGCGCGTGCGCGATCGGCACGATGATCCAGGCGGTCCGCAGGTCGAGTGGAGGCCGGTCGAACACGATCAGGAACCCGAAGCCGACGGTCACCGCCGAAACCCCGAGTGGAAGTACGACGAGCAACTCGGTGAATCGCGCGAGCCGGCTCCGGCCGCGGGTCACCGCGGTGGCGAGCATGAGTCCGAGGCCGACGGCGAGGAGGGTGGCGACGACCGCAATCCGCAGCGAGGTGACGATTGCGTGGGCGGGGGAGTCCGGGAGGCCGACCGGGGTGGTGGTCAGGTGGGTGAAGCCCTCCGCGCCCCGGGCGAAGGCGTGACGGACCAACTCGACCACCGGTGTGACGACGAGCGCGAGTGCGGGAAGCAGCGCGACCGTCGCCAGCGCGCGGGTCCGGGCGTTCGGAGGTGCGGGGCGCGGGCGATGCCCGAGTGGGCGCAGGCCGCCGGCGCGCCTCGACGCAAAGCCGGCCGCGGTCATGGCCGCGACCACCGCGACGAGTTGCAGCACCGACAACACGGCCGCGGTACGCAGGTCGAGCAACTCCGCGGTGTAGCGGTAGATCTCGGTCTCGATCGTCGCGAAACGGGGTCCGCCGAGCACGAGGATCACACCGAACGACGTGAACGAGAAGAGGAACACGATGGAGGCGGCCGTCGCGATCGCGGCGCGCAGCGCCGGCAACGTGACGTTCCACGCGACGCGCAGGGGACCCGCGCCGAGGACGCGGGCGGCTTCTTCGGCGCGCGGGTCGACGGCGTCCCACGCGGTGCCGACGACACGCACGATGACGGCGACGTTGAAGAAGCAATGGGCCAGCAGGATCGCGCCGAGGGAGCGTTCGACGCCCAATGACTGGAACGCAGTGGCCACGGCGATGGTGGGCAGGACGAACGGCGTGACGAGCAGCGCCCGGATCCCGAGTCGACCGCGGAAGCGCGCGCGGCTCAGCACCGCGGTGGCCGGCAGCCCGACCGCGAGGGTCAGCAGGGTGGACAGCGTCGCCTGCCAGACGGTGAAACGCATGACCTGGAGCAACGCGGGGTCGTCGAACACGCGGCCGAACGCGTGGGTGTCGAAGGTGCCCTGGCTCCCGAGGCCGCGGGCGAGGATCGCGGCGACGGGCCAGAGGAAGAAGACCGCGACGAACGCGAGTGGGACCACGGCCAGCGCGAACCGCGCGATCGCGCGTCGGGTCGTCACCGCAGCACGTGCCGGGTCCACTCGTCGATCCAGCGGCGTCGATCCCGACCGATCCGGGCCGGGGTCAGAGTGAAAGGGTGCGGGGCGATGCTCGAGAACGTCGTGAACACCTCCGGCAACGGCGTGCCGGTGACCGAGGGATACACGAACATCTGCAGCGGGACATCGCGCTGGAATCGCCGGGTCAGCATGAAGTCGATCAACTCGTGCGCGGCGGCGACGTGCTTCGCGCCGTGCAGGACGCCGACGAACTCGACCTGGCGGAAGCAGGTCTGGTCGAGTGACGCAGTCGGTGCGGTCGTGGGCGTCGGCTTCGCGAAGAAGACCTCCGCCGGCGGACTCGACGCGTAGCTCACGACGATGGGTCTCGTCCCCTTGCTCCCGGCCGCGCCGCTGAACTCACCGTTGTAGGCCTGCTCCCATCCGGCGACGACGAGCAGCCCGTTCGCCCGGAGGCGGTCCCAGTAGTCGGTCCACCGGTCACCGAAGTGCGCAACGGTGCCCGCGAGGAACGCGAGGCCGGTCGAGCTGGTGGCCGGGTTCTCGGTGACCACCAGGTCCTTGTACTTCGGGTCGGCGAGGTCGTCGAGGGTGACCGGCGGGCTGATCGACTTGGACGCGAAGTACTGCTTGTCGATGTTGATGCACACGTCACCGAAGTCGACCGGGGTCGCGTGATCGGTCGGGTCGAGACGCAGCGCGGGCGTCACCGTGCGCAGGTTCGGCGCGGCGTAGCGGTCGAAGACGTGCGCGTCGAGGGCGCGGGTCAACAACGTGTTGTCGACGCCGAAGAATGCGTCGCCGAGGGGCGCGCCCTTGGTGAGGATCACCTGGTTGAGTGCTGCACCGGCGTCGCCGTTCTTCAAGATCCGGACCTTCCAGCCGGTCTCGCGGGTGAAGGCCGCGAGCACCGGTTTGGACACCGCGAACGAGTCGTGGGTCACGAGCGTGAGGGTGTGATCGCCGGACCCACCGCCGGGTGAACTGCACGCGGCCGAGAACAGCGCGAGCGCGATGGTCACGACGATGAGCGCGCGGGAACGACGGGGCGACATCACTGGTCTCCGAGGGGTTGGATGGCGAGGACCACACCGGTGGTGACGGTGACGGTCACGGGGGAGGTGGCGATCTCGTTGCTGACGCCGCGCGTGGCCGCGGGGAGGAGGACGTCGTCGGTCAGGGTCCAACGCAATCCGCGGGTGGTGACGCCGGACGCGGGGCCGCCGACGGGAAGGAGCGTGACCACGCTGCCCGTCGCTCCGAGGAGCGTGCGGGTGCCGCGCACCACCGTGACCCGGGCATCGGCGGCGACCGCGTCGACGTGCAGGTCGGCGAACTCGTCGTGCGCGACGAGGAGCAGATTGGCGAGGAGATGGTCGAGGCGACCCCCGCCCGCGCCGATGACGGTGACCGACCGCGCCCCCCGATCACGCGCCAGGCACAGCGCCAGCTCGAGGTCGGTCATGTCCTTGTCGACCGGATGGCGATCCACGTGCGTACCGGCCGCGGCGGCCGTCTCCACGTGGACCGGGTCGGCACTGTCGAGGTCGCCGACCACGACGTCGACGGTCAGACCGAGCGCGAGCGCGTGCCCGATGCCCGAATCCGCGGCGATCACGAGGTCGGCGGCGCGCGCGACCACGCCCAGTTCGAGTGGGGTGGGGGCGTCTCCCCCCGCAATGACGAGTGCGTGCATGCAGACTCCCTGCGCCGGCATGACCCGGATCAGGTTCGGACGGTCGGGGGCTGCGGGCCCCCCTCTCAGCCCGGCGCACCGGACTCCCGTGTATGGACCGCGGGACCCTACCGCGCCGCGACCCGTCGACCGCCGAAGGGGTCGGTGATGCGGGCGGTGGCGCCGGCGGCCGCGCCGAGACGGTCGCTCAGACGAGCGCGGCGCGGACGACGAGGCGTTGCGCGGAGGACCCGATCGGGTGACACGTGAAGAGCGTGAGCGTGTGGCCCGGGGTCTGCTCGGTGATCCAGATCGCGTCCGGGTTCACGACGAACGACTCGGTGACCGCGTAGGTGAACTGTTGGCCGGAGCCATTGCTCAACGTGATCCGGTCGCCCGGGCGCAGGTTGCCGAGATCGTGGAACGGTGCGCTGTGACTGTTGCGGTGACCGGCGATGACCGCGTTGCCGAAGCCGCCGGGCGCGGCCGTGCCCGGCCAATGCGAGGGCCCGAGGTCGATCGACTCCTGGGTGATCTGATCGCGCAGTTCCGCGTCGAGCCCGATGCCCGGGATCGTGATGCGACCGGCGACGGCGATCGGTCGGCGCACGGACGGGTCCGGCACGTCCTCGGGCGTGGACAGCGCAGTCTCTTCGACCGCCCGCGGCGGGGCGCTCGTGGTCGTCGTCGTCGAGGTGGGGGTCGTCACCATGTGCAGCAGATCGGGTGCCAGCGTCGGCGACGGTGTGGCGGTGCGCGGGAGCAACCCGTGGGCGACGGGTGGCGAGGCGCCGGACGTGGTGGTGACCACGAAGAGCGCGAGCGCGGCGACGATCGCGAACGCGCCGAGCCACCGGGTCATCGACCACGGCCGGGGCGAATACGGGTCCGCGCGGGGGTTCGGGTTGGGATTCAATGGGTCCATCGCTTCCTTCCCCACCAACTCCTGGTGAGCGACCGCGAGGAACGGCCGTCACCGTCGGTGAGGTTTTCCGCCGAGGGGCTTTGCTAGCGCGTCGTCCCGTCTGCGGCAAGGCGGAGCTTCAGAACCATTCGAGGGACTCGTAGGGTTCCGGGCGATTCGCGCGGACCGCGCGCTGACGACCGCAGTTCGCGAGATCAGCCCGTGGGGCTGCGGCGGACGACCTCGGCCTGCCAGTCCTGCTCCGGCCACCCGCGCCGGCCCCGGGTCCGCTGGACGCGGTGGAGCCAGTCGACCACCGCGTCGGGGTCGTGACCCATCAGCACGAGGGCGCGGCCGAGCACCGCGCCGGTCCGACCCCGACCGCCCCGGCAATGGACCGCGACGCCTTCACCGGCACGCCACCAGTCGACGACCTCCTGCGCGGCGACGCGGATCCGGCGCTCGTCTTCGACGGGATCCGGCGGACGGGCCGTCACGACGAGATCGGCCAGCGCGACCGCGTGCGACGTGAGCGGTGCCGGGTCGTACCGGGCGTCGTCGCGCGTCAGGTCAACGACGTGGCGGAACCCGAGATCGGCCAGCGCGTCCCATACCCCGTTGCGGGGGTAGGCCATGCCGGCGAGCGGGGTGGGTTCCGCGCACACCCACCAGAGGTCGGCGGGCACTGCGATCGGACCGATGAATCCGGGCCGCGCCCCGGGCGGGAGTAGCGCGGGTTTCGTCACCCGCGCGCGGCGAGGAGTGCTTCGAGGGGTGCAAGGTCGTACGGCGCGCCGACCATCACGATGAAGTGCTCGGCGCCCGCCTCGCAGTACGCGTCGATCGCGTCGAGTTCGCTCGGTTGGATCGCGACGGTGCGTTCGATCTCGTGCGGGGGGCGACCGAGTCGCGCGCACCACTCGTCGAGCACCTGGCTCTTGTGCGCGTAGCTGTCCGGTGGGCCGAACGCGTTCCATGCATCGGCGTATTCGGCGACCAGGCGCAAGGTGACCTTCTCGCCCGAACCGCCGATGAGGATCGGCACGTCGCCGTCGGGCGGGGGCGTGAGCACACCGAGCCGGTCCGCGATCTGGGGAAGGGCGCCTTCGAGAGCCTTCAAGCGGCCACCCGCGGTCCCGAACTCGTAGCCGTATTCGGTGTAGTCGCGCTCGAACCAGCCGGAGCCGATGCCGAGAATGAACCGGCCGTGACTCAAGAGGTCGATGGTGCGGGCCATGTCCGCGAGCAGCTGGGGGTTGCGGTACGAGTTGCACGTGACCAGTGCGCCGAAGTGCGCCCGCTCGGTCTCGACGGCCATTGCCGCGAGCAGCGTGTACGCCTCGTAGTGGTTCGCGTCGGGGTCGCCGTAGAGCGGGAAGAAGTGGTCCCAGATCCAGATGCTGTCCGCGCCCAGGGCGTCGGCGGCCTTCCATGCCGCACGCAACTCGTCGACCGTGCCGACCTGGGGATGCAGCTGCACCCCGACTTTGAACGTCATGGCGTCGACCTCCGCGCTTTCCGGGAACGGGCGCGGCACACTACCGAGGAGAGCATCGGCCCGACGAAGGCCCGACCGATTCGGGGCGATGCGAGAGTGGGAGTGGACGTGTTCATCACCAATCACGTGCTCGCGGGGTCGATCGCCGGGAGTGTGTGCAAGCGGCGACCGGTGGCCGCGTTCGCGCTCGGATTCGCCACCCACGTCGTGATGGACATGACCCCACACTGGGGCAACCCCCAGCTCGGACGCGACGGTTTCTACGCGGTCGCCAAGCGCGACGGACTCCTCGGGTTGGCGACGATCGCGTTGGTCACGGTCGCCGGGGTCCCGCCCCGGACGGCCCTGCTGAGCGGGATGGCCGGTGCGGCGATCCTCGACGTCGACAAGCCCGGCGAGTTCTTCTTCGGGGTCAACCCGCTGCCGGACCGGCTGGACCGGATGCACAAGCGGATCCAACGCGAGTCCCCGGAGGGTCTGCGGACCGAACTCGCGGCGGGCGTGGCGCTCGCGGCCGGTGCCGCGGCGCTCCTCGTCCGCGCCCGGACCCGCCACGCGGTGGCGTGGGATCTGGCAGCATGCCGCCGTGCAGATCGGTGAGAGCTACGTCGGTGAGGGGCTCGAAGCGGCCCACGTGAACACGGTGCTGGGAGAACGGACGGGCCCGGTGGGGACGGCGTGGGCGACGGCATTGGCCACGCCGACGACGGGTCACGAGCCGTTTCTCGCGGTGATCCGGCCGGGGCTTCCGGTGCAGCCGCCGACGCTCTTCGTCAACAAGGCCGCGATCAGC